>Ga0210242_100179_pt1 | contig 52699 bp, 33 predicted proteins | sample ChrtobMeP5a_16mM_FD_155445 | JGI IMG/M metagenome (GOLD analysis project Ga0210242, IMG submission 155445) | Chrysochromulina tobin associated microbial communities from unialgal haptophyte culture, Seattle, Washington, United States - P5a_16mM | ecosystem: Host-associated > Algae > Haptophytes >... | reverse complement strand
CTAGGCGTAGGCGCGCGCGCACGCACCCGCGGCTGCCCAAACAACCAAAAAACCGACCCCTCTGCATGGCCACGGAAAACATTTTCTTCGAACCTACTCGAAACCTACGCCGACCATATGATCTATTCTTGGAAACCCGCGGAGGCCGGAGAGAGAGCGTCTAGCTATATTTGTGAAAGAAAGATGAAAGTGTTGTGTATTTGTTCATTTTTGTGCTTTGTATGTCACCGACTCCGCGAGCGGTTTGGCTTGCATGCATCGCATGCGGCAACTTCGAACTTGCATGCTTCGAAAAAGTGGCGCGGACGAAACGCCCAGATTTGGTTCGCAAGCTGCTCTGCAAGGCGACGGTCCAGAACGATGGCGCAACCGTCTGTCGAGGCTGCGGTCCCACACGTCGACTTGGTTGTAGAATCATGAATGACCGGCCGAGCTACCGCCTGGTCCCGTCGCTCGGCACCTATGAACTGATGACTATCGCACCTGCTCAGAACGTACTCATCGGCCGCAGCGCTGTGGTCCCTGTCCCACCCTCTGGCCAACTGCCGACCTTCTATGTGAGGATTTCAGATCCGACCATCTCGAAGCAGCACGCGCACCTCGCCCTCTCTGCCGACGGCACAGTGCTCACGCTCACCGATGTGTCTACCAACGGCACCTTTGTCGATGGTTTGAGGGTGCCTCGTGGCAGCGCAATGGAGCTCGAGAGCGGCGACGTGCTCTCCTTCGCCACCACCGACCAGCAATCTGTCACGCTGCCATTCTTCAAAGTCATGTTGGTCACCAAAACGCCGGAGCCGGTATCAGAGCCAGCCCCGCCGCCCGAGACCCATATGGATAAACGAGACAGTGTGTCCGTCGAGAACGTAGCCTTCACCCTCACCTTGAAAATTGGCGAAGTGACCGTCGAAAGTGCCAAGGCCATCGGCGTGGCCACAGTCGACAGCGTCAAGGCCGTCGGTACAGCGACGGCGGGCGGAGCCGCCTATGTCGGTAAGAAGAGTCTTGAAGGCGCCAAGGCCTTCGGCGACGGCGTCAAGGCCACCGGCAGCCTCGTGGCAACAGGGCTAGAGAAGACGCTAATGACGCTCGGCGTCACCGCGGCCTTCCAGGCAGTTTTTGGCGAGAGCATCGACAAGTCGGACGTGGGCCTGGAGGCGGCCTTTGCCAAGTTGGACACGAACAAGAGCGGCAAGATCAACTGCGCCGAGATGAAGGCGTACATCTCCAGTGTGTACGAAGAGGGCAACGACGACGACACAATCATCGCCGAAATGATGGCGAGCGCGGACATGAACCTGGACGGCGAGATGGACCTCGATGAGTTCAAGATCATCATGCGCTCAGCGCCCATGAAGTCAGACGGGGCCCTAGGCGGCGCCGTCGATGCTACTGTCGGAGCAACTGTGGGTGGCATCAAGGCCATTGGCGATGGCGCCGCCTTTTTCGTGTCAACCCCCATCAAGGCCGTGTCAACCCCCATCAAGGCTTGGCTTGCACAGCGTGAGGTGGAGAGCAAAGATGGTGGCGACTCTATGGATGAGAATCTAGATGCGAATCTGGAATCGGAAGATCCGGAGCCCGCAACGCCGAGCGTAGCACGCAAGTCGGGCACGAGGACGCCGGAGACGCTCGTGTCTGAGATCGTTGCAGACTACTTATGGAGAGCACGTAACAGCGAGGGCATCTTTGATGGGGTCCTTGAGGAGCGTCATGAGGAGGTGCCGCCGTCCACGCACAGCCACAGCTTGTCGTCGCGTATCTTGCTATGGCTTGGCAGGGGGGTGCGCAGCAGGAAGCGCAGGAGCACGAGCACGAGCACGAGCGAGTCGTCCAACTCCAAAATCATGGACAAAGTGCGATCGGCGCCGCTGAGCGCCGCGCTGCGGCGCTCAGCTTCCTTTCACGCCCGAGAGTCCGCAAAAGCACGCGAGTCGTTCGCTCGGACGAGACGCACTGAAGTCCAACTAGTCTTAGCCTCTCATGAACGGGCCCCTCATGAACTGGCGTCCGCGGCAGAACGGGAGGCCACTGCGAAGATGGCCCAGATCCAGAAAAGCATCGCGGAAGAGCAGAGGCAAGATGACTGGGTTCAAGGCCCCATGTACAATCAGCCGAGGATTGAGAGGATGGTCCCTCCTTGAAGGTTCGAGAGCACAGCATCGAGCATGCAAGGACGCAAGGAGACGGCTCGCTCTGCCGGCTGCTGGTCCTGCTCTCGATACTCGAAGTGTAAATCGACTATAGGGTCGGCCGGTGTTAGGCCGGTGTGCGACAACTTTGCTAAACATTGAAGTCTGCCCATGGTCCGATACATCCGCGCACAGCTTGGGTCCGCGCACGGGCGCACGGCACAGCACGGTCGACCAGTGGCCACAAGGTCGACCACGGGTACTTCGTCTTCTCGTATCTCGATTATCGATCGATTATCGCCTCAAATATAAGTAACTCTAACTGTCTTCACATACACATTATTCACGTGAATCTCCGGATACTAACCACACGAGCATGAAATGATGGCACACTGAATAGACTGATAGAACGCATGCCCTATTGCCGTACACACCGGCGGCGGCGCCGCCTCGAGCGCACCCCTTGAGTCTTGACCCAATTGTCTTGCCCGCCACGCGAACCCCCACATGCCCCCACTGAGTTCAATAATCTTCAAAATCAGGTGGTGGGGATAGTGTGTGAATCCAGAAAGAACCTCCCCCTACCCCTTTCCCAAAGGCCCTTTGGGTCAACCACTGAGTTCAAAATCAGGTGGTGGGGATGTGTGTGAATCCAGAAAGAATAGTGAATACCTCCCCCTATTGAATTCATATCCCTTTATGGATCATACAACCCCGGACTGAGTTCAAAATCTTCAGGTGGTCTGGGGATAGTGTGCACGTGCGGTGTGTGAATCCAGAAAGAATTAGAATACCTCCCCCTCGCCTGTGTGAGCCCTGGTAACTAACCTGTACCCCTTTAGGTGGCGCGCGGTCAAAAGAAAAGCCAGACGTCGCCAAGCCCCCGCCCCCCCCCCGGCCCCGGCCCCGGGCGCCGGGGCGCCGGCCCGGGCGGCGGTGAGAGCTTCTCAGCTTCAGCCTGCGCTGTTGTTCACGGATTTGAGACAATTCCGGTATAACCAACGCAGGTTAAACTGGGGTGGGACACAATGCCCATCCACCTCACTCAGGGGAATGTGTTAATGGCGCTACACATTCTAATACACATCCTGTGTGGGGCCACATGGCACATTCTCGCCCCGGTGTCGCTATGTGCAACTATGGCCATGGCTCACGTCCGTGGCACGTCGCCCGCGCTCTCCGCGGCCACTTCAGGTTCCGACGGCGGCGACAGCTCTGCCAGGCGGTCCTGCCGGCGTCCGCCCGCGCGCCGCCTAGTCCATCGGCTCGGCCTTCTGCACCGACGCCTCCTCCCACAGGTTGGCGTACAGAGCCGTAGAGAGGTACCGCTCGCCAAAAGAAGGGATGATGCACACGATGGTCTTGCCGTTGTTCTCGGGGCGCGCGGCGAGCTGCTTGGCGGCCCACACGGACGCGCCCGACGAGATGCCGCACATGACGCCCTCGGTCGTCGCCATCATGCGCGCCGTCGCCATAGCGTCGTCATCACTCACCAGCATCACCTCGTCGAACATCGACACATCCGCATTGCCAGGCACGAAGCCGGCGCCGATGCCCTGAATCTTGTGCGGGCCCATGTGCTTGCCGCCCGAGAGCACGGGCGACGAGACCGGCTCGAGCGCCACAATCTTGCACGACGGCTTCAGCGGCTTGATGTACTGCGCGCAGCCTGTGATCGTGCCTCCGGTGCCAATGCCACCCACCAGGATGTCGATCTCGCCGTCCGTGTCGGCCCAAATCTCGGGGCCGGTGGTCTCGCGGTGGATCTTCGGGTTGTCGGGGTTGTTGAACTGCTGCAGCATCTTGGCCTTTGAGCCCATCTCGGCCACGATCATCTCCGCCTTCTTGACAGCGCCGGACATGCCCTTGGCCGCGGGCGTGAGCACGAGCTTCGCACCGAGCGCCTTGAGCATGACGCGGCGCTCCATGGACATGGACTCGGGCATCGTAAGAATGAGCTCGTACCCCTTGGCCGCGGCCACCATCGCGAGCGCGATGCCCGTGTTCCCCGATGTAGGCTCGACGAGCGTAGTCACGCCCGGGGTGATGTCGCCACGCTGCTCCGCCTCGGTGATCATCGAGTAGCCAATGCGGTCCTTGACGGAGCTGCACGGCTCCATCGACTCAAGCTTCGCCAGGATGCGGCAGTTGGGGACGTCGGCGACCGAGCGACCCAGCTGAAGCAGCGGAGTGTTGCCGATCAGCTCAGTGATCGACTTGGCAATCTTTGGCTTCGTGCGCACGCCAACCATGTCGCCGAGCTTGGAAACTTGCATCGAGACGGCGGGTGCGCGGCCGGCGGAGTGCAGCGGCGCCGTCGGGCTTACCACGTAGGCCGAGATGAGTGCGCAGGCGAGTGAAAGCATTGCGTTTTCGGCGCGACTTGATCAGTGAGTCCTGGTCGCCCTCGTGATGACTGCATATTCACACTGAAATAGCGGGTCCCCAAAAATTTCAGCATCCGGAAGATGGCGCCAAGGGCGCGCAGTCAAGAAACTGAGTAGACTACGGATGTCATGTGCGTATCGAAAAAGCGACGAGCGTCAAATCGAAGTGGCGATCGACGCAACGCGCGACACAAAATGCGGCTTCTAACGCGCGAGCAATTGCTCACGTCAGCGACGGCACTGTGCATCCGCTTCCTGGTACCAGCATCGACTGGGCTCATCGTGCCGGACGCCGCGCATGCGGCCGTCAAATTCTCAAATGGAGCTGAGGAAATACGAAAGGCGGCCTCGTTGATACCAGGCTATGGGCCACCCGACATCTCTTACCCGCCAGTCTTCCTAGGGCGATGGAGAGTTGAGAGCCGCATGGTGAACGTGACGACGCCGCTCGGCGAGGACGTGGCGCCCATGGACCAGCTCAAGACCGCACGGCAGCTCATGGCAGCCGAGCGGCCGCTCAGCTTTGAGCAGCGCTTCGTGGAGGCCGAGGGCGGCGCGAGTGGGGTGGTGCTTGCACGCGAGAACAGCGACTCGCTAGCGCTGTCCCTGAAGAATTATGGCGGCGGCATGGTGATCGCCGATAGAGCCTTCAATGCAGAGCACCGCGCAGCCGCACAGCCGGGCGCGGCGCCCTTGCAAGACTTCACGGCGCGCTGGGAGCCGACGAATCCCAATGTGCTGACGCTGGCCTCACGTGGCACCGTGGTCGAGACCAAGGTGACCAAGCGCTCGTTCCAGCAGCCATTCGACGGCGCCTTCGGCACGTCAGAATACGTGCGGATCGCGGACGCGGGCTCCGAGGGCGTCCTTGGCGGCGTGCCCAACATCAAGGCGTCGCGCGTGCAGATCAAGTACAAGTGGGACGGCGCGAACCCAAGCGTCATCGAGGCGATCGAGCTCGCGCAGGTCTTCGATCCGACGCAGACGGGGTTCGCCGATCTCGCCGGAGCGACGCCAGTCTTGACCACGAAAGCGCGGTTACTGTTCACGCGTCAGAAGTAACCTCTCAGATTGAAGATAGGTGCTTGTGTACACGTTGAGTTGAGGATTGAGACACAGACACATCCGTCCTACAGTTCGGGGTACACGGGACGGACCGTGTGAGCGGGCTCGCACACATTATGGCGCCAAAGCAAGCGAATGTGCAATGTCCCACTGTTGCAGCACAAGTGCGGTAACAAACGTCGACCGAGCTCTTTGTCGAGACACCCGAAACCTACCGGTGAATGACTCGCTCACCTCAATCGGGACTCACCCGTTGTTCAAGAACTTGAACTTGAACTTGAACTTGTGAAGTCCTTACAAACTTGCCGTTCGCGGAATAAACATGTGTTCAGGTGCCTCCTGCTTGCGAGGGCGTGCCGACGCTCGCCACTTGTCAGAGCACCATGATCTCCGGCCGAGTCAAGGAGGACAAGATCAAGTCGGGCGAGGAGCTGCGGTTGGCGCTTGCCGCATCGTGTGAGAACGAGGCCTTCCGTGCCCTCGACAACGCGATGCTCAACAGGCTGCTCGACTTCGCGCAGATGTCGCGAGACGACCCGAAGCGTGACCCACTCGAGCTCAAGCAGTCGCTCGCGGCAATCAGCCCTTCGCTCGGCGCGCTCAAGCTCAGGCAGCGCAAGGCGATGATGGTTGCTCTCGAGAACCACATAGCTCTCGCCAGCCGTCACAACCTGCCGGAGCGGCTGTTCGTCGATGGTGGCTGGCCGCCCAAGGAGCCCGAGCCCGAACCGCCACGCGCGGCCCCCAAGCAGGGCATGCAGGTGATGATCTCACCCTCGCCGCTCAGCGGCGAGGGCGAGGGCTTCACGTGGACCCAGACAGAGACGGAGCTCACAATCACGGTGTGCTTGCCAGAGGGTACCCAGAAGCAGGAGGTGGCGATGCAGATGACGCCCAAGTTCGGCCCATCGCAGCAGCTCGTGGTGCGCTGCCGCTTCTGGCCGCTGCCTCTCCTCTCCGGCGTGCTACACCACGCGGTCGACGCATCGGAGGCTACGTGGCACCTCGACTCGAACTGTAAGGTGACCATCGATCTGCCTAAAATGGTTCCGCAGCTATGGAAGGGCACGCCTCCCGTGTTCGCGAGCGGCGCGGGGCCCCTCGCCGAGTACGCGCTGCCCGGGCTGCCCGCCGGGAGTGGCGCCGCCGAGGACGCCGCCACGGGCGGCGGCGGCGCACCCGACGCGGCCGGCGGCGGCTGCTCGACAGCGCTCATCGCCGGAGTCGCTCCCGAGAGCGTGGTGCAAAAGATGGGGCAGCGGCCCACCGACCTCGCGCTCCAGCTGCAAGGGTGCGCCGTGCTCGGCGCGCTGCTCGACGCCGACCCTGGAAAGGGCCTCGCCGCCGCCAACGCGCGCGCCATCCCGGTGCTGCTGCGTATCCTTCGGCTCCATGGGCATCAATCTGAGGTCCAGCTGGCGGCGTGGCGCCCGCTGCTCCAGATGGTGGCCGCGCACCCGTACCTGCGCAAGGTCCTCCTCGATGCGGGCTGCATGCGGCTTGTGCTCTCGGGGCTCGATGCATGCCGGGCCGACCCGATCGTGCTCACGCAGCTGTGCCTCGTGGCTCGTTCACTCCTCCCGTCGACGCCGCCGCGACCCTTCGTCGAAAGTGGTGGCCTCGAGCTCATTGTTGAGGCGATGCTGACGCACCCGGGCTGCGCGCCTCTGCTCGAGACGGGCGGCGCGTGCCTGCACATGCTCTCGGGCGTCAACCACATCGTGCGTCGCATGATCCTGCGCATGGAGGTATTACCAACGATGCTTGCGCTCTGTACGTCCGAGCCTTGCCGCGACTGCTTGCATGAGGTGACGCTTGGACTGGTCGCACAGCTCTCGAGAGGGGATGCCTCATGCGCGCCCCTCTTCCGCATGCAAGTTCAGGCTGCAGGGCTCCTCGAGGCGCTCAGGCGCTTCCCCGCAGCTCCCGAGCTGCAGGCCGATGGAGCGCGCGCGCTCGCGACGCTCGTGGGTACCGAAGAGGCCGTGCTCACGTTTATTGCCGAGGGCGGCCTCGAGCACCTGCTTCAAGTGCGTGCAGGCGCGGGCGAGCTGTCGACGGTCGTCAATGAGGTGGCCAACGTGCTCGAGCAGGCCGTGTGCACCATGTGCGAGGCGATTGATGAGGAGGCTCCTGAAGATGAGCTCGACGCGATCTCGATGGCCGAGCTGCTGCGCGAGATGGCGGAGGCGGCGCACGAGCGCCGGCGCCGCGCGGCCGAAGCCAAGCGCGAGGCTGAGGAGCGCGCGCGCGAAGAGGCCGAGGCGTGCCGCCGTGTGGAGGAGGCCCTCGAGAAGGCACGCGTCGAAGAGATCGAGGCGGCGCCCACGGCGTACGCAGGCTTCAGATGGGGCTCATCTTTCGACGACCCACGGCTCCTGAGCGCGGGCGACGCGCCCGACCCGCCGCGCATCGTCGAGCTCGACAACGACTAAGTTCCTGGGGCCCTGGGGGGTGCAGGTGTACATGTTTGCTACCGGTACATTGTACTGAGAAATTCCGGTACCGGTCATTGTTCGCTATGAAAACTAGAAAATACACACGCGGGCAGTGTCTGTCGTGTTACATGTAACGTTCACGCCAGTTGGTTCACGCGGCTCCACCCCGGCGCCGGCGGCGCATCCGACCGCCGTGGGCGATCGCGATTGCCACACGCGCGACATGAAGCGCGCGCCCGCCGTCGTCGGCATCATCCTCGTGTGCACTTTCCTGATCGTCCACGATTCGTTGCCGCGTATGGACGTGACGATAGTTACACCATCGTTCGGCTCGCTCGTGGAGGGCACCCCGTCGAGTACCAGGATCGACCCACATGTGCTGCCGGCGTCGGCCGGGCTGGCCAACAGCGGCGCCATCGCCGCTGCCACCGCGTCCGCCCCCGCCGCCGCTGCCGCCGTACCGCCTCAAGTGGAGCTCGTGCCGCCGCCGCCACCTTCGCCACTCTGCACGGAGCTCTCGTGCACGAGGAAGCTGCGCAGCCTCGAGCCGGCGTGGGCCAAGCTCGCCTTCCAACCACGCATCAACTGGCAGGCAGGCGGCATCCGTGGCGACTGCGTGGTGGGCGAGATCGAGTATATCGAGCACAAATACTGCGAACCGACGAGTACCATCCGAAAGCACGATCCAAGGATCAGCTTGTGGCCCTCTGAGGAGCGGCTCGAGGCGGCGGACGTGTATTCGCAGCCGCTGCCCAAGGCAACGCTGACGGACCTGGCCAACATGCTTCCAAACCAGACACTGCTGATCATGGGCGACTCGGTCATGGAGCAATTCTACAACGCGCTCCAGTGCATGCTGCGCAAGGAGGAGCTCGAAGAGCCTCCCGACGACGCGTTCCTCAACTTCATTAAGAAAAACGAGTACCTGTGGAAGATGGGCAAGCGCAAGATGCCGCCCAAGCTGCCCCAAAAGGCGCGCACGGGCATGAAGATGCTCTTCTCGCGCCAGGTCAACTACCAGCCCGAGGATGTCGCCGCCTCGCTGCAGACCGGCGACGTGATTGTCGTCAACTGGGGCTTACACTACGACGACATGAACAAGTACAAGAAAGAGCTTCATGAGGCGTTTGCGCAATTCGAGCAGCACGCGACGCGCACTGGGAACGCGGTGCTCTTCCGCGAGACGGGCGCGCAGCACTTCAAGGAGGCCGACGAGCGCGGCGTTGGCATGCTGCGCTCGTCGACGGGCGAGTGGGAGAAGCGAGACAAATCCACTGACAAGAACTGCGCGTGCTCACCTGTGGAGGACTTCAACGTCAACAAGCAGAACCGCGCACTGCATGAGGTCCTCGGCACGGGCAAGTACCCGCACGTCAAGCTGCTGCCCTTTGCCGACCTGACGCGGCCGCGCTGGCGCTGGCACTTTGGCAACTGCACGCACCGGCCTAATGGGTGGAACTGGGACACATGCTGCGACTGCACGCACTTTTGTTTCTCGCCTGGCATGTGGAAGGCGCACTTGTTTGACCTCAAGAACAATCTGCAAGTCGCGTAGCGCCCGCCCGATTTCCGCAAAGTAGCTCTAGCTGTGAAGGACCGGGGTGACAGACTGACTGAAAGTGGGACACACACGGGATACACGAACACACACGAACACACGGATCACTCAGACGAACCTGAAAGTGCCGTACCGGTACGTGTTGTCTCAAAAAGGCAATCCCTTGCCTCAAAAGTGAAAGTCTTGAAACGGTTGCCGTCCTGTTTGTAGGCTTTGAGGTGTGGACGTTTTTGCTCTCATGGACGGCCATCGCCCCATGAGTCAGAATGGGCTCACGGTTTCGGATCACCTCGTACTCCTACGCAATCAGCAGCTCGCATTGGCATATCAGGCAGTCAGCCGGCGCATGCAGCAGGCGGCAGCGGCAAAGCAGGCCACGACGCTCAACTCGCCTCATCTCCGATACATCGGGCAGCGCAATCGCGGAGCCAACCCGCTACGCATAGGCACCGCGCCGAACTGCGCACCGTCGCAGCAAGAAGCAGGCGGCGGCACATCCAGATTTACGGGAGGAGCCGTGGGCAGTGGCGATGGCGGCACAAGTACCCCAACGTTGAACAGTGGCACGGTCGTGTGCGCTGGCCCGGCAGCCTCTCACCGCTCCGCCTCATCCTCGGCGCTTCTCGGTAGCGGCCATCAAGGCTTATCGACGGCAGCAGGAAGTCCAGCGATGGCCTTGCGCCAAGAGCGAGCACGAGCGCGAGCGCTGACCTCGTATGCAGCTGACCCAGAGACGGCGGACACCGCTGCTGGCATACTGGCCGCGGCTATGGCGGCGCGCGCACGAATTCGGGCGGCGAAGCACGCGCTCTTCCTTGACCGCCTCGGCGGCGGCGTTGATCCCCGCCACATCGATGTCGAGCACTATGAAAAGGCGACTAATCCATATGAACAGGCGCCTGTCCATACTTCAGTGCAGCAGCAGCAGCAGCAGCAGCAGCAGCAACCAGCGGCGCGCCGGCCACAGTCTGCGCTGCCGCTGTCTACGCGCCCACCGTCTGCGCGCCTGCCGCCTACGAAGCCTCCTCACAAGGGCAGCGACGACGAGCTGGCGGCGGCTGCCCAGAGCGTGAGCGACAGGATCGATCGCGCGGTAGCCGAGCAAATTCAAAAGAAGGTCGCGACCCACGCGAGTCGGCCCGCCTCCGCTTCCGGCAGCGCCAGCAGCGTCGCACGACCGACCAGCAGTGCGAGCGCTGCGGCGGGCATCGGCGTGGAGGAGCGGCATGGGCGAGAGTTCGACGCGTATGCAGCCGCGCTTGCAAACGCCGAGGATCGACTCTTCAATCCGTGTGGAGGTGCGGGCTTGGGCGCACCCTCTGTAGAAGCCGCCGCCTCGCCGAGCGCCAGGGCAAGCGGCACGGGGCGGGCGTGGAGCAGCGTCCGTGCTGCCGCCGCTGGCGACGCAAGTGTGGCTGGCGCCGGCGGCGGTAGCGGCACGCATCGCTCTCATAAAGCACTGACGAAGCGCGAAAACGGCTCCGCAACGGACGTGCTGCTGCAGTTTGGCTACCAGTCAGAGAGCCCCATTGCCTCCGGCGCCTTCTCGCAGGTGGTCCGCGCGCGCCATCTGAGCACTGGCAAGGAGGTGGCGGTCAAGACCTTCCAGACGCGCGCACGCGGCGGCAAGGCCGCGGCCGCCCTCAAAGACGTTCGGGCTGAGCTTGACGCTCTGACGCGGCTGCAACCGTCGGCGCACGTACACGTGGCGAATCTGGTCGCAACGTTCGAGTCGGAGCATGAGTTGCATGCCATCCTCGAGTACTGCCAGGGCGGCTCCCTCCAGAAGCACTTGCATGCGCAGGGTCATGGCATGGGGCTTCCCGAGCTCGAGGCGTTCAAGATTGCATGCCAGGTGGCATGTGCGCTCGGTCACATGCATGCGCTCGGAGTCGCTCACCGGGATGTTAAGCCCGACAACCTGATCTTTGCTGATCGGACGCGCGCGGCGGTGCGGCTCGTCGACTTTGGCTTCGCCTCGTGCCATGATGGCAAGCGGCTGCGCACCGTATGCGGCTCGCCGGCGTATATGGCGCCTGAGCTGATCGCAAACATGCCCTACCTCGGTCCACCTGTGGACGTGTGGGCGCTCGGCGCACTTCTCTTTGAGTTACTGCATAACCGCACAGCCTTCCGGGGCGAGTCGATGGCACAGCTGCACATCCGGATCCGCAAGGGCGCGCACACGCCGTTTGGACCCGAAGCGAGCTCGCGCGCCAAGAAGATCATCAAGAAGGCACTCACAGTCGAGGTACAGGAGCGGGCGGATGCTATGACAATCGCGCGCAACCTGCACGATTCGGGCATCAAAGTCGATGCGATGCCAAGCTGACGTTGCCGAGCGAGTGGCAGCCGCTCCAACGCCCCAGGCGGCAGCGTCGTTGCGCGAGGGCCCGCCCGACTGGGCGCCAGACACGCGCTGCGCGCGCCCCATTCAAGATTTACGTTGTGTGATACCGTCCCTCGACCGCGGTCGGGTACTCCTGTGCGCGTCTGTTCGTCGTTGTCAAAAATGTCATCCGCTTCGCGTCTTGTTACGTGTGTACGTGACCGCGTCCGACCTTTCAGTGGAGTACAACCGTCAGGAAACCGTCAGGTACAGCCTCCACAGCGCGAGTTTCAGAGTCGCGCCGCCGCCGCGCGCCGGCCACTATTATCTATTTCCACACAGCTGTCCACTCGCGTGCGATAAGAAGTGTATGCGGACTCGCGTGATTCGATCCGCATCGCCGGGTACCCGCGCACGTCTTACCTATACGTTCCCCGCGCGGGCGTGCCCGCCGGCGGGCCGCGAGCGGCCGTTCATCGTCTGCACGGCACACGAAGGGCGCGTTTATGCACGGAGCTGTGCACCGCCTTCCGTCTCATGCTCACGCCGCCGTCTCTCCCCTCACCGCGGTGGCGGTGGCGCGCCCTGCCGGAATCGCTTGAGGAAGCCAGCTGTCATGGATGGCACCTGCGAGACTCGTAGCCGCAAGCCGCTGCTCGTCTTCCGGGCAGAGATGGCCGAACAGTCTCCTACCGCCTGCGATGATCCGCCTGCGCCACCACTGCGCGCGTGACCCAGGTCGACCCATGCAACCTGTGGCACGATCTGTGGGGAATCCAAACCGTCGCCAAATGGCAAGGATCGTGCCGGCCCACGCAGAGGCGGCACTGGCGATGGTCGAGGCAGTTGAGCCGGCGGTTGAGGCGGTGCACGCGGCGGCGGCGCTTGGCCGTGCACCGGTACGCCATTGCGAAAGCACGAGAACGCCGCGGAAGCCTCCGATGGTCCGTGTGGCACGCCTACATCGCATGCTGCCGCGGCCGCCGCTTCGAAGAAGCGCGAGGTGGTCGCCCGTCCTTCATTCGGAGCCGCTGGTGCGGCTCTGGCAGGCTCGTGGCCACCGGGGGCCACGGCAGCGGCAAGGCGCGCCGTAGTGGTGCGGGTCGAGAGCATGCCCCGCTGCGTTGCGTGCTCGTACTCGTGCTCATCACCATCGGTCTTGAGTGTGCCCGCTACCGGCGCTGGCGCCTCTGCTGGTTGTTGAAACCTTTCCCCCTCGACCGCCTCCATCGCCGCCGCCACCGCCTCCACCTCGGCCGGCGCGACTCCGGCAGCTTCCTCCACCGCGGCCGCTTCGGTCGCAGGCACTTCAGCCACGGACGCGAAGGACCATGCGGCTGGCGGCAGCGGTTGCGCAGGTGCCGGCAGCGACGCGCACGGCGGCAGCGGGGCGGGTGGCGGCAGACCCTCGAATAGTCTACTCACGTCCTCGAGCGTCTCCGCATCCACGGTGGCATCGATGCAGATGGCGTGCGCGAGGCCGGCCTCGATCGGCTCGCCGAGGTGGAAGCAGCGTGAGCGCGGCGCACCGTCGCGGCGCAGGGGTACCACGCGCGCGCTCGTCGGGTCGTACACGAGCTGGTGCCAAAACGTCTGCCGCACGAGGTTCGCGTTGTCGAGCAAGTCGGCGAGCAGCTCCGCGCGCTCATGTGCGCGGGCGCCCCCGCCGCCGCTGCTGCATCCGGCGGCGAGTGTGGCTGCCAAACCCCCGCGCTTGTGGAGGGCGGCAGACAGACACGCCTCGAGGCTCTGATGCTCACGCAGCAGCGCGTGCGCCGTCTTGACGCCCACGCCTGGCACGCCGGACATGTAGTCGCAGCCTGCGAGGATGGCGAGGTCTACGAGGAGAGTCTCGGCCCACGCTTGCCACTCGCCTGGCCATGCGCCGTCAAAGAGTGGCACACCGTCGCGCTCGGCGAGGCGCAGGTTGTCGAAGAGCGCGAGCCGGCCGTGTCCCGACGCATCGAGCTTGAACAGCACGCACGGGCACCCGTACACGAGAAGGTCCGAGTCCTCACTGATAGCTGCGGCACAGTGGCCGGCACGCACCAGGAAAGCGAGCTGCGCGTCGGCCTCGTAGGGCGCGACGACGAATGCGACACGCTGCTTTCGAAGCGCCGCGATGAGCCGGCGGCGCATCGCCGCTGTCACGCGGACGGCGCGGCCGAAGGCGGCGCTCGCTTCTGTGCGATGGCCCTCGGCAAGCAGCTGATGACCTTGTGCGAGCGCCGCCTCGCGCTGCTCTGCGCGCAGCGCGTTGGTGCGTGCCTTCATGACAGCCGGCGCTCCGTCGAAGACGAAGAGCAGCTCAACGCCGTGCTCACGGCAAAGTGCGATCATCCGCAGCGAGAAGCCCAGGTAGCGCTCAGTGTGCTTGTCTTGCGCAAGGTCGGAGGAGCAAGAGTGCGCACCGCGGTGCAGCCAGCCGGAGGCATCTACCGCGAGGTACTGCCCGCGGAAGCGCCCAACGTGCACATCCGGCTCGCACGCCGGCCGCACGAAATCGAGCAAGCCGATGATCCCCATGGGACGGTGACAAGGCGCTCGTGCGCTGCTCGCCTTCGGCGCGGCGGTGTGACACAGCGTTGTGCGAGATCCTTTGTGAGCACTTATGAGTGGACACACGTAATTTTTGGAAGTTTGAGACATCGAGATGGCATCGGATTTTTTCCGTTACTCTTCTGTGAACTGTGGCGCAATCGCGATGGTCGTCTTAGTCGCTCCAGCCCTCTCCACCATTTCCGCGGTCGCCTCCACCGCCTCCGCCGCCGCCTCGTCCGCTGTTTTGAAGTCCTTCGCAAGCGACGGAGTGAACTTCTTCAACTCGCTGCGAACGCCTGCCGCACTTGTGGCAGCAGCGGCGATCAAGGACGCATTCGCACTGCAGTCGGCACCAGACGACGTTAAAAAGTCCCGTGCGTGGACGGCCCTTCGAAACATGTACCTGCTGCTTCAGCTAGCATGCTTCAGTAGCACAATCCTGTGCATCTTCATCTCCACCCACGCCATCGTGAACCTCCAGTGCTCAGCGGGCGTCTCCGGGGTCACTGAGGCCACCTCACTGATCGCAATGATGAGGTCGCACTTCGAGTTCGAGTACGTCTCGGTACGCGCCTCGTTTGGGACCGGATTGCTCGCCTTCGTCATCGCACAGGCGCTGCGCGTGCGCTACGAGCTGCGACGGGCCAAAGAAATGTCGTGGGCGGCGATGTGGCTTACATTAGCCTCGGCGGCTTTCATGGTTGCCTACAACAATTCCAAATCGATCACGTACGGCGGCTACACGGGCTTGGTTGCCCGGTGGGGTCGGCTTTCGGTACAACTTCTGCTCGAGCGCTCCTCCTTTGCACACCCGATGCCGCTCGTGTGCGCCTTCCTCACCGCCTTCGGCTCTGCGATCGCGGTCCGCGTCGCTCTCCGGCTCGCCCTCGATCAGCTCGACGAGGACAAGGACGGGTCCGTGAGCTGGAAGGAAGCAACCGGCTTCGTGACGAACCTGCCCGGGCGCGCGTGGCGGCTGATGACGAGCAAGGATCAAATTAATCAGCAGCCGCAAGCTTAAGAAGAAGGTCGAGTCCGCGAATTTGATCGAAGTGGACCGCTGCCTGCGTGGCGAAGGAACGATGCAGCAGGCTGCCGCCGACTCCGCCCGCCGGCCGAGCCTCCACTGTGGCCGTGTCTTGACTGCGATTGACATGTGAAAAGTTGAGCCCTTGTGGGTACCGGTACCGGTATGTGTTTTCGTGTCGCGTCGTCTATGGTGTTTTTACATGCACGTTGCAAAACAAATTGCACGATCTCGTCAAAACCGTTTGCTCGCACAACAATTGCAGCACAAACCGACCGAAAATTCCAGGATGTCGTTGTGGCCAATCTGAGGGCCCGCGGGTGGTCCACACGGTGTTGAGAGCGCAAACAACGGCGGGACCTTCCGGGCCATGGAGGACTTCAACGCGGGCGCGCTGCCCTGGTGTGAGTTTGGTGACGTGGAGTCGGGATCGGACCGGCCGACGACGAGCGCCACGTTCGTGTCAGCACAGGAATCGCTCGAGGGTCCCACGACTCCGCGCAACGTAGTCTTGCAGTGGCCACCGGCAGCATCGATTGTTGGCGCACTCATCGAAGCGCTGGCTGCAGCTACGGCCTGCAACGATGGCGAGGCCATCGCTGCGGCAGTGATGCATCTCGCCGTCCTGCTCGACAGCTCATGTCGAGACGATGGTGCGGCAATCGGTGCGGCGATGCGTGCTGGTCCCGCGCTCGAATCGCTTGTCCGACTGCTCGATCATGCCGACCAGCGCGTGACGCAGGCCACTCTCCTGCTCATTGGGAACCTGTCGACGCACGATGTCGATGAGGCGGCTGACGCCACGCTCCACGCGTTTCGCACGCTCGGCTCCTTCGAGCGGCTTCTGCCACATGCGCAAAGCACAAGCCCGCTCACGGTCATGTACGCGCTCGGCGCGATCCGGAATCAAATGACGGGCCTGAATGAGGTCACCCTGCTCCAGACGAGTGGCGTCCTTGCACAGCTGCAGCAAATTGCGGCTGGGAGGCCCCAAGCTGAAGCCGGCGCCACCTCCATGCCATTCGCCGACGCCTTAGATCACCCGCGGCTACGCCAGTTTGCGTGCGGCTGCCTCATCAACGTGCGACAGATCATGTCGGCGAACAAAATTGGAAACTGGAGCTGAGACCGGACGAATAGCGTTGCGCCGCACGGGTAAAACAATTATAGGCGCCGGGATGGCCCGCAAAGAGGCCGCGTGGCCGCCCACATCCTAGGCTTGGCTTTGGGTGCTGTCACAGTTCGGTTACAGGAGTAACACGGCCGGGCAGATGGCTGATGGGCACGGCAGATGCGTACGAGCCCTGGAGCTCGGACGGCGCTCGGCGGCGAACGAACCGTACGAGCTACGACGGTCGCGTTCAAAAGCTCGCGCATCATTCGCGCGAATAGTACATTTATCCAGCTGAACCATCGCCTTGGCGCTACACTCGCACTACTACGTTTACTGCGCTGCTTTTGAGGTCGTCGTGTGAGCTGTAAAGTCTGACCGGCCCACCCGACCGCACGTCTCTGACCGGAAATGCCACCCGCGGGTGACGAATCCTCGTGACACCCCGAGTGCGCGTATGGTACACATCTTACGCAACATGCAGGACCAGCTTCCCCACCGCACTTCGTGGGCAGCACAACTCGCACGGCTCAGCCGAACATCTTCTTGAACATATCTACAGGTCCACCTCCACCGCCGACCGCCGCCGGCGCGTCGAGCCATTCCTCGGCCTTCGATTGCACGAGCTCTGCATGATCCTCCCCAAACGCCTGCGCAAACGCCGGTCGCTGCGCGCAGCGCAACATGTATGCCGCGATCGCGGGGGTCTTGCTCAGGTCTGCGTTTGGAAAGAAGACGGGCACGTAGTTGAGGTATGATGCCACAGCCGCGTCAGCGACAGAGAAGCGACCACCAACGAGCCACTCAGATTTGGAAAGGATGGTCTCGAGAGTCGCGACCGCCTTGAGGTCGGAACGCTCCATGGAGGTGCCGCGAACGCGGTGGTCGCCCGGAATAGCGCCAAAGCAGAGCCCATCCAGACAGGCGTTCGCCCAAAGCACCCACGAGGTCATTGCGGCCTTCTCGGCCTTAGTCGGTTTGTCGCCCTTGAAGCCGTAAGTATCCATGAGGTAGAGGAGAATCGCCCCAGACTCGAAGACGACGACGCCATCGTCGTCCGTGAGGCATGGTACCTGCCCGAAAGGGTGTGGCGATGGCCGGGACGGCGCCATCTCAAAATCAATGCCAGCCTCATAGCAGAAGAAGTTCACCAGCGGGGAGCGAGACTGCGGCGACCCGTGCAGTCGAGGCAGGCCCATCGACGGCGGAAATGCCAGCCGTGCTGTGGAGCGTGCTTGTGACGCGATGAAAGTAGCAGTGAATGATAGAAATGCTGTCAGCGACGCTAACATGACCGCGAGGAGGTGTGTGTTTGGCGAGGTCGACTCTTCGAAACTTTCTCGGAACTGACTGGAACATACAGAACTGAAGTGAAGGAAGCTGTTCAGAAACTCTGAACCTCAGCCCGGCGGCTTCTGTGTACAACAAACCGGAACATCTATCTGATTATTCACGTCATCAAACATCATGGCTCTTCGACCCGTGGTGTGTGGCCATGCGCTAGCCGACGGTGGCCACGTCGAGTTCTTGATCATCACGACGACACCCGATGGCGGCCAGGTGACCTCGCGTCAGCGTTTCTCGGCATTTCTCGCGTTACATCGGGATTTGCGATTCCTCATAGATGTCGGGAGGCTACAGCTTGGCCTACCGGAAGTGTTCCCGGTCGCCAAGAGTGTGTTGCTGCGAAGCACGAAGAGTCGAGTTAAGCGGGCAGCCGAGCTGAACGCATACCTTCAAAACGTAGCCACGTTGGCGGGAGACTCGCCGCCCAAAGTCCTCCTTAGCTTCCTCAATATGGAAACTTCCAGCATTGGTGAGGTTAAGCAAGCAGTCCCGGTGAGCCCCACCTTCGTCACGCGCGCAATGACGGCGGGAAGCGAAAGCCCAGAAGCTGAGGTGGGGGTGTCGCAGTCTACCACGGAAGACATGGACCCTGCCAAACCGCACCCCCTGCCACCGCGTGGAACAGAGGAGCTAGAGCTCACGCGCGATGTGTATGCGACGGCGTTTGTTCTGGCATCCAACGCGACTGTTGACATGTACTCGTTGTCGCCGAGGACAAACCCACAGATGCTTCTGCTCTGGGGTTATGTGCTCTTCATTGTCGCCTCGCAAACCTTTGCGCTCGCCTCGCTTGTCTTCTTCTTCCCGCCTGTCGTCGATTCGGAGACTCTGTTTGTCGACTGCCTACGACCGAGCGCGGTGGCCATCAAATGGCTCGAGGTGCTCGCCGGCAGCAGGCTTACAGCCGCTGCTATGCCCACTGGGACTTTCGCCGCCGCGACCCTGGCTCATCAGTGTCTACCATCGGAGGGCAGCGACTGCACGCCGCCCTCGTTCTCCTCCGGCACAACCCTGAGCAGCGCAGCGCTCGAGGTCTGCATCGGTCTCGACGTGGCTTTCTCTCTGCCGCTCCCCAGAGCGACGGATGGATCGAGCACCGCGGGTGCGGTCGAATTTCGAAGGCTGGAGCGCGAGACCTTCTTCTACGAGAACGTCTTCGGCGTCCTCGCGCGGCGACAGCCGGGCCAAGGCTTGCCCTTCGTGCTGACCCTGCTGCAGCTGGTGTGCTGCGTGTGGGTGGTCGTTCATGTCTACTTCGTCGACTTTGCGGCGGTCGAGCGCCTGCTGCGCTTTCGTGACTTCAACACGTGGTTCAAGCCGCTCAAGGGCGAGAAGGGCGACAGCAAATGGTGGGTAATTGCGATCCCACTCATCCAATTTGGATTAGGTTCGTCCATCGTGGCCGTCTCATGCTGCATCACGTGCGCCTGCACCTCTGGATTCGATGCGGTGATGAATTCGCTCGCCTTCACCTTCATCTCGACCGTCGCGGAGGTCTTCAACCAGCCGCTGCTCAGCTACTATGCGAGGCTACCCATCGCCAACCTCGACCCGGAGATGTATGGCACCGAGCCGATCTATTATCTCGTCGCGAGCTATGACGCTAATAACTCATACGGCATCGAGAAATGGGCGCGTAGCTGGTACGTCAGGCAGGAGGATGCAGTCGCCGGCTTGCTCACCGATTTCGAAATTCGTCACTGCCCGGACGACTACCCGCAGCATTCGCGCAAGCTCATTGAAGTGCTGCGCGTTCTTTTCTTCTGCGTGCCGATCCTCGCGCTCGCCGCCTGCTGTGTGATTTTTGGCGCTGATTAAAGATTCTGAAATTCAACCAACACAGCGCTTTGAGGAATTTGCAGGGGCGGCGTCACGTGAATCCTCTGAAATGGCTCACATCATTGCGCAGGCCGCATTGCTGCTGCGGCAGCTCTCGCCCGCGGACATTGCATCAGATGAAGCTGCCGAGCTACGCGAGGTGGGTCTCGCGCTCTTTGGACGGCTGGCGATAAAGCAGGCCTACGGTGAGAAGGACGTGGTAGAGTTCCTAAGGGAGCAGGCAGGCCACCGAACGCTGCTGAAGCGCCTGGAAAAATTGCAGAAGCAGATTAATGCGGAGCACGATCGTCGCTGCGCAGAAGCGCAGAGCGCTGGCATTAACCGTGCGCGGCAGGCAACCATGCAGGCCATCGAGGCCGCATCCGCCGAGGCCGATGACGAGGCCGCTGTGGAGCTCATCAAACAATCCACAGACCATGCAGGCACCCCTGCACCGCATCCATCGGAGCCGTGCAGTGAGCTCGTCATGGCTCCGCCGAGTGTCGCGGCACCGCCCTCGGGCCCACCGCGACTGCCTCCGCGCGCGTCGATCGATGCAGCCGTGAGCGACGCGGGTGAGGTGGGCAGCGCTGTCGCAAGCGCGGCGCGTCTGCCTGTGGGCAGCTTCCGTCGTGCGTGCGGCGTGTGCAAGCGCTCATACGCCGACGTGCACGACTTCTACCATCGCCTATGCCCCACCTGCGCCGAATTCAACCTTGCAAAGAGGCTGCAGTCGGCCAACCTAGGGGGGTACGTGGCACTCGTCACAGGCGGCCGTGTGCGCATCGGGTGCGCGATCGTCCTCCGGCCTGATTGCCTCAGATTGCGAGCTCTGACGTCCTCTGATGAGCTCTGCTCAAAGGTACGAGATGAGATCGTGCTCAAGCTGATCTCAAGCTGATGACCTCACTGATGACCTCACTGATGACCTTACTGATGACCTCCCTTGATTGCCATCCCTAATTAGGTACGAGATCGTGCTCAAGTTGCTCCGAGCGGGCGCGCATGTGATCGCGACGACGCGCTTCCCCTCCGACGCGGCACAGCGTTATGCCCGTGAGCCTGACTTTGGGACGTGGTGTGAACGGCTTGAGGTCGTGGGTCCGCTTGAGCTCGCCAACGTCCGACAGGTGGAGGCTCTGAGTGCCTCGGAGTGCCTCGGAGTGCCCCTGAGTGCCCCTGAGTGCCTCTGATGTCCGGCAGGTGGAGGCTTTTGCCGCGGCGCTGCGTGAGCGCTTCTCGCGGCTGCACATCCTGATCAACAACGCCGCACAGACCCTCACACGCGAGCCTGGCTGGTTTCTGCGCATGGATCGTCTCGAGAGCGTCGCCGCCGCCGCGCTGCCAGCTGAGGGGCGCGCACTGCTTGTCCACTCGGAGGCCTATCTGCTCAGGACGGCGCTCCGTGCTGGCCTACCCTCCGCCGAGAGTGCTGCCGCGGCGTACGTCGGCAGCAGCAGCGGCGGCGGCGCAGGCAAGGGCGACCCTCACACTGCAGGTGGCACTGCATGTGGCGTCCTGCTTCCGGCGGGACGAGCGCACGCGGCGAATGGGTTGGAGGAGGCTCTTACACCAAGTTTGAATGCACACCAGGAGGCCCTTGCACCGGATGCGCCAGCGGGGGGTTGCCTTGTACACTCCCCCGCCGTCGCCGGTGCGATTGTGATGGCCAAGGGGCTGGGAGCCGCTGCCGCGCAGTCGGATGACGGTGGCGGACATGGCAGTGAGGTAGGCTTGTCCGCGGCGGACCTAGCCGCCTTTCCCGAAGGCAAGCTCGATGAGACGTGGCAGCCCCTCGACCTCTCTACACAGGTGATTCCCACTGGATTGCCTCTGGTGTGAATTCACACTTGATTGCCTCTGAATGGGCGCGCCATCTATGTGAAGCCCCCTTCTCTCCCGGCCTGCTCACACCAGAACTCGTGGTCGCGCCGTATCGGCGAGGTCTCAACCTCCGAGCTGCTCCACACGCTCAGCGCCAACACCGTCGCCCCGTTTGTGCTGTGCGGCGCGCTCCGGTCGCTGCTGGCGGCGCCCGAGGACGATCCCGACGCGCCCTACGGACACATCATCAACGTGTCCGCTCTCGAGGGCAAGTTTTCGGTGGGTAAAAAGGGGTCCGGGCACCCCCACACGAACATGAGCAAGGCCGCGCTCAATATGCTGACGCTCTCAAGCGCAGGAGGCTTCTTTTCGGAGAGGGTGCTCGTGAACGCCGTCGACACCGGGTGGGTGACCGATATGGCGCCGGGCGGAGTGGGCGCCGTGGCCGCGACGCACGCGACGCACGTTGGGCCGCCGCTCGACGCCATCGACGGCGCGGCCCGCGTGCTAGATCCCATCTTCAGCCACGTGCGCGACCCACGCGGCTTTCTGGTGCGAGGCAAGTTCTGGAAGGACTACTGCGTGTCTAATTGGTGACCTGCCGGAAAGTATCGTGGGGGCGAAATTTGTAAATGCGACCGGAGGAGTGTGGCTGCAAGATGGTAGGTCCCATCCGGGGAATTCACAGTTGGAAGTTTCACGCAGTCACACGCATGTGGAGAATAATCGGCCTCCGGACTCAGGGGACGCACCCTCGTCCCGTTGATTAATGGAGAATCCGATGCCGCCGTCTTCTCTCGACCACGCTCATGACGCGAATCCTGAACGCTGAAGCTATGAACCTCGCGACCCCTGGCAAGGACACCTCGAACCCCGACAAGCCGCCGCCAAAGAAAGCGCTCTTCTCATCGCCGCCGGCGCACACGTACACCACTGACAAAAATCTAACACCAAGCACGACCGAGAAGCGCAACACTCGGGAGAGCAACTGGGTGCTTCTGCGCGGAGCTAGCATCGACACGAAGCCCGAGCAGAGGGTCAAGGACACGATCGAAGTTATCGAGACCGAGCCACTGCTCGAGGGCATCATGTTCACGAAGCCGCTTGAGGTGACCTCGACTGCTCTGGTCAAGATCACAACCGGGTCGCTCGACGGCTCCGCAGTGCACATGCATCAGAACCTCGTATTTCTGAAGGAAGGGCTCCCGAACATGCAGGCGATGCTCGTGCTTCCCAAGACGGCCTGCGTCGGCGCGCTCGCCTCGCAGCTTGCAGGGTGCTACGGCGTCTACCAGCGCATCCAGCACATGACGCAGAAGGAGAAGTGGGACGAAGCCCGCCTCGCATGGATGAAGAACGTGGACAAGCTGTTTGATACCGGCACTACTGGCGAGTTCGAGATGAGCTTCGAGCGCAGCGTCGATCGCCACAAGGACAAGATCAAGTATTGCTCTGACGCTATGGCTCTTGGCTTCGCGTCGTGGGCGCTCCCGCAGGTGATCAACTCGCTCGTCGCGGCTCTCAAACTCGAGGAGTGGATGGTCGCCGACCCTGATTGGGACGCCGCGGACGTTGACGACCCGGCCAATGCGGAAAAGTTGGGGGCTATGCGCAAGCATTTTCACGAGTTTCAGACTGAGCTCAATTCAGCGCTCAAGGCGCTCGGGATCCAAGGTCCAGAGCGCGACGACGGGTGGGTCGCCTACCCCGTGGACAAGACGGTGGAGATCACGGCGAAGGGGCTAGAGGTGCTGCGCCTCCCGTCTGGCGACAAGGTCGAGGTGAAGAAGCTCATCTCCACCGAGGAGCTGCTCTCCGGGGTCGATGTCTACGTCGCGCCTCAGGCCGGCATCTTCAACATCAAGCGTGCCTTCCGCGAGGGCGGAGACGGACTCGAGGCCGTGATCACAGAGCTGGGCGACGACGTCAGCCAGATCATCCCGCGCATTGAGATGGACACGGAGGCGACTGGGCTGATCAAGCTCACGCTCCGCATCAAGCTGACGTCGGAGAAGGCCGTCGAGAAGAAGCTGCAGGCGCTCTGCAAGGACTCGCGCAACGAGCTGACGGAGACCAAGGGCGTGCCGACGAAGCTCGCATCAGGCGACGAGGTGCGCATGATCTGGTCGGGCGACCTGGGCACGGCACGCGTGCGCAACGGCCTCAATCGCATTGCTGCAATCACGGCCGAGCAAGGCATCAAGAACTCGGAGGAGGTCAAGAAGCTCAAGGGCGAGCTGGAGAAGCAAATCAAGGTGAACGTCGATGCCATCCTCGAGCAGGATGCCAAGATCACGGCGTACTCCGCGCACATGCAAGGGCTCATGGACAAGCAGGCCACAGTGATGACCGAGATGCAGAACCAGCACGCTTCGGCAATGGATGACCTTCACAAGCAGATGGCGGCGAGTGAGGTGGCGCACACGACGCACACGACGGACCTGCACAAGCAGATGGCGGACACGGACGCGCAGCACGCGGCAGCGATGGACGACCTGCGCAAGGTGGTCCTGCAGCAGCAGCAGCAGATGGGCGACATGCAACAGTTGGTCCAGCAGCAGCAGCAGATGCAGCTCACCTTCACGACGCAGTTTGGCGATCTCTTCAACTTCATGAACGCTGTCACTGCCGAGATGATCGAGCAGCGCAACGCGGTGAAGGCCTCGGTGATGGCTATCAAGGAACTCAAGGACGGTCAGGCGGCAGGGTATGTGGATGCGATAACACGGCGGCAGTGCGCGGTGCTGCGTCAGGTCTTTGCCATGCACAAGCGAGTCACCGCTCTTGCATCTCTCGTACGCACAGGTCCGACTGAGAAGCGACTGGTGGAGGACGACGTGATGAGTCAAGACTCCCAGGTAGGAGAGGGGGATGGGACGAAGGCAGACGAGCAGGCTAATGTCGAGGGCAAGCATGGCGCGAGCCGTGGAGGGGACGTGCGAGCCCGCGAAGGAGACGCAGCCGTAGGCGCAGCTGCGTGCGCGAGGCTGACCTCGGACACCCGAGGAGCCGATGGACCTAACTGGTCGGCAGAGCCCGGTGGACGAGTGCCCCATGAGGGTGGACAGAGCATAAACTGTGCCGTGAGAGAGAGCGGGAGCACTCGAGATCACCGATCCGGAGAGAGTCCGCCATGGATCAATCGGCGAGGAGGGGCGAGTGGCATGTTAGACGGACTGTGTGGCATATCGACTCTGGGCGTGTCATACGTCGAGTTTGTGTCTATGTCTCCATCGATACCTATGTCGGCTTCGAGGATCAATTCACTGCCAGTCCGCAGCGTCATAGAGCGTCGAGTCGGGCACGACAAGTTTGGAGTTTTTGCGAGCACGCGTGGTTTTCATGTGATACTCGTTCTACTTCTCAGCTGCGCGGCACGATGCGAGGCGTTCTCTGGAGTTGCTTCGTGTTGCACGACGATGGAGCTGCGACGCGCGGACGATGCGACTCTACTGTGTCGGGATACGACGGAGATGCGTTGCTACGATCAGGCGGTGTTGCAACGCTTTGGGATCACAGGGCGTGGGGCCTCGTGCGGCGACGTGGGGTCGGCGTTTTGGAAATGCTTCGACACGATCGAAGGTAATCCAACACCAACGGCGATCGGCGCAGCAACCGAGCGAGAGGCAGAGCCAGAGCCTAGCCCGAGGTGCATCGCAGAGCACCCTGCCACGCCGGCCACCGCGGCACGCTCGATGCGCACCTCGACCGTCCCACTATACTCTCGGCCGACGCCAAAGTGCACGCCGATCGGCACGCCGCGCACCTCGGCGGCCCTCTGGCCGTTGATGTGCCACGCGAGCACGCCGCCGGCGAGCGTCATGCGGATCCGATCTGGGCACCAGATGGTCAAAATGAGAGCGGGGAGCGATCGACAGACAGGCAATCATCGACGGATACGCCGATGACCATTACGAATACGGCAGGCGGAGTCGAACTCGCCTTTACGCAACAGTCAGCGCGCGTGCGGGGAGCATCTTGGCGCGTTACGAGATGCAACAGCACGGTGGCGGTTCCGGACGGCTTGCGACGGCGACGCCTTCGCTGGCACGTCAGCCGACGAGCATGGAAGAGGCTAATGAGGTCGCTGCGTGGGAACACAGTTGCAGACATGTTCAACGTCGCGCTCTGGAACGCGCGCGAATTCCATGCGGACGCGTGTCCTGCTCACGAGGCTTCTCGAGCGAAAGCGCTGTGGATCATGCGAAGGTTACAGGAGGAAGATGTTGACGTCTGCTTCCTGCTCGAAGTGATGGGATCACAGGATGCGTTCACAGCTAAGACCTATGGGTTGCGAGCTATGGCGAAGAAGGTTGGCTATGTGGTTCGCTGGATGGTTGGCGAGGGTGGGAGCCAGCGTGAGCAGCGGCAAAGCGGAGTATCCTTTACCAATGGCATTGCCGTACTCGTTAAGCAAGCGACCTGCGCCATCGAACGACACGTGCGGCTCGAGGAGAGGGTTCTGGGCGTATGGATCCAAGGTCGGGGAACAAAGGAGCGAATCCAGACGAGGATTGCCGCAGTTCACGGGCTGCATTACGACGGTACCTCGAACTTCGTGAAACAACTGCAGGCCACGTATGCGTGGGCGGCCGACCCAGCGCAGACCGTGAAAGGATGTCTCGTGGTGGGCGATTTCAATTATGTTGCCGACGAAGCGTGGCGATCGTCGCACGCAACACTGAGCGCCAACGACCGGGCGTTTCGTGATTACAGCTCGCAGCCGGGGGCTGAATACGTCTTACCTGTTGCTTCACAACCTTTGGTCGTTTGGACTCGGAAGGGCGGGGACGTTGCCGAGACGAGCAATTCCGAAGGCTTTGGATCCATGCTCGATGGCGCCGTCACGATAGGATCCGAGTGTGGGTGTTGGAGGAGGACTGTGGTGGATTTCGCTTTCAGCCATGACGGCCCGGCGACGGGCACAGCCAAGCCGCTCTCTGATCACGCGTGGGTCACCTTCTCCAGAGAGATTCCACAGTTGGAGCTTAGAGGGGAGAAGCGACCTTTATCGGCACTATCAAGAGGTGATGTGCAAGCCAAGGACAGTTATCGAGATCGCGTGCGAGAAGGCGACGTTGTCGAGGACCTTTTATCGGTGCGAGGATTGGTTCACGCGACTTCCTCTGCGGTTCGATTGCTACGAAGAGCGGCTGAGCAGGCCGTGGCGGAGGTGCGGAGACGTCGTGAGGATCGGCCGCTGGAGACGGCGCACAGGTGGCGCAGGTGGCTGCAGGAGGCGTATGCGGCGCGGCGCCAGGGTCTGGCACCGCACGAGGTGCATGGTGGCCTTTTCAACTACCACTCGCGTCTATGGCTCATTCGTGAGAGATATAAGGGAGCTGGAGACGATGTATGTTGGTCCAAGATCATCAGGCGCTGTCGACGGTGCTGGACGAGGGCGACCCAGAGACTTGTGTTTCGGCAGCAGCGGGAGGATAGGCGTCTTCGCGAGCTATCGCTGAGCATCGTCGAGGGCAAAGGCAACAAAGACCTTGCGCAGGTGGCGATGCGAGCCTGGAAGGCGATCCGCCCGCAGCGCGTCAGCTTGGCGTTCGATCGATTTCACCCAAAAGATGACGTTCACAGCGCCCCAACTCTCGCGGCTGACGACCCGGACGCTTTTCTAAGTGGGCTTGCACGTGAAGGCGATCGATTAGTTCATGGTCTCTCGTCCACTCCGCCGATCATTGAGGCGTTCAAAGCCTTTTGCAAGGTCTTTTGCCCAACCTACGACACACTACGTGGACGTGACGGCGGTGAGTGGGAACTCTCCAAGGAGCTGACTTTCCCAGTCTTTTTGCAAGTGCTTCAGCGCGTTCCGAGGGGGAAAGCCGTGGGGTACGGCGGCTTTTCCATCGAACTTCTCATTCACGCCGATCGGGGGATCAAGAGAGCCTTCTATGATTGCCTTATGGCGGATTTGCGGGGAGGAGAGTTCCCACCGTCGTGGCGGAAGGTCATCTATACGTGCTGCTAACGAAGCCGCCGCCGAGTAATCCCGCACTGATCTCCGAGAGACGAGAAATTGCCTTGATGGCGCAGGACATGAAGCTGATCATGCACATGGTGCGTGCAACGGCGTATCGGCTCATTACGGGTAGACTACGATCCGAGCAGTGCGGCTGGCTGCCTGGGTACGGCACTGTCGATGCTGGGCTCCCGTTGGCAGCCGTGATACAGCAGGCGCAGCGCCTACATCAATCGATATGGATACTGTACGTCGATCTGGCGACGTTCTTTCCTCGTATTGACCGTGAGGCTCTCACCGTCGCCGAGCTGTTGGTCGGGCTCCCCCCGCAAGTTATTGAGCTGGTTGGGCAAATTTACGGCGCTGGACGAGCGGTGGCAGAGGAAGCGGTTGAGTGCCAATTCGACACGTCCATCGGACTCAGTGCCTCTTTCCGAAATCACATGGGAGCCTTGATGGGGGAGGTGCTCTCTCCTGATCGAGCGAAAATCATTCTCAACTCGATCTTGTGGGCGATCAAATTGCACGTGCACGGGGTGCAGCTCTTTGGGTTTGGGGAGGATGAGGAGGGATGCATTCGTGCGATTGCGAGCTTGGCCTACGCACAGACGATTGGGCGGGTACGTTTGGCAGCGAGGCGGATCTGAGGCGTGCCTGGGCGATATGGAGCGTTTGGGTCCCGATCTCCGGCTCTAAGTTGGGCATCAAAGGCAAACTCAAGACCGTCGTCACGGGAGTCATTCGAGATGGGCAGGGCAAGGAGAGCGATATCCCTGACCCGCAGCTTGTCACGCTCGATGGCGTCCGCGTGCCTACTCTTTCGCGGAGTGAGGCCTACAAACATCTAGGGGTGCTGCGCGCGGCAATAGGCGGAGATGGGGCGGCGGCCGAATCGCTCAAGAAGCAATTGCGGGTCGCGATCGGTCGTGTGGCGCGCATGCACAAGCCGTCCAGACACGACATGGTCTTGGTAACGAATGGCCTCTTTCAGGGGCTGGCGGGCTTCAAGTGCAGCACGGTGTACTACTCCTTTGAGTGGATGGAAACCGTGGAACAGGAGTGGAGGAGAATGTTCAACAAGAAGGCACGACGAGACGCAACTACGCCAGCGTGCCTGCTGTATGAAGGCGGGGGCGGCGCGGCAGAAGGTCGGCGACACCTGTGGGCGATTGGGTGCGCCTCGTTTTACGTGGCTTTCACCAGAGCACTCTCTGACGCCGCCGACACTTCTCAGCGCGCAGCGGCACGATCGGCGTTGGCGCTCAGCCTGTCGAGGTGGGGAGCGCAGGGAGACCCGAGGTTGTTCTCTTGGCGCCACCTCACGAGCGCTCTCGAGAGGCAATTACGAGGCCGCCAGCGGTACCTTGGGGAGACCTTCATGCTCATCTCGAGCCTCCTGCAGGGTGATAAGCCTTCCGGGGAGAATTGGCGGTGGGTGCAGCGCCCTGAAGCGTGGGACCCGCTGCACGAGCAGCGCCCTCACTTTCGTACGATGGAGTCGATCGCGCTCTTTGAACCCGAGCAGCAAGGTGGCCTCGGCATCGAGCCTGCGCCCAAGCTTCTCGACGCGCGCATTCGCGTGGCGGGGCAGATGTACGCATGCAGCGGCATGCACGAGGAATCTAAGCTGATGTCTTTCGATGAGGCACGTCGGATCTATCCGTGGCTGGGCGTTGGAGCACGCACGGAGTGGGATAGGACGGTGGCGAGTCTCGAAGATCGCCTTGACGCTGGAATGGTGCCGGAGCGCGAAGCGTGCAGGGCTTGGGATCAGCGCGGGCTCTGTGTCGGCGGCGGAACCGTCAAGCTTAGTGGCAGCAGTGCAGGTGAAGTGTCGAGGACGGATGAGGCGAATGAGCGCACGTTGCACGAGGCCATTCGGCGTGCGCTTGGTGAGATCAAGCGCGGCGCGGTGCTCACACCTTTCGATTGGGAATCTTCTTTGCGAAGCACGTTTCGGGGGATCAGGAAGCCGAGCGCCGAGGAGTGGTGTGTTGGGGGTGGCGACACTCAGGCGGATGCGCGGGGGGGGCGAGTTTTCTGTGACATCGACAGCGCAGAGGAGCCACGGGGCGGTGAGGCATCGTGGCTTTGCCGAGCGGACGTCGACGAACAGGGATTTCTTTTCGGCTGGATGGACCGCGCGGGCGAGATACGAGCACGGTTTCACTTTGACACGGCGGGCTACCTTTGCTTGCGAGGTGGTCCAAGACTCCAACATCAACACTTAGCACAACTCGACCCCGCGGTGCAGCTAGTGGCACGGGCGCGGCTGGCACTTGGCGACGTTGACGTCCTCCCGGGGGATGGGACGAAGAGGCAGGCGACACATGTGCAGCTGGCCGCGCAGCGTGGTCTTTGGGAAAAGCTCACGACGTGGTCGGCACGTATCAGGGCGACACGTATTTATACGCTGGATGGAGGATGGCGTGACGTCAAGACGGACAAAGGGGTGGTGAAAATCGCCACGAGGGCGGCGATCGACCATGAGGGAAATGTCCTCGGAGGGCGGATTTGCGAGGAGGACGTGAACGAGGATAACTACATCGCCGAGCTCGCCGCACAACTCGACGCGCTCACTGACGCGGTCTCGCGAGGGACGGAGGAGAGGGTCATCATCGTCTTCGACGCCACATCACCGGTCAGGGCGATGCTTCGCTTTGGGCGGCTTAGCGCTCGTGCACGTGGGGATCGGCTGGCCGCCGAACTCCTCGAGCACTTTGAGCGTCTCCGGCGGCGGGTGTCGGCCTTGGTGCTAATCTGGCAGACGTCGCACGTGGGCGAGCCAGTCAATGAGTGGGTTGACATGATGTGCGACAAGTTTGGAGTGGATGATGATTACCCGATCCCGCGAGGCAAAATTGCTTTCGCCTCGGTCGTCTTTCCGGACCATAGGGGCCCGGCACAGGCGTACGCCATGCGTGGCATGAATCGTGTCGTTGCACAGCGCCTACGCAGTCGGGTGCGAGATACGATACTGCGAGATCCCGATGAGCATGTGAAACTGTTGGGAATTACATCAGAGGCTCAGCAGATATGCGACGAGATCGCAGCGCGGCGGTGTCAATACGTCGATCAGCCGTACGCAGAGCCGCGAGCGCGACGAGTTTTGGCGGCTGAGTGGTGCCCCTTTGGCTGCACTGATCACGACGGGCGGTGGCGAGAGATCCATCCGTCGGCGGTAGCGCGGCGAAGGGCGCTTCATCTCCCCGAGCTCGCGAGCCTCATTGCGGCTCGTCTTGGGGCGCAATCTGGTGCGACTTGTGAGATCTCGTCACAGGAGCGGACGAACTTAGGCGGAAGCGAGGTGCAGCCGGGAGACGCGGTTGGAGGGCGGGGACGGTGGTTCGCGCTTACTGAGCGATCTCCCACCTGGTGGCACTTTCAATTCGAGTGTACGGGGGCGCCACTGCTGGCGGCGCGGAAAGCATACGCACTTGCAGCGGTGGCGGCGCGGCGATGCATGGTCGCCCTGCAGAAGGGACGCGAGCTTGTCCCGCACAGCCAACTCGATGATCTCATTTTGCTCATACATCAAGGATTGAAGGGCTGGGAGGCAGAGGACAAGGCTACAGGGTCGGAGGCTCAACAGCAGAGCCTCAAAAATCGGATCCAGAGGGGAATCACTGACGCCTGGGAGACAGAGTGGCTACGAGCAGGAGCCGCAGGGGCCGTGCGAATCTCTGGCTCGAGGGCGGATGCCAACGGACGATGGAGGCTAGCTCTGACGGAAATGGTACTGAGTGGGTGCCAGTTGCAAAAACTAGGCAAGGAGAGCTGCGCGGAGGGGAGGAGGGCGTTCTGGGAGCGCCTCGGTGACCTTCGCATTCTCGGCAAGATCTTCGCAGCTTGGAGTTCCGCTCTCTTGCGCACCACGACGCTGCGGGCAGCGGCGCTGCGAAACCTGCGGTTGGCGAGGGAGTTTGTCACGCGTGTCACGACGGGCGAGAGGCGACGCTTACGCAAGGAGGTCGGAAGGAGGCTGGCCGCGGTTGACGAGGAGCAGGCTGACAATGCGCCAGGCGAGTGGCTGCAGCTGCGAGCTTGGTTGGCTTGGCGCATGGTGCTCGCGCAAGGGCTAGGCAGAAGCGGCAGATGCATCGTTCACGGGCCGACGCGCGACTCCTTGTGCGAACAAGTGCTGGAGTCTTCCACGGGAAGACAACAAGAGATTGCGAGGGCTCGCGAGGGCGTCGCGGCGCTGAGGTCGAGGCAAGGGCGAGCGTGGCGGCGGTGGTTGCGCACGGGCGGCTGGGCAGCGTTTGACCTTTGCTTTCAAAAAAGGGAAAGGATCATGAGGAATCGATCGCTCGCGGCGCAGCGGGATGGAATGCGACGATGGGCGTGTCTGGCGGATGGCACGAAGTGGCAAATCCTCACTGAAGCTGAGACGGAGGAGCGGTTCGAACTTCGACACGAGGGTCTGCGGGCCCTTCTCGAACTCAAACAGGTTTTGAGTGATGGCGAATGGAAGGCTCTGGGCATTCACAATCTGCGACTCGGGCATTTTATCAGGGTCGAACACTTGTTCTACGGGCCGGAGCAGGCCCCCTCGTGTCACACGTTGAGTGGGCATGAGGCGATGGACGTGGGTAACTTAGTGCGAATTGAGATTGAACCCAGATGGGACCCGCATCGAGCGAAACGGCGTCGGCAGGAGGTACTGAGTGCCAGGCGCGACGTTCGACAACGCGTGGCGATGGGCCCCGTGGTCGCTGGTCAGGAGGCGGATGATGGAGGACGTTGGGCGGTGCGTCGCATTATGGCGGTGCGCCGTCACGAGGGGCGGCGCGGTCGCCCTCTGGACGTACTCGTGGAATGGGAAGGCGAGGACTCCGACGGGGATCTCTGGGAGGAATCCTGGGTCAGCGTTACCTATCTCTCGAAGGACCTACGTGACGAGGCGAGACGGCTCGAAGGCGAGTTGTTTGGGGCGCGCGGTGCGCACCAGGCGCCCAGTCGGCGGGCGGCGCGGCGAGACGAGGCGAGACAGAGGCAGGAGAGAGAGAGAGAGCGCATGCAATGGAGCGCTCGGCTACGAGATCGGGCGAGAAGGGCACCTGTGTGACCCCGCAGCTCTCGAGCCACAACCGTGGGTTGACTGGTGGCTTTCATCAGCTTCAACTCCCGCGTTGTTGAACACCGTACACGCTTAGTATGCCTGGGGGAGACCCCCTCGCCACGTGTACGCTGCCAGTTGGCGTTGTTTACTTACTTACTTACTTACGGCCTCCGGACTCGCTCCGGAGCGCTCCCTTCCAATGCCAGCCGGAGCGCTCCCGCTTGTCGACTTGTTGATTACCGACGCCAGATGCGGGCTCATTTTAGGTCCTGGGCAGAAAACCAAACCGCGCGCCAACCTAGATACCGCCCCTGCCGTAGCAAAACCGGTGCCCACTGCAGCCAAGCCTGAGGTCGTGGTGCCAGCTCCCACGCCGCCGCCGCCAGCCTCCGACTTGCCAAAAACTGAGGCCTTATACATGACCGACACCTACTTGTTCACGGCAACGGCAACGGTGCTCCGCATCACGCCCCTTGACGAGGGTAAGGGCTACGAGGTCATGCTCGACACCACTTGCTTTCATCCACAGGGTGGCGGCCAGCCAGGGGACGTGGGCACCATCACGAGCGTGGACGGTGGCGAGCCCTTTGCCGTGACCGGGTGCAGAAAAGACCCGGCGGGCGTTGTGTCTCACCAGGGCGCATCGGCGCCGGCCTTTAGCCTGGGCAGCACGGTGAAGCTCGTTGTCGACAAAACGTCGCGTCTCAAGAATTCTTGCGTGCACAGCGCGGGCCATCTCATCGACGTGGCCATGACCCAGTGCGGCGTCGGTCTCAAGCCAGCCAAGGGCTACCACTTCACGCCCGGCGCGTACGTCGAGTACGATGGCAAGCTCGAGAAGGCGGAGTGCGATGCGCTCATTCCTCGCCTGCAGGAGGCAATGGACGAGCTGATCGCCAAGGCGGTGCCCACCATCGTGCAGATCGTGAACGGTGTGCGCATCGTGTCCGTGGGCGGCATGGACTGCCCGTGCGGCGGCACGCACATTCGCGACACCTCAGAGCTAGGCAAGGTGACCGTCGAGAAGGTGGTCGCCAAAGGTAAGGTGACGCGCGTGAGCTACTCGCTAGAGGGCTGAGAGTTGCACCCTGACGGAGTGTGAGAAACGAATGTGAGTGTGATTTGAGTTGGAGTGTGAGTTGGAATTGAGGTGTGGTGGATGCGCGCGAGACGTGTGTGAATATGTTGAAACTTGAACGGAACGACAAGAATAGAGTGTATAGGCTGCCGCGTAGCTCAAGCGTAGCTCCGTCTCTTCCGCGGTTCGCGCCGCGCTTTTCGTTACTTTAAATGCCGTTACAATTACATGTGCCTTGCCTTCTTATTGCTTGTCCCTGCTGCTGTAGGTGATGCATCATCCTCGTCATTATCCGCCAAGTCGGGATGCCGCATCACCACCGGTTTTGGGAAGGACGGGTGGTGAGCGTACGTGAGCTTGCCATTGTCGAACCAGGCATCATTGCTGCTGGCTGCTTTGGCAACAAAGGAAGCCTCGTCGATGGGATCCACATCGATGGCCTCCACGCGCACGCCCAAGGGCAGTTTCCGACCGCCTCGCCCAAGCCCACCGCTCTCGAGGACACGCCAGTCTTCGAAGCACTTGTGGTACACGCGCCGTGTCACGGCCGCCATCGCGCAGGCCGTCACCACCAGAACCGAGCCGAAGCGTATGAGGGCCGCTTGGCGCTTAGCAACCATCTTAACGAGCAGGGCGCTCTCCCACAGATTGCCGTACTCGGCCGCGGTTTCCTTGACGAGCACCTCGATCTGGCGGCCGCGCCCAAACGAGTCCAGCCCACCCGGCATGCGCTCCACAAACGCTCGCATGCACGACTGCGGCATGACGGAGCCACCGGATATGACGACAACACAGCGACTGCTCGATTTGACGATGCTTACGCAAGCAGAAAGCGCCGCATCCACCGTCGGTGGCATTGTCTCGGGCGCGCGATACAGCTTCTTCGCCAGCAGCCCATCGATGGCCAGGACGATCAGGCACGCAAAAGGATCACCAGGTTTATCGCCTGTGGCCAGGTTTGAGCCACCACCCGGCAGGCGCTTCGGGTTGGGCTTTGGCGTTGCGGAGGAGCTCTCGGCGCTTTGCGAGGACGCGGCGGCAGGCGGTGGCAGGAGCGCCGCGGTGAAGGCCCGAGCTTCCCCACGTGAAGGCCCGAGTTCCTCCGACATGGGAGTTTTTCGGGATCAAGATGCCGACCCTATGGTGTGAATAAGACCCCGAATCAGACACCTTATCCTGGGAAGGTGTTCTCGTGGTGTTAACAGCCTTCACGCAGATCAGGATCGCGATCTTCATGCGTGTGCGCTTGCTCGCGTGGACGATGCTGCTGGCCTCGTCACGCGGTGCGTTCCGTGGTGCACGGCTCGTGCCGGCGCTCGCGCAGCATCGGCCCGCCATCTGCAGCACGGCGCGCGGCGTGCGCATGAGCGTCGTGACACCAACTGTGAAGGAGGAAGGCGTCGAGGATATTGACGTAGAGAATGCAAAACTCAAGTCCGAGTTCCTGCAGCGGATGCAATGGCGCGGCTACCTCGCGCAGGCTACCAATCTCGATGAGATCGACACCAAACTCACCGAGGGCACCGTTGTCGCCTACCTCGGGTTCGACGCGACCGCGCCGAGCCTGCACGTCGGCAGCCTGCTGCAGATCATGCTGCTGCGACACTTCCAGCAATGCGGCCACAAGCCGATCGTGCTCGTCGGCGGTGGCACGACCAAGGTGGGTGACCCAACCGGCAAGGACGCCTCGCGCCAGCTGCTTGACGAGGAGACGATCGCGAAGAACATCGCAGGCATCTCCGCGGTCTTCTCCCGCTTCCTCACCTTTGGTGACGGGCCAACGGACGCGGTGCTCGTGAACAACGATGACTGGCTCGCGGAGCTCAAATACCTCGAGTTCCTGCGCGACTACGGCCGCCATTTCACCATCAACCGCATGCTCTCCTTCGAATCCGTCAAGCAGAGGCTCAGCCGCGAGTCGCCCTTTTCGTTCCTCGAGTTCAACTACATGATCTTGCAAGCGTACGACTTTCTCGAGCTCTCGCGACGGCACAAGGCGACGCTGCAGTTCGGCGGCTCGGACCAGTGGGGCAACATTATCAACGGCGTCGAGCTCGGCCGGCGCGTCGACGGCACCTCACTCTATGGCCTCACCTCGCCGCTTCTCGCGACAGCGGACGGCAAAAAGATGGGCAAGACGGCGAGTGGAGCGGTTTGGCTCAATGCGGAGCAACTCTCCCCGTTTGACTACTGGCAGTTCTGGCGCAATACGGCCGACGCGGACGTGGGCCGCTTCCTGCGTATCTTTACCGAGCTGCCGCGCGACGAGATCGAGGCGCTCGAGCGCCTCCCCGGCGCATCGATCAATGAGGCCAAAGCCAAGCTTGCCGACGAGACCACCTCGATGCTCCATGGGCGCGAGTGCCTCGAGGAGATCCGCGCGACGGCCAAGTCGCTCTTCGAGAACGGCGCGGATGCCGCGCCCGTCGACATGAGCTCACTCCCACGCGCGCAGATCACCCGCGAGGAGCTCGCCTCGGGCTCGCTGACTGTTGTCGACCTGTTTCTCAGGCTCGATTTCGCGAAGAGCAAGTCCGAGGTGAAGCGTCTCATGAGCGGTGGCGGCGCGCGCATCAACGACGAGAAGATCGAAGATCCGCTCATGGTGGTGAGCGCTGAGACGTTTGCGAGCTCTGCGGAGATCAAGATTTCGTCGGGCAAGAAGAAGCACGGCATTGTCGAGCTAGTCAAGGCATGAGCCGCCGCGCTCCAGGATACATTTTTCACAAAGCACAAAGCACATTCGCCAAGGCCTCGTCGAGCGCGTTCGCGCAGCGGTGTCGGGTGTGCTCCAACTTCACGTACCTCCTACGATAGGTGGAGGGCACGGAGGAGCTCATAGCATCCCCCTCTACCGGAGGAGGGGAGGGGGGCTTGTGCGGCGGGATCACTGTACCGTGCTGTAGCGGCGCCGGCGGGGGCATTCGAGGCGGTATGGGGATACAGATACGCGGCGTCAACCGGCACGTGTCCCTCGTCACGCTCGTGTTCTGCTGTCGACTCGACTCAAACCGCTTCGCGCCGGTCTTGCGGGCCGCTTAGCGCTTTTTTCTCCGGCCGCGCGCGCGCTGAGGCATTTTTCGACCCAGGAAACGTCGACCCAGCGGTCCAGGAGTAGGATTGATAACCGCCATATTGTAATGAAATGCTGTCACACACTGAAAAGCAACGTAAAAAGTTTATCTACTGCGCGTTTATTGCGGGAAGCCCTTCGATGACGGCTTCACATTACCACGCTTGCCTCTGGTAACGTTCCATGCCTAGCGGAGAGCGCAGAGTACCTCATGTGCGTGCCTGACATATGATGCCCGCTCTTCGCAGAAGAATACGGGTTCGCACGCGCAGAGCCCATTGAACCCACGTACGGGGTCGGGGCCCTACGCTCAGGAATGTTGGTTGAGCCTGGGTCCAGGGAGCGCAGTACAGTACCCCACGGCACGTGCATCATGCTGTCAGAGATCTGCCATGGTGCTACTATGCTGCTGAAACCAACGTGTCGCTCGCCCGTTCTGGTGACGACATCGCCCCGTCGCTGCTCGTTTGAGAGTTGCGTCGCCATCCCAAAGCGTGGGCGTGGGCTGGTGCTGCTATCGCGAGGCGTGTCGGGCCGCTTCATGCTGTCCATGAAGCCGCGGCAGAAACCGCCGGGCTGCGTGTTGCCCGCTTCGAGGAACGACGACAGCCCGCTTGCGTGCACCATCGTGTCTGCGACCAAGAGCAGTTATCGGCAGTTCTTCCCAACGGACAATCGCGTTGTGGAGGGCACTTTCTTCTTCGCTACATCCTAACCCTCGCGAGCGATTCGTACATGTATCAATGCCGTCGAGAGTGAATGTCCTGCTGTGTTGCTGTTTTCACGTTGCCGTTCACGTGTTGTGCCCGCGTCGACGGCTCTTCCGACAACTGCTCCGAATCGCGAACGGAGGAGACGACGAGCTCTTTGCGCCCGCTGAACCGCGTGAAAACACATGTTGGCCAACATTATCAACGCAGTCCCTCGAGGCTATGAAGTCGCCAAAAGGATGACTTTCGATACGCAGATGCTCTTACTTTTCAAGCTCCTTGGTGGCGTGCTTCTCTTGAGCCAGATGCGCAAACTGTTTCTCGGGACTTTGTCCAGGAATGGGAGCCCACTAGATCAGCTGAGCGAGGCAACGAGTGTGGCTCTCCAAACGCAGGAAAGTCGCGTGGCTCTCGCAGCCGTCGCCATCACGATCATGCTCCTGCTGCGAAGACGATTGTCACGCAGAGCGCCGATAGGAGCGCCGCCGCCTGAAAACACGCTCACCATCCTTCCCCCGGAGCGCATCCGCGAAGCTGCTGCCGTGGCCGCAGCAGCATTTGCTGAACCAACGCGGTCCAACGCTTGGGTGGCCGTATGCGGCACCGATGCATCGCTGGCGAGCCGTCATGCGCTGCTTCGGTACATCTTCGAGCGCAACTTCCAGCTGCGGCTTCGAACCCGATGCAATCGAGCGCTCTTCCGCGAAGGCAGGCTCGTCTGCTGCTTCATGTTCGTGACACCCGAAGTGGCTAATGTGAGCTTGTGGGAGATGCTACGAGTCGGCTTGGCTGCCATGCCCTTGTACTTCGGATGGGGCACTGTCCGGCGCCTGCTAGCAATCAAGAACTCGACCGAGGATCAGTTCGAGGCAGCGCGAGTGGCGCACGGTCTGCTGGGGAAGCCCGTCTGCATGCTCGAGAGGATGGTGGTCCATCCCGCGGATCAGGGCCGTGGCATTGGCACGCAAGCGCTGAGGCAAGTGCTCGCAGAGGCGGACGCGGCAGGCTGGCCCATGCTTTTAGGCACGAACGAGGAGCGCAATGTCGTCTTTTACGAGCGGGTTGGATTCGAAGTAGTCCACAGGAAGGAGGAGACCGTCGACGGTTACAGCTTCCTCACGTTCACGATGCTGAGAAGACCGGCGGCGATGGCGGCCGAGATGAAAAAGGCAAGGTGAGTAAACTGTCCCGTGTGTCCGCCGAGGTGCTCTCGAGAGAACGGAAGTGTTTGACCAGCGCTTGTCGGTCGAGAACGGAATGGTCCAGAGGTCGCTTGCGTAGATTGGCGCGACGGATGAGCTATGAGGGAAACGCAAAGCGGTACAGACAACACCGGAGAAACCTATCACTTTTTAGATACCTTACCGCGGAAGCCGGAACCCCGCGCTGTACTTCGGACGCTTTCTCGACCGATTCGCCAAGAAGCGAACATCCGCGCATCGAGCCATCGACCGCCCACCCGGAGATGTCGGCCGGGCAAAGAGAAGGAAAAGCGGCCCAACGGCACCATTTCAATACGCGGCACCCGCCCATAGCGTAGTGCGAAGCGGGTAGCCTCGCCGGTGCCCGCACACCAGCGGTGGCTCATCAGTTGAAGCGCAGCCAATGCCGATACGCTCAGGATGAATCTACGCGGCAGAGCCTCAGACGAGCTCGTGCCTGAGCTTGCAGACGATGACAGAGATGTTGTCCTCTGAATTGGCCTTGTACGCGTCGCCAGCGAGCTTGCGCGCCGCAGCGTTTGGGTCACCCTCTGATTCCTCGAGTGCCGCACGCACCGAGTCGCACGCCTGCTGGCCGCTCAGCACGTCCCACACGCCGTCGCACGCGAGGATGAGGAAACGGTCGGCTGTTGAAATCGGCCGTTGCATCGTTGTGGGCTCCGCTGAGAGCAACGGCAGCACCTCGACGGAGCCCATCTTAGCTGCTTTGGCCGCCGTGGCCGCCACGTGCGCCGCGTGCGCCGCGTCGGCGGCCACGAGCGCCTGAGCCACTGCCTCTGGCGCTCCGCTCGTTCGACCGCTTGAGGCCTCGGCCTCGCTCGCCGATCTCGCGCTAAGCGCCTCGTCCGCGGCCGCAGCCGCCGCCTCCGCCGCGGCCTCGGCGGCCGCGTGTGCACCGGCAGCCGCGTCGAGGGCCTTGGCAGCGGCTGCCCCTTGCCAACTCTCTTTAAAGCTTCGGTCGCCAAAGGATCGAGAGGTCGCCAGCATGAGCGAGGAGGCCGCGTGCGTCACGCGCCAGCAACGGCCGCCTTGCACGACCGCGCCACCCGCCCGCTCGATGCGCGCGCGCTCTCCCGCCTCGTCCGGCTTGTGGTCCATCGTCAATGCCACGGCCTCCCCGTGCTCGCCCGTGCTCAGCACGGCGCGCGAGTCGCCCAGGTGCGCTACGTACATCGTCGTGCCCGCGAGCAGCGCGGTAAGTGCGCAGGCGCCCGCGTTCGACTCACCCGATGCCAGCCAGGACGCTTCGCATTCTCGGTAGGCCTCTTCGAGTGCCTCGCACACCGCACCCTGCCGGAAGGCATCCGAGGCGAGGAGCTTCTGGTGCAGGTGCGCGGCGGCAAAGGCGGCGCATGCCACGCCGCCGTGCCCGTCGAAGAGGCCGAGCCATTGGGCGGTGCTCGAGCCAGGCCGTGCGAGCTGCGGCGCATGCACTCTCTCAAGCGAAAGCTGATCCTCCTGTGTCGGCCGCCGCCCCTGAAGCTCGTGGCTGCCGACCTCGAAGGAGTGGAGCTGCCCGGCCGAAAGTTCCGAATAGTCACGGCCAAGGTATCGCTCGACTATCTGCGCGAAGCGCTCCCAGGCCGTGCTCGCGCGCAGTCGCTCGAGCAGCTTGTCTCCCGAGGCTTCCGCATCGCAGTAGTCGGCGCACAGCCACACGCCATCAATGCTGCCGCCGCGCACCGCGTACAACGCCCACATGTCCTGCCGCCGGGGTCCGCGCAGTCCGAGCGAGCCGTCGAGCATCGGGCCGACAGGCGTCACCAGAGAGCTGTGCCGTTCGTAGTCGAGCACGAGCGAGTTCGTGCTGCTCGACTTGCCGATTCTGCCACCTCTCGGCTGGAACACGACGCGCGCACGTATGGCGAGCTCCAGCTTGGGTCCCGATTCACCAAACACGGTGTGGTAGCGCTTCTGAAAACTCGAAGCGTCCGCAAGAATCACCTTTTGCGAGAGTAAGTCGGTCACGACGATCGAAGGACTGAAGCACCTGACAAAGGCCGCAGTCTTCTGGCCGACGTCTTCTGAGAGACGGGAGCCGCCGCGCGAATCGACAGCTGTGTGCTCCGAGCGCGCCAAGGGGACGTTGTATGCACGCCGAGCCTCGTCCACCACGCTCGGCCAGGCCTCCAACTCGATGGCGCCGCGTTTTCCTCCTTGCATGCCCAATCCTCAGGTGTGTGAGATGATGTCTTGAGGTGTGTGAATGACCGTGTGAATGAAAAGAGAACCGCGCGCTGTTTTGAGCGGTGCGTTTTGTCACCATAGCGCGCTGGAGCAGCGTGCTGACACCGGCGTCAGAGGCGCACCATTCGCCGGGCCCCGGGCGGCCAGCACACTCGACACTGCACAGGGAACATGACAGGGAAGCAGGTGGTGAATCGCAGTCTCTCTACTCATATAACACCAAAAAGTAAAACGACAGTAATAGGCTCCCTAAAAGTGCCTGTTCGTCACATTGGTCTGCATCTGCGCCACAAATTCCGCGTAGTCGATCGTGCCAGAGCTGCCAAAGTCGAATCGCAGGACGCACACGCACATACGCCACACGTCAGCGACATGGCAACAGAGGAGAAATATAATTCGAGCTCATGCAGGCACACCCATCGTCGTCCATGCTTGCGAAAACTGCATCCACAACGTGGCGCGGGATACCACCAAGGCCTGGTGCACCGAGGCCCTCAACGTGCAAACCAAGGTGCTCCAATGCCAGACAGAACTCGTCAATATCCACATTTCCGCTGGCGTCCTTGTCAAACTTCACAAATGCGGCTTTAAGAATTCGCTCCTCTGAAAGATTATGCGTCGATCGTGCGAAAAGGGCATCTCGCACCTGCTGGCCGAGTTTCTCGACACTATCAGCAAGAGCTTTCCCTTTCTCCTTCTGGGAAAGCGGCTTCTGTGGACGGCGAAACCCAACAGGCTCGGGTACCCCAGGCCCCGGCTGCTTTGGCGGTAGCAAGTCGCGCCTATTGGGAGCATCGGCGTCCCATTGCAGCGCTTTGAACATATTCATCAGGAAGAGTTCTGGACGCACCAAGCCCTCTACAGACGCGGTGTCGATGTGTGCCGCTCTCTCGGAGCCGTTGGATTTTCTCGTGGACTTTTGCGTGTGAACGTTAACACGAAAGACGCGACAACACACTGTGAAATGCATTCAATTCCCAAACAGGTGCGTTAGGGTTGGGCCCTAGCTTATACACATGAAAAAGAGTAGACCACTCCCCTTGGGTCAAGTTGATTAACATTGGTGTGAAATGGCCGGCGAATAGTTTCTCTGAGGGTCGAGGGTGTGAAACTACGAGAGTACGAGTACGGACGACTCCGGGTCGGTCGCCCTCGCCTAGTACGGGCTACGCCTTGTAGACGTCAGTCTCACGTCAGTGTCGATTATATATTAAACCGTTGACTGCGCACGTTATATCTTTGAAGCCGTCTTGCGCGCACGCTTGACGCTAACCGCCAAACGGCGCAGATCATTCCTTTCAAACAGACGCGTGGCCCGAACCGCTCTCTCTCACGCGCGTGCAGGTCGCAGCTCTACCCATGCACAGCAGACGTCAGCATGGCTTCCCCTCGCCCCGGTTAACGCCCCGGTATCTTTTCATCGGTGCACACACCGTACAGAACCGCACAGATCGCTTTCCATAATCGATCATGTCAGCAGCACAGTCGAGTGGCCAGCCAGCATGGTCAGATCGACGCAACCCGTATGCATACATGCATGCATTCAATGCATCCATCTCCCCCCGCCCATCCCTCCCTCCCGTTTTCGTGCCTGAAAATCTGTCGAGCGGCCGTCCATTGCCACCACATGCAACAGCGACCACATGGATGATCAAATACGGGCATTGCGATGCATCATACGCGCATGAGCAGCTCCGCCCGCTTTTTGGCGAACTGCTCTTGCGTAATCAAGCCCTCGTCGAGCATTCCTTTGAGCTGTCTGATCATTGCGATCGACGACTCCGGCGATGATGACGATGATGGCAGAGATCTCGGAGTACTCAGAGATGAAGCCAAAGGGCTCCCTTCACGGGGTTGCGGTGCGAAATCAGCGTAGGCGGGGACCGGCAGCATGGAGGACGACGATGACGATGCCGACGACGGAATCTGCATCAACGACGGAGGAGATGTTGGAATCTGCATCGGTGACGGCTTGGTCACGTCAGAACGCGACGTGAACGGTGCGGTCACTGCGCCGACGATGAGTTGCGACTGTGAGCGCCATGTGGTGCGCTTGACCTTCGGCTCCAATAATGGAGGCTCCTCGGGCTGCGGCAATTGCACCCTTTCCCGTGGAATCTGAAGGACATTCCTGCCCGTGGCCTGCACAGCGGATCCCTCTGTTGCTGCTGCACCAGAGGACACAGCCGGTGGGCTTGATGCCCCCTGCTCTGTTCCGAAGGCCAACAGAGGGGACATCCTCCCCGCTGACGGCCTGAGCGCGCGCAAGACGGTGAGCGTCACCTCCAGCCCCGCACTCGCTAGCAGCGCACTAAAGTCCGTGTCATCCGTAACGGTTCGACTGCCCACGGCCACGATCCGATCGTTGATCTCGAGTGTGCCGCACCGTTCGGCGGGCGAGCCCGGCTTCATGGAGAGCAGCAGCATCGCACCTTTGGCGTCGAACCCAACGCCCAGCCCGAGCGACTCTTGCAATGAGCTCCGCACGAGCGTCGCTTTGACCTTCCGGCCCGATTCAACTATCTGCTTGGGCAAGCGCGCGATGGTGAGAGTCACATCGAGCCCTGCGCTCGCGAGGAGCTCCGAAAAGTCCGTGTCGGACGAGACAGGGCGCCCGCCCACGGCCACGATATGGTCGCCGACCTCGAGTGCGCCGCAGATCTCGGCGGGGGAAGCCGGCGCGATCGAGCGCAGCAGCGTCGCCCCGCTCGCGTCGAAGCCCACGCCCAGCCCAAGCGACTGACGTTTCATGACTCGCACGAGTGTCACGTCCATTAATTGCATTCTAGCGTGCTCCACAGGCAGTGGAAGCGTGCCCGGGCGCTCCCACTGCACCGTCCCGTCCTCCCGCCAGTAATACGTGCCGCCACTCGCAGAGGACTGGTACCAGCCTGGCGGGAGGCGCTCGGGCTGGAGGCGACCATGCTCCGTGAGCTCCGGGGAGGGCGGAGCCTCGCCAAAGACAGCGTGTAAGCTTGCGAGAGTCCCTGTGACCACGAGGCTGCTTGTGTGCTTCACACCGTCGGCCGTGGCAACACCGACGGTCTTGACAACGCCAACGGTTGCGTCGACAGTCTGCTTGGTGACGAAGGCGGCGCCATCGCCAATGGCCTTGACGCTGCCCACAGTGGCTCCGACAGTAGCATCGACGGCACCGCCGAGGACCCCGTCTGACTTCTTTTTGGGCCCGGCGCGCATGATGATCTTGAACTCGTTGAGGTCCATTGCGCCGTCCTGGTTCAGGTCCGCTTCCTCGATCATTTTGGCGATAGTCTTGTCATCAAGTCGCTTCTCGTACACGCGGTTTAAGTACGCCTTCATCTCTGAGGCATCGATCTTGCCGCTCCCATTCTTATCCATCTTGTCGAACTCTGACTCCAGGCCCGAGTCCGACTTGTCGATGTCCTCGCCAAAGACCGCCTGGAAGAAGCCCACGACTCCTTTGAAGCCGTCGCCCAGTTGGTCGGATGGGGTCCTCGGCCGGCTCCCAAGTGTACTGGAGCGGAGGAGGGGCTTCTTGCCGTCCGCCGTGTTGAGCGCCTTGGACGGAGCCGCCGTGCCGATGGCCTCGAAGCCGTCCTCCGTGGCAGTGCGCACGGCCGCGCTGTGCGACGTGTGGGGCACACTTGCCATCTGGCGAGGCTCATCCGCCGTGGCGCCTGGCTCCTCGTCAACGAAGGCGGCGGGCATCAGCTGGCGGCGGCTGGGCATCGTTCTCGCAAGCAGCCGATCCCTTTCCACAACGGCCGCTGGCGAGAGCAGCTTACGCTCGAGCGGCCCGTTGTCCTCCGCCTTGCCGTCGACGTCGCGACCTTGCATGTCGACGGTGCGCATGATCTCGAAGGTGACGACGGTGGTGGCTGATAGGAGCGCGCGAAAGTCGGACGCGATGCTTACCGACTCCCCGTTGATCGCCACCACGCGATCGCCCTTGCGCAGCTGCCCACAACGCGACGCCGGCGTGCCCTCCCCGATGGCCGAGATCATCACAGCCTTGCCGTTGAAGCCGAGGCCCAGACCGAAGCCTTCGTGTGCTTCCCGCTGGAGTCTCACGCGCAGTGTCTTATCAACCGCACTAGACGACGGCGATACGACAGCTTGTGGGATCTCGAGGCGACGGATACTGATCGCGCGCCCGCCCGAAGGTGACGACTGAACCGCATCCTCGGAGGCGGGGACGGCAGGTGACGACCGACCAGAGCGCGGGAGTGCGTGCTCATCAAAGCTGCGTGAGACGGTGAGCGTCACCTCCAGCCCCGCACTCGCTAGCAGCGCACTAAAGTTCGTGTCAGCCGTAACGGTTCGACTGCCCACGGCCACGATCCGATCGTTGATCTCGAGTGTGCCGCACCGTTCGGCGGGTGAGCCCGGCTTTATGGAGCTCAGAATGATTGCGCCATTGGCGTCGAAACCAACCCCCAGCCCGAGCGACTCTTGCAATGAGCTCCGCACGAGCGTCACACGAGAAGTCACACGGGGAGGAAGGAGTGCCCTGCGCTGGAAGCTATTGTTGCGGCTGACGGCTTGAGCTGTTGAAGGAGTCAGGGTAGTAGTTGCGGCGGATGACTCGACCGTGCGCTTGATGGTGAGCGTCACCAGCAGCCCTGCGCTTGCAAGGAGCTCGACAAAGTTCGTCTCGGGCGAGACGAGGGTGCCGCCCACTGACAAGATCTGGTCGCCGATCTCGAGTGCACCGAACCGTTCGGCGGGTGATCCCGGCTTGATCGAGAGCAGTACCGTCGCCCTGTTCGCGTCGAAGCCCACCCCTATCCCTAGCGACTCCTGCCTCGAGCGCCTCGAGAGTCTCACCTCAAAGATCGATGCGCTCGTTTGGAGGTTGACGGGGACGGGCGTGGACGGGCGCGTGGACGCGCGCGTGAGGGACTGTGCCCGTTTCAGCACTTGCGGAAGTCTTAGGACCATGCGTCCAAACGAGCCTGAGCGGCTTCGAATGCGTCCAAACGAGCTTGTGCGAGTGACAGGCACGTTTTCGTCGACGGGCGTTGACGGGCGCGTTGACAGGCGTTCTGCGGGCGCTTGCCCTTCGCGAGCTTGCCGCTGCTCCTCGGCCCAGCGCCTCAGCCGAGCCATTTCGTTCGCGCGCTCGGCACCCCAGCGCTGCTCCGCCTCCTCGTGCTTGCGCATCTGCTCGGCGATCGCTGCCTGTTGCCGTTTGAAGTGCGCATCCATCGTTGCCTGCTGCGTGCGCGTTGCCTCGAGCGCGGCCTCTAGGCGCTGCACGTTCTCGTCTATTGTCTGGTCGCCAACGACGCTAGCTGCTCTGGACGCTGGCCGCGAAGCTGGCTGCTCGGCGGCGGCGATCGCGCTAGCCTTCGCACCGACGGCGAAGCTGGCGGAGTTGCCACCTGAGGCGCCACCCGAGGCGACGGTCCAGGTGCGCTCGCCAGAGGCACCAGAGGCGACGGTGGCGGTGGCGATCGCACGGCGCATCGACACGGGCTGCGAGGAAGGCTGTGAGGCAGCCCCTTGCCGTGTGGGATGGGGGCTAAGGGGCCGAGATTGTTGTGGCGACTGCAGAGGCGATTGTGACATCCACTGCATTTGCGAATGCTTCGAGTTGCCTGGGTAGGGCGATGACTGACAGACGGCCAGAATGGCATGGGCCGCCGCCTCGCTCGCCGCTCGCCGCTCCTCATCCGCCGCCGCGACGCGCCCCCCGTACTCCTCGGCGGCCGTACTATCCGCCTCGGCCTCCTCGAGCTCGTAGCCGTCATCCACGAAGCGCATGATCTCGAAGGTGACGGTGGTGGCTTTCAGAAGCGTACGGAAGTCGGACGCGGTGCTTACCGGCTCCCCGTTGATCGCCACCACGCGATCGCCCTTGCGCAGCTGCCCACAACGCGACGCCGGCGTGCCCTCCCCGATGGCCGACAGCATCACCGCCTCGCCGTCGTAGCCGACACCCAACCCAAAGCCTTCGAATGGATCTCTCTCCAGCTTCACGCGCAGTACCTCGACGGCCGCATTCGCGTCGATGAAACCCACAGCCTGCTCGAGGGAGCCCATCTTGGTCTGCGTTGGAGTCCGCCGGCCAAAGCCGCCCAAAAAGCTACTCGTGAAGCCGCGCGAGGGAGGTCTGGCGGGGGCGGCCTCATTGAAGGTCAGCTTGGTTTGCCGCAGCGCCTTGTGTACCGAAATGCCGAGGGAGTGCGCCTCTGCGAGGGCGGCGTCCAGTTGAGCCTCCTGCGCGGCCTCTGCGCGCTCCGCCGCCTTCGCCAAGGCCAACTCGTAGCTGAACATCTGGTCCGCCCTCCTAGTTTCGCTCTGCGACCAATAGGCAGCATCTGTTGACCTCCGGAGAGCGTCAGCCTCCTTCGCCTTGGCTACTGCCGTGTCAGCTGTGGCGGCGGCGTGCAGCCAGCGCGCGTTGGCGTTCTGGACTGCCGCCGACGCGCGCGCCACATATTCCTGCATCGTTGCGTCCGGCTCCGGGAGCTTGCTTGCCCCGCGCTTGAAGCTCGCGGCGCGTTTCATCGGGCTCGCCCGCTTGAGTTGCAGCGCTTGAGCCTCGTGCTGGTCCAACACCCTCTCCCTCTCCAGCGTGAGCAGCTCCGCAGCCCTTTTCTCCATGTGATCCTCCGAAGCGACCCGTTCCGTGATGCGCTTCTCCATGTCTTCGAGCCACGCCAGCTGACCCTTCAACTGAGCCGCGGGGGCTTGCGGGGGCGGTGGGGAGGACAGCATCGACTCCCCAGCGCTGCGCGTGCGGGCACGTTCTGCTGCCTTCACAAGCCGCTCTTCGACGCGACTGGCGGGCCTCGCGAGCTGGCCAGGCAAAGGTGCAAGCTCACGCGCCTGCCCGTAGGCGGACAGAGCTCTCTGGACTCGGATACTTTCATCTGCTTTCAACCGAATAGCTGACTCCTCCTGTCGCTCCTGCTCCCCAGCGGATGGCGGCACGGAAGATGCGGGGGGAAGGTTCGGGAGCCCGAAATACGACATCAACGTCGGATTCAAACCAGTCTCGCCCGTTGGGGACTCGGACATGCACAGCCAAGAGAGGCCGCCCGCCTTCTTGTCCGTCGAGCTTGGGGATTCGAGGTTTGCGTGGTTGCCGTTTTGAGCGGCGGTCGCGTTTTCGTGTTCTCAATTAGGACTTTGAACTTCTGCTTGGCCTGCGGAGATGGAAACCGTTTGCTTGTGCTAAGGATCGGCATCCAGGCATGCACATGAACAGACCGCAGTCTGCGAACAAACCAACACACACACATGAACAAGGCACGCGCGCGCGCGGCGCGCGCCGCCAGCCGGCCCCCGGTGCCCGGTGAGAAAAGTTGTACTTTACGTGAGTGAAAGGCCGGGGGCGCCAGGCTAGGCTTAGGCTAGGCCGATGGGGCACATCGGCAAGCAGGACCGTACATGCATGCCACTTATTCTACTGCCAGCACGCCGCGAACAAACACTGGAACATACAGGACGGTACAACACACAACAACGAAGAAAGGCGGGTGAGCAAGGAGCGCTTCCTGACAGCTCGGTCGAGCGACGAGGGAGGCGGCGACGGGGGCAGCGGCGGCGACGATGGCAGCAATGTCGATGGCTTCGTAGATGTCGCACTCTCTCCGAACCCTTCCACGAGGAGCTTGCGACTGAACGAATTCTTCAACTCGTGCGCTGTCGCGTCGCTGCCCTTCTCGTTGGTGGTGCCGTTCTTGCCCTTGGGCACGTCCTTGGCCATGGTCGAGAAGAACATCGCAATGGGGTCCGTGGCGTCCTTGGTGATGGTCGCGAGGTTCTTCTTCTTCGCATCGAGGAGCTTCCTTATGCCGGGCTTGCCGCGCGCCTTCTCTTCCGCCTTCTTCTCTACCAGCGTCTGCTCGACCTCGGCGTTGGCCTCTGTGGGGCTGTGCTGCTGCTGCCTCTCACGGTCCGTCGTGTCCTCTGCGGAATTGCACAGCTCGATCGCGCGCGCCTCCTGGATCTCATACGCGAGCAGCTCGAGCATCCGGAAGCCGTGCTCCTCCTGCTCGCCCACCTGCTCCGGGGGGTGGGTTCGGCTTAGGTTCGGGATAGGGTGACGGTAGGGTGACGGATAGGGCATAGGTTAGGGCTCGTAGCCGTGCTCCTCCAACTCTCGCGTACCTGCTCCGGGGGCAGGGCGGCCAGGTCCTCGCCAGCACGCCCTCGCTCGATGAGCTGCCGGGCCGACTGGAAGTCGGAGTCGAAGTGCAGGTCCTCGGAGATGTACAGCTCTGCCTTCGGGTTGTGCAAGATGGCGGCCAGGCACACGATCGGATCGCTCCTCTGCTCGTCGGACGCAAAGGCGAGCGCATTGCCCAGATGACGTCGGTGGACTGGGCTCCCTCGGTATTGCTGGACGCGCCCGTCGAAGAGATTCTTAGGCTCTTGCACGGCCATGAACACAACGTCGCGGTCATTCTTGAGCTCCGTCGCAGCGTACTTGAGCGCGTCGCCGTTGCGGTTGACCGCCCCCATCACGATGTCCCGATCTGCGCGCAAGCGGGAGGACAGGAATTGCAGCGCGCGCCCGTCGCTTTGCAGCGCCGTGCGCAGGATGCCCTCACGCGCAGTCCACTCTTGCATGTCGTCGCGGATGGCCTCCGACGCAAACTCAAGCGAGGCGCCGTCGCGCGAGACGGCTTCGAAGACCAGCTCGCGGTCGTTGCGCAGCTCGGCGGACGCGTATCCCAGGGCCTTGGCGTAGTGTAGGACCGCGGCGAGCACAACCTCACGGTTCGCGCGCAGAGCCTCGGAGGCGTCGTAGAGAGCGAAGCCATTCTGGCGGACGGCCGCCATGACGACACCGTACTGTGGCGAGAGAGGAGCAAGGCGTTGGTGACAGAAGAATCAAAGGCAGGGCGCGGGTCGTCTCAGCTGCATGCGCCACGGCATGGAATGCGAGGGATAGGCGTGCGTGTACATCATCCTTGAGCCTACGCGACGCAAAGCGCAGGGCGAGGCCGTTGCCTTTCATCGCCTCGAGCACAACCTGACGATCGTCCTTGAATCTCTCCTGTTGGCCTCCGAGCGCAGAACCATTGACTCGCACGCTCTCGATCGCGGCCTGGCGCATCTTGCCATATGTCACATCGGGGACTTCCTGGAGGCTCCCCTCGATGCTACGCTTCATGCTGCTAGGTCCCCCGAGGAGTTTCTGCCACTCAACGGGTCCAGTACTACCCATTTCCGGTGGCAGTGGCGCCTCTTTGAGACGGACGTGAGCATCGTACTCTTCGGATGTATTGATCACTAGGCTCAAGTCGAGGTCCAATCCTCCCTTAAATGCAGGCCTCGGCATCGCGCGAAATCCGATGAGCAGTGGTCAATTGGCAAAGGCAAGCAGGGCAAAAGTCATGGCAAAAGTACGAGTTCAAACCGTTCCCGTTTCGGAAACCATCGGAAAACAGTAGCGTGCATGCGAAAGTTGAATTCACGCTTCAACACAAGCATAGTGATTCCACGCACTTCCAGCGTGTTGGCATCACTCATCACGAACAACTTCCCATCTCGGGATCCCGAGCACGGGCAGTGGGACGCGCATGGCGATCGTCTTCTAGATCTACAAAGTTATTGCCACTTCAGGCGGGTCAAAACCCCGGGGTCAGAACCACCATGCCGGACGCCATGCGTGCCCGGGGCGAGGCCGTGGACGCCGACGTAGGCCGCGAGCCTGCCGCCGCCGCCGACCTCGCCGACGAGGGCCGCGAGCCCGTGAGAGAGCTCGCGCAGGTGAGCGGCGTGGCAATCGTGCATGCACGTCCTGGATATGGTGGCATGGTCGCGCCCGGCGTGGCGCCAACGCCCAGCAGGTCGGCGCGTGGGATCGCGGGCGCTGTCGCGGCTGGTGTGGCGCCGTATCGCGGCGTGTTGAGCGAAGAGCGAGGGGTGCTCGGCGCCGTGTTGCCAGCTGTCAAGAGGACACTGCGCGGCGTGCCGGCCGTACTGGGCCTGCTGCGCACGGACAGCGGCCGCCGGCTGAGCAGCACGTTATCCTCAGCCAGTGGCTGCGCCACCGCGTACCTGACCGGCGCATCGGCGAGTCCGCTGCGGTAGGCGGGCACCCTCTCTTGTACCTGCTGGAGGGTCTGCCGATGCCGCGCGTGCTGCTCGACGATCGACCTGAGCAGTCGCTCCTCCTCGGCCTGAAGCCTCCTGAGGTTTGCCTCATCCGCGCGCAGCGTCGCATAGTCTGCTTCCTGCTCGATGTAGGCAGGTTTTGCCTGCTCAGCGTGCTCTTTGGCAAGCACGGCGGCCCGTCGCTGCGCAACCTCCTTCTGCTTGAGGAGGTGATTCTTCTTTGCGCGCGCCTGCTCGAGCTTGAGCGCCCGCGCCGCGAGAATTGCAGCCCGGCCCTGCTCCTGCTCCTGCTTCTGGGCGAGGAACTCGTCGTGCTTCTGCTTGAGCAGTGCGAACCGGCGCTGCGCGATCGCCTCACGGTCCTGACGCCGCGTCTCGCCTAGGGCCTGGCGGCGCTGTGCCAACTCCTCCTCAACCCATCCCGTGGTGACCTGATCAGCCTTCTTGACCACCTCGCGGCGGCCGTATTTCTCTCCCTGTTCGCGCGCCTCATCCTTGGTCTCGGCGATCGCCTTTTCTATCCGTGCCTCCTCGGCGGCTATGGAGCTGATGCGCGCGCTAAGCTCCACCAGCTTAGCCTGCTTTTCCTTCACAGCTGCACGGGCGCGGTACAGTTCCAGGCCACGCAACACGTCCGCGGTGACGTCTGCCATGTAAGCTGTGTGGCGTGGACGTCAGTCGCACGCGCCGACGCAACAGAATCAACGCGGTCCACTTCGTGCCGACAGAGTCGATAGATAGGGCGGAGAGCGTTGACTGCTTCCTCTCTCTTGCGGAATTCGTCACAGTGGGTCTTCCATATATGGCTGCACGAAGGGCTGTGGGCTTTCAAGGGTCTTTCGTGTTGGGTTCTACTGCAGGTGGTTTCCTTTGCAGAAGTTCGGGAACGCCGGCGGGTGGCGGCCCAGTAGGAAAAATCACCGATTTCGCACGTCGTCGGCGCGGCGCAGGAGCGGCAGCGCAGGCTGGTTTGGATATCGCGGATACAGCCGGAGAGTGCAGCGAACAACAGGCGCGAAGAAGCGCCGATTTCAGATGCGCGTTTCGCTCCTTGCAATGGCCCTGACGCTGACGGCCAGCCCTGCGGTCAACGATGTCGCGTCCAGCCCCACTGCTGCCGTGCGCGCCGACGGTACCGTCGTGGACCACAAATCAGAGCCGACATATATTGAAGAGCGTGTGAAGGTGATCGGCGATCGCACTGAGCTCAAGGGATTGATAGGCAAGGACGGTATCGCCAGGAAGTACGACAGCAGCACCGGTCGCTACTTTGTCGAGTTCCCCGAGTGGCTCGGCGCCAGGCCATCAGCGAGCGCCGATGTTCCCAGGCCTGGGCCGGCGGTGGTGAATTATGATATTCATCCGGTGGACCTCGAGCTCGTGCCGATCTTGTCCATGCACGCGGCCCGAAAGCAGAGGGATCGAAGGAGGGAGCAGGAGCGAGAGCGTGAGGAAGAAGAGCCCAAGGACGAGTTGTGGGTTATGTCAGAGTACAGGAGCGGAAATAGAAACTGCGCTCTGTATCCTGGAATCTGTGCTCCCTAGAGTCCCTACGTTGCTCGTTGGCAAGCCCTAGGTATTAGACTCGGAAACTTGGAATCTGGGAATTTGTGCGTCCGTCTTGCTGCGACCCAAGAGGGGTCCTCGGAAACTCGGAAACTCGGAATCTGGAATTTGGGAGTCCCTCTCCTCTGCCTTGGACCGAAGAGGCAAGAGGGGGCCTCGGAAACTCGGAAACTCGGAATCTGGAATTTGGGGG
>Ga0210242_100162_pt1 | contig 54368 bp, 33 predicted proteins | sample ChrtobMeP5a_16mM_FD_155445 | JGI IMG/M metagenome (GOLD analysis project Ga0210242, IMG submission 155445) | Chrysochromulina tobin associated microbial communities from unialgal haptophyte culture, Seattle, Washington, United States - P5a_16mM | ecosystem: Host-associated > Algae > Haptophytes >... | reverse complement strand
GCGGTACGCGCGGCAGTCCGCATCCAGTGAAACCACCAGGCCGCCGTGCACAGACTCGATCGCCGTTTTCTCGAGCGCAAAGCTGTTGGCGATAGCGACGGTGCTCGCCGTCTTGCGCAGCTTCCCACCGGGCTTTGCGGCCACGCCACGCGAGGCGAAGCGCTGACGCAGCGCCTCCATGCCAGAGGAGAGTTCAGGATCGTCACCGTCAATATTCATGTCGAACGTTGCCATGTTGCGGCGGCAACGCGAAGCGTAAATCGTCCCGCCTCACCTGTTCACACCTGCCAAGAAGAAGAGCTCCACACACTGTGATCCTTCTCTCCGGTGCGCTCGCAACAACGCTTCCTCTCTTGCAAGGGCAGAGATCGCCATGCACACGCTGCGGGCTGGCCTGAGGGCCTCCCGGCGGCTGCCCGTTCAGCCTGCGCTCGCGATGGCCCCGCTGCGTGCCGCTCCTGTTGCGGCGCAGCGCGCGCTCGTGCTGCAGGATCGCCGTGAGAGCTCCTCGAAGGCAGCGGTGTCCAAGATGGGAACACTGTCCGTCGACCCGCTCGCAAACTCGCAGGCGGTGCAGGGCGTCGAGTTCATGCTCACCGGCCTCGACCGCCTGGTCAATTGGGCTCGCAAGTCCTCGCTCTGGCCCATGACCTTTGGCCTCGCCTGATGCGCGGTGGAGATGATGCACGCAGCGGCGGCCAGGTATGACATGGACCGCTTCGGCATCGTTTTCCGCGCGTCGCCCCGCCAGGCCGACGTGATGATCGTCGCCGGCACGCTGACCAACAAGATGGCGCCCGCGCTCCGCAAGGTCTACGACCAGATGCCGGAGCCGCGCTATGTCATCTCGATGGGCTCGTGCGCAAACGGCGGCGGCTACTACCACTATTCTTACTCGGTGGTGCGTGGGTGCGACCGCATTGTGCCGGTCGACATCTACGTGCCCGGCTGCCCGCCGACGGCGGAGGCGCTCATCTACGGCCTGCTGCAGCTTCAGAAGAAGATCAACCGCGAGAAGTCGGTCGTCAACTGGTTCCAAAAGAACTTGTAGGTGTGGCCGACCTTTCGCCATTTCGCGTGCGCGCAACGTTGCTGCCGAGCCGTCTCGGCGCGCCGACCGACATGAGCGCTGCCCCCAGAAACCACCCACCCGGTGGCGGGACGCAGCGTGAGTTCCACGGATCGGCCGCCCTTCGGCTCGTCGGCGAGGGCGACGCACACCAGGAGATAACGACACGTTTCGTTATCTCCTCGCCGACGAGCGTCATCTTTTCCTCGTTACGTTATCTCCGGTAATACTCGTTCGGGCGTTCAGAGTCTCGTCATGATTCGTGGCAACGTATGAATTGAGAGAGATGCGTTCTTGAGGAGCGCTACGAACGTATTTTATACAAAGACGTAAAAGTGTAACGGTAAGACGTCGGCGGCCGCGGGGAGCTGCCGGATCCGGGAAGCGGGATTACGGGACCGTGGTGCGTGGAGACGACGTCGTCGCGCTATACGCGCAACGCGGGCGATTCGCCGGTCCGGGAGCCGAAAGATTCCCATATTTGTCACCGCACACCGGTTAGGTAATACGCGATACCAGCGATTAAGCGTGTCAGCGTTTAGGATTCTTGGGGTCCACGCGACGCCGGACCGTCGGATACAGGCGAAAGTGGAAAGGCCCGGATGTGCACATGATAATGACACCACACATACAACACATAAGCGTATTTGTCCGCACGAGGGACATCCGACGGACGAGAAAGTGGCGCGGACGAGCCTCTAATGTTCATCGGTTCACTTGAGCAAGTTCTTCGCATACCACTCGGCTGACGGCCTTGTCGGGCCATACAGGAAGGCGCTGCGAGCACGAGAGAACAGAACAGGGAGAGCAGTGAGCCATTGCAAGGGCAGGTCCACCTGCGTTCGCTGCTCACGTGGGGCCACGGAAAAACGTGAGCTTCGTCGTCTCGCTGGTCGTGGCCTTGATGGCATCCAACGCGCCGTCGAAATCGCTGCCGGCAACCAGAACGGAGCCCACGCCCACCAGCTGATCGCCCTTCTCGAGTTTCGTGCCCTGCTTCGCTGCTGCGCCCTCGGCCAGCACCTCATCCACGTAAACACCACCGCCACCAACGTTCTCCACGAATGCGATGCCCATCGGCTTGCGAAGCGATACGCTGAAATAGTTCTTCACGTCGTTGGGATCGATATATGCCGCCGATTGATCGGGCATCTCCTCCTCGACCAGCGCTTTGTCGAGGCCTAGCCACTTGTCAAAAGGTGTGACGCGGTCGGCCGCCGGGATTGGCTTGTCACCTCCAAAGGCATCCTTGACGCCGTCGAAGAGCCCCATGCACGGTGCGCTGCAGCGCTGCACCGGCGCACGCGCGGCGATGCTGAAGGCCTCGGCGCCGGATGTGAGGAGCAGGAAGCATGGGAGGCGAAGCATCGCCTGTCGCGGCGCCAAGGCGGGCGCGTTCTCCGACGCACGAGATCCGAGACGAATCGACTTTTTTTTCAATACAGTTCTGGGCGCGATGAGTCTGCGACCTCACCGTCTCAGCGAATCTCCCCAGCTAACCGACCATCAACCAGTGATGTGCGAGAACGGAAGTCGAGTCCGCATGCCGATAACTCGAAAATGGGGGATAATGTATAAATCACGCGACGGACGACGGAGTCAGAGCCGCCAGCCGCGAGAGAACGAGTGTACGAGGCCCACTCATCATGATGATCGATCATGCTGGGCCCACTCGAGGCCCAAGCCCACTCCTTCAACCATTGGACTCAGAGGATCGCGGGGGCGCCAAGAGAGCAAGATGGCTACCGCCATCGTTGCCGTGGTGCTTAGCATGCCACAAAGCGCAGGCTGCCAAATACGCACGCGTTATTCGCGGGGAGGACCTAGCTCCTGGGAGGTCGAGGAGGACGCAGAGCATGAGGGGGAGATCAGAGGTTGTGCGTGTGCTTGCGCAGACAGGCAGCGCGCGAACGAGCACGCCCTAGCGCGTAGCGCGGCTCAGTCTACAGTGTGCCTCAGCATGGCCGCGCCGTTAAATCGCGCCGTGTTGATTAGAGGGACTGGATCGCATCTCCGCCGCGCGTGGGAAGTGAGGTGAAGGGGGGCTTGCGCACCATCGAGGTTGGGGGAAGTGAGGGAAAGGGGGGCTTGCGCACCATCGAGGTTGGGCTCACTCTCGCCTTCCCTTGCGCCCCATCCGAATGCCCGCCTTCTCGGCGTCGGATTCCTCGGCGTCGCGCTTAGCCTCGGCGATGCGATCCATCTCTTGCCCTTGCATGGAGGCGATGTTAGGACCGACGTTCTCCCAACCGAGCAGCGAGCCCTCCTCGTTCTCATCCCACGAGGTGGACATGACGCCGTACGTAATGCCGGCAAAGGAGAGCAGCAGCAGCGCCTGCGTCGTGAAGGCGACAATCTGCGGCGGCAGGTCGAGCTCTAGCTGCGTGTTCGCGTAGTAGAAGCCTACAAAGGTGAGGAGGCCGCCGAAGACGGGCAGGCCCGCGAAGGGCACCACGCGCTTGAGCATGCGCTGTGAGACGACCTCCGGCATCACGCCCGTGGTGGGGTCGAGGGGCGCAAGCTCCTCGGGCGTGAGCGCAAGGCCCTTTTTCTTGAAGGGGTCGGCCGGCTGTGCGCCTGCCTCCTTGCGCATCTGCTCCATGATGGCACGGCCTCGCTCCTCGGCGCCACGCCTATCGGCGTTTCCCACGCCCGCGTCGGTTACTGCTGACGCCATCGACACCGACGGTGAGCTGCTGCTCTCGGCCCTCGACTTGGACGCCTTCGAACCCTTGACATCTTTGCCAGCCTTGCCAGTCGCCATGCCGCCGCCGCCAAAGCCACGGCCCGTGGTGCTGCCATCGTCGGCTGCGCAGCGCAGCGAGGACACGGTGGTCGATGCCGGAAGGGCGCGGATGCAAGAGTGCAGCGGACCGCCGGCGGCCTGCAGAGCTGTCGCACTCGTTGCCATTAGCGCAAAGAAGAGAAAGGCGATCATCGTCCCCTATTCCGCACGGGGTGGGGAGATCGCTTCAATTATCATTTTGGATAGAGGACGTACGTCCGCCCCCAAACCCCTACCCACTGGATGGGGCCGTAGGGAACTTCACTTGGTTATTTAATTCACATTGTTCGCCTCGCACTTCGCCGCGACCACACCACAACGGTCGACGGCGCGGCGCACCGCCGTACTCTTGCCGCAAGCCGCAAGCCGCAATGGTGCGGATGTCGCTCTCGACCCATTACCGCGACGTGAACACCAAGAAGCACTCGGAGATCGTCACGGGCGCCTCGTGGTCGGGCGCCAACGAGCTCGTGACGGTCGGCGACGACAAAAAGGTGTGGCTCTGGAACGTGGAGGGTGAGCCACAGTCGCTGCTGCTCGACGTGGAGCAGTACTGCACAGAGCTGCGCTGGTTCCCGTCACTGCACGGCGGCAAGGGGTCCGAGGTCTTCGTCGTTGGCTGCACCGACGGCTCCTTCAAGCTCGTATCCAAGTCGGGCCGAGTCGAGAAGGTGGTGACGGGCGCGCACAATGGAGCGGTGACGACGCTGCGCTGGTCCAATGACGGCTCGTCGCTCGCGACGAGCGGCGAGGATGGGCAGGTCAAGTCGTGGAGCCGCAACGGCATGTTCCGCTCGCACCTCGCGCAGGCCGAGGGCGCCGTCTACACGCTATGCTGGTCAGCCGAGTCGGAGCAGATCCTCTTCTCGAATGGCAAGCACCTGGTGATCCGGCCGCTCACACCCTCGTCGAAGCAGACGATGTGGAAGGCGCACGACGCGCCCGTGCTCTGCGCCGATTGGAACGCCGTCACGAACCTCATCGTCTCGGGTGGCGAGGACTGCAAGTACCGCGTGTGGGATTGCTACGGCCGGCAGCTCTACGCGTCGAGCGCGAGCGAGTACTCGATCTCGGCGGTGGCGTGGGCGCCCAACGGACGGTACTTTGCGGTCGGCTCCTTCAACATGCTGCGGCTGTGCGACAAGGCCGGCTGGTCTCACTCGCGCGAGGTGCATGCACCCTCCCGCGCGCGTGCTCTCGTCCGAGTTGCTCTTGTCATCCTGCCTCCGATCGCTCGCTGGCCTACCCTGCGCCGCGCCCGCGCCCGCCCTCCCCTCCCCGCCTCGTGTCCGAGGCCTCACCGTCACGTTCCCGTGCCGCTGCCGCTTGCTCACAGGCGCCCGAGGTGGGTTCAGTGATGACCTTGTGCTGGACGGCCGACTCGACGCAGCTCGCGGCGGGCTGCGGCTCGGGCGCGGTGCTCTTCGGGCAGCTCGTGCACCGCGAGGTCTCGTGCGCCCACCTCGAGGTTCGTCAGGAGGAGCCGCACTCGCTCACGGTGCTCAACGTAACTGACGACACACGCGAGGACCTCCAGTTCAAGGATCGCGTCACCGAGATGTCGCTCTCGGCGACGCACCTTGTCGTGATCACCTCGACGCAGGCATGCATCTACTCGACGACCAACTGGTCGACGCCTCACATCATCGAGCTTCGTGGCACCGTGAGCCTCATCCTGCAGTGTGCGCGCCACTTTTTGATGGTCGACACGATGAACGGGCTGCAGGTGCTCAACTACGACGGGCGCGTCGTCTCGCAGCCAAAGTTCACCGCGATGCGCCCTGACGCGCTCAGCCCGCTTAACGTCGCGTACGCGCCCGACCTCCTCGCGATCATCGGGCACGCCGACCCGAAGGTGGTGATGCTCATCGATCCACTGACGGGCAAGCAGCTGGGCACGGTGCAGCACTCGATCGACGTTGAGCAGGTCGCGCTCTCGCAGCGCGGCGACCTCTCCAGGCGCCGGCTCGTGGTCGTCGACAAGAATCGCGACCTGTACCTGACGCCAGTGCAGGGCGCGCAGGAGCTGTACAAGCTGCACATCATGGTGGACTCGGTCGCGTGGAACACGGAGACGGACGCTCTCGCCGCGGTCTCGGACGGCCAGATGCTCGTCTGGTTCTACCCTGAGGTGGTCTACATGGACCGCGAGCTGCTGCCACTCACTCTCTCGAAGCAATCGGGCGATTGGGGCAAGACGGCTGAGATCGTCGAGTTCCGCGACACGCGCACGCAGGTGCGCCGCTCGGACGGCTCGATCGTGTGCGCGGGCGTCTCGCCCTACCCGTCCATTCTCGAGCGCTTCTGCTCCGCCTCGGAGTGGGAGCCTGCCCTCCGCCTCTGCCGCTACGTTAAGTCAACTGAGCTGTGGGCGTGCCTAGCGGCGATGGCCATCGCGGGCAAGGAGCTGCACACGGCCGAGGTGGCGTACGCGGCCATCGAGCAGGTTGACAAGCTGCTGTACATGTGCCACATCAAGGAGCTGCCCACCACCGAGGCGCGCGAGGCCGAGCTGCTCCTCTTCCGGCGCCGCCTGCCCGAGGCGGTCAACGTGCTCGTGCAGGGCGGCTGGATCTACCGCGCGATCAAGATGTATGTTCGCCTTTTCCAGTGGGAGAAGGCGTACGAGCTCGCGCGCCAGCACCAGCAGCACCTCGATACGGTGCTGCTGCTGCGCCAACGATTCCTGCAGCAGCAGCGCATCGAAGAGACGCTGCCCAAGCTCGCGACCGCCGCGCAGCAGCTCGGTGCGCTTAACGAGGAGGCCATCCAAGCCAAGATTCAGGCGGAGGAGGCGCGCGAGGCCGAGCGCGGCGGACAGTGAGCTGCGGCAACACATGCGTGCCAGCGCGGAGCGGTGTGTGAGCAGGGAGCCGACAGGACTGGACGCGACAAGGGCGTGGTGACCTGTGAGCACGGGAGTGCGTGAGTGTCCTGCAGCTACATGATGAGTCCTGTAATGAGTGCGGCAGTGTGTGTGCTGCCGCGCCAGTGCAGCTTTGTGTATCTGTGACCTCTAGATCTAACGTAAGTTGTGGTCGTATTGTCGAATATCAATAAATGTGTGTGGTGCGGTGTCGCGTTGCCGTACCGGTATGGTTGTCGCGTCAAGTTCACTTGACTTGACTTGACTTGACACTTGAATTTCCACGTCTATTCACAAAACGTGCACAGGTCACAACGCGCCGCCCCCTCCCGGCAAGGACAAACATGGCGTCCTCGGGCGGTGCGGATGACTTTAGACGCGCGTGCCGTCGACTCCTCGCGGCGCACGCGGCGCACGCGCTGCCTATTCATCAGCTGTACTCTGGCCCGTTCGGAAAGCTCTCCGACGAGGAGCGTCTCGAGGCGCAGCGGCACGCGATCGCTGACGCCCTTCGGCGGAGCGGGCTTGCTGACGCGGCGCACATGACGATCGTCGAGTTCGGAGCGGGCGATGGCGCGCTCAGCCGCACGCTCAGTGCCAGAGGCATAGCATCTAAGTTTCTCCTCATCGACAAGAATAAGCGACGGATTGGCCGCGCCCTTGAGGGCACAGAGGCTGCGATGCAACAGCTATGTGCAGACATCGGCATACTCGAGCCCGAGACGTTGCGCGCGGCGGCCCCTGACGATACGGTAGTCGTCGTGTGCAACCACCTATGCGGCGGTGCCCTCGATGACGCCATCCGGTGCGCGCTCGCCGCATGGGACCGTCCCAGAGAAGGCGGGATCGGCGGCGGCGGCAGCAGCAGCGACGCCTTCGGCGGCAGCCAACTCGCCGGCGTTGTGTCGGTGACGTGCTGCCACCACAACTGCAGCTGCACAACCTTGCTCGGCAGCCAACAGTTCTTACGCGATGTGTGCGGGCTGACAGACGGCGAGCTGGAGCTGGCGCGCGATTGGTCTCGTATGGCGCCGCGGCGGGAGAAGCCAGCGGAGAGCCGCCCACGGCTGGTCGATATGGCCCAGCAGCTCTGCATCAGCCCAGACGACGCGGCGGATCTGGGCATGCGCTGCCGTGTCCTCCTCGACAGCGCACGGGCCCTCCACCTGCAGCAGCGCGGCTTCTCGGTCGCGTTGGTGCACCACGTGCCCAACACGCTCACGGCCGACAATCTCATGATCTTGGCGTCGAGGAGGCGGCCGCTGCAAGCGGGCAGCGCGCACGCAGCGGTGGAGCTGGATCGGAACGGGCCTATTCCGTGCCCTCCGGTGCAGACCATCCAGCTGCCATCATCAGCGGTGGAGCCCTTGCCTTCATCATTAGTATCACAGCCCATGTTTTGGAGCCTCTTTGGTTGAATGGTCTGAGGTCGGTCTCAGAGTTCGACGGTTCTGGGAGCGTGCTCACGTGCTCGGTGTACTACGCGACAACCTCGTAACAACCTCGTGCATAACCTCGTCATTACTCACTACTCCGAATCAAGCAGATTGAGATTCCCAATGAGGAATCATTCAATGACGATCGACGCTCCGGCGATTCCGATTGCTGATTCCGACTCACGACACAGCGGACCGGACGCCGGTCGCCGCCCGCCCGCACCACAGCCAGCTCCTGTCCGTGTTTACGTTTTTTTACGGACAACAATACACCCACCTCTGGAGGCCCACCCACGCCCCTCCTCAACACCTAATCCTGCGTGCCCTCAATAGATTCCTCATCAGCCTAACCCCCCAAACATGGGCACACCGCAGGTCCAATCTCCGATGCATTTTCGATTCATCCGTCTTCAACTTCCAGCACACACTCTCTCTTCGGGCTTTTCGCGGTAGGGTTTTCATCCGTGAGGCTAGTCCTCCGTGAGGTTAGTCCTCCACGCCGAAGTTTATGTGGCGCCGTCCCACTCCCCCAGTCACCACCAGAACCTCCCACGAAGGGGACGCGCCAGCAGCAAACGCTCAACAGCCAGCGGCGGCGCTGAGGAACTGTCAAACGCTGGGGAATGCGGAGACGGGACTGGAGGCGGGGGTGACGGCGGCGCTTCTTCCAACCCGCCGAGCCTCTGCCATCGAACATCTCGACGGCAGAGGCTCGGCTCTCTGGAATCAAGGAGGCAAGGAGGAGGCGCTCTTGAAGATGATGTACCAGGATCGACGCGCGGCTGCTCTTCGAGATGGTTTGTTGCATGGCGTCAACTCGCTCGCGGCCGTGCAAACGGACAATTCGTCGTCGCTGCGCGGGGCGTTATTAGCTCTTTGTTTGATCTTCGCGAGTTACTTGCTGGTCGCGGCGCTTGTGCTACGACCCTTCGAAGGCTGGTCTCATGCGGACAGTGCTTACTTTGCCGTCGTGACGTTCACGACAATTGGGTATGGCGATATCACGCCCAAAACGGATGCGGGCAAGGTGATCTCGTTGATGCTGGCGATAGGTGGGCTGCTGACCGTCACGGCGGCGCTCAACTATACCGGCACGATCATGGCCAAGGAGAACAAGCGGCAGGAGCTCGAGGAGCAGCTCCGTCACCTTGAGGCCGAGACGAGTGCAGCGGCCGAGACGGCTGAGTCGTTGAGCCGGAAGACCGGGCCGACGGCAACTGCGAAAGTGCCGCCCGATCCCCGCCCGTGGGTGCAGAGTGCGTGGTGGTTTTTCGGCGCGATACGCCCGCTGCTCGCCTCGATCACATGCATGACGCTACTCGGCATCATCTGCGAGGGTTGGAATCTTCTCGATTCCGTCTACTTTGCTCTCATCTCCATCCTCACGGTGGGCTACGGAGACTACGCGCCGAAGTCACGAGTGGGGCGCACGCTCTGCACCTTCTTCCTGCCCATTGCATGCGCCGCCGCGCTGGGTTCGATAGCGGCGCTCAGCTCGGCGCTTGTCCAGATGACCATCGCAAAGTCCGCAGCACGCGAGAACGATCTCGACGAGCAGATCACACGCATGCGCCGGATGGTCGAGTTCGGCGCGGGCGATGCGGGGCTTGTGAGCGAGGCTGACTTTATCTGCATCACCCTCGTCGAGCTCGGCCTTGTTGACAACGCAGCGCTCGGCAAGGTGCGTGAGCAGTTTTACCACTTCGACAAGCTGGCAGTGGGATACCTGAGCATCGATTCTTACAAGGAGCTGCTGCAGCTCAAGCAAGGCGGCCACAAGAGGAAGTGGCACCTGGCTTCATCCTCGTTGGTACGCCAGCGTCGCGTGGCCGACGTGCTGGGCGCCCTCATGGTCGCAGGGCCCGAAGCGCGCGCCGAGCGCGCGGCACGCATCGCCTCAGCCGAGAGCGTCGAGCCCGTGGCGATGACGAATGATCTACGCGCATCGCAACGGCGGCACTCGGAGCCAGAGTTGCCAGGGGCAGGACATCCTTCTCAGCTGAGAATGCTCTGATGAGGCTCCAGAAGGGGCTGGACAGCTGCTGGTCCCCTGCCGTGCCTGTGCCCTCGCACACCTGTCGTGTGGCCTGGGGCGGTGAGCCGCCACTCCACTGAGGGTTCTGACCAGCCCACGGAAGCTCAGGAATTTGCAACAGATGCTGCGACTGTTTGAGAGTGTTTATCGGTGTCGTATCTGTCGTTGCGTTCAAACCTGTACGTACTGGACAACGAGTCATGAAAGAACATGCGTCTCGCGCCACAGGCTACAACCTACATCAACACGGGTTGGTGCCGTCTCCCTTTTCTCTCGAGATTACGAGGCTCGTGACGGACCCTCTCCCTACATGTTCGCACCGGACCAGCACAAAGAGGGAGACGGCACCAACACGTCTCGGAGATGGTCCGTCAAGCCTCGTAATGTCGGTTCTGCTGGTCCCGCGACTCTATGGCCCAGCTCTTTGAGCTCGATTCATGGTTGTTGATCATCTTCAGCGTGAGCATTTCGAGATTTGTCTTGGTTGCCGCGCCGCCCGGATCATGATACGAGAGCATCGCGGTGGCCTGTGCCGGTAAAGGCGGTACGCATCCGATCATGGCAACCTCCATGGCGAGCTGCGAGTAGTTGGCGGAGTGTGTATGGTGAAAGGCGGGCAGCGGGCAGCCCTTGTGGGCCTCGAGCCTCATTGATTGTGAAAGCATGTAGTCTCGTTTCGATAGTCTCTCCCAAACGGGCTTTTTGTTGCTCCCGGGGAGCTTAAAGGGCAGCTGCTTCTCGATCTCTTCACGGTCACGGTTCATGGTCCAAGTGTGCGTCGAGGTGCGATTGTAGGTGAGGAACTCAGCTTCGCGAAGAGAAAATCACTGACGCTTTTCGCTCACCTCCTCTCTTGGCACAGGGGTTGGACACGTTTTCGTCGCGCTCAATTCGTCATGTTTCGCGTTTCGTCGAGTTTCGTCGTGCTCCACGCTGTTTCGCGTGAACGCTCTGACCCAGGCGCGCGATTTGACGTCGCGAAGTTTGACTTTGAGGCGAGGGGGCGTGGGGCCGACGGCCGGGTTATTTTGGTGGTCCCCTGCGGGGCGTGCGGTGCGATAGTTGGTGAAATTTCACCCATTCGGTTCGGAGCGTTATCCCAGCCGCGCCCCCCGAGGCCCGCCTCCTCGCTACGCTCCTGTGCATCGCCTCCACACACCTCCGACACCCGCCCGCCCCACGCTGCCTCGGCTAACGTGTGTCTCATTGCGGACACGGGACCGCGGGCCCATGTCAGATGCCTTTCTCAAAATCGGCGTCCACCGCCTCTCAAAGCGCGCACCTCAACTTCCTCACAGTGGGCGCAGACCGCACTGTTCCGCGCACTGTCAAACAGCATCGTTGTAGTCCTACGGCACGCGCGCCCAGTTGACCACCCAGTTGTAGTCAACTGGGTGCCGGCGCGGCCTCACCCATCCGCTATGCGCGCTTCTCTTTGGCGGTCTTGTGGAACACCCGGAGCGCGAGATGCGCCTGGCATAGCGTTGCGAGGGCATGTGCCGACGCACACATGAGGAAGATCTGGTGCTGCGGCAGGTAGTCAGAGAGCATCGTGCCCGCAGCCACGAGCATGTTGAGCGGCAGCCGGAAAAGGTTGTTCACCGTCGACTGCTGCGCATCGGGCACGTACTTGGAGCGGTGCGTCGCCACGCACGGCTGGAATGCGCCGACGCACATCTCGAAGCCCAGGAAGGCCGCGAAGTGCACGCCAAAAGAGGCGTGGATGCCGCAGCCGTATAGTCCGCAGACGACGGGCACGGCCATGCACACGAAAGAGAGCAGAAAGATGAGCACACCGATGGTCTCGACGGCGAGGAAGCGCGCGGCCAGTCCGTAAACCTCGCCGCCGATCGAGATGGCCGCCATCAGGCATGAGAAGATGAGTCCTTGCACGGGCGCGATCTTGTCGTAGCCTCCCAGCGCCGAGGCGAGCGTAGGTACCCAATTGAAGACGAATGTGTACATCGCACCCTCGAAGAGAGCGTACACGGCGCCGACGACGAGCAGCGCTGAGTCGCCGCGCACAACCAGCCACGCCGCCCATAGCCCCGCCTCGCTCGACTCGGCCGACTCGGCCGACTCGGCCGACGCGACAGCGCCTTTGGCATGGTCATCAACAGTTGTCCGTTCAGTGCTGCGGTGCACGACGCCGTTGGGCCCAGCTGTGCCGCCCGCATTGGTGCTGCTGTCTCCGCCGCTGTTGCCGTCGCCGTGGTCGCCACCAGTGCTGCCGTAATTCTCGGTCCAGGATGTGATATTCAGGCCGGCGAGCGCGGTGAGTGCCATTGCCAGCTGGAAGGGCCCAATGTCGCCGCGAATGTCGGCGGAGATCTGCGCGAGCACGCCGGCCACAATGGCCGTGGCTCCATTCCACACGGCACAGAGCGCAAACGTGCGCCCGATCCACTCTTCGGGGAATCCCCGGATGCGGTGCTCCGTCACCATCCACGCCTCAAAGGCCGAGAAGAGGAGCGACGTCGAGATGCCGCCGAGCACGCGACCAACGAGCAGCAGTCCCATGTGGTTGAAGTGCTCGAGGAAATTGATGGTCAGCTCGAGTGCGATGTACACGAGGCACGCGCGCTTGCGGCCGTATCGATCCACAAACGGGCCTGTTGGCGTCCCGAAGACGGCAGCAGCCACAAAGCCTGTGAAGAACAGCGTGCCGACAGCGACGTTGCTGCCCTCCTCCTTGGCATAGCTGGAGTAGAGCGTGTACATGTGTGTGCCCTGCATCCAGTCGGCCAACATAATGATCACGTACACAGAGAGGTACGAGCGCTGGAAGGAAGCAAAATCGGCTGCCTTGGCCTGATTGGTGACGGTCGTCTTCTGCTGCGCAGCTCGGCTGTCTACAAACAACCGAACAAGCATGCAAAGCAGCGCCACAGCGACGAGGACGACAAATGCGCCGACTGCCCATTCGCGGCCAGCCGTTTGCGAAGCGACCGATGAGATTACCCATGAGCTCCAGCATGTCCCTTCGGACAAGGCTTTGGGCGAGCACCCCATTGCGCGTCCACGAGCGGGCCCACGCGGGCGCGCGAGATTCACCGGAGATCGGGTGTTTCATCGGGCGTCGTGTACATGTACGTCGTTCTTTTGCGCCAAGAAGCGATGTATTATCAGCGAGTGTCTTAAACTGCACGGCACCCACGCCCCATCTATGGGGTGGTCAAAGTACTGTGGGCACAGGCCACAGCTCCAGGGGTAGCCGCTTCATCCACTGGAACATCTGGGCTCTCCAGGGGCAGCACAAGTGTACGGAAACGCTCAGCAAAACCCAATGTTTTTGATAGCATGCATTTCAGTTCCGTGCGATGCAGCTGTGGAAGGAAGCGAAGGGGACCAGACTTCTATTTCTCGCAATTCGCGTCAGTCCCGTATTCGCACCACGAGGGTGTGTTTGCGATGGACCCCACGCTGCCGATAGCGATGCCTCGTGGCATGTCTCTGAGCACCAAACGCAGAGAGCACGTGGTCGCTGACGCCACTCTGATAGCTGCCACAATCGTCCTGGCATTCCTCTCAATAGGTCTCGAGCTCCAGTGCCGGCGCTGGATCGATCGTGATGTTTTGCTCGGTAACTTTGACGACGACCGGCTGGCTGCTGAGCTGGCCGAGGTCGAGCAGGAAATAACAGCATCCTTCTCCCAGAGCGAGATCGATGCGAGCAGCGAAGACCGTCCGGGTCGCGACCCATCAACCATTGACCCGATGACACCCAATGTCGACGGCGAGTTTGAGGTACCCTCGACGGCCATGTTGCAATCGACGTTGCAAAAAGGTAACGACGTCTTGCTCGCATCGCGTCTCCTCTTCCCCGTCCTGGACGAGGCATGGATGGCCCTCGAGCTCGCCGCGGACGTGCCAGCCGGAGCGTATGCCATCGAGATCAGTGAGATCATCGGCCGCTTGGCTGTACACCAGTCCGGCGGCTGCCTCCTCGTTCAGGTCCGCTTCGGCGGCGAGTGGCACGTGCTCGTCGGGGCGCCGCGCCGCCCCACATTCCCGCCTGCCGACGCACCACTCGTGTACCGCGTGAGCGTGCCGCATCCGTTCGACGGTATGCGCCTACTGGCGAGCACCAGCCCAGCTGCAGTGGGCAGCGAAGGCAGCAGCAGCGGCGGCCGCCTGAGCTTGCGCCACCTCGGCACGCCACTTCCCACACCGCCGCCACCACCACCGCAGAAGCGCTCGCGCTTCCTCCTCTTCGAACTGGATCGAGGGTTTGGCGCGGCGCACCTCGGCCTCTTCAACGGCATTGCGCTCGCCTGGCTGCTCAACGTCACCGCCGTGCTGCCGCGCATCCACACGTACCACGATCTCGAGACTGGATTACGCCGAGCCGACGCGGGCGCGTCCTCCGCCTTTGTGCCCTTTGAGACCTTCTTCGACGCCGAGGCGTTCATCAGCGCGCTCTCGCCAATGGTGCGTGTCGTGCGCAGGCTGCCTGCTGCCCTTGATGAGCTGGCCGACCATGAGGTCACGCAGCCGGTCGCCTTCATCAACCCGGCCGTGCCGACCCAGATGCCTGGCGCGGCAAGTAACGGCAGAGCGGGTGCCGGTGGTGCACCGGCGTCGACGGGCGGCCTCGCGCTGCTTCCGACTGACCTTCAGCGGCTGTGGGATCACTACAAGACGCACAACGTGCTGCGAGTGCGCTCGCTCGCACGCAAGCTTGTATGGAGCACTCCTGCCCTTGCCCACCTGCGGCTGCTTTTGCACGCGGCGATACGCCCCGCCGCTGCGATCGACAGATTGGCGGCGCATCTCGAGCGCGAGATGCTTGCCTTTGGCGAGCGCAAGAACCTCTCGGGCAGTTTCGTGAGCATGCACCTCCCGCTCGGCAGCGGCTGGGAGGAGTTTTGCAGGCAAGAGCGGCTGTCGACGCTCGGCGACGGCCACAGCGCAATGTTTGGCGGGGCCAGCGGCGCCAGCGCGAGGGGCCGTCATGCTGCAGGCAGCGATGTGGACGACGAGAGCGACTGGCGACGATGCGACTTGAGCGCCGAGGCGGTGACCCAAGTCCTCGAGGAGCGACAGGTGGGGGACCTCTCTCGGCTTCTCTATGTGGCAGGCACCCTCAACATTTCGCACATCCAGCAGCTACACAAGCAGCGCTTTGCGGTGATGTCGCGCGCCCGCTTCACAGTCGATATCCACCCGGACCTCGCACCCGCTGTCGACATGGCGCTGTGCCGGCGCGCGCCGCTCTTCATTGGCAACGCGTTCTCGTCCTTCTCGTTTGTGCTCCGCGAAGCCCGATTAGCAGTGGGCGAGAGCGAACGTGCCATGTACTACAATGCCGACCACGAGGCGACCGCGGGCGATCTCACTCCCGAGGAGGCGCTGCGGTGGAACGTGCTGCCGTGGGTCCCGTCATAGCTTTGAAGGTTTGAATCTCAGGTCGCGACGCGCGACCTTCGCGGTACACGCGAAACACGCGTTTTACCGTGCTGCACATATTCGTACACACAGAATACTCAGATCTCAGTAGAAGTGCCCAGTACCGGTACAGTAGAAGTGCCTACCCACCCCCCCAACGCACACGATGTGAGTGTGTGAATGTGAATGTGTGTATGCTGACTTCTATCTGAGCGGGCAGTAACAGTGCAGCACCGGTTGTTGTGTTTGTCGTGTTAACGTTCACACGACATGACACGATAGTTCGGACGCGCCCCTATCCGCGCTCCCGCGACAACGAAGTTTACTATCGCGTTAGCGCACTAGCTTTCTGGACGACCTACTTTCCGCACATAGCTTGGAGTGCGCTCCGCGCTCTCTCTCTTTCACACTGGAAGTTCACACGCTCCATTCCTCAACGCGTCAAGCACTCTCTCTTCGCTCTTTCCGCGGCCGCCGTCAGGCTGCTGCGCTGATATTTCAAAAGCCCAGGCCGACAAGCCGCGAGTGTTGTCGACGGCATGGCAATTGCACCCGAAAGAAGGCATCTAGTCTCGGCCGCTTATGGTCGTGAGCTGTCCGACGAGAAGACAACGGAGACTACGCTGCTCACCACCGAGTCGGTCGTTGCTGGCGTGGCACACAGCTGCCTGCGCGGGTGGCGACTGTCCATGGAGGACGAGGCGGTGCTCGAGCTGCTCACACCAGCGCTCGGCTGCTTCGCCGTGCTCGACGGTCACGGGGGCAGCTTCTGTTCGCGGTGGGGCGCCGACGAGCTGCCGCGGCGGCTGCATCACATCGCACTGTTGGTGGAGCGCTCTACCGAAGCCGACGAGGCGCGGCAGGTCGCTCAGCAGCTCTCCGAGGCGGTGCGACAGATGGACGCCGACCTGCGCACGCGTGGCCGACCCGCGTGGGCGTGCGGCTCCACCCTGGTGGTGCTGCTCGTCACGGAGCGCTCGCTCACGGTGGCCAACCTGGGTGACTCGCGCGCAGTGCTATGCCGCGCGGGCATGGCGCTGCCGCTCTCGCGCGACCACAAGCCCAAGTCGGCGGCCGAGCGGCAGCGCATCCTGCAGGCGGGCGGCTTCATCGTCGACGGGCGCGTGAACGGAGACCTCTCCCTCTCGCGCGCCCTCGGCGACTTTCGGCACAAGTGCGTCGCCAACCTGCCGCCCGCCAAGCAGCCGATCTCCGCTGAGCCCGAGGTGCGCTGCACCGCGCGACTGCGCACTGATCTGTTCGTGGTGCTCGCGTGCGACGGAGTATGGGACGTCATGTCGTCGGCCGACGTCGTGGCCTTTGTGGCGCAGTTCCTCGAGCGCGCACCCGTTGCCACCGGCGCCAACGCTGCCGCGCCGCCGCCGGCCACTGCGCCGCCTCACGGCGCCGCCGCTGCGATGAAGCGCTCGGAGCAGGAGGCTGCCACGTGCGGCGCAGCGTGCGCGGCCCACGCGACAGGAAACGGCGTCGTCGGTGGCATCGGCAGTGGGGCCAACGGGGCCAACGGCCACGGCTACAGCAGCAACGGGCAGGGCGGCGGCGCTGCGGCTTCAGCGTGTGGCCGACGGACGGCGGCGGCGGGAGGGACGGAGGAGCAGCGCGTCGCGACGGGTCTGATAATGGAGCGGCTGCTGGACGAGTGCTTGCGACGTGGCTCGACGGATAATATCTCGGCCGTGCTCGTGCTCCTCGAGCCCTCGTTGCGACCCCGCGAGCCGCTGCTACAGGCTGCGCGCCTGGAGCCCACGCCACCGCTGCATGCTCTACCTGCTCTGGTGGGCGGCGTGCCTCGCTCCGTTCACGCGGCCGCTCAGGCGCGCGTGCACACCTCCATGGTGCCTTCGCCCACACGGGCGCTGCCGCCAGGAGAGCCCGTCCCAGCCGCGGCGGCCATGCCGCCGCCGCCGCAGCAGCAGCCGCAGACGCAGCCGCAGACGCAGACGGCCTCGCTGCAGTCGGCCTCGCTGCTGTCAGCGCCGCCGGCGCCGACGACGTCAGGTGCACCCTGTGCATCGTCGACGCTTGCCAACGGAAATGGCGCCCAAGCTCACCATGGCCTCGATTACGGCAACGGCGCGCCATCCGCAACCTTGCATGGTGCCAAGCCCTGCGGCGGGCATGCAGGGTCCACAGGGCTCCCCGCGCCCCCGTTTGAACGCTCTGGGGCCTTCGACAGCCTCTTCGGGAGCGCGCTTGCCGAGGGGCTGGCGCTCGGAGGGGTGCGCAGTGCCCGGCGGGCGCTGATGCTTGTGTGCGTGCTCCTCACGTGCCTCACCCTCGCCGGCTCGCAGCTGCTCACCGCGGGAGCGCCCACTCCCATCACGGTTGTCACCGTGGCGCACCAGCGCAACAGAAGGCAGCCGAGGCCGAAGCTCGCATCCTCCTTCAAAGGGATCGCCTCGACGGGGCCGCTGTGGCGCCGCGCCAATGCGACGGCGAGCGCCGCGAGCCGGCGGCTGCAGCAGACCTATGAGCTCGCGTACGCGTCGCAGAATGCAACGACGCTGCAGATGAGCGTTACCTCCGAGCGAGCGCGTGCGCCCAGTATCACGGACAGCCCGCCGCACAGGGGCACTTCTGCGCGGACAGTCCCCCTCAGCATGTAGCCGCGACGCAGCCGCGGCACGCGCAGTAATAGTTACTCGAGGTGCGGTCCGGATGGTTCGCGATGGAGTCGATGCCATTTCCGGTTCTTTCGAGTCGCCGAGGTGGCTTCATACAGTCTCCCACTCGGGTGCAGTCGTCAGTGATTCGACGCCCCTCCGCCCCCTCGCGCGCTCCCCGCCTCCTCCGCCGCCCGCGCGCGGCCGGCGTTCCGCGTTTTCGCGTTACCGGGGCGCCCCGAGGCCGGGCGCGTGCCGGCGACGAAACTTATTAATACGTACACGCGCGCTGGGCGATCGGTTACGTAATCACCTACCGACAGTTTACAGATTACACGTACTTCATATATTACTTCATATTACCGGCGGAGCACCCCGGGCGACCGGCCCATCGCGACGTCCGGTCCGCTCCGCTCGGTCAGCGGCTGCGCACGTTACGTTACCCCCGCCCGTACCGGTCGCGGTCCGCGTCCCGGGTCGGCGCAACGGCGCGTGCTCTGGCGAGAGAGAGGGCTGCTTGAGGTGCTCGGTACCGTTGTACACGACCACCGGAGCCTGAACGCCTAACGGCATGTTGCAATTACACGTTCGCACCTCCACAAAGTCCTCACGCCAGCCCCACCTTCTCGGCAAATTTGACAAGCGGCCCCATCGACTCCGAGTACACCTCAAGCGCGCTTAGCTGGATGCCCCAGCTAAGGCTCGGATAAGCGTGCATCACGTTGCCGAGTGCGCTCACCTTCATCTTACTGGCGAGCGCCACCGCGATCTCTCCGATCATTTCGCCAGCGCCGGGCGCAACGATGGTGGCACCGATCAGCTCGGTACTCCCCGCCTTGTAAACCAGCTTGATGAAGCCATGCGCGTCATTCCGGCCGGCGATGGCGCCATCATTTTTGCGAAGCGGCTTGATCTTGGCACGCACCTTGCCCACGCCGAACTTGGCCATGGCCGCCGACTCCGAAAGGCCGATACTCGCCACCTCGGGCGAGGTGAACGTGCACGACGGGATCGACTCGCTATACACGCCGCCAAAGCCGAGTGCCAGGCGCAGCACCGCAGGCAACGACGAGAACACGACGTTGGTCATCGCCGCGACGCCCTGCTTGACTGCGTAATGTGTATACTGCTTATCGCCCGTGCAATCGCCCGCCGCATACACGCCGCGCGCCGTCGTCTGCAGCGTGCCGTCGACCTTGATGCCGCCGCTCGGTGTGAGCTCGACGCCAATCTGCTCGAGGCCGAGCGAGCTTGTGAGTGGCTTGCGACCGACGGCGACGAGCAGCGCGTCGGCTCGCACAGAGGTCGTCGCGCCGCCCGTGAGCTCGATGGTGACCACCTTGGCGCCACCCGCCTCCGTGGCGACGGACCTAGCGCGCCCCGCGACCACTTGGATGCCCTCGTCCGCGAACGCCTCGGCGAGCACGCCGCCCGCGTCGCCGTCGGCGTCGGGCAACAGCTTGGGGGCGATGATGGTCACCGAACTGCCCAGCCTCGAGAGTGCCTGCGCGAGCTCGCAGCCAATCGGGCCGCCGCCAATGACGGCGAGGGACGCAGGGAGGCTCTCGAGTGACCAGATCGACTCGTACGTCAGGTAGTCGCCCTCGACCAAACCGGGCAGGTCGGGCGGCCGCGGCTGCGCGCCCGTCGCGATCACGATGCCCTTCCTCGCCGTGAAGAGCTCGGTTCTGCCGTCGCTGTTCAGCGTGACCTCCACCTGCTTGCGGTTGATAAAGCGCGCCGCGCCGAAGATGGGTGTCACGCCGAGCGACTCGAAGACCTCAGGCGAGTCGTCCGCATCGTAAATGCGCTGCCGAATCAGGTCAAGCTGCGCGCGCACGACCTTCATGTCGACCTTGACGTCGCTCGGACTGCCGCCGGTGCTCACGCCATACTTGTGCGCGGTGCGCACCGCGTGTGCCGCCTTGGCCGTCGCAATCAGCGTCTTCGACGGCACGCAGCCAACCCATGTGCAGTCGCCACCAAAGACGTTGGCCTTCTCGATGAGCGCGACCGACTTGCCGAGCGACGCCGCGCCCTTGGCCGCGCCGATGCCAGCGGAGCCCGAACCGATGACGAGCAGGTCAAAGGTGTTCTTCGAGGCGGAGCCGAGCACAGGAAGGGCGAGGATAAGCTTTGCGAATCTACTCATCTTCTACGACAAGGCACAAGAGCCCTGTGCGCCTGTGAAACGAAACTAACCCTTGGCTGTGAAAACTACAAGTTGTGAAACACAAACGCGCACACTCTGATGTGCACCGCGGTGACCGATGGGCTCGAGTTTCGGGGGAGTGTCACGACACATGTGGTCGATGCATGTGGTCGACACGCACTGGATCTTCCGGATCAAAAACACCGGCGGGAGCCAGGACACACACGGCTGAACCGGTGATGCGTGAGCGCTAGAACCGCGGGTTTTCTTCAAGTCCACATTCGGTGCTTTGTTTGCAAGCAAGTTTGCGACTTTGCGACGAAACTTTCCAAACCACAAAAAAAAACAGCTTGACCCCTCATAAGCATATGCCCGGGAGCGGGAGCCCTCGTGCGTCTGGGCGAGGGCAGCACCGAGCCGCGAGCGCGGCCGGAAGTCCCTCCGCTGTGGCCGTGGCCGCGGCCGCGCGCTCGCCGCCCTCGCCGCCTGGTACGCCTTCTTCATCATCATCGTCTCCCAACGCGCGGACGACGACGCCGCGCGGCCGGCCACTGCGTAACCCGTCGCGGTCCCCCGCATCACAGCCTGAGAAGGCCGAGAAGGTGCCGCTCCGCGCCTCGGCGAGCGCCCTCTCTGGTAAGCCGAGTCCCACCTCATCCGGGCGCAGCCCATCCTCGTCTGCTCGGGCAGCCTCGCTCGAGGCGGAGGTGGCCGCTCTGCGCACGCAGCTGGCGGAGCAGTCCGAAGGCCACCAGTCTGACATGTCGGCTCTGCGGGCCGAACAGGCGCTCCGACGCGCCGCGCTTGAGGACGCCCTGCGCGCCGAGTCGGCCGAGTCGGAGCGCCGGCTGTGCCTGCAGTTTGCAGAGGAAGCGACGTCGTTCAAGGTGTCGGCGGACATCTCGCTGCAGCAGGCGCGCGCCGCCTCTCGCTCGGCAATGCGCCGCGAGATGGCCGTGCTGCGCCGCCAGCTCGAGGGGCTTCGCGGCGTGCTGCTCCTCATCGGCCCGCCTTGCAGCGGCAAGTCCGTCCATGCCGAGGTGCTCTCTGCCCAGCTCGGCGTTCAGCATGCCTCGCTGGGCACGCTCCTGCAGGACAGCTCCGCCGCGCGCGGGTACGGCGCTGCCGTTCGTGGCGGTCTCGCCGACGCGCCGGTGCTCACGGATGCGCTCGTGCAGAGAGCGGCGAGCGAACTGCCTCCTGGTGGTGTGCTCGAGATGCTCCTGCGGGCGGCCGCGAGCGCGGACGATCGGCTCCTCCTCCTCGAGTGCCCCGCGCATGGCTCGTTGCTGCCACAGCTCCTCATGCGCATTGAGCCGGTCCTCATCCTGCTCGTCGACGCGACCGATCGAGCGTGCTTGCGGCGCATGCAACGGAGGTGCCGGCTCGCCGGTCAGCCAACTCCGCCCGCTGCTCAGATGACTAGCTTAGTGGGCACCTACCGGGCGGTAGACGAGCGCCTTGCGCGCGCGTACGGCAAGAGGCACTATGGGCGGCTCTGCGTCCTCGACGACCGCGTCGCTCTCGAGGAGGCGCCTGCCATCGTCGCCGAGGCCCTCGTACACACTCTGCACAAGCCGCGTGCCCATTGCGGCGCCTCAGCTGAGCTGTCGCCGGTGCTCGTGGCGGGCGCGGGCAGCAGCGTCGGCAGCATCGGTGGCATGGGGATTGAGGGCAGTGGCGGCGCCGGCCACGTCACCGGCCACGTCTCCGAGGCGGCGGCCATGGCAGGCGCGATGGCCGCCGCGTGGGGCCTGGCGCATTTGTCGACAAGCACTCATGACGAGGCAAGTGCGATGGGCTCGGAGGCATCCGCGCTGCTCCTCGAGGCCATGCTCGAGTGCGCCAAGCGAGGGCAGCGATGTGTGATCTCGGCCAGCCCGCCCACGCTGCCCGCTGCGCTCCGCGCGCTCCGTCGCTACTCGAGCGAGCGATTAGCGCCCGCCTTACCCGCGCCCTCCTTGCCCGCGCCGATGGCGCCCACGGCCGCGGCCATCGCGCCCGCCGTCTTTCGCTCGGGTAGCTCGCTGTCTGCAGCGGTGGCCACCGGTCAGGCTCGCGCAACTACCCCGGCGCTCAGCTCTCCGCCCAGCCCTCTATTGGCTGCCATCCCTCCCCCGCCTGTCTCGGTCGAGGCGCCAGCGGCGGCGGCGGAGCCGATGTGCCTGGCCTTCATCGTGTCCACGGACGTGCCAGTGACTGCGGGAGGGCGCCCGTCGGCTGTACGGCTGCGCGAGGTGGAGGGGCTTCGCTCGACGCTCCGAGCGGCCGGTCTGTCGCACGAAGCGCTCGGCGCGACCGTCGCGGCAGTCGGCGCACCCGCCGCTAAGGCGGAGGGCTTCGGCGCCATGGTGGGCGCATCATCGCCGACGTCCTTTAGCTGGCAGGCGGCGCTGGCAGCGGTAGCCGAGAGGCTCGTCACGGCGAGCCTCGGCTTGCCGCGCGGGGCCGGTCCCGACGCCGCCGCCACCCCGTCGCCCACCTCCATCGTCCCCTCGCCCTCGCCCAATGTGCCCTCGTCCGTCGGCGCGTTCAACGCCGCTGCCCACGTCACCTCGAGCCCTGGCCACGTGTCGAGCCACGTCACCTCGAGCCCTGGCCACGTGTCGAGCCACGTCACCTTGTCCTACCGCCCCCTTGACACGTGGCCAGGGGTCGACGGTTCTCATCTCAGAGGGCTGATCGTCGTGAGTGGCGCTGAGCCTCCCGCGGCCGGGAGCTCCAAGGCAGCGGTGGAGCCCTCGTTTTGCATGCGACTCGCCGAGAAACTCGGCTCGGCGCACGTCGCGCTGCCTTCGCTACTGCGCGAGCAGCTCGCCGCGCTGCACAAGACCTCTGCCTCGTGTCAGCTGTCGAGGCAGTTGCCGGGCTCGACTCATCCGGTGGATGAGCGCGGCGCCACCATCTCGGAGGGATTGCGCACCGGCAAGCTGCTCTCCGCCGACTCGACCCTGCGCGCTGTCCAGACGGCGATCCACGCGGCTCCCGAGGGTCTCGTCCTCGTCGAACACTCGAAGACCGACTCGCCGCTTGAGCACCTCGTCGCACGCATCCGGCCGTCGCTCGTGCTGCTCGTGCGCCCCATGGCCGCCGCCCCGCCTTCGCCACGCAACAACGGCTGGGCCAATAGCCTCACCGACGTCGACGCGCGCCAGGCTTACGAGCTGCGCGCGCTCGAGGCGCTCGGCGACGACGCGCCGCAGGAGGTGCGCCTGTGCGCCGCCGTCGTCGAGGAGGCGGCGCAGCTCATCTTCGCGCATCTGTCACGCGACGAGATGTACGAGGCTGACGAGGAAAGCGACGACGAACACCTCGAGTACTACGGCGGGTACGACTTGCCGCTCTTCAAAAATGTGGCGGAGGCGGCACTTCACCCGACCTGTTGATGGTATCGATTGATAGTATGATCTATGATGGAGGTGCTGGGTGCGGGCGCGCGGTCACATGTCTTTCATGTACCTATGAGTACTCCTATCCATATTAGATTATTAATCACATAGATTAAAACTTATTCCTATAGCCGCAATTGTATAGCCGGAGGCTTCTGGCGTCCTCGGTATGTATTACGTTAAACCTGAGTTTAGAAGGGTAGCTACCCAGAATTTTTAACAGAAGTGGGCACGAGCGAGGAGCGCAACCGCAAGGTTAAACCTTAAACCAAGGTTAAACCGAGGAGCGCAAGGTTGCCGAGCGCCTAGGTGGTAAACGCGGTGCTCTCGGCGCCGTTCGAGCACACTGTCGAGCTCTTCGTCACTGACGAAGTCTTTGCGGACTGATGCTGCGGACTGATGACGTGTGGACTGTCTTTTGTCTACCCCTGCAATGTTGATGTGCACGCCATTGCTCGCCGTGGGCCTCATCATTCAGAGGGCACGGCCGCCGCAAATGGTAATGCTGCCGCGTCTCGGTGATGAGGCTGATTGCTTGTTCGACCTTTTGCTGCAGCGCGCGGTTCAGACGTGCTGCTTCACAGCGCGTTCCTGCCGCGATCCGCCGACAGCGACGTGGCTCGCGAGATCCGCCGACAGCGACGCACCGGAGGCGTTTGAGCGCATGCACGCAGTCGGTATCCTGCGAATGCCCTGGCGGATCTACCTCTCTAAGATGCTAGCAGCCCCGCCCCAAGAGATCCAAGTTGAGTCCCTGCTGAAAACGAACAGGGGGGCATCTCCAAACAATCCGTTTTTAAGTCAAGAAAAAATGACCTACTCGTACGAGCTTGTACCGCAGCAGATCGCGGAGCGTGTCATGCAGGCAGCGCAGCAGATTGCCGAGGAGTGGGCATATGAGGCACTTCCGTGCATGGCAGCCGAGAACGAGAAAGTGTGGAGGGATAGGAGGGCGACAGTCACCCGCGACGACGAGGAGGTGCGAACGACGATGCCCGCGTTTCAACAAGACCAGGATGATAGTGGCGCGGGCGACGGGAGCCCGTTCAAGGGCGGCAACTACGACCTGCTTCTCTTCGTCGCAACTCGGCGCGCGGCGTACAGCACATTGGCCGAGCTTGCAATGAAGCCTAGCAAGCGCGGCGAGCACGCGCTGCTGGCGGAGCAGATGTCCAAGCTGCCACGCGACGGACTGGAGTTGGGGCACGGTGCTGCAGATACGTGGCTCATGGAGCTGCTCGAACTGCCCGTCGTGCTTCGTATGGACGACGTCGGGGCCGCGTCGGGCACACTGGTCGACCCTCGCGCCGTGGCAGAGGTCGTGCTAAACCATCGGCTTTCCGTGGCAAAGGAGTGGGTGGGGCTCCTGAGAGGGGCGTCGGAGATGTTCCTCGATGTCAAGCGCAATTATCTTGCGGAGCGCGCGGGCGAGTCGCTTACGGCTGACAGCGGCGAGGAGCCTTTGTGAGGGCGGGCGCGGTCAACCTCGAAGCAGCCTCGACGAAGATAGTGCAAACCCGATCACAAACCCGATATGAACGCGCCTGCGTCGGTCCCGTAGTTTGATTCGATTGGCCAATGATGACGTGAACAACTAGCTTCAATGTGGCAGAGCGTGTTTTGCTGATCACCATCACGGGGGCCTTTGGGGGCCTGTCCGCTGTCGGCTGTCGGCCCCCCGAGCGTGGCGCGCCGCTCTAAACGACGTGTTCATAAAGTGAAAGATGAAACAAACTCAGGTTAAACCTCATCCTGGGCCGAAAGGCACATTACTCACCACCGCATCCGGTCGCCTCGAGCCGCCAAAGCGCGCATGGTCGCACAAGATCTGGCGCGCGTAATCGGTGCCGTGGAGGCCGGCGTTGCGCAGCGCGTGCCCGATCTTGAAGCGCACGTCCTTCATGAGCGTCGCATCGGCGTACCCATACAGCGGGAATAGATCCGTGCACGGCAAAGCCTCGGCCTGCGAGGCGGCCGTCGGCTTGTACACGTCATCCTCCTGCCGGTCGGCGGTGAGCGCCGCGATGCGCGCCTCCCGCTCCTGCTGCCGCCGGAGCGCCTGCTCCTCTCCGAGAAGCCGCTCGTGCTCCGCCTGCTCGGCGCGCAGTCGCTCGCGCTCGGCGTGCAGCTCGGCTCGGTACTGCACGCGCGACAAATTGTACTCAGCGCGCGCGAGGAGTTCGGCTTGAAGCCGCGTCGCCTCCTCCATCTTGTGCTGCTCCTCAGCGCAACGGTGCTCCGCCTGCTGTGCATGGTACTCGGCCACAAGGGCCTTCTTGTGCGCGCGTTCGGCCTCCGCCTTGACGTGCCGCGCCTCCGCGAGTGCCTCCGCAATCTCAACCTCTGCGGCCGCCCGTTCGGCCTCCTCTTGCTCACGCTGCAAGCGCGCTGCCTCGAGCACGGCGAGCTCCGCATGGAGCTCCTCCCGGCGTGCGTCGAGTGCTTCGCGCTCCGCGCGCTGCAGCTGCAGCCGGCCCTCCTCTGCGGCGAGCTGGTAGAGGAGATGGCGCGCGCTGCGCCCGAGTGCTTGCTGGCGCGCTTCCCACGCCAGCAGGAGCGCCCGCCGGCGCTTCCGGTAGGCGTGCCTCCGGCAGAGCGTGTGCAGCCGTGCCTCAAGCAGCTCGCCCGAGAAGGCGGGCAGCTCGAGTCGTAGCCGGGCGAGCAGAGCGTGGCGCGGCCGGCCGCGGAACTCACCCTCGAGCTTTGCGAGCCGAGCCTGCGCGGCGGCGTTCCAGCCGCACGCGGCCGTCGGCGCAGCCGATGACGTGCCGCCTGGCGGCACCGGCGACGGCCCACCGGCTGGCACTGACCCGCCTGCCGCTGCTGCCGTGGTGGCATCTGCCGGCAGCGGAGGCGGCTGCGGTGGCGACAGCCCAGCGGCCACGCCAGTGCCGTGGCCGCGGCCGCTGCTGCCCTTGTCGTTGGGATCCTCGAGCACGAAGTAATCGCCCGCCACGCGCAGGCCTGCATCGTTGCCGTTGGCGGGCTTGTCGGCTGGCACGGCCTCGTCGCCCGGCACCTCTTCCGCGCCCTCGGCGGCGGCTGCCGCCTCGTCTTCGTCCTCGTCGTTGCGACCGCCGGGCGTACCCGCTGCATCGAAGGCATCGCTAAACTCAGCCCGGAGCGCGCCAAGATGCTCCCGGTGCGCCTCGGCCTCGGATTTGAGTTGCATACCGAGCGCCTCGAGCAGACGACGCTCTGCAGCCGAGCGAGGCTGCCCATGCGGCGTCGCGACTGCGCCGGCTGCGAAGAGCTTGGACGCGAAGAGCGCCTCCACGGCCTCGTCGGACATGCCGCTGCCGCCCAGACTGCCCAGAGCGCTGCTGCTGCTGTTGCCGCCCACTGCCCCGGCGGCAGGGTCCTCAGCGAAGATGGCTGCCGTATGCACGATGAGCTCGCGCTCGAGCGCCGCCGCAGTCGCCGCAAGGCGGTCGGCCTGCACGGCGAGCGAGCGCGAGACCTCGGTGAGCAGCGAGCGACCGAGCGACGCGGGCGTTGTAGCCGACGCCGGCCGAGATGACGAGGGCGCAGCGGCCGGTGCGCCCGAGGCAGCAGCCGTCGGCCGGTGGGTCTGACGCTGCTGTACGGCCGAGGCGGCGCAAAGCTCGCGCAGGTCGCGCAGCTGACTGCGCATCTCGACACTCCACTCGCGACGAGCGGCGGCGGCCGCATCCTCCGCCTGTGCTAGGTCGCGCAGCGGCGCACCCACTGCCTCGGCTGCGGACCGCTCTGACTCTGCTTGCAGCCAGAGCGCACGTGCAGTCTCCGCCTCGGCGCGCTGGCGCTGAAGATCAGCGTTTGTCTGCAGCCAATCGCGCTGGTGCGATTGCCTCGTGCCGCGCTGCTTCTGGCCACGCGCTGCGCCTTTGAGGGCTCGCATCATCTCCTCGATGTTGGTAGACGCTGCCTTGGTCGCGTCGACCTTGGCGCGCATCGCGGCTGTAGTTGTTCCTCGGCCTGCCGCAGGAATCCGTGCGGCCGAAGGCGGCGGTGGCGGGCGCAGGTCACGAAGGGCCTTCATGGGTGAGGCGAAGCCGTAAAAAGACACCGGGGGAGCCTTTGTCGGAGAAAAAGGAGAACCGCAGACACGAGCACTGGCTCAAAAAAGGAACTTCCGTATAGGCCCCAGTGTGCAGGCGCGGGGGACCCTCTCTCGGTTGCTGGCTTGTTAGGAAATCATGGCGAAATTCGGACCATCATGTGGCGAACGTGGAGATCTGGCCGTGTGGCGTGCCGCGTCACAAATGCCGTCAATGGCCGCGTACGGCCCGCGCTCTGGCACCTTTGGCCAATGTACTTCCGCAGATGTGCTTCTGATGAAATCGGATGTGCTGCCGCCTCCACCACGGCCGCCGCGGCTCGCAGCGCTCATGGCATCCAACGCTGCCGCCAAAACGGAGAGCTTAGGCATGATCTCGAGCAGCGGCGACGCGGAATTGCGACGATCCTGCTGGCGCCTGCGCTGGTGTGCCTTTTGCTTGTTGGTCGCGACAGCCATGCAGGCATCGACCGTAGGCAGCTCGCTGCATCTCCTCTACTCTCTAGATGAAGGCGACGACGGCAGGCTAACACTGCAGCTGCTGAGCGCAAGTATTGTTCTCCTGTTGCTCCTCATCGCCTTCTGGTCGTTGCTGTCTCAGCTGCTGCTGTGGTCAGATGTGCGCGTGCGGGACGGACGAAAAGGCGATCTCGTCTAGACGTTCGTTTTCAGGTTATAGGTTACAAGGTTATAAAGCGGTTCTGAACCACAGTGTGGCTTGTACCTCATTTGTACACGGTGATCCGTGATCCGGCCTCAGGTGCTCGCGGTAGGACGGGAGCACGATGCACGAGGCTCTTCAAGAGCGAGCTCAACTAGCCCGACGAGGCGCCGGCCCGCCGGGGCGCGCCGCACCCGCAGACCCCACCCACTCTCGCAGACGGCGACGGAACCATCCAGCGCGCCGGGTAGCCCTTGTTCTACCGCATGGCCTTGGCGATCTGAGTATTCACCGGGTGAACAGTCTGAACGTTATTGACCTAACGGTGTATGAGTGGTGGCTGTGACCTTTGAGTCGGTGGCTACGTGGCTTATGTGTTATGATGAGTGCACTTGTTACACTTGTACTTGATGATCTTGTGTGAAGTACGGAGACTCGGAGGGCTACTGTGCGCTCCCGTAGGCTCTTTTATGTGGGTCTCCGAGAAAGCTAGGTAAAACGCAAACACGACAGAAACTTCCGTTGACACTTGAAACGAACACATGACGAAAAAGGAAACCTACGCCGCGCGGTCCCAAAATAAATGGCCACTGACGGGAGAGACCTCCCGCGCCTCAAACCGCAACAGCGTTCGTCTCGTTCGTCCGAGAGCTCCCGAGCACCGACGCGCGCTCTGCGGAAGCAGTTCCCGCTCCTCGACTCGAATCTCGCGGAAGAGCAGGCCGTCAAATCTGCTGTGGCGCCCGCGATGCCGTTGGTATCGGCTCCCTCAACGGGCTCTCCATCAGTATCGATGCCCACTTCGGCGCCCATGCCCCTGAAGGTTTCCATGCTCGGCCGCGAACTCTCCCCCGGAGAACGGAAGCGCGTCGTGTGCATTGATGGAGTTGAGTTCCTGTTACGACCAGGGCCAAAAGATGGTGAGGATGGCGGCGGTGACAGTGGCTCAAAGGCAGCGATGCAGTCACTTTGGGAGGCGCTCGTCCTCTGTGTCACAGGCGACTGGAGTCCTTGTGACAACCTTGACCCACAGTCATCATTATCAGAGCTGCAGCCATGGGTGCCGCCAATGCCATGCAGTGCGCCCACAGATTTGTTACTTCGTCTCGAGACGGCTGAAGATTGGGAGTCTCTCTGCTCCATGGAGATTTTGGGTAACTTGCCTGGCCCTACGCAGACAGCTTTGCCGCCACTGCTCGGCGTCTCGTTGGCGTGCCTGCGAAGGTTCATGTCCGCCAATGATTTGCCGCCAGAGACGACCGTGGAGAAGGTGGCCGGAATGATCAAAACGCTCACAACTTCGACACGCACGTCGGTTGCTCACTGTCTCGCGGCGGCTGGTGCGCACGACCTAGTTGGTCCTCTCTCGATCTTCGTGTGCCACCCGCGCAGCGGCCTTTTTGCAGACTTGGTCAGCGCCATCGCCTCCCATTTGGAGAGCTTCGAAGATGCCTCGGGCCAGTTCTTCTTCATCGATTTGTTTTGCGAGGCATCTGCGCACGCCGCAAAAGGCGGAAGCGCTGAACGATGGGCAGTCTGCACCCGCCATGCCATAGAAGCGTGCAAGTCGGCTTGCCTCGTGCTAACGCCATGGACGGCGCCTTTGGCCCTCCGCGATCTTTGGTGCCTATTTGAGCTCGGTCTGTGTAGGCAAGCTGGGGCACGCTTGAGCATCGCGCTGCCAGCCAAGGACCAGGTGGCAGTGCACAATTGCGATTGGAGTGTGAGAACGTTCGATGCTGTGCTGACAAATCTCGCAAGCGTGAAGTCGCGCGATGCGAAGTGCGCACCCGCAGATCGTGTACTTCACTCTCTAATCCAATCGGGGCCGCTACCACATACAGACCTCGACCATGAGGTATCGTTGCTCGCCCAAGAGTGGTTCGTCAAGGAGTGCCACAAAGTGCTCTGCCGGATGCCTCGTGAAATGCGTGCCATGGAGCCGCTGCTCGACAAGACCGCCAAGCTCCTAAAAGATCTAAAGCAGCTGAATGCGGCCCTGCCGCTGCTCATCGAGAGCGTGCAGGAGAAGCGCAGGCTTCTAGGATGCGATCATGGAGATACGCTGACTGCGATGAGCAACTTGGGACTGTTATTCCGGGAACACAATGACAAGGAACACAATAGCAAGGCGGAGGCGCTCCTGACGGAAGTGTTGGACAGGAGGCGAAAGACGCTTGGCGCGTGCGCAAGCACGCTCGTCGCTCTCCAACATCTCGCCTCATTGTATGAAAGCACAGGTCGTTTCGAAGAGGCAGCTGCGCTACATCGGGAGGCGCTCGGGATGAGCCGAGGGCTTGACAAGACGGGCACGAAGTCGCAGCGCACGTTCGCTTGCCTGATCGCGACGGGCCAATGTTTATGGGAACTAGGCCGTCTCGGCGAGGCTGAGACGTTGCTCAGCGAGGCGTTACTTTTCTCGAAAGCAAAAAGTGGCGAAGAGCACGTTATGACCCTGAACCTGATGAGTCGAGTACGCGCTTGATCCAACGCCCTCCACCCTCAATCCCACCCTCCTCCCCGCCTGCGCAGTTTGAGCGCTGCTCACGCCGCTCACGCGCGTGCCCTGCTCTTGCTCGCAACAGCTTGGAGGGGTCCTCCAGGAGGCCGGCAAGCTCGAAGACGCTTTGCTGCACTTTGAGTCGGCAGTATCACTCAACTTCAAGGTGTTCGGCGGCGTCCACAAGCGCACTCTGATGTCCATGAACGATTTGGCTTCCCTTTTCTACGAGATGGGCAGGTTAGAGAAGGCCCTGCCTCTATACGTGACAGTGGTCGCAGCCAATCGCGAGCTACTCGGCGTCCGCCATGGCGATTACTTGGCCGTTTTGTTCAATCTCGCGCAGCTGCTCATGGATCAAGGTGAGTTGCTCAAGGCCGAGCACCTGTTTGCCGAGGCTTGCCAGACAGCGGAAGAGGTGCTGGGCCCGGATCACCCGAGCACGCTCATGTACAAGGCGAGCTTCAAGGAGGTGAAGAAGCTCCAGCTGAAGAAAGGTAAGATCTAAGAGGGAGCGACGAACGTCGAGACGTTACATGTACTCGCGCCGGGGCGCGCAATCAAACTCGAGGAGCAGGCGGCAGCCCTCCAAGTCCAACTGATGCACAGACGCACGCGCGACCCTAGTTCGCGACTTTCACAGCATTTTTCAGAAGTTCGGGTGCCGGCGCGCGGGGCGCGTCGACGAAAAAACGATTCGAGTATAACGCGGACGCCCTAATCCGGCTCGGATCCGCTCGAATACGACCGCCCGTCCGTTGGGTTAACGCGGTGACTGCGCGGCCGGGATCTGCGCGCGCGAATTACACAAGTCACACGACCGGCGAATCGACAAGAATCGACTAATGTCCACACGTGTACAATGCGGACAGCTAACTGGATTCTGACATAATATGTACGTAGGGTATCTATGTATATGGTCTGGTTGTGATAGTAGGCTCTTCCAGCCTGCTCGCGGAGTTCTCGGAGCCCCTTCTCGCAAAATATTCCAACGAAAGGAAAGGTGCGAAAAACTCTTGTGCAAAACGCTTGTGCCCAATGGAGCAGCACGCGTTTCAGTTCCCTTTGCTCACCTGTCGAGTGCAGTTTGATTGGGTGGTGGGCATGGATATCGTTGCCGAAGTGGCCATTCAAGTGTGTGAAAGCTGTGCGTACCTTAGGAAGATCGTAGTGCTCTGTGAGGTTTCCAAGGTAATCGTTGAAGTCCTTGACACGATCTCGATGGGACTTGATCTCGCCCTTCTCAATCTTCTCAATCGTTCGCTGGGCTTTCACCTGTATGTGCCGCATCTCGGCGGCAGTGTGTCCCGTCGATCGACTCACGGCGGCGATGGCAGACGAGCTCGACGCCCCTGAAGATCTCGACGCTGCTGAGGCAGCAGCAGTTACAGCCGCAGCTGCGGCGGCAGCAGTGGCGACGAGTTCTGCTGCTTCTGACGATTCCTTCAATCTCTTCTTCTTCTTCTTTTCGATTCCGCCTTTGAGGTTCAGCTTGCCGCCGACAATCGAGCTGTACGCGTCCGCCATGACGGCACTCGCCCTGTGCTCGCGAAGAAGCTCTAGCTCTGAAAATTGCCGGTATGAATACTTCACGATTCTGCTACTGGAGCGGCAAGTCAAGACAAGTCAAGACTTTAGCGCTTTTCGACACGGCGTACTAGACACGGCGTGCTCCATGCTGCTCCAACACACCGGCGACCCTCTTATTAGCAGACTGCGTGGTGCTAAACCCCCAGCACGTATTTATGCACGCCCCCCAACACACCATACCGCTTGTTTTCAAGTTTTTTCTAGTCGACCTGTGAGGGAGGGGGGACCAGTGAGGGAGGGGGGTCAGTCAGAGGCGCTCTGGATAATCAAGGTGACAGGCGAAAGAGCCAATCGTGACACCTTGATCGCGCCGTAAATCACCCAGACGAAGAGGTGACAGGCGTAAAAGCCAATCGTGCCCGTGATCAAGAAGAACAGCATGGCGAACACGAACATGTATGTAAAGTAGATGAGCGTCGGCACGAAGCCGATGATATCCAGCTGCGTAAAGAAGTACATGATGGAATAGGCGAAGAGGTAGAGGCCCGATGAGCCCGCAGTGAGAAAGGAGCGCCACCACCAGTGGTAGTCCTCGTTGCACAACTGGAAGTAGCAGAGGACGATCGAGATCTCTGCGCACGTGATCACGAGAATGAGCAACACGAGCGCGAGGAAGCCGAAGACGTAGTAGAAGCGCTGCAGCCAGACGGAGGTCATGATGAAGAAGAGCTCGATGAAGATGGCGCCAAAGGGCAGGATGCCGCCCATGAGGACGTTGAATGTGCCGCTCATGTACCACGCCTGCGACGGGATCTGCCGCGGGATCTCATTGGTGCGCACCGGGTTGTCCTTGAGCTTCGCCTTGAAACCGAAGAAGGCGCCGAGGAAGACGAGCGGCACCGAGATGCCGAACCACATGAGCAGCAGAATGAACATCGTGGTGAACGGGATGGCGCCTGAAGACCCCTGGCTCCAGATGAAAAAGTTGAGCACGAAGAAGATGCCCGCCATGATGCCCGGAAAGAGCGTGGCCGTGAGCACGGTGGTCGTCTTCCATTCGGTGCCCTTGAGACTCTTGTACGTGTTGGCCGCGTAGTAGCCAGCGGGCACGCCCATGAGCACGAAGAGCAGCAACACCGCCGTGAGCAATCCGCCGCGGTTTGCGGGCGAGAGGAAGCCGAGCATGGCGCAGAAGATGGCGATGGTCGACATCACTAGGAGCTGCATGCCCATCCCGAGTGACGAGCAGAGCAGAATGGCGTTCGGCGGCGGGCGAAAGACGTCCGCATGCACGAGCTTCCAGCCACTCTCCTCCTGCAGGTCCTCCTTATCCTGCTCGTTGTAGCGGTTAAAGTCGCGGCGCAGTGTGCGCATCATAATCATCGCCACGATGCCGGTGAGCAGCAGCACTATGGCAAGCGAGTTGATGATCGAAAACCAATGGATCTGGTCATCGCCCATGTAGAGGTAGAGGTCCCATCGCGAAGCCCACCGGATGTCCGAAAACTCCCACTTGGTGTCGTACGTGTAGATGAGCTCCATGTCCGAGGCGCTCGGGGTCGCGTCCGCCTTGACCACGCCAACGGGCTGCGGCGGCAAGTCAGGTCCGACTGGCACCGTGAGCAGATTGAGCTTCGACATGTCCGTTGTGAAGCTTCCCTTGTACTGGTGTTTGACCGAGAGCGGTTCCACCTCGAAACCAACGATGCGCGAGCCCGAGAAGGAATCCTCCTTGTGAAACTTGACGACGAAGCGCAGGTGGTTATACATGTACGGCGTGCCCGGCGTCGTTCCCGGCCGCTCTGCTGAGCCGACGAAACCGAGCGGGTAGCCGCGGTCGTACATCGTAATCGTGTTGCCGTTGGGCATCTCGCGGATCATCTTGGTTGCCGCCGGCAGGTTGTCCATGATCAGGTGTACGCGGTAGTCCTCCTTGATGCGCTTAGCAAGCAGCGCCGCCGAAGCCTTCGTCAGCTCAATGCGGCAGAGCACCTTGAAGTCGGAGCGGCCCATCCGCACCTCGTACGCCGAGTTTTGGATGACCGAGCCGTGCAGTACCTCGCCCAGGTTCTCGACGCTGTTGTGCACCGTGTCTGGCTTGCAGAAGGGCAGTGTGTAGTAGTCATAAGGCAGCTGGGTCTTCGTTGAGCTGAGCTTGTTGACCTTGATTTCCACCTTTTCGTCCTGCGCGTATTCGTACGGTGCGACGCCGGGCAGGTAGAAGGCGGATGTACGTCCGACGAGCAGCAACGGCAGGCCAGCGATAATAGAGTGCGACCGCATCTTCGTGAAGGGCGCGCGTCGGAGCGATAGTCGTGAACAGGCTGTTAATACCGGTACTCTGACGCCTATCCCTTTTTGGTAAGCACTCGGCACTGCCACTGGCCTCTTTCCCTCTTTCGTCTTTGTCTGTGAAGACTGCAGTTACACAGCTTGCTCTGAAGTTTATAGTCGTGCCCCGTATGCCACAGAAGTCACCGCATCACCACACAAAACCAAACCAAACCGTTTCTCTCAACGCCTGTCATGGCGCTGCAAGGAGATCGCCTCCTTCGTGGCGCTCAACCTGCCGAGTGCCGCAAGGAGAGGCCGGTTCGGCCCCACGGCAGGCTGTCGTTTCGACGCACGTGCCACTTCTCCTTCATGTAATCTAAGTTCCATTTCTAGCCGAGTGAGGTTAAAACTTGAGGGGGCCACGGGATTGCGTGGCCATGCGGGCTCAGATGGCAGTTTGCCATCATAGGCGGCCCACGCAGGCCCGTAGCGGCGGCCGTGAACGTCGAGACAATTGCGCACGCGGTGTTCAATGTCGCCGATCGGGTCGACGCCGTGCGTGATGCGCCTGATGAAGGAATCATGAGCGTGGGCAAAGTTGGTGAGCTTGTGCAGAATGCGCTCGGTCGGCATGAAGTAACCAAAGTGCCAGCCAAGCCAGTCGGCTGAGGCGTCGCAGTCTCTGCCCTTGGCCAGCTTGCGCAGCTGCAGATGCGGACTCATATGCTTCTGCAGCCATTCTGAGCGTGCGCGAAAGAGTACGCTGCGCGCCCATGGCGGGTATGTCGCAGGGCACCGCTCGCCGTACACAAAGTTGCGCAGCTTGGGCGACACGCAACCAGTGAGAGTTAAATTGCGCACAACATCTACGTCCAGCAGCTCGTCGAGGTCGCTCATGTGTACGAAGACGTCGTTCAAGCCGTGCTCGTTCATCGTACGCTGGATCATTGGCTCGAGCATAGCCATGATAAACCGCCTCTGCTCTACCTCGAGTAGCCACGTGCATCTATTGTTTGTGGTATTTCGGCAACCCGTCATTGTCTGCCGCAGCGCCGCTGAGAATGGCACATTGATCAGTTCGATGTGGTACCTTCGAATCTCATCGTCTGTGAGCGCATCGCGCACGTAGAGTGGTTTTGGGTATCCTGCATGCGAGAGATTGCTCTCGAGGATGATCGTCTTTATTGCCAACGGAGCATGCAGGCGGAGACGATAGCGTAGCATCGCGACTTCATCGTGTGCTGTCATCATATCCTGCGAAACGCGGCGAGCGCGGCGTTAGACACTCATCAGCGATGCGCGCGCGGTACGCGCTGGCTCAAGCGTGCTACGGGACGTACGATCAACGGCAGTCCGAGTCCAGCCATGATGACCGCCGCCGCCGCGCCAGAGAGCATTTTCGCCGACGCGTCGTCCCGTTCAGAGGTTTCTTCCGATCGCGCGTCGCGCAGGTACTACTATTATTGTATGGCCAATTTTTCTCTAATTTGGGTGCGAAGAGCAAGCAAGGGAGGTGTCGAAAGGAGGTGTGTCCTCCCCAGCGCTGTGCCCTGTTGACTGTGTATAACTTAACCACATGACCAAAAATAACTCCACTCGCGGTACAAATGTAAGCATGTAACTTCCGTCCCGGGTACAACGGCGGACGGGCGTGTGTATCGAATAACCGCGAATACCCCCCCGCCGCGCCAGGGGTACCACTTCCGGTATAGGACCTTAGAACGTAGGAGACGTGCTCTGCCGGCGGTAATATTGTCTATTGTCGTTCCTTAGTCGTTCCTCGTCCGTCGTGCGTCGTTCGCAGTACGGCCGCGGACGCGGGGTGTGGCTTGGGTGTGGCGTGTCGGCGTATGCGCAACGCGAGATGATTCCAGGAGATGAACTCAGATGAACCGACGTCGAGCGGTCTCGGGCCGAGCGGCCGACTAGCGACTTGTTTGGGCTCGGCCTCGGGTACGAAGTGTTTTAAATTAAGTGTTATACTGAGTGTTATACATACCTCGGTCTGCCGAACTCCGCGTTCGTCCGGAACGTCATGGCGTATAGAAGACTACACGCCCATCGTCGTGCCGCAACATGGCGTGAAGCATCAGTCCACAGCGACAGAGGCTTCTACTGAGGGCAGTAGAAGGTAACGTCATACCGCGTGCCAGCGGGGCACTGAGCGAGACCCGTGCCGTCATCGTAGGCATACGCGTACACCCCAGGGCACAGGAGGTGGACGGCCGCTACGAATTGCGTTCTGATGATCGGTCCGCTCGAGCACTGGGCAGGCGAGATGGGTGGCGTTGGGCAGCAGAAGTCGCGCGCTTCCTTCGAGTCGGGCGTGAAGCCCAAGCCCTGGCCCCAGTGCGAGTAGGTTAGCTTGGCGCAGGGCGAGTAGCAGCCGATTGTTTCGCCGCTGCCCACCGGGTCGCGCAGACGCAGCGTCATGTTGGCGATCCCGAGGTCCTCAGCACCAGGGCACGAAGAGAGAGCGAGGCGCGAGCAGTCAATCGTCTTGGGCGCCATTGGGCAGTCGCCGACCACCTCGACCTTGTACGGCAGCGTCCAGCCATCCACATGGCTGACGTCCCACCAGTCGGTCGACCCGAGCCGCTCGGCCGGCGCTGACGGGTTGTGCGCGCACTCAGCGGTGCCTGGCATGCAGCCAAACGTCGCCTCAAACTTGCTGTCGACAGGAGGCGCGCAGCCTGCCGCAGGGCAGCTTTCACCGGGCCCGCCGCTCTGGCCGATCTTGCAGTTTGCGCCGGTCACGTCGCATCCCCACTTGGGCCAAAAGCGCGTCGATGCGAGGCCCACGTCAGGGATGGCAAACTCATGCGTTGCACCCGACTTGAGCTTGAGGTCCTGCGGGAAGTAGGGCGTCTGGAAGGCAAAGTGGGCGAGCCACAGGTCGTCCTCGGCGCAGCCATTTGTGATTCTTAGCCGGCCGCGTGCACCCTTGACCGCCGAGGGCTCGGCTTTCCAGCCGCTCTCCTCCTGGGCAATCACGGGCGGTGCGGGTGGCGCCGGCCCAGGCTGCAGTGAGATGAAGCCGAGAACTGATATGCCCACTACGACGAAGAAAACACCCACGCCGGGTAGCCACGAGCGTTCGGCGGGAGCTGCAGCCGCAGTCGCTGATGTGTCGCCCGCATTGCCCTCTAGACGCTGGTAATCGACCATTGCAAAGCTAGAGCGAGACGACTATGTATTTTGAGCTGTGAATCGATTGCGTGTCCTTCATCCCGCTTGGATTCCACGCGATTTCGTGGCGTACAGACACGACGCGCTGCTAAAAATTTTGTCGTATTCAGCGAGGACACAAAGCAAAACCCACTAGTCCGCGATACTCACAACAGTGCGGCACAGTACACGGGCCCCCGAATGGGCCCATCAGATCCAAGTACAGTGGGGGGCGTCGCGGAGCAGCGTGGCAACGTTCAGCGCGCAGCGTGCCGCGTCCAGGCAGGGCAGTTAGTATGGTGCCATCTCTCTCTCTCTCTCTCCATCTCTCTCCGAGACGCGCTTCGAGCAAGCCGCCGCTTCCTCCCGTAGCCGCCAGGCATCGAGAGGGCTCAACAAGGCAGTCTCAGGCGCGCGCGTACCCGACATCGGCTCAGCTCAACTGGAGCTCGTCAAACAGGCGGCGCGCGCGCTGCTTGGCATCGTACATGCACAGGGTCTCGAGCAGGTCGCGGCACTGCCAGCGGCTCAGCTTAAACTTGAAGCGCTGGCGCTCCGTATACTCGAGGATGTGACGAAACTCGGCTTCTGGCACCGCGGCGAACTCCTCGACTATATTGAAGGTGCACTGCGCCGGGAAAGGCGAGCCGTCTGCGTCGGATGCGTCGATCTCGCCGTCAGCCCCGTTGAACTTGGGCTGTGGCGCGGAGTTGCGCCACGCGGTGAGCGAAAGGTTCTCCTGCCCATCGCTCGTGGCGAGGTAGACGCCATGCAGCTGCCGGTCAGAGAAGTTGAATAGGAAGATGAGCGTGTATCCGCCCACGATTGACTTGACCAGGGGCAGGTACTTGCGTGGCAGCCCAACCATCGAGAGAGCGAAGCACTCGTCGAAGGTTGACGAGGTGCAGCCAAAGATGATGCCGCTTGCGGCCTGCGGCGCGCCTGCCTCGTCCAACACCTCCGACAGCGCACCGCCGCCTGGCACGAGCCGCATCGAGCCTGGCACGCCGCCCATTACGACGCCGCCCATTACGTCGTCAGCGCGCGCACCCTCATCACCATCCTCGACGCCCGACCCCATGCGGCCCGTGACCACTGCGCTTGGCGGTCGCAGGATCGCGTGCTCGGACAGCAGACCACTTGATGCCGCCATGTCGGCAGACAGCATCGCGGGTGCAGGCAAGGGGGCCGCTCCAAGGCCGCCCGCTCCAAGGCTATCGGCCTCGCGGGACGGCTTGAGGTGCGCACTGGCGCCGCAGCGGCCGGACGACAGCGAGCTTGCCGGCGGTTGATGCATCGTTTGAGGCTGCTTGTGTTGCTGATGCTTCTGCTGCGACGAGCTGTGCTGCTGTCGTCGGCAAGACTCGTCACGCCGACCCGAGTCCGCAGCGGATGATGGCACGGGCACTCCGGCGGTGACCGAGGGCAGCGTCGCATGCGGGTGCGTTTGCCCACCCGATGGGCTCGCTTCGCTGTCGGCATGCTCATACCCGTTCGGGCCAACCTGGTACTGGTGTTGGTACATGAGCGACGCGTGCTGGTGCTGCAGCCGACTGAGATGGTCGTGCTGTTGCTGGAGCAGGAGCTGGTGCATCTGCATCTGGTGGTGCATCTGATCCATGCCGCCATCGCCACTCCCATCGCCACTCCGATTATAGTACACGCCGCCCGGCCGGGGCGCGTAGTCGCGGCTCATCGAAAGCTTGCGTGCCCAGCCTGGACGAGACGAAATCCTCACACGAAGTTCTCTTCTCCCTCCGAACCTCATCTTGTGCATGATTCACAGCCTATGGTTATCATTCACAGCCAATGGTTTAATTCGGCACCCAAGACACCGGACCGGCGTACATACAGATGCGGTTACCTCTAGCTCGGGGACCCCTGGACCCCCATACCGGTACCACAGCCATACTCGATCAGCCGCCGGGCCGGGCCGCCTTAGACGCCTTAGCCCCGCCCGGTCACAGCACGTGAGGAAGTAGAGCCCCCGTGTCTTCGCTGCGTCGGCTGAATTCGTCCGCGGATATCGTCCGCACGTACTCATTGGAGCTTCATGGATATCGTCCGCACGTACGAGCAAGAGCTGCGCTACATCGAGCGAGTCGCGCCGTGCCAGTACCGCATTGCCAAGGGCTTTGTACCCAACATGAACGTCGAAGGTACATTTTATGTAAATGATGAGCTGCAGGAGCTCCTCTTCTCAGAACTCGGGCAGTACTGCAAGGCGACGGCCCAGCAAGGCTTCCTGCCTGCGCTCAAGCAGATTGCAAACGTCGCCGGGTTGCCAGGCATCGTGGGCCGGAGCATTGCGCTGCCGGACGTGCACTCAGGCTACGGCTTCGCAATCGGCAACGTCGCCGCCTTTGACATGGCCGACCCGCAGGCGGTCGTGTCTCCCGGCGGCGTCGGCTTCGACATCAACTGCGGCGTGCGACTTCTGCGCACCAATTTGAGTGAAGGCGATGTCGCGCCGGTCAAGGAGCAGCTAGCCCAGAACCTCTTTGATCACATTCCCGTTGGCGTGGGCTCGCAGGGTGTGATTCCGACGGCCTCGAGCGATGTGACACAGACCAGAGTCGAACGCGCGTGGCCCTTGACTGCAGGCCGAATGAGTGCTGGCTGCTGACTCGCGTCACTTCAATCACCCACTCTCTCGCAGTTGCAAGAGGCGCTCGAGTATGGCATGGATTGGTCAGTGCGAGAAGGATACGCTTGGGCTGAAGACAAGGAGCACTGCGAGGAGCACGGCAGGATGCAATACAAAAACACACAGTGGACCCAAAATTTTGCCGACCCTACGTGCGTGAGCGCCCGAGCAAAAAAGCGTGGGCTACCGCAGCTCGGCACGCTCGGCGCTGGGAACCACTACGCGGAAATACAAGTCATCGATCGGATCTACGACAAGCACGCCGCAGCCAAGATGGGGCTCGAGTTCGAGGGGCAGGTGTGCGTGATGATTCATTCCGGCAGCCGTGGGCTCGGCCATCAGGTGGCTACAGACGCGTTGGTGGCAATGGAGAAGGCCATGGGGCGTGACGGCATACAGACAAATGATCGTCAGCTGGCGTGCGCCCGCATCAACTCCAGCGAGGGCCAAAGTTATCTCGCTGCCATGGCCGCGGCCGCCAACTACGCATGGGTCAATCGGAGTTCGATGACTTTTCTTGCGCGCCAAGCGTTTGCGAAGCAATTCGACTCGACGCCCGATGATCTCGGCATGGCCGTCGTGTACGATGTGTCGCATAACATCGCCAAGATCGAAGAGCACATGGTGGACGGCAAGCCGAAGACGCTACTCGTCCATCGAAAGGGCGCAACGCGCGCATTCCCGCCGCACCACCCGCTGATTCCAGTGGATTACCAGTTCACGGGCCAGCCAGTCCTGATCGGTGAAAGCCAGCCCACTTTCAACTGTACATGTAGGCGATCACCCCTTTCTCCTGATCCTGACACAAGTGGATTCGCCTGATCAGGTGGCACGATGGGCACCTGCTCTTATGTGCTCACCGGCACGGAGAAAGGGATGACAGGTGAGCACAGACAAGCACACAAACACGTTTCGCTCCACCTGTCACCTCCGTATGTGCTCACCTATCATAACTTGTCACCTGCCATCCCGATTCCTGTTTGGTCAGACACGTTTGGCTCCACCTGTCATGGTGCAGGCCGCGCCAAGTCGAGGGCAGGCTCACGGCGGCAGAGTGCGTGCCCCGATGGCTCTCGATCCGGCCCTCTTGGCTAATCTCTCTTGGCTGGCGCCAGCAGCCTTGTTGGTTGCCCATGCTGCTACTATCTTAGAGTGCCCGTGGACCATGCCGTTTTGCTGTTTTCAGTGGACTACACAGAGGTGCTTGATGCACTCCAGCAAAAAGGCATCGCAATCCGCGTGGCAAGCCCCAAGCTGGTCATGGAGGAGGCACCCGAGTCGTACAAGGACGTGAGCGCGGTGGTCGACACCTGCCACGAGGCCGGCATCTCGAACAAGTGCGTCAAGCTGCGGCCGGTCGCCGTTATCAAAGGCTGAGCGTGGATGAGGCGTCCGGCGACAAGACTAGGAATTTCGAGCGGAGGCTCTTGACGCCGGACCCCGGTGCTGCGCCATCCACGGCGTTACTACATATCGTGTAAGAAACCGCTGTGTGTACGCGGCGAGTCGGCGACGACTACGCGTTCGCACAGCCAATGTTATAAACGTCGACACCCAAGACCGCCGGACGGGCGGTACGGTAACAGTGTAGCGTGAAGCGGGCTGTGTTGCTTCAGTCGCGTGACGTTATTAATACGCGTGACGTTTCCTACTCGGATCGGTACGCTGTACGTCCTTGCCTTACCGATGCGACGGAGACCGCCGGCCGGGGGGAGAACTCACCAAACACCCGACCTCGGCGCGGCTCGCCGGCGCCCGGGACCTCTGAGCGCACCACGAAGCGACGGCAGTCCCTGTAGGTTGAAGGTTCCGCAGTGGGCCCCTGGAGTGGTACCAGTCAGTCCGGAGTTAAACTGGCGAGCGTTACCGCGACTTACCGTGTACCCCGCCCAGAGGCGATCGGACCCATATCGGACCCACGCGGGGAAGCAGAACTCATGATAATCTGGTAGTATAAGTTTAGACATCCCGCCACGCCGACGCCGACGCCACGCGGGGCCTCAACGGCCGCGTCCTCGTGCTCAGCGAAGCATACGCCGAGTGCGCCGCAAAGGCGCCGCCGCCCCAAAGCACGCCAAAGTAGATGGTGCAACGCCGGTAGCGTACCTGGCCCCACCAATGGGGCGGCACGAGCGGTGGCGCCTCAAGCAGGCGAAGCGCGCGCGCTGCGTCGCTGAGGGTGCTTCGTACAGCGTATCGATGGGCGGCGGCGGCGGCGGCCGGAGTGGTCGGATGGTGTGGAGTCTCAGCGTGAGGACCTTCCCACTGGTCCCGGAGCAGAACACAGCACGTGAGGGCGGCCGCCTCGGCTCCGGCGACAGCTTCGGGCACCGCGAATGCGGATGCGTTCTCTTCAGAGGAGTCCGCTGCGACCGCTCCCGTCGCCGACAGCCGTTGCAATCGCAGGAAGCCCGCCGCGTAATGAGGCTGCCAATTGAGATAAAGCATGCCCGTGCCCTCGGCAAGCCGCGCTTCGTCAAACTGGACGTGGCCCCACACAGGCGTGGGTGGCTGCGATGCCAGGCTCCCGGGCACGTCCCGAGTGAGCCACCCGACGAGTGTACCCGCTGTGCCGGCTCGGGAGCCCGACGCACCGCCGCGGCCGTCGCCGCCGTCGTCGCCGCCTCCATCACCCTCGATCTCGCCGACAACAACGTCGCCGCCCTCGCCGTCGCCACCATCGGCACCAGCACCACCCGCACCGCCGTAGCCGCCCTTCCGGCCGCGGAGCACAACCGCTGCGAAGGCCCACGAATCTTTATCACCCCAAGAGTGACGGTCCAGCATCGGAGACCACCAGTTGAGCGCAGCGACCAGGTGCACGTAAGCCCATGCGCGTCGCTTATCGACGATCACCATCGACGAGTCCACCTCGGCGCCTCGCGTGAGGCTCTCGTAGGCGCGTGCGGCCGACTCGCCAGAGCCGAGATAGCCAGTGAGTAGCCACGGGTCGACGATCTGAAACGCGGCCACATAGTCGTTGAAGAGCTGGACGCCGGTCGCGCGGAAGGCGGGGAGGGAGAGGAGGGCTTCGGGGGGCTGGAAGAGCAGCGCGTTGCTGTCGAGCAGGAGGACAACCTCAAAAGAAGCCACAAGCAGTGCGAAGGGCTTCGCCGCGAACGAACGAAGGCGCGTGGATGCGGCAGCACGCAGCCGTTGCGGAAGCCTCTCGAGGAGATCGATCACGGCCACGTCACCCAGCGCCGCCAGACGCGATCTCGCAGCGGGTTCAAAGGCTTCGGCAGGCCCTATGTGGAAGACTTCCACCGGCAACGACGAGCGTTGCAAGCGGCGCACGTTATGCAACGCCACGAATGCCGCGCGCGCGTACTTCGGTTGCTGCCCATCGGCGGTCAGCACGAGTCCTGTCGAGAGTCCATGACGTGGCGCTGCATCTGCCTTGGATGCCGCGGCGGGTGCGTAGGAGCGCCTCGGGATACTCGAAGGGCAGCGCGGCGGGATGGCGACGCGGCGGCGGCCGTAGAGGAGGCTGAGGAGAGTCCATTCATCACCGATGCTCACCCACTCCGTCACACCCTCATCCACTCCATCGGCCGCTCCGTCCGCCGCCGTGTCTGGCTTCTTCACAGCCGCACCGACGTCCGCCGCGGCGGCCTCGGGTGGCAGCGTGGCCACGCAGCGCACATCCAGCAGAGGGCCGAGCTCCAATGGAGGTGCGAGCCCGCAGCGCACCGCGCCGATGTACGCGGCGAGAACGCCCACCGACGCGCAGAGGCAAACAAGCGGGGCAGGCAGCCGGCGTCGTGACGCCCGCGCCGGACCTCCATGGCAAGCTTTGTCAGTGCAGCCAGAGCAGCGCGGCAGCACCCCAAAGGCCGCCACGCACAAGAGCGAGGCGGCGAGCGGTGCCTCGGCGCACGGCGCACTCATCGCTCGAAAAGGGATGCCATGCGTACCGGCCGGCCAAACGGACGCACGGCTCGGCTTGCAGGGTGTGCCATCGAGGTCAGAGTTGCCGCTCGAGCGCTCCACATCGCCGACCCTTGGCGGTGGCGGTCGCGGGCCACCGGGCGGCGGTGCCACGCCAGTGCCCAGCCCGGCACCTAGCGCGCATGCCGAGCAGAAGCCGCCGCCGAGGTAGAATGTGGCGATGTGCCAGCTGTATCGCGCGGCATCGAGCGCCTCGCCACGCTCCTGCAGCTCGAGCTTGAGCAGCAGCATTGCGAGGACGAGAACCGCCGTTGACGAGGCCGCGGCAGCTGCGAGTGTGCCAGCACCCGAGGCCGGCAGCACCGCTGCTCGTGCAAAGGGAGCGCACGGCCTTCGGCTCACACGTTGGGCTACCACGAGCCGCACCGGATAGCTGAGCGCCAGACTGAGCACCCACGCCTGTACGAGGCCGACCACCGTGCGTAGCGAAACCGCAGCCGCCATCACAAAAGCATGGTAGCCGACCAGGTCTGCCGCCGCGAGCTCCATGAGTAGCCGCAGAAAGGCGCCATTGCCGACGACGTCGCGATGGGTCGCATGAGAGCGGATGATGCCGGCGGCTAGGAAGGTCCATACGAATAGAAGCGGGTGCGGCTGCCAGTCGCACCAGATCATGCGGCTATTGGGCTCTCTCTGAAGGTTAGAAAGCCACAGTGTGCTCGCTCCAGGCCGTCCCGTTGACGTGAACTGCGATGAAATGAAGCCACCCTGGTTGAAAAGCTGGGCTCTCTCCGTGAAAACGCTGTGAACGGGCTGTGACTGAGAGCTCAGCGCGACTGGAACTTCAGTCCTGCCCCCCCCCTCATAATCCTCTGGACTTCTCTGAAAACTTTCTAAGGACTACTGGCTGGCTCTCGCTTCGACTTCGTTGAGGTCTTCTTTTTGAAGCTTTTAAGACCCGACCGTCGGGTAGATTTCCACAATCATGCAGCTTGCAATGCAGCTGCCTCTGCGGCCTCTTTCTCGCCGGGCTCCCATCGACGCCCATCGGGCCGACACGGTATGGCATGCCATTCAAATGGTGAACCGGTGATGTGTTTGCCGTTGATCATGGCGTGCAGCACGTGCCGGCCTCGGCGCCTGATCTCGTACCTTACGTCATAGCAACCGACCCCCCCGCGTTTATCAACCAACATCTGCACATGCAAGTGCTCGTCGCTCTCGGGACCTGCTTGTCCCTTGACAATACCTTGACAAACACGGTTAGAATGCTATCAGACGTGAAGATCGCGTTACCAAATTGGTCGGCAACCGAGGGATGGAAGCGCACCGTGTCGCCAACCTGAATGTAGTTGACCAAACTGCCGGTTGGAGCTGTCGACTTCGGTCCACCTGCACGAATCACTGATGGGTCATTAGACTCCTCCCACTTGCCATGAGCGTTTATCAGGAGGCTGTCGATGCGAGAGTGCTGAGGACTTGGTTCACTCGGTTTCATGTACAATCCAAAGGGAGAGCCTGGCAGAGCCCGCCTGTCCAAGTCATAGCTCGAAGTCGTTGCTTTCCCAGGCTTTCGCTGACCGATCGCAGCGGTCTCTTCGTCAAGCGCAGCTCGACCGGCGGCCCGCCGCTGGACACCCCCCTGCATGCCGCTACGTGCAGCTCGATCTGCGCGCCGCTGGGCCTCTTCCGTCAGTGTCCATAAATACAATCGAGTGTCGCCTGCTAGCTGCGGCGAGAACGTCAACTCGACTTCGTGGCCGACGAGATTCTGTGAGCATACTAGCGGTTCGAGCCTCCGCCACGCCTCTTTGTCCTCGTTGAGTTCAGCAGGGAGAAGCGATGCGCAGTAAAAGCGCACGGTTGGGCCAGGCAACGCTGGATTCCCGTGCACGTCGCGTAACATCAGTCGCAGCTTGTACTCCTTGCCTGCGATATGAGGTCCGGCGCGATTGAGCAACTCGAAGTGGACCTTGGTTTGGGAGTAGTCGGGAGTGCCAGAGGAGAGCCGCATGGGGGCTGGGGAGTTGATTACGTGCAGCCCATCCATTTTCACGAAGACCTCGTAGTTGCCGCTCTTAACCGACCACCACTCGCAAGCATAAAGGCCGTTTCCCTGGTCGATAGTCCTGGAAATGACGCCGGACTCGGCATCCGTGCAGCCACAGACCACGGACGCACCACCTTGCACGCACGCATTGCCCATGCGGTCGCGCGCCTGCAAGTTGAGAGTGCAGATGCAGCGAGGCTCGCTTTTTGCGTCAGTTTCCTTGTTGGGCAGGGCCAGCTCGAGCGCGCCGCTGAGAGGTAGCACGTCGTCGGGAATGCGCGTCGTCAGGGCATATGCTGCTCCAGGATCAACAACTAGTTTGAAGGGCGAGCCGGGCAACGGGACTGAGCCGTTTGGTCGCCGAAGGCCACAGTGAAGCAGATACGTTCCAGCACGACAGATGCTGAAATGCACTTTGTGAAAGTCGTGCTCATGGGCATGCAGCCGCCCCGGGTCGATGCCGCCGTATGCAAAGCCAATACCTGAAGAGTCCGCATCCAGTTGACGCAGGAAGGCCGACCGTGGCGGAGGAGAATTCCTACTACCCAACCCTGTGCTCGTCGCTAACCTCAGCGCAAGACGATTCAGCTCCTCCTGCATCATAGACCGGCCGCGCTCTTCAACTTCAAGAAGATCCAGCCGCCGATTCCTGTCGTACTGTTGGAGGTGCTGCTGCCGCACAAGGCTCTTCAATTGCTTCTCAACCAGCAGCAGCCCGCCAACCTCGATGGACACCCAGCCTACCTCAGGCAGGCGTTCGTGTAGTTTGCAATCACCCTGGTGAAAGTGCCCGTTTGAATGCCGCCCTGGAGAGTGTGGCTTGGGCGGCGATGTGCGCGAGTCGCTTAGTGGCTCAAATCGAGCAGGAGCTGGAGCCAGCGCCTCGGCGCTGACTGGAGGGCTGCGAGGTTCGACTTCAGGGTCTACCACGTCTTCACGCTCACTTTGCGGAGCGCTTGTGGTTACTGAGGTGGCCTCGCTCGACGCTGTCTTCAACTTGGTGCTTTTCTTCTTGTTAGCCTCGAGCGCGCCAGCACGAAGCGTCCCTTCGCCTTTTGTGCTACTTTTCTTGCTCTTGCCTTTTCGGTCCGCGGGAGCAAGTGCAGCGACAGGCGCGTTCGCGACTGCAGAGCTGGTCGATGCGTCTTTAGCGGCACGTGCAACATCAGGAGGAGCCTTTCCCTTGCCAGCGCTGCGCGATGCCGGGCTAGTTGCGCGTCCAGCGGCAGCAGGGGCTGATGGAGCAGCCGTAGGTGTGAGGGGCTCGGAAGCTGCAGGCGATGGCGCAGGCTCAGGTGCAAGCTTGAGCGAGGCACCTTTGTCCTCGTGCCTGTCGAGCTCCTCAGGAGACCTATCCGGGATGCAAAGGTGCGCCGACCCTTCGAGCCAGGTGCCTTCCTGCCGAGCGTGTTTTCGGCCCGGAAGGTCCATCTTGGTACCAGTTATGATGTTGCGCTTATCATCCTCGACCTCAAGATGAAACCTGCGGAAGCTTGGCGTTCGCCAGCTGGGCCGCTGGGCATACGCTGCGCGCCAGCTTTCTTTCCCATGGTGTATGCCGTAGTCGTCATCTTCGAGTTCGATACATGCGCGAACAACTTCGTGGTTGCAACCACGAGAGCTCAAGATGGTTTCCACTCGCAGCACTCGCAGTACGCGGCGAGGCAGCACCTGTCCGATGCGCTCGCTGTCGAGCTCGATGCTGCGGAAAACTGTGAGCGGCTTGACGACTATAAGGCTCTCGTGCGGAGAGAGCTTGAGCGGCTTGACGAGGCCGGCCTCGTGTAACGTCTCGTTCGACGGTGATGCTGGCCGAGGAGGAGGCGTTGGCGATTCTGAGGAGGCTCGCAAATCAGTGCTGGTCTTTAAAAGGGAAGCTGGCGCATGCGACAGAGCAGGAGCAGGGTGGGTGCTGAGCTGATGGTGCTCATCGACTGGGCGCACGAAGACGTCGAGCTCCTCGGAATTCGACACCTGGCCGAGGAAATCACGGAACCCGACCAGGAAGTGCTCCTGCCGCGATGCGATCGCACGGCGCAGTCCTTCACCTTGGAGGATGCACATATCTGCTACCGGCGTCGAACCGGATACGTGGCACGTGAACGGGCTTCCTGGGAGCGGTTCATTCATTCTCGACACGGAGATGCTGCAAGGGCCTGAGGTCGCCGACTTGTACGAGACACGGTATGTGCCATCACCACGATCAGAGACCCTCGCGCGTACGCGGGTGCCCTGGCTTGCCATGCGAACGGCGACGGTAAAGACATCTCCACCAGTGACCTGACGTGCACCTGTATCGTCGCACGCTTCGATGATGAAATGCGCCTCTTGGAGCACCAATGCATGAGAAAGACCAATACCAGAGACGTGACAGGTAGCAGCCGCCGTCGGCGCGCGACCGAAAGCAGAAATATACGCCTGGCGGCGTGCCTCCTTTTCGGCCCGTCGGCGTGCGGCAGCCATAGTGGAGTGAGCCTTTTTCCGGCGCACTTGGCATTGGATACAAATCGCTGCCCCAGCCTCACGGGCAGCGCGTGCCGCTGCAGCTATCGCGGCCTCCTTGGCTTTACGCTCCTCCTGTTCCGCAAGTTCCTTGGCCCAGATGTTGCGCAGCATCTCTTGCCGGTAACGTGTTATCGATCGTGACATCGTGTTGACAGCTGACAAAATTCCCGAGCCCCGCCGCCCGCCCGAGCTCCTACGCAACTACGGCCAACAGCGTGCACGGCCGCGGCCGCTGTGTACATGGCCGGCACACACGAACGGAACCCGCCTCTTCCTCCTAATCGGAGCTCTCGCGCACTAAGGTGGCCCGAGCGCGAGCTTCCTTGTCGGCATCGATCGCCTCCGGTGCAGCCCAGCATGCCGATAGCTCTGCAGCGGCGAGGGAGCGCGGAGATAACGTCAGCACACTTGCGAGACCATCGCCGACGGCGAAACCTTCGAAGTTGCCCTGGGGGCTCCATTGCTGGAAGCCGCCCAACACGTCGGGAGCGTAGGCGCTCTCAAAGCCCCTCGCGTAGCCAGCAGAATACGCACTGGCGAATTCGGCCTCTGGTCCGCTGCTCTCACACCCGCTGTCTTCTAGCCCGCTAGGGCCACTGCCCTCAGGGCCGCTGCTCTCGGGGCCGCTGCTTCTACTCTGGGAGGGGCCGCTGCTTTTACTCTGGGAGCTGCGGGCCGCGGCCTCGATTGCCTCCACTTGAGCGTGCTCCAGAGGCGTGAGGCCACCCAGATGCGCCCATACCGGCAGCCCTTGCTTCTTGCCTTCGCTCCTTGCCCTTGCTTGCCCTTGCTCTTGCCCTGCTCTTGCCCAGTTGGCCTGGATCGCAGCCAGGTGCTTGGCCGCGGACTGCTGCGCTTCGGTGAGCTTGGATGCGGCGCGCCGCACCGACCCCGCGCTTTTGCTGCGTTTTTTGGCTGCGCTCGTCTTACGCAGCTTGTCTACCTGACCCTGGAGCTTGGCGACCGTGTCGACGAGCTGCGCGTTGCGCTTGATCGTCTCTGCGAGCAGCACGCTCACCTGCTCCGTCTCGAGGGCCTGCCGGCTTTGCTCGCCTTGGAGCCGCACGCTCTCATCCTCGAGCAGGAAGATCTTGCGCCGAAGCGCGCGCTCTTCGGGCGGCAACAGCTCGAGCAGCCCGTCCCGCTGCGCCACCGTGCGCTCAGCTTCGAGCTGCAGAGTGTCGCGCCGCGTCACATTCTGGCGCAGGTACCAGTTGAGCGACGAGCGCAGGCCCACGGCCAGCGGCAGCGAGGCGAGGTCGCCGAGAGAGGTGAGCGACTTGTTGGTGTGCAAAGCCTGACGCAGCGCTTGCGCACCGATCGGACCGATCGGATTCCGACCCACGTCGAGGAGCGTGAGCGTTTGCGAGGCCGAGAGCGCGCCCGCGAGCCCCACGACCGCCGCATCGTTGAGCAGGTTGCTCGTGAGCGTACACGAGGTGAGCGTGCAGTTGGTCTTGAGGGCCTCGGCGAGCGCGAGACCGCCTCGCGTGGCGATGCCATTGTGCGCTAGCACGAGGCTGATGAGCGATCTATTACTCATGAGCGCGCGCGCGAGCCGTGTGACGCCCAGATCGCTCGCCTGCGCGTAGGTCAGGTCGAGCTCGGTCAGGGAGACTTGCTTGTGGGTCAGCAGGGTCACGAGCTGCCCTATGTTGGACTCCAGGAGCGGTTCTCGCGCGAGCCGAAGCAGACGCATGCGCCCTGGTGCGTGCAGGAAGCCGCTGAGCACAGCTGTTGACGCCGGGTCGGGCAGCGACGCGCCGAAGCTCACGAGCGTCACATTCTCCTTGAAGAGAAGCTGGAACTCTTTCGCCATGCCCGGCCACTTGAAGCCCCTATTGTCGGATACGTCAAGCTCGATCAGCGTGCGGTTGGTCGGTAGGTGCGTGAGGATCAACTTCGCGCTCGCGAGTGCGAGCTCGTTCTTGCGCAGCAGCAGCGCCTCCAGGTTGGTGTTATTGAGCAGCAGCCGGCTTAACGGCGAGCCTGGACCGTTGGCAAAGAGATCGTCGGTCAGCGCGCTGTCACTCAGGTCGAGCAGCTTGATGGAGGCGGAGGCACGCACGGCCACAACAGCGGCCGAAAGCATCTCGCGTGTAAGAAGCGAGGTCGTCGCGCGCTGGAGGCCCACGAGGCGCAGGCTGTGCAGTCCACGGCAGTACTCGAGCGTCGAGACGATGGTGAAGAGGGCATCCACATCGAGCGTCGCTTCGGCGCGAACAGTGGAGTACTCGCCCTCATGCTCTCCATTGAGCGTCCGCGCAAACGCTGGCTCTTCGTTCGCATACAACCGCCTGCACAGGATGCCGTACCGCTGTCGACCTACACTCATCGGCTCGGTGGCATGTGCTGCGGCTGCCTCTCCATCATTCACCGCCGCCTTGCGCGCGCTGCCAAAGCGCACCGGCGATGCTTGACCCACGATGGAGTCGGAGGGTCGTGGTGGGTGAGGTCCTGCCTGGTTCTGCCGTGCGGAGGCGTGTACAACGTTAAGGGGCTTGCCGGACGACGTGGGCACCGTCGAAACCGAGCTCGAGCAGGCGGCCAGCCCACCCGCGCCGCGGACGGTGTCGTAAGGTACATTAAGGGGCTTGCCGGGCGACGTGGGCACCGTCGAAACCGAGCTCGAGCAGGCGGCCTGCCCACCCGCGCCGCGGACGGTATCGTAAGGTGCGCTGCGCATGTCGATCAAATTGTATTTGAAATAGCGGATTTTGATGAACAAGTTAATGGTGCTCAGCACAGTATGAACTACCTCAATCTTCGTGGCCACTATTTTCCGTTTCGGGAAAAAGTCGTTGTCGTCTCGGTGTTTTCCGCAGCGTTGTCGTTCGCTCCGCCGCAGTTGTACTCGCGCTCCGGAGCGTTGGTCAGACCGCGATGAATTGGCTCCCGCCCGTCGTGGTCCCAAAGACCGTCGACCCTGCTAAAAGCTCGCCGCGGGTGACCGCGGGTTCGCAGAACCCGTACACACCCAAGGGCCATAAGCAGCGCGCTCCCCACGTGCCTGCCGAGCAGTTGGTACCGCATCCTCCAGCAGCGGCGGCGCCGCACCCTCCTGGAGCGCCGCGCCCGCATCCTCCGGGAGGAGCGCCCCATCCTCCTCAGGGAGCGGCGCCGCGGCGGCCGCAGTCGTTCGAGGACCCGACGGCGACGTACGGCGCGGCGCCGGCGCATAACTCGAAAGCGAAGGCATACCCCGGCGGCTCTCAGACGGCGCGCGAGCACGTGCTCCAGCACGCGAGCAGCGCGAGCAGCGTGCAGCGTAGCGCGGTGTCCGCGCGTGCGGCCGCGAGCACCGCCGCGTCGCCGCGCTCGATGATGAGCGCCTCGGAACTAAGCGCGGAGAAGCGCAAGGGGATGGAGCGGCTTCTCGACAACTACCAGACTACGTTCGCGCGCGAGACATTGCTCTCCGAGCAATACGACGCCGAGCTCGTCAACGTGAAGAATCAGCTGGCCAAGGTGGTCACGGGCACGCCGCCCAATCGCATCACTGCGGAGCTCGCGCACGCGGAGCGCACGAAGGCGAAGCTCGAGCGGCGCGTGGGCGGCTTCGAGGAGAAGCTCAACGAGCTTGACACGTACAACGAGAAGCTCGTCGCGATGATCTCGGGGCTGCGCAAGCAGCGCGAACCGCACCTGCAGAGCGTGAAGCACACGGCCTTCGAGCTCGGCAGGCTGGCCACCGAGATGAACTTGCTCAAGGCGGCGTGCCACAAGGCGCTCGATGAGCGCGAGCGCTCTGTCGACATGCTGCGACGCGCGCAGGAGGAGTCGATTCGAGACGCGGCGGACTTCGAGGCACATCGGCAGGCGCTCAAGCTCGAGTCCGAGGAGCTCGACAGCTCCATCAAGGACACCGAGGCCATCCTCGAGGGGAAGAGTGAGAAGGTGAAGCGCGTGCAGTGCCGCGCGATGCGTGAGAGCCGTCGGCAGCGCGAGAAGTACGAGGTGCGCTTCGGCTACCTGCGCTCGCAGCTCGAGGGTCTCGAGAACGATTTTGGCAAGCTGCAGTCGATCGTAGGCGTGCGCATGGACCCGCAGAACCCGCAGCCCAAGGAGATCATCCAGACCTTTGCGGAGAAAGAGCGGCGCGTCGCGTCTCTCCAGACGTACTGGGAGCTTCAGAACGACGAGATCCACCAGATGCAGCACGAGGTCCATCACATGGAGCGAAAGGCCGAGCGAGCGGCCGAGGTGTCCGCCGCGCACGACGCGCGCATCAACGGCACGCAGGGCAAGCAGCTGAGTGTGGCCGACGAGGAGATAGGAATGGCCAAGGCCCTAACGCAATTCGAAGCGGTATGCGAGCGCATCGGTGTGATGTTCCTGCTCTGCGACTGTGACAAGGAGCCCACGGCAGGGGCCTTCCTTGCCTCCAAGGGATGCTCAACGTCGACCATCCTCGAGTACATGAGCTGTCTGAGCGCAGCCATCGACGACGCGAGCAGGCACGCCAAGGCGCTGCGCGTCGCGGCGCGCTCGCATCGCTCATCCGCCTCTCGCAAGCCGAATGAATCCATCGACGGATTCCTGCGTGGGCCAAGCTCGGTGGCGGCCGCCGCAGCGGCAGCGCAGGCGCTTGCTGCCGGCGCGCCCGACGGCGCGCCGGTCGACGTGACGGACGCAAGCGCCGAGGCGCGCCGTCAACTCATTGAGGAGCTGCCGTCGTTGAAGGACATGGGGCCCGATGAGGGCGATGGGGACGACTCGGGCCAAAAGGGCCGAACCACCCGCAAGGGCTCGATCGACACCGAGAAGCGGGACGTGGCGATCGCCTCGTGGGTGGTTCGGCAGCAGGCGGTGCGCGAGGCCAAGGGCGTGGGCAATACTCGTGAATACTACAGCGAGCGAAAGTGGACCCCAGCGCTGGAGGACCCCAAACCCGGGCCCCCAAGCGCTTCGCTGAGATAATGCGCGCGCACGCGCGGGTTCTTCCTCTAGAGAGTCTCAGAGCCGCGCGCGTCGGGACGCAGTACCATTCCGTGTCGAAACTCGAATTTATTTCGTGCGATACCTACATAGTAGCATTACGATTCGACCGGTTACAGGACGCCCGCTCGACGCCGCCCCGCGTCCGGCGCTTCCGCTTCCGCCGGCTCCGCGTTACCCGGCACGTTGTGGACGCCATGCGGTCATGGCCGCGGCGTGCGCCGGTACGCGGGTTGAGCCCTGGCCTCGACAACTCGACAGAACTCGACAGGATACTCGACAGCTACTCGACAGGCTACTCGACAGGATAGCTCGACAGACCTCGACAGAACTCGACAGCTACTCGACAGAACCCCCCTGACTCCATGCGACGGCGGCGTCAAGTGTCAAGCTCGACAGCTCGACAACTCGACAGACCTCG
>Ga0210242_100152_pt1 | contig 55158 bp, 26 predicted proteins | sample ChrtobMeP5a_16mM_FD_155445 | JGI IMG/M metagenome (GOLD analysis project Ga0210242, IMG submission 155445) | Chrysochromulina tobin associated microbial communities from unialgal haptophyte culture, Seattle, Washington, United States - P5a_16mM | ecosystem: Host-associated > Algae > Haptophytes >... | reverse complement strand
GGGGGATAACGCCGGTGGGGGGCGGTTTGGGCCGAGCACGCAGGGGCATGTTGGCGCGCCGCACGCGCGGGAAAGGGGGGGGGGAGGGTCAACATGCAGAAGTCCCCACCCCCCACTTCCCTGCAGAGCCAGGGCGTACGGGTAAGTGCGTACCAAAGCGAGCAGACGCGGGAGAGCGCCGCAGTTGATGACGCACTGCGTCTGGTGATCGTCGCCCGTAACGATGTTGCCCGCGGTGCGAAGCGCGGGCGTCTGCACCGACGCGGGTGGGTGCCCCATGAGCTCGACGATGCGCGCGCAGATGCCCGTGTCGAGCACGGCCTGGATCTTCTCGTTCGAGCCGTCGGAAAGATACGAGAGCGCCCAGCAGCCGTCCGCGAGCACCTCGTCGTCGTTGGAGAAGACGAGCTGCGCGAGCACGGGCAGGGCGGGCGCCACCATGTGCCACGCCGGCTGCGGCTTACCGCGGCACATGTTGGAGAGCGTCCAGGTGGCGTTGCGCAGCATCGACATCTTGGATTGTGGATTGAGCTGCTCGAGCAGGGGCGGCAACACGTGGTGACCGAGGACGAGATCGCGGCACTCGGGCGAGTCGCCCGCGATGTTGCCGAGCGCCCAAACCGCCTGCTCGCGCACGTCGTCGTTCGGCGACATGAGGAGCTGCACGAAAATGGGCACCGCGCCGTTGGCAATCACCATGCGCGTGTGCTCCGACGTGCCCGAGGCAATGTTCGTGAGCGCCCAAGCCGCCTCGAACTGGAGCATCGGATTGTCGGCGCACTGCAGGAACTGCACGAAGCGCGGTACCACGCCCGCCGCGATCACCTCCGCGATTGGCGGCGAGCGCTCGATGCTGAGCAACTTGCGGAACTGAGTGACAGCGGGCAGCTGGTGATTGGGGTCATCAGAGTTTACACCCTCGACGAGCTGGGCGGGGTTGGCCTCGAGCCAGGCCTGTGAGCCAACGTTGGGCAACGTGTGTGACGATACCGCCGTCGCGCCCGACATGTTGCGCTTCTTGTCGAGCTGCTCCGCGCGCTTCTCCTTGCGAAGGCTTATGGTTGTCTCCTCACGGTTACGGCGAGCCTCATCTTTGTCGAGGGTCTTGTTGCGAGGCCCCTGACGGGGCTGGCGATTGTCCGAGTCCATGCTGTCGCCGAGAGCCTGGTTGTGCGCAAATCCCCTCTTTTCTGGACGTGGGAAGCTCTTTCGCCCCGCCCTGAGAAAGGATGCGCGCGCGTGCGATGCGAGAGCGAGCGGCCTCGCAACCTACCGGTATCTGCCGAACTTGCGAGCGACTTGGCCCTTGTGACCCTTATCTTGCTGCGTACTCGGCAAAATTCGGGTTTCTTCAATTCCTCTTATGTATCGCTGTTAAGCTATCAATCCTGCAAGAGACTGCTCCACCACAAAGGATAAAGTGAAAACAGCATGCCCGCCAGATGTCCCCGGCTTGGCGCAATCTCCACATCACCGCTGTACTTCAGCGGCAACATAGCAGCTATCTAATGGCATTGCTGACGCTCGGGCGAGCTGTTGTTATGCAGATAATCGGGAGCGGAGCCTCCAAGCGTGGTAGGAAGTGTGGTAGCCTAGTGTGGCGCAAGAAAGGGCAAGTGCAAACTATGCAGTTAGTGCAGGTGCCATGGCAGTCGCTTGAGGCGTACTCTAGGTCTTCCATACTAGGTCGTCTGCCGCCACCAAGGCTCACGGTGGTACCGTCTGCTCGCGCACCTGCACCAACCGCATCTGGAAGACGAGGGACGCGTTGGGCGGCACGATCCACTTTCCGTTGTCGTCTTGCAGCCCTCCCTTGCGATAGGCCCATTTCGGCCGAATTGTGACCTCAATTTCCTCGCCAAGTGCCATCGTCTTCAGCGCCTCCTCCCAGCCGCGAATGGCGCGGCCGTCGCCAAGCTTGAATGTAAGCGGCGTCTGCACGGCCGGACCCTTGCCTTGCTTGCGCATGCTGTTGTCAAACTCCTTGCCCGAGTAATCGATACCTTCGTGCTTAGTGCCATCGGCGAATTTGCCCACGTACGTGATGCCCACCTTGTCACCGACAACCGGTTTCACCGTTTCGTCGCACGCCTTCTTGAGCTTTGGAATACTGATCTCCATGTGAACCTCGCCATCATCTTCTGGCTGCGCCGGGCCGATCTTGGCCTTTTCCTCGGCGCGGCGGACGGCATCGGCCTCTCGCATCTTTCTTTCCTCCTCTTCGCGCCGCAGCTTGGCCTCATGCGCGGCATCCTCAGATTTTGCCGCCTCCGCACGCGATTCATTCAATCGCTCCTTGAGAGCCGCAAGATACGCCTCCGCATTCTCCAAATTGTAGATATCCTTGTTCACCTTCGTGCGCTCGTTTTTGTTGGCCTTGCCTTCCAGCTCCGGTAAACGGAGCTTGAGTGCAGCGAGTTTCTCCTCGGTCTCCTGGATGATGCCCATCACTCCCGGGGTCTCTTCAATCGCCGAAATCGCCGAAACTTTCGACCAAACAGAGGCGCACTGATACATGTCTCTTTCGACCAACGTCAGCGACTCGCCAGCGCGAGTTTTCGTGCAAACTCGCCGAATGAAGTTCCCTGGCCGTTGGAAAAACACAGCCACAGACCTGTTGACCGACCGACACAGCAGGTCAACCGGAGTCGACGCTCAACAAGCAGAGACTACAGCCATGCCGCCCAAATCCGCCCCGCAGCTTGCGCCCGAGCAGATTGAGGAGGTCAAGGAGGCCTTCAACCTCTTCGACGTCGACTCGTCGGGCGCCATCTCGTATAAGGAGCTGCGCGCGTGCATGAAGGCGCTGCAGATCAAGGTCGACAAGGATGAGCTCAAGAAGATGATCCTCGAGGTGGACGCTGACCAGTCAGGCGAGATCGAGTTCCCCGAGTTCTTGACGATGATGACCGGCAAGATGGCGCAGAACGACTCCAAGGACGAGATCTTGAAGGTCTACAAGATGTTTGATGTTGACGGCGATGGCGCCATCACGTTCGCCTCGCTCAAGCGCGTCGCGAGGGTGCGTTCCCCGCGCCCGCCCGCACTGTCCTGTCGCGCCACTCCGTTCCCGCTCCCTCGCGTGCCTCCCTCGCGCGCGCTCCTCTGCCCGCTCCGACCCATTGGGACTCGAGCTCTTTATCTCACGACCTGCGCTCCTCCCTCTGCCAATGTCTGCAGGAGCTGGGCGAGTCGATGACCGACGAGGAGATCGCGTCGATGCTTGAGCATGGCAACAAGTCGGGCAAGCCCGGGAAGGGCGTGAGCTTTGACGACTTCTACCGCCTCATGAAGAAGAAGGTGCGCCGACGGCACCAGTCGGACCATTCTCTGTTCACCGCCCGCCCAGCCTGTCGCCGCTGCCGCTCACTCGGCGCGCGCCGCCCATCCCCCCGCCTTTCAGGCGCACTCGGGTGCTCTCAACGAGATGCTCGGCGACGACGATTAAAGGTTTCACAGCAGGTTCTCCTCATGTGTGTGCGAATCTTTGTGCGTGAGAGTTGCCACCTTAGTCCTTGTGCTTGAGAGGACGTTGCCACCTTGCCAGCCGTGCGAGTTGGTATCCGGCCTAGTATGGGCCTACGTCGTCGATCGTATACTATCGAGTGTGTGTCCGGTCTACTAGCGTAGACGTTTCAACAACCACATAATGTTATTCCAAGTTGAAACGTTGTCAAGCCAACGACCCGGCGGGACGGTCCTCTCGGTCGCCGAGGGCGGGACAGGCGCGCGCGGCTGGACTCAGGACTGCTGGTGCGTGGCGACCTGGCCCCTGCGGGAACGACTTGCGGCCATGGGGCGCGCCGGCGGCGCATCTACGTTTCTTGCACCTTCCAACCACTCTGATTGCATAGTTCCATGAGGGTCCACACGCTGCGTTCGCGTTGTAATGATCTTTTCGCAGGAGCGACATCGGAGGTCAGCGGTGCCGCGGCTCCGGGACGTGACCGTCGCGCGCTTTAGAGGGCGACGTGGAACAACGCTTCGCCGCTTTCGCCGACGTGTGAATGGCGGAGGCCAGCACAGAGTACTCCGACGTGTCCCCGTCAACTGCGGCGCACGCGATCGATGCACCACCTCTGGGCCTTCATCAGGACCCACCCAACACGTTGATGCCAGCCACTTCTGATGTGGTTACTACTGAGGCAGCTTGCAGCAGCAGTGCGCCATCGGCATCGCTTTCAGAAACAGCGCCGCCCACCGCTCTCACGGATGTGACCAAGAGTGCACAGCCCTTCGTCGCACCGGCAACGTCTGCATTCCAAGCCACCGTGGGTCAGATGAGCGCCAGGGACCTGCCGGTCCCTGCAGCAGGATCGAAACGAGCGGCTCCCGACATGCCGGACGCGGCGAGCGGGCTCGCCAAAGAAGCGCGGGCGGATGCGGTGGGCGCTGATGGCTCGTGTGCCTCACCCGACGCGGCTGCTCATCGGCGCATCGCCCTCTTATTGTCAGGCGTGTCGCGCTCCGGAGAGTCGCCCCTAGGTGCCGGCCAGAGCAGCGACGTACCGGGCTCGGGAGGTGCGGCGGGCGCATCCAGCGCGTCAAGGCCAAAGGGGATCGGTGCCAAGAAGGCAGAGGGCGCGTCCGGCGGCCATGGCAGCAAGGGCGGCAAGGGCGGCGACGGCAGCAGTCCGAAGATGGCTCTCAAGGCGCCCGAGTCAACCAAGGGGTCTGCGGGTAAGGCGTCTGCGGGCAAGGCGTCTGTGGGCAAGGGCGCGTCGTCGGACAAGGCAGGGAGCGTTGATCATGCGGAAGCCGCAGGAACGAGCTCGGGCGGCAGCGCGACCAAAAAGGAGGGTGAGCCGAAGGTATCTCGCCCGAGGGCAGAGACTCTGAAGTTGATCAAGGTGCCACTCTCCCTTCTCCCTCCCTTCTCCCCTTCCCCTCCGTGCATTCGTCCTTGCATCCCCCGCCCCGCCCGCCCCCCGTCCGACCTCCGCCCCTTCCTGGCCGCTCCTAGGCACGCACTTCCTATCAGATCTTCGCCGAGGAGGAGCGTCCTGCGGCGAGTGCCGCGGCGCGCGAGAGAGTGCTCGCCACGTACCAGGAGGCCGTGGGCCTCAGGCCGGATGGGAAACCTAAGAAGGTGGACGAGGGGGAGGCGGCGTTCAAAAAGGATCTGCAGGCGGCCGTGGTGGTCGAGCTGGGCAAACGGTGGAAAGCTCTCGCACTCGAGCAGAAGGAACCATTCGAGGAGCGCGCGCGTAAGGAGAAGGAGGCGGTTCTCAAGGAGGCGCAGGCGGCCGCCAAGCGGCTCGCCTCGAGCGGCGAAGGGGGCCACGGCAAGCTTCGTGAGCAGATCGAAGCCTTCGGCGCCAAGCAGCCGGCGGCGTTTCTGGCCCTCTTCGAGCGCCTGGCGGCGGACGACCTTGCCGTGGCGGCGCGCCTCGAGAAGCAGACTGTACGCGATAAGCAGCGCGAAGCGAAAGAGGCGGAGGCGCTGCGCAAGCTGCGCTATCCCATCGCCGACGAGCTGCTTGCAAATGAGCCCCCGCACGAGCCGCCGCTCGCGGAATGGCCCGAGCCGCGCTATGCGATCAACCTGCCGCCGGAGGCCCAGCCGTGCGTGGGCAGCCTACTCGCAGCCTTCGACTTCGTGTCCACGTATGCCGACCCTCTCGGGCTGACGCGCTTCAGCCTCGAGGAGCTGCGGCTCGCACTGCTCCACCGGGGGCCGTCCGTGCTGCTGTCCGAGATGGCCCTCGCGCTGCTGCGCTTCTGTCTGCCCGAAGATCCGCCCTCGCCGGACGAATGCGCCAAGGCACGCGTGCCGGCGGGACTGGCGAGGCAGGCTGGGGCGGAGCTCACGGCGGCGGGCCTGCCTTGCCGCGGCGCACCCACGCGCGGAGTGCTCACGGAGGCCTCATGGGTGGAGGTGGCCCGCTGGGTGCTCGTGCGGCAGGCCGAGGGCAACGACGACACGACGGTGATGCGCGCGCTCGAGGCTCTGCGAGTCACCGAATTGTGGCGGCTGCCGCTCGAGCAGAAGCTCGTGGTGCTCCTTGCGCTCATCGAGGCGGCCTCGGCCTCGGACGCGATGCGCGCCGTGCTGAGCGAGCATCTGGAGCGCCACTCGGAGGCCCTCGGCGCCCAGCGTGAGAAGGAGAAGGAGGAGCGTGAGAAGGAGAATGAGCGCCGCGCGGCGGCTCGTGCCCAGAAGGAGGAGGAGAAGGCCAGGGCCGCGGCCGCGGCCGCGGCCGAGGGCGGCGAGGGCGAGGGCGGCGCCGAGGAGGCGGGGGCCGGTGCCAAGGCGGGCAAGAAGCGCAAGCGGCCCTCGAAGGGAGGGGAGAAGGGCGGCGCCAGCGCGGAGGCTGCCGACGGCAGTGCGGAGGGGGCCAAAGCTGACGAGGGCAGCGGCTGTGCTGGCTCCGACGACGTTATGCTCCCGCCTCCGCATGAGGAGCTCGAACCACCGGACGATAGCGCGGCCGTTGCGGCCGCGGCGAGCGCAAGCGGCGGCGACGGCGGCGGCGGTGGGGGCGGCGGCGTCAAGGGACACGCGTCCGATCGCGTCAAAGCCAAGGAGCTTGCCGACAATTACGCGAAGGCGGTGGCGCTTCACAATAAGCGCGAGAGAGCGAGCGCCAAGCTCCGCGAGGCGATCGCCGCTGAGGAGCTGCCTCAGCTGCAGGAGGCGCTCAAGCTGGCGTCGCAAGCTCGGATGGAGGGCATTCACAAGGACGGCCGGCCCTGGCGCTTCGAGGTGCTCAGCGAGGCGCTCAAGCTCGTGACGCTTCTCGAGTCGCGTGAGCAGCAGGTGGAGGTGCAGCGAGCGCGCCGTGCGCAGGCCCAGGCCTATGCGGTGCGCCGTGAGCCGCTCGGAACTGACCGGCATGGCCGACGCTACTGGCGCTTTCCGAGTGGCTCAGTGGGCCAGTCGGAAATCTTTGTCGAGTGGCGCGCACCCCCCGCTGCGCCGCCTCCGCCCGGCGCGCAACGGAAGGTGGCCGAGGCCGCGGAGGCCGAGGCCACAGCTGACGACGAGGCGGCAGCTGCCGGCAAGGGGGTTGAGAAGGCGTCCGGCGGCGCCTCTGGCGGCAAGCATCGTCAACAACGCGGAGGCATGATGCACGACCCTAATATGCAGATGGCGCAGCCAGTGATGGCGCAGTCGCAGCCGATGCTGATATCAGTGCAGGTACCGCAGGGCATGATGGGCGGCATGGTGCTTGAAGTGCAGACACCGGCGGGGCTCATGCAAGTGCAGATCCCTCAGGGCCTCTACCCGGGCCAGACGTTCCAAATGCAGGTCCCGATGCCCGCGCGTCCGCCCGTGCCGCCCGTACTGCCCGTGCTGGCAGAGGCGCCGCCCCTTCACTTCGGGATCACAATCCCGGAGAGCTTCACCCCGGGCATGCCTCTCGAGGTCCTCGCCCACGACGGTCGTCGCGTACGCGTCATCGTCCCCCCGGGCATGCGCCCTGGCATGCAGCTCCAAGTAGCCATGCCGCCATATGCGCCGCCCATGGCCAATGGCTGCACCGGAGTGTCAGCCATTGAGGAGGCGTCCGGCGGCGCCTCTGGCGGCAAGCGCGGCCGCGCGCGGACTGCGGCGGTGACGGCGGCGCTCGCCAAGCCGCGCAAGCTGTCGAAGAAGGATGCGGCGGCCAAGGCGGCGGCCGAGGCGGCCGAGGCCGAGGCGGCCGAGGCAGCGGCCGAGGCCTTAAGGCGGCGCGCCGCGCCTTCAACTACGCCCTCGCGCTGGAGGTGCTACCGGTCGCGCGCCGAGGTCCTTCAGCTCGCGGCGTCGCTGGACGAGCGCGGGGTGAGAGAGCTCGCTCTCAAGCGCAATCTCGAGGCGGAGATGGCGGTGCTCCAGCTCGAGCTGGCGGCCGAGCCGCCGCCGCCGCGAGTGCGCGAGGCCGACGGCTGGGTGCGCCACGGCCCCCACGTTGGCCAGCGCGTGCGCCTCGTCTTCCCAAACAATGGCGAGAGCGAAGGGAGCGTCACTGCCTACCTGCCTCCCGACGGGGCGGACCAGGCGCTCTGGCACATTGAGCACGACGACGGTGACGAGGAGGACTTAGAGGAGCATGAATTGCAGCCTGCGCTGGAACGGTGGCGCGAGCGCCCCGCTGACGGGCTCATGCAGCTGAGCGGCCTGCTCTGTGACGCGTACGTCAACGAAGCCCTGAAACCCAAGCAGCGCGTGCAGCGCAACCTGCTCGGACCCGCTGCCGTGCGCACCGAGCTGCTCACGCTCCAGGAGGAGGCGGCCAAGGCCATGGAGGCGGCACAGGTGGCGTGGGCGAGCGCCAAGGGCGAGGTCAAGAGCGAGGGCGGGGAGGGCGGCAGCGCCGAAAAGACAGCAAGCGCTGCGAGCTGGCGGGCGGCTGTTGAGCGTTCAGGCACCTCGGAGGGGGAAGGCGCGGTTGTTAGCTGCGGCGCGCTGCTGCTCGAGCTCGAGGCGAGGTTGCGCCAGATGCAGGCGGCGGAGGATCTGTCGCGCGTCGCCGACGAGAGCGAAGGCAACGACGGCGAAGAGATCTTTCAATGCGACCGTTGCGATTTCGAGAGCTCATCATACGAGGTGGTGATCGCGCATGAGCAAACGTGCACTGCTGGCCAGGAGGACGAGGGCGATGGGAGCAGCAAGCCCGAGCCAGTGTCAGAGGAGCCGCCCCCCAAGGCGAAAGGCAAGGGCGGCAAGGGCGGCAAGGCCAAGGCGGAGGCCGAGCCACCGCCACCGCCACCGCCACCCCCACCTCCGCCGCAAGACGAGATGCGGTTGTGGCCGTCTCTGGAGGCGCGGCAGCAGTGGCGCGCCTACGTGGGAGGTGCGAGCTCCTTTTCGCAGCTCGCACTCGCCGCGAGCAACCTGCGCGACCACGCCGCCGCCTTTGGAGCCCTCGGCAAAAAGGTCGACGCGAGCGCGCGCGCTGCGGCCGCGCGCCGTTGCGAGCACGTGTGGGACGTCCTTCCGCCTTGAAAATGTCCCACGATACACGATCTGGAGTGCGCAGTGCGCACTCCAGATAACTGCATATCGTGCACGAACGGAACATCTGGCGAATGTCGATATATCGTTTATTACACACGTGCCGTCGTGCCCCGCCTGCGGGGGTTCCTGCGGGCAAGAGGCAAGCGGTAGGACCTAGCTGAAGGCCCCTTACCGTAACACCTTGACTTCAGATCACAGATGAGTGAACGCCCACGTGTATGCGCATGAGCGTTTATACACACAACGTAGCACCGGTTGTCGCGTTTGTCGTGTTAAGCTGTTAACGTTCCAATGGTTCACACATCACGGCGCACCGGCTCACGCGCTCCGCTTTCGTGTTTATCCGTGGGTTCCAAGGTACTTGTGTTGAACCTCCCTGCAACGCTACGCGCGGGGCGCTCTGGTGCACAAGAGGCGCACAATGAGTGAAGAAGAGGGCGCGAAGTTGCAGTTCGCCATGGAAGGACCTTCGGCCGCCTCCATCTCAAATTAGCTAGCGAAAGCCGCTGCACCCAGCAGATCAGGCCGCCAGGCACCGATGCTGCGCACGCGTGCCTATTCCGCCCAGTGGGCCAAGCCGCACTTTGTGCCGAGCAGCTGAAGGCAACTGACAGCTGGCCAAACGCAAGTGCCTTGGCATCAGCACGGAGCACATTCTTCAACATGTCAGTGCTCCTCGTCGGCGATAGCACGCTTGAGAATAAGCAGCGCGTCCTGGATCTCGTGCTACATGTCAACAGCTCGTGCAAACGTGGCCCGGGCTCGTGCTTCGTGTCCGTGGGCAGGCATCTGACAAGGAGCCCGAAAGCGTGCCCCTCAGTCCGGGACTTTGAGCCCATGCGAAGAGATTTCGATGTCGTGGTTTTCAATGCTGGTATGCACTATCTGAGTCCGCACTACCCGAACCGAACTAGCTTTAGTGGGTACTTGAGCCAGCTGCGAGATTGTGCGGGCATGCTCACGTCGCAGTACCCTCAGGCGAGGCTGGTGTACATGCTCACGAATCGCATATGCATCAGCAGCTGGCGCGGCGGCTTCTTCGAACAGGCGCAGCTGATGGAGAACCGAACAGAGGACTTGAATTTCAACATGCAGTGGTCCGACATAGGTGTGCAGTCGGTACGTGTCGCCGAGCGCGAAGTCGCACGGGAGCAAGGTTGGGTCCTTCTCGATGGCCAGACGGCACATCACTGCAGCTGCTCGGGGCTGAAAGACGGCCGGCACTTTTTGCCGCTGGTGCCAAACTTCTTAGTACGCCTCACTCGGCTCGTGAAGAGCATGCCGTCGCGAGGAATGTCAGGTCGATAACTACGACGGTGCCCGCTCACCTGTGTGTCGCGCGGCGAGCTTTTACATAGGACCCGGCGAACCCGGCGAGCCTGGCGAGCCTGGCCTTTCCTTGGCGGTAAGGGCGGCGGCATGAATGGTGTCGCCAGGGCGGTGGCATCACCAAAGGTTCCTATGGTATGTGCGATGGTCGACATGCGTCCTCTGCGCTCTGGGGATGGACGATGGAGGGTCTCAGCTGCAACTATCGCTCGCCGCTCTCATGGGCTGAGGTGCGGCAACACGTTGCGCGCCCAGAACTCGTTCGAGAAGCGCAGGCGCTCTCCCTCGAAGCTATGCTCGAAGATGATTGAATTCGTCATTCATTATGACAATGAGTACTGCTCATTATTGAATTCGTCATTCATTATGGCAATGAGTACTGCTCATTATTGAATTCGGCAAGCTAGTGTGAGCGGTCGAGGTGTCGGTGGCATCCTTTCCCGTAGTCGCAAGTCGGCGAAGGCGAGCCACGCCGTGTACGGCGCGAGATTCCACAGCGGGCACACCATCTGGTACGCCTCCGGGCAGATTCCGATGCCTTCGTGAGGAGTGCATACGCTTACAAAGCGGCGCTCGGGCGGCAGGTTGTACACCTCCACGAAGTCGCGCAGGACGAGCCTGCCCTGCAAGAGGCCAACGGCGTGGAAGCCGTTGGCGAGCTTAGGATCTGCGCGGACCAGCCGGGCTAGCTAATCTACGTGGTCTGAGAGCGGCGTCGTGATTGACAATCAGCCACGTTGGCACACGCCAACGTTCAGCACTTCAGCTACTATTGTACAGGCCCGCGGGGTAGGCATCGCTCAGCGTGCGGCAGGACGACGCCCGTCGCCATCCCCGGATTGGAGCCGCTGTCGCCCATGCCATACTAGTACTACTGTGCTCTTACCCTTGAGCATTTTCCCCAGTTCCCCACGAAACCCACTCCCCCCTTCTTCGCACACCGGAGACACCGGAGCGATGTCTTCTGAAATCGCCACGCTGCTCCCCATGCTGCGTCCGCTCTCCGGCATGCCCGGCTTCGAGGACCACATCGCCCTTTGCGCCGGAGTTGCCATCGGCCGCAAGCCTCACATTGAGGCGCAGCGGGCGGCGATCGCAGCAGGGCTTACAGCAGAGACGCAGAGTGCGCTCGTCGCCCTTTTTCTGGAAGCAGCTCGCACAGGCGTCGCACAGGAAGAGCTGGCCGCTTCGCTTGCGAGTGTTATGCCCGCCGACCGCGCAAGTGCCGTTGCTGCCATCGCTCACGATGGCCAGGCCACCCTTCGCAGCGCGCTTGAGTCGCTCAGTCTTCGGCCAGAGGAGCTCGTGGATGTCAGATGGTCCCGAGCTAGCGTCGCCGCAGCAAGCCGTGAGCAACCGCGCTCGGGAGGCACGCCCATTTACACCATCACCCTCAGCCTGAGGTCTGCGAATGGCGCCGTGCGCCCATTGCAGTTCGCCGCCAATGTGGAGGAGTTGCATGACTTAGTGTCCTCCATCAAGAGCGCAGTGCGCCAGGTCGAGAGAGAGGTCAGCTGAGCCCTGGCCAAGAGGGCGTGCTACAGGCAGGGCATGACACCGCTACGCATGTGGCGCTCTCGCGGTGTGGAGACGAGACATGCATCCGCACGGGAATGGACCCAACGCGGTCGGTGGCTGTGTGGTCACGACTCCCGCCGAGTAGGCACAGCTCTGACGACCTCAGCGCTCAGGCGGTGGGGCGTCGCGTCACGTATAGCCCCAGTTGAGCGTGGACCGTGGTCGCAGCCGCGCCTCAGAGAGAATCCATTCCCCGAAAATACTCGACACATACATACCGGTGCGCGACACTTAACTTGGTAAGTTACAAGGTTCTCTCTTAACCTCTCGACGCGATCGGGGGCTGTCCGCGCCCGACGCCCCGACCGCAGAGCCCGGTCCTGTCGAAGAAGGAGAGCGCGTGGCGCGCCGAGCGTCCAGGCCCACGGGCCCCTCCCCCTCCGCGGGGCCGCGCAGCAGGACGGGGCTGGCATTCGAAGGGACGATATAATGAAATCAAGTGTACATTTGATCTTTGGCGTGGCTTTGACGTGGCTCACGCGCTCCAATCGTGGGGCTGGTGCTGCGAGGCCGCGATCTCACCTGCCGTCGTAACGAGCACGTTGAGCAGGTCGGAGCACATGTGCAGAACCTCATCCGCGTCCGCAGCCTCCTCAGCGGCAGAGGAGGCTGCGGCGGTGCGACCCCCCTTGGCCTCGAGGCGCTCGAGGAGCGAAAGCCTGCTTAGGAGCCTATCGCGCTGCGTCTGCAGTTGGAGCGCGGAAGCGTAGTCCTCCCGCTGGCTGGCCGCCCGCATCCTCGCGGTGAGCTCCTCTGCTCGCCGCTGTAGCAGATCCGCGGCCGCGCCGCGCGAAGTCTCGATGGGGTCGCCGTTGCCGATGGCGTCCTCGTGGGCGTCCTCGTGGGCGTCCTCGTGGGCGTCCTCCTCCTCCTCGCCCAGCCACCCTAGCTCCATGGGCGGCAGATGGCCACGTGTCCATTCGAACTCGAGTGTTCGCGCCTGTGGCTGGGGCTGCCCTGTGTGCTGGCGCCAATCGAACTCGAACTCGATCTCGTCGCGCTCGCGCGGCGCTGCCCAATTGAATTCGTACTCAGTCGCGGAAACGAAGCCGGGAACTGCATCGTCCGCAAGCATAGCCATCTCCGCCTCCTCGGCAGAGGCAGGTGCGTTCGCGGGCACGAGCTTGCCGTGCGTGTCGACCTCCTCGATCACCTCCGCCTCCTCCATCTCCATCTCCGCCTCCACCTCCTCCATCTCACCCTCGGCCTCGGCCCTCGCCTCGAAAGGACTCAACTTGTGCTCGCCTGAGCTCCACTGGACCTCGCCTGAGCTCCACTCGACCTCGCCTGAGCTCCACTCGTTCTCGACGGCGAGCTCAGGCGACCACTCAGGCACTCCATCCCACGCCACGCCGCTGAGTGAGGGGAAGGTGACCGCTGTGGGGAAGGTGACTGCCTGGACCGCCGCGCTCTGGATGGCGCTTGCCGGCACCGCCGGCTCCGACGTCGCTGTGGGGAAGGTGACTGCCTGGACCGCCGCGCTCTGGATGGCGCTTGCCGGCACCGCCGGCTCCGACGTCGCTGTGGGGAAAGCTGCCGCCAGTGCCACTGGCGTGATGCCTGGCGCCTCCTCCACCTCCGTCGTCAAATCCTCAAGGAACAGGCCCATCTCCGCCTCTGCCTCCCTGGGTCCCTTGAGCACGCTGCGAATCTCGCTGCGAATCTCGCTGGGAATCTCGCTGGGAATCTCGACGGCCTCGACCTCCACCGCTGCCCTCTCGACCGCGGCGGAAGCCAGCGATGGAGGCGCAGCAAAGACCTCCACGCCATGGTATGCGCGCCACTCAGGCTGCCCATCCCTTGAAGTGACGTCAGCACCCACGGCCGCGCCGATGCGCGCCGACGCGCTCACGCGCGTCGCGGCGGCCCGGTCGAGGGGGCGAGGTTGCAACCTCGAACGGCGCTGGTTGAAGAGCGCCGAGTTGGTCGCTCGGAATCCCGCGGCGCCCTGGTAGTAGGGGCGCGCCGTGTTGGGCGCAAAGGAGGCGACGCTCGACGAGGGGAGCACCTGCAAGAATGTGGACGGCTCCAAGTGTTGCCAGCGGCCCTGCCAGTTGCGACGCGACACATGCGTGATACCCGCAAAGTGCTTGGCACGCGTGAGTGCCACGTAGGCGAGCCTCCACTCTTCATCGTGCCCCTGTGAGCCGAGGCGCGTCGAGGGGGCGAGCGGGAAGGTGCCCTGCTCCCAGCCAGGCAAGAAGACCGTATCCCATTCGAGGCCCTTGGCTTTATGGATCGTGAGGAGACTGATCGCACCCTCGTCCACTGCAGGCTCACCAGTACGGCGCTCACCAATACGGCGCTCACTGGCTCCGCCACCGACGGCGCCGTCGGCGCCGCGACCGTTACCCGAACCCGAGGGGTTCGGAACGCCGCTCAAGGTCGATGTGCCGGCGCCGGGCTGGCTTCGCTTGAAGGCTGAGTGCTCGAGCAGCTTGCCGAACGAGCCGCAGCGCTGTGCGAACGCGACGAGCTTGCGCATCGAGGCGCCACCGTCAGTGCACCATCCAGCGTGGTCGCTCGCGACGGCGCCCAAGACCTGGGGCAGCCCGCCCGTCTTCGCGAGGCTTTGCCAGTGCGCAAAGCGCGCAAAGAAGTAGGTGAGGCGGGAGGCGGACGGCCTCGGCAGCCTCTCGTGTTGCAGAGCGCGAGCCGTCGTGGTGAGCAGTGAGCGCTCTTGCTTCTGTGCGAGCTCTTGCAGCGTGTCGATGGCGGCGCGGCTCAGGCCAGCCCACGCGCCGAGCAGCTCGCGTGCGGCCGCGTCGTCCGCGGTCGAGCGGACGAGGCGAAGCGCGTTCACCGCGCAGCGCACCTCATGGGCGTTCCACCAAGCGTCCACGGCCCCCAGAGGCTGCATCGCGACTGGGATCCCAGCTGCGACCAGGTGCGGCAGCAGGCTCTTCGCCTGCTCCTGCGAGCGCACGAGCACGGCGATCGACGCGAGCGACTGGCCGCCGAGCACACGCGCACGGATCTGCGAGGCGATCCAGGCTCCCTCCTGGGTCGAGTCCCAAAAGCCGCGGAGCAGCACGCGCGCTGCGTTCGCGGGCGGCAGGCGTGTAAAGGGCGACTTGGGCACGAGGCTGTCCGCGTGCTGCAGGAGCGGGAGCGCCGAGGCGAGCACGTGCGGCGAGCATCGGTACGACTGCGCCATCCGGATCACCTCCGTGCGTGGCCAGTCGTGAGGAAAGCGAAGCACGTTGTCGCGCGACGCACCTCGCCAACCATAAATGGATTGATCGTCGTCCGCCGCGGCGAAGATGGACGAGGCGACAGCGGGCCCGTCGTCCTCAAAGGACTCCCGGTCGGCCGACGGCGCCTGCCCCGCCGCGCCCGCGAGCTTGCGAAGCCACTCGTACTGGACCGCACTCGTGTCCTGCAGCTCGTCGACCAGCAAGTGCCGAAACCGCCGTCGATAGGCGCGGAGCACGTGCGGGTGGCTCTCGAAGAGGCGCAGCGTGGCGAGGGTGAGGTCGGTGTAATCAAGAGTGCCGCGCTCGTGCAGGCCGCGCTGGTAGAGCGGGTACAGGTTGCGCGCGGCGTGCACCATCGCCGCCGGCGCGCCGCCAGCCACGTCGGCCTCCGCGACGGTATGCACGTCGTCCGGACGCAGCCCCCGCTCTTTCCAGCACTGGATGCGGCGGAGGATGGCGGCGGCGGTCACCTGCGAGGTGCTGCCGCTCGATGAGGCGTCACTCGCCCCCCCGCGGCGCTGACCACCATCTCGGGGGGCCATCCCAACCTGGCGCATGAGCGCGCTCAGCAACTCGAGCTGCTCCGTCTCCATGAGCACACGGAATGAGGGGGACAGGCCGAGGAGCGCGGCGTGCTCGCGCAGCATCTTTGCGCAGACGGAGTGGAACGTGCCCAGGTGCACGCCCTCTAGGCTCGTGCCGAGCACTTGCACGCGCGTCTTGAGCATCTCGGCGGCGTGCTGCGTGAAGGTGACGACGAGGATGGAGCTAGCAGGCACTCCTTTGCCCATCAGGTAGGCGAGCCGGGCACGGATGACGCGCGTCTTCCCCGTCCCCGGGCTCGCGATCATCAGCACCGCGTTGCTGGAGCTGCGGATGGCTTCCGCTTGCAAAAGGTTGGGCACCACGCGGTTGAGAAGTGGTGGTTCCGGCTCACAGTCCATGCGGATTGCAGAGGAGCCAACGCGAGGATGGACGACGAGCGGCGAGAGGGAAGCTGTGGGTTGGAGTGGGTGCGGATGAGGAGCCCATTGACTGAGGAACTGAACAAAGCGCATTGTTCTCGGGGGCGGGCAAGTACGGCCGATTCGTCGACGTTCCTTTGATGAGGCTCTCTCTGGATGAGACGTGAGGGGTATTGAGGCGCTAAAAACTCGCCGCTCATTACAGCGCGTCGGCGGTACGCGCCAGCCACGTACACGTTAACATATCAGCAAGACGCTCGACCACCGGTCCCGTGGAGACACAACGTGGAACGCGCGGAGGACGTAATGCTTCTCTACATAGTACATAGTGAGACCACATTTAGTCATCATGACGAAGTGGCGCAATTGCTGCTCGGTGCGCGCGCGTGCGCACGTGCCGCCATACATGTACATGTATTGCCGTACACTCAAATGCTGCTCATGCCACAGTATGTAGGGACACTAGCGCCGGGCGCATGCGCCTTGCGTGACGCACACTCAGCCGCTTAAGCAGGCTGCGGCGTCCACTCCGTGTACTCGTCGTCCACCAGCTCGCCGTCCACACCGCGCTCGTACCGTCGCGAGCCCGCGGCCCCATGGCGGACCACGGCCATCGTGGCGATCGCGCCCGCGGCCATCATTAGTAGCACAGCGCTCGAGAGGGTGGTGCCGGTCTCACCTGCCGGCTGCGGTGGCACGAGCTCTGGACCATGCATGACAGCTTTTCCAGCAGCAGCAGCAGCAGCAGCTGGCGCTGGGACGGCAGCGCCAGCGGGAGCCACAGCCGCGGCCGCAGCCGCAGCCGCAGCCGCTGCCGCTGCCGCTGCCGCTGCCGCTGGCTGCGCATCCCCAGCGGCGCGAACTGCCTCGATGGTCACCAGCGCCGGCACCGCCACCTGCTCCACGACCGCCTTTGAGCCCGCCTGCGCCTCCACCGGCATCGTGATCAGCGTCGCCGCTACGTCACCTGGCTCATTGTCAGGCTGATCCGCGGCGCGTGCAGTGGGCTTCCACCGGTACGTGTGGATCGCGTGCGAGCCAATCGTGTGGGAGACACCCGTCTGGGCATTCTGGTCGACGATGGTGAAGTTCACGTCGCTGTCGCCCAGGTTCATCGTGATGAGCGACACCTCGCCGCTCGGCTGCTCGAACGCGACCGCGTTGAAGTGCGGCACTTGGATGATCATCGGCTGCAGGCACAACTCGCCGCCGCCGGGTGCCGCGGGCACGGTGCGCACAGGGAAGTTGCCCGGAAAGCCCTGCTCATCGTAGTTGGCGAGCCGGAAGGTCTGGCTCGGATCACCGGGGTCGAGGCACGGCTTCACATGCGCCGCCACGATCGCGACGCCTGGGTCGAGCCCCACGGCCGCGCCGTTGGTCTGCACCGCCGTCATGCACTTGTTGAGGTATGGGTTCTTGATCTGCGAGCCGCCGGGCACGTCGACGACGCTCCAAATTTGGTTGCCCACGTGGAAGCAAGCCCAAGTCTGCGTCTTGCCGTCGATCGGGCTATCGAGAGCCACGTCGACGCACTCGCCGCCGTGCTTGTACCCTTCCGAGAGGAGCGCCTCAGCGGTGCCGTGCACGAAGAGAGAGCCGCCGTCATCGAGCGTCCACTTTTGCACATCGTCGCCGTCGCACGGCGCGAAAAGGAGCGCCTGCCCGTTTTTGACATCGTCCGCTGACAGGGGCGGCGCGTTGAGCTCGACCGAGTTATTGAGGCTCACGCGGCGCGAGCCGGGCGGCACGTAGCGCGAGAAATGGCCCATGTAGTAGTAGCTCGCCTGCATGATCAGCGTGCCCTGAGAGAGGTTGTTGATGGGGTCGACGATGATGTTGGCGTCGCACAGGTTCTTGAGGTGGTTTGGCCCGCCTTTGATGCTGAGCACCAAGTTCCAATCGGTCCAGCCCACCGCCCAGAAGCGCAGGTCCTCGAGGATGTCGAGCGCGAGCGACTCGGCGCGCGACCACCAGGCGGCGATAGGTGACGAGATGATGGCGCCGTCTTTGTAGGAGATGTTGCGGTAGGTGACGCCCCCGCAGTTACACGCCTCGGTGCCGAGGATCATCTTATTCGGCTGCAGGTGGTGCGTGTAGTCGAGCGCGTGCGTGTTCAGTCCGCCGTACCAGTGCACGCCCATGCCCGCGAAGAACTTGGCCGCCTCCGGGTCTTCGTACAGCGCCTTGGCCCAATCTGCCACGTGATCCTTATTGTGGTCGAATCCCAAAATCTTGACGTTGGGCTGCTCGGCAGCAAGCACCGGGCCGAGGTGGTCACGCACGAAGCTCGCCATGTACTCGGGCGTCCAGAGCATCGCCTCCCAGCCGACAGCGGCCTCGGGCTCGTTCTGCACCGTCACGCCCCACAGGTCGATGCCGTGCGAGCGGTACGCCGAGATGAACTTGGAAAAGTACTTGGCCCACGGCCGCTGGTGTTGCGGATCGAGACCGTTTGGCTTGGCAGAGACGAGCATTGACTGCACCACGACACCGCTCTGGTTCGCGGCGGGCAGCTTCATCCACGCGGGCGGCGACCACGGAGACGCGTAAACATTGAGCTTTTCGCCGCGCGCCACCACCTTCTCCTGCGCCGCGAGAATCATCGGGATCATGCCGGACTCGACGTCGTGCCTGACGCTCGTGTCAAAGTGCTCGAGCTCGACGTCGCCCGCGACGTCGTCAAAGGAGTACGATTCCGGGCTGAAGTCGCACGAGTTGATCGGCACGCGGCCGAGCGTATAGCCATGGCCGCCTTTCTCCGGCGGGTCAAAGTAGAGGCTGATGACCTTTTTCTGATCGTCCTCGCTGAGCAGCTTCCAATTGAGCGCCGCCGCCTCTGTGAAGGCGCCGCCGAAGCCGATAATCTCCTGGTGGCGCCTGGACGTGTCCACTGCGAGGCTCTTGGGCGCCGACCCCATAGGGACCATCTCCAGCGGCGGCATGTCCTCCAGGAGCTTGACGGAGCCATCCTTGAAGCGCGCGGTTTGCACCCATTCGACCTGTGCGCGGATGGTCCGGGTGTGTGAGTGCGTCGGATGGAACAGGTGGTGGGATGCCAGAGCCCGTTGGCGCGCGTCTGGCGTGGGCGCGCAGGCGCGCAGGCGCGCAGGCGCGCAGGCGCGCAGGCGCGCAGGCGCGCAGGCGCGCAAACAAGCGAGAAGAGAGGCAGCGATATACGCGCAGAGCAGGAGGTTGTATCCCTGTGGTGTGCGCCTCAAATGCGACCGGCTCCAGAGCAAAGCTCCGCACGCGACAGCCAAGGGGCAATAAGGTTCGCACCTTCTGCGCGCGGCTCGAGTCTGCGAACGCACAGACGACGACGACAGCAGAATATTGAAGCCATCCAAGATGGCGTGCCGACGCCATTCTCCTTGGAGAACACAAAAGGCCGGGAGAACCTCTCTCCGATGATGCAGGCGCTCCCCCCGTCCCCTCTCGTTTCATGGCGTTTTGTTCGTGGCGATTGCAGCGTGCGGAGCGACGCGACGGCGACGAACGCACCGCGGCAATATCATGATTTTCCTTGCGGGGCTAAACCACACCTCGAGACCTATGAGACCAGGTTCTTCTCGTATGTGTCTAGGCCACATCCTCAACGTCGTCTCAGCGGGCGGCGCGGTCTCTGGAGAGAGATTGTGCGCGGCCGCGTCATTGCGGGGGGGAGTGTGACCACGCATGCCTCCTCTTGCTCCTAGCTCCTACTCGCCCACCACCCTCCTCCTCCACCTCAGTTAGCTCAGGCCGACGGCGGCAAGCGAGGCGCGCAGCTCGTCCACCTGTGGGAAGCGGCCCGACTCAATCTTCGACCACACAAACTCGCCGTTATAGGTGATCTCGAAGGCGCCAGTGTTAAGCAGATTGCCGGCCATGATATTGCACATGAAGCAGCCGCCGAGCACCAACCCTTGGTTCTCGCCGACGAACTTGGCAGCGCGCTCAGGCAGCGCACGAGTGCCGATGAGCGCGATCGCGATCCCACCGAAGAAGGCGAACTGGAGGAGCTGCGCGAGAGCCATCTTCATCTCGCCGGGCAAGAATGGATTGCCCTGGAAGGTCACGTGTGGGTATTCACTGCGCAGCGCACGAGCATAGTCCTCGTACACTTTCCGATACCCTCAGCTCATACAGTACTTGATTTCGATGCGGCCGCCGCGCTTGGCGGCCGGCGCCGAGTCGAAGCCGTCGTCCGCCGGGACACCCGATAGCGCCTGCGGCCGGCCCGTGGGCAGCGCGAGCGCGAGCAACGCGAGGGTGAGCAGCGTCCGCATGGTTGGCGGGGCGGAAGAGCACTTCCGAAATTGTCCGAGAGCCTGACCGCAGAGTCTGACCGGTACATGTAGAACTCACGAACTTTCATGAGCCAATCTTTTACATGCCTCGTCACGAGCGTCTTTCACGCACAGAGTTTGGCGAACTCGTCGTGGTGCACTTCTCCCTGCTTGCGACGCGCCGCTCTGCTGCCGCCGTTTGCGCGCCTGCCGTCTGCTCGCTCACCGCCTGATCCGCGATTCGCGCCGCGTGCGCAGAGTACACGCGCTCAGACAGGCTTGGGTGCACCAACGTACCACAGCGCGCAGCAGTAGCAGCGGCAGCAGCAGCACTATGAAGCTCGTGCGCTTCCTCATGAAGCTGTCCAACGAGACAGTGACTGTGGAGCTGAAGAATGGGACGGTTGTCACCGGCACGGTGGCCGGCGTCGATGTCTCGATGAACACTCACCTCAAGCAGGTGAAGATGACCCTCAAGGGCAAGGAACCGCTTGCTCTCGACACACTGTCCATCCGTGGCAGCAACGTCCGCTATTTCATCCTTCCTGACAGCATCAACCTGGACACTCTGCTAGTGGACGACACACCAAAGCTTGTGCAAAAGCGCCAGGCCGCGCCCGTGGGGGGCAAGGGGGCCCGCGGCCGAGGCAGGGGGCGAGGACGAGGACGCCCAGGCAAGGGGTCATAGGCCGTCGTACATCCCACGTAACACCTTTCTACAGGCATGCAGTACATCACCGTCTCCCGCTGCTTAATACAGCAGTGTTGACTCGCTTGCGGCGCCATGCGCCAGGAATCCTCGGCGCTAGAGTAGTGCTTCGTGCAGGAGCGATCACCCGCGCGGTTTTTCACGGGTCTCTGTAAACAGTAACTATACGGTTCGGATCGGATACGTACCGACCATGGTACCGACGAATGTACATGCGAAAAGGTCAGTTGAACCGACACACGCGAGCGCCGCACCGCTGCACCGCTGCAGCCACAGTATTAGACATAGAATTTTGTAGATATATATATCTTGGCGTGCGACACGCATCCACACGTGACTCAAACGAAGTTGGATGCCGCACGTCATCAATCGCGCGAGCGCAGGTGCCAAGTCGAATCATTCACAAACTCATTCACACTTCCTTTTGTGCACCTTCGATGCGTCGCGGCGCCCTCGCGTCCTCGCCGGGGTGGAGACCGACAGGGCATGTCGTTTTGGGCATTGCACCGAGGCTCCTGGATCCTGTTCGCCTTAGCCGGCGCTCGAGCGAGCTCGCTCCACGAGCTCGTGGAGCGAGGAGACATGGATGCCGTCGAGACGGCCCTCGCGTCTGGTGCTGACCCGAATGCATTCGACTCTGACCATTACACTCCGTTGCACCTTGCGGCGGGGTTTGGCAACGTTGAGATGGTCGAACGACTGCTCGCCAGTGGAGCGGATACCGACTCGCGCGACGAAAATGGTGAGACGGCTCTCCACCTTGCTGCTCACGTTGGCCATGCAGCGGTGTGCACCACACTGCTGGATGCAGGCGCGCCAATCGAGGCTGCGAGCGAAACAGGCTACACGCCACTGCACATGGCCGCGGAGCGCGGCCACGCGGCCATTGTCAGGTCGTTGTTATCTCGCGGTGCCGACGTGACGGCGACAACGACCTTGGGTGCGACACCTTTGCATTGGGCTGCCTATCATGACCATCCCGAGGCCGTGGCAATCCTGCTACGACACGGCGCCAGCCCCGCAGCGCGCGATGCAGAGGGCGAAACGGCAGCGACGCTTGCCATCGCACGGGCCCAGTCGGGATCGCACTCCGATGTGCTCGAGTTGTTGAAGGGACTCGCACGCCACGATCGAGAACGAAGACAGGCTGAACTCCGTCAGCGTCAGCCGCAGGAGCAGGAGCAGCAAGATGGGCAGCAAGTAGAGCTGTAGCAGTGGCGGGCGAGAGAAGCCTGTGTACAACAGATCTTCAAAGCCCATCCCACAAGGTGGATGTTAAGGTGGATGGCAGCGGAAACCCTCAAACCCATGCGGAAAACAGAATTCAATGCTGGGCGGATTGATCGCGACGCTGCGGGCTGCGGCTGGGGCCGGGCTGGGCGCTGCGTGGATCCTCGCCGTACACCTCTAAATAACGCATCCATGCGTCAACACAAAGCCCATCGATTACGAAATCGCGCACCGACGCGCAGGCGGCGTCCCGTCGTGCTCCTGGCACGCGCGGTGGCCGCGGTCACACCCGCCGTGCGCCGATCCCCGATGCCCGCCGAGCCGCCTTGCCGAGCCGCTGTGGCGTGTGGCCGCGAGCGAGATCGATCTCGAGCGCCTCGAGCCCCCTCCCGGCGCGCCATCTCAGGTGCTGGACGAGAATCAGAGCAGTCACGGAATCAGGGGCAGTGTGAAGCTGCGAACGGAATGTGTTCACGGAGGACCGCGAGAGAACAAGAGAAATGGCACCCAACTGGACCCCGGTGCCGCACACGCAGCCCGAGAGCCGTTGGGTGGTGGACATCTCGCGCCCATTTAGCGAGGGTGGTTTCGGCATCGTGTATCGTGGCAGGGACAAGGGTGAGACCGGCGAGGAGGCACCCAAGGATTGCGCAGCCAAGAAGCTCGGACTTGCAACCCAGCAAGAGATCGAGAACTTCCAGAAGGAGCGTGCGATGCTGCAAAGAGTAGGCGGACATGAAAGCATCATCGAGCTGTACGGCAGCGTTGAGGCCCCGGAGGCCGCAACGGGCTGGCTTTTCCTCGAGATGGCTACGGGTGGCGAGCTCTTCGACCGCCTCACTGACAGTGGACGTCTTAGTGAACGTACGCTTCGACCACCGCCCGCTTTCTGCTGCTGAAGCGCCCCTGGCCAGCTCCCGGATGATCTCCGGCGTGTATTCGCTGCGGCTCACCCTTCAAAGGGCTCTGCATGCGTGCCGCATGATGCACCGCCCTCATGCTCACCGCGTCACTCACCACGTCGCTCGGCAGGTGCGGCATGGCCCTTCGTCTCGAGGCTTGCCAAGGCCGTTGCGCACATGTTCTCAAGGGGCTTAGTACACCGCGACCTTAAGCTCGAGAACATCATGCTGCATGCGGCCGACCCGAATGCCGTGAAGGTGATCGATTTTGGTCTGGCAATGGAGCTCGAGGTAAGTCTAGCCTCCCACACACGCCGCCGTCTCATTCCCCTCATTTCCCTTCCCGCCCCCTTCCCCTACTCGTCCTCTCCACGCCATGAACGGCCTCCGCCTCTCACACGAGTGGTTGACACGCGCCCCTGCCCTGGCCCGCCCAGATTGGCGAGGACGGCCACTTGATCGAGAGGGCCGTCGCCGACGCGGCGGGCACGGCTGCGTACCGAGCGCCGGAGGTGTACCACCAGCCAAGCTACTCGCCTCTCAAGCTCGACGTGTGGGCGATGGGGATCGTAACCTTCTCTCTCGTGTCGGGCTTTTTCCCCGTGGAAGAGGCCAAGGACACTGACCGGCGGTTCAGAAAGCTTGCCGCGGATCAGCGCGAGGGCATCGGCGTTTGCGAGAGCACCTTCAAGACGTACAAGCAACAACACCTGAACACCTTCTCGCCCGCTCTCAAGTCCCTTATCGACGGCATGCTCACCATCGACTATACCACGCGCCTCAGCGTCAAAGACGTCGAGGGACATCCATGGATCACGAACGAGCCAGCCGGGACCGTCGACGCGGCGTACGAGGGCGACCAGCCTGTCTACCGTGGCGTCAGTGGCGGCGGCGACGAGCTCCTTGAGGACTTCCAGATACCCGAGGATGCCGTGCCACTTTCTCGCCAAAAGGCGGAGCGCCTCGTAGTCAACATGGAGCTCAGATGATGTCGGCGGCCGGTCCGGCCGCGGAGGGCGGCGGTGCGACACTGTGCGGCGGAGCGCGCGCACACGGGATGCTGCTCAATACGTGAATAGGGGAAGATGCATACGAGGCAGCTCACGCAAGGCGACCGCCGTGCCCAACCACGGAGAGAGTTGCCTCGGCTCACAGCTCTGAGCAGTGCTGAGCGTGTGTGACCAGCGGGGTTTGGTAGGGGACCCGAAGATGCCGTCATGGCCGGCTGGGCCCGATCGAGGACGAAGACATGTGAGCAGCCGGGGGTTCTCCCGGGCACCCGGGGGCCCAGTCAGGTGGATCGGGTCACGGGGTCACCTCCCTCAGGCCCGATCCCTGTCGCCTGTGTAGAGCATCGTGCATCGAGTTGCGTCGCTCTATCGAGGGTGCACTTCGCGAAGCGTTCAACTTAATTATTTTATTGCACAAGTAAAGCGGCGTTGCTGGAGATTATCCATGAAGTTCACACCTAACGTTTCACGGGCACGGCGCGGGTCCTCGTGACGAATCAACGGCCAATGGGAGGCGTGTGGCTGATGAGCCCGGGCGCCGAGGGACTCCTGCCGACGTGCGCGTGCATCACCTACGGTCTCGGCTTCTTACTCCTCTTCATATACGTCTGCATCTCGTGGCCGGCACCTCCGCCGCCCGAGATTCGCGTGCCATTGTTGGATGCGCGAATGCTGCGCCCAGTGGTGTTGGTGACGATCGCATGGAACGCGCTGTACTTTTGCTTTCTGCAGGGTCAGGCAGCCGCTGCCTTCTGGATCCACAAACAATTACGAGAGGTCGGCTCCAAGAAGGACGACGAGTCCATTGCACAATCTAGATTGTCAGGGAAACCCATAGAGTTTGCGGACGTGAAGTATGGGCCGGCGAAGCCGCATCGAGGCTTGGTCCTCACTATGGATCGCACTGTCGGTAACATGCTCGAACAGTCCCTCCCATTCCTCCTCAGCCTCTGGCTGAACGCGCTGACGGGCTCACCGCACGATGCGTCGTGGTACGGCTGGATTTGGCTTCTTTTGCGAGCGACGTATCCAGTTGGCTTTGCTCATCCCGATATGACGCCAGCGCTCTGGGGTGTGCAGCGCAAACTTGGCATCAGCTGGGTATCGTTAATCACGTGGCCATCATATTGCATCGTTTGGTTGCTGCTCTACAAGAGTGCTGTGGCATGCTATTGATCGGATGAGTGCGCGGCCTGCAACGGACGGGACGGCTAGAAATGGACGGCCGACGAGAGCGCGCCCCTCAGGCATTGCCTTGTAATAATGCCTTGGCGCGGAGAAAGATACCGCCCTGCGAAGAGAGAAACGGCTGCATACCGTGTGAAGCTGTATAATCATCCATAAAAAGAACTAAAAAGAACGACCTCGTTCGCCGCCGTGGCCCGTGTGCACGCTTGCGTCTTCTGATGTTTCTTTGTCGGCTAGCGCCAGGCCGTTCCGAGCGTTTTCCACGAGGTCGCGAACGCGCGGGTCGCTGGCGGGCAACTCTTGCGCCAGTCGGAGCGCGTGCTCGAAGCGAGCCCGACTCGCGTCGGGCCGTTGCAAATGGAGCAGAGCAGCGCCCTCCTTGATGGGCAGCGATGCGTCGGTCGGCGTGAGCCGCGACGCTGCCTCGAAAGCCCTCACCGCCTCCGCCCATCGCCGCGTAGTCCCGAGCGCATCGCCGAGGAGCGCCGCGTGCTGGCTCACTCGCGGCTCTGTGGCCACGGCCGCTCGCGCGTGCTCCACCGCGCGGCGCGCGAGCGCCTCGACGTCTTCGCGCCCTTCTGCGTTGGGCCTCGTCGCTTGGGTGGGGTGCGTGCTGCGCTCCCGCACTGTCTGTCGATACAAGTCGAGCAGGGCTCGTGCGGCGAGGGCATGGCCGTCGGCGTTGGGCGAGGGCACAGCCCTGAGCGAAGCGGCGGCGAGCTCCGCGGCGGCAAGAGCGTCCGACTGCCTCAGTGCGACGGTGGCAAGGTGTAGGTAGGCATAGTGGTACTTCGGCTCGATGGCCAAGGCACGATGGAAAAGAGGGACGGCCTCTGCCGTCCGACCCGCCTGCATGAGCCCATCGGCGATCTGGTAGACAGCCTTGGCTGAGCGCGGATACGCTGCGGCCGCTGCACCGAAGAGTGTCGCATCATCGTACCAGTCGAGGGTGCGACTTACGGTTCGCGCGCCGCCGCCAATGAGCAGAACCGCCATCAGCACCCGTCGCAACCCGCGGACGAGCCATCGAGTTTCGCCACTGGTCGCGCGGACGGCCGTGTCGAGGGCAACAGCGGTCAGCAGGCACAAGGCCGCACACGGCACGTAGAGCAGCCGCTCGGCGACAACGAAGGAGAGGGCGACCCACACGTGCGAGGCAGGCGCGTACGCGAGAACGAGCAGCGCCAGCCAGCCGAGGCATGCACGCGCACGCCGTCGTGCGAGCACGGGCGTGGCGCGCTGGCACATGCACCAAAGGAGGCGCAGCGCCACACCGACACACGCAGCGTACAAAGCAAGCGCCGCAGCGGTGAGTGTGAGGCGGCTCGCCATGAGCGCCTCGGGCGAGAGGCCGAGCGCGTCGTGCGAATAGTCGGCCGAGAGCACCGAGGGCCACGTGAGGATGAGGGCGCACTGCAAGTGGACGCGCGCCGTGGCGAGAGCCCGATCGACGGCACTGCCCAGGCTCGGAATTGGGTTATCGAGCCGCCGGAAGTGGCTGGCGAGGGGACCGATGACGTGTACGCGCAGCACCACGTAGCCGGCTGCCAAGAGGCCCAGGAGCACGATGCCCGGTGTCAGCGCTCTGGTCATCTGCCATCGACTCAGCGGTGCGGGATCGTGCTCGTGGGCCTCTGAGTCGGCTCGTGCTCGCTGAGTCTCGGGCTCGTGCTCGCCCATCCGCCGACTGCCCGGGGCTTTGGAGGACGGTGGGCAGAGGACGCGCAGTGCGTCTTGTACGACGCATGCGGGGAGAAGCACGAGCGCCGTCTCCTTGGCAGCGAGGGCAAGCACAAAGCACACTGCCGCTGCTAAGCGCAGCGCCACAACCGTCGCCATCCCGCCGTAGCTGCGCGCTCTCCTCTCCTCGCCCGCATGCTCGTCCGAAGGCTCGGAACGGCCAAGGCAGCGAAAGGCGGCGGCGGAGGACGCGCGGCCATGGCACACCATGCCAGCGAGCCCGAATCCGGCCGCGAGCAAGTCCGCGCGGCCGACGCCGTAGGCAACCGCTTCGCTATTGACCGGGTGCACGGCGTGCAACAAGGCTGCTGCCAGTGGAAGCGCCCGGCCGCCGAGCGCATCGGCGCAGAGCCTCCATACGAGCGACGTGCACACGCCGTGGAGCAGCGCGTTTGTGGCATGGACGCTCCCCGGCCCGGATCTCCTCACGTCGAGCGCAAGCGACAGCACCGCCAGCGGCCGGTAGGAATGGTGCGAGCGAGGCGAGGCGAGCGGAGTGCCCCAGAAGTCGGAGCCCAGAAGTGTGGACCAGTCACAATCCACGGCGGCGGCGACGCACGGGTTGCGCTCGATGGCACGATGGTCGTCGAAGGCGTATCCGTTGCGCACGCTGTTGACGTACAGGAGGATCGCGATGGACGTGGCGAGTGAGGCATCGGCCCCGACCGTCGCCGCCATTTCTCCCGATCGTCGCCACATGTTCCTTTTTCTTCTGCAGCGTTTCGGAATGTTACATGCAGTACATGTAACCCACGGTAGTACCCGGTACCTCCCACCGGAGCCACTCCCTAATCGGGAATGTTTCCCGTTTTGGACTTTGCTCTGTGTCGCCCCGCACTGGAGTTCCGCCCCTCGTCCATGCGGCATTATCTCTGCGTTGCCGTGCTCGTCTGCTCATCTGCCGGCGGCAAGGGCCATGGGAAGGCGCTAGCTGAAGCTGCCTCGGCGGCGCCCGCCGAAACAGGCGGCAAGGTTAACCATGTCAGCTGCAGCAGCGGCCTCACCGGCGACTTTGTCTATGAGACGTGCGCCTCCTTCTGCAAAGAGGAAGCGGCAGAGACCCACTGCAAGTTTTGCAAGTGCAAGAGCTGCACCTTTTGCGGCGGCACCACACATCCAAAGGCAAAGTCACCACACAGCCACCTCACGGCCAAAAAGTCCAAGGCATCCTCGCCAAAGGATGAGGGACACACCTCACAGCTTCGCAGCATGGCCAAGGACGAGGGACAGAGCTCCGCTCCGCACAAGTCCAAGACGAAGAAAGCCAGGCCTACCTCTTCCGCCTCGGCTGGCGAGCCGACTGCATCCACCGCCGCTGCTGCCGCACTGGCGGTTCCAACGGCGGCAACAGCCGCCGAGCCTGTGCCGTCCTCCTCAGGGTGGACAGCCGCTGCTGCGGTCGTCACGCTCGCAGCCGTCGTGGCGCTATACATGAGCAGCAGATCAAGTGGGCGCGAGCTCGAGCAGGTGCAGACGCGCGATGCCGAGCTCGAGGCCAGCGCGCCCACCAGGGGATTGTTCGACGAGAGCGCACTCAAGCCGGCTGCGGCAGGCGAGCTAGGCGGTCTCTGGTCGGCCGAAGCTCGCGTGCGCACGCTGTGCGTCGCCCTCCTGTGCATGCAGTACGCTGCCTACGCGCTGCTCCGACGCTACTCGACCGGTATCCTCAAGGTGCGTGCCGAAGGCATCCAAGGCGCTGCGCCGCACGCCATGGCGCACATGGCTCGCATGGCAGGCATGCCGCCTTGCTGGCTGGCAAGGGCGCGTCAGTTCCGCTCGGCCAACGGCCCACGCATGTGCGCCTAATGGCCCGCCATCCGGGGAATGACGAACATTTCCTCTGCATGTATTTCGCGAGAGATCCCATGAGCTTTGATCGATAACTGACCCCAGGAGCAACCCATAATGGCAGCCCTTCCTATGCCAGCCCGCCCCTCAGCCTCAATCGACAGCCCCGCCCCCAAGTAGCCCCCAAGGTGCCGTGCTGATGCGTGTGCGTGTGTCCCCTGCCTGCCCCTCCTCGTGGGCCTCTGCACGCTCGGTCCGTGCAGGAGCCCTGGTCGGCTGCGTCCGTGCTCGGCGCCGGCGAGGCCATCAAATTCGGCGTGTCGCTCTTCAACATTGGCATGTGGCCAGGGGCATCCGAGGCTCCGCAGGGCAGTTTGAGCGAGCGGATGTGCTCTCTGATCCTCGACAGCGGCAAGATGGCCGTGCCCGCCTTTATCTACCTGGTGTGCGCCAGGGCTAGCGCCACCGTCCCTTCGGGCGCGCAACGCCCATTGCCAATGGCAGCTCTCCCCCTATCCCTACCCTTTCCCCCGCCGGGTTGGGCGCTTCCGACGCGCATCGAATGGGCGCTGCCTGGCTGTGATGTGGATGGGCGCTGCCTGGCTGAGCTGTGAATGGGCGATACTTTGCTGTGCTGTGCGTGGCAGGCGATGAACTTTCTAGGCTTCGTCAGCCTGAGCCGTGTCGACGCGGGCACGTTCGCGATCGTGCAGCAGTCGAAAGTCTTCTTCACAGCCGCGCTGCAGCGACTGATGCTCGGGCGCACCCTGAGTGTGCCCAAGTGGGGGATTCTCACCACCCTGGTCCTAGGCGTGTGCCTCATCTCTCTCGAGTCGCAGCCGTCGCGCGCGTGCGCCGGCGGCAGTGCTGAGACCGCCGCAGCCGCCGCCTCCTTATCGGCGTGGTCCTCCTCAGCCTACGCCGTGGGCGTGGCTGCCGTCTTCACCGACTCGGCCCTATCCGGCTTCGCAACCGTCTACTTCGAGAAGATGCTCAAAACGACGCGCCTTACCGTCTGGGACCGCAACCTGCAGCTCGCCTTCTGGTCGATGCTCATCTATCTCCCGTGGGCGCTCTACGACAACCCGAGCGAACCCTTTTTCGGCTGGTCCGCCGTGACTGCTGTGCTGGCCCTCTTGGGAGCTCTAGGGGGGATTCTAGTCGCCCTCGTCATCAAGCATGCGGACGGGCTCGCCAAGAATCTCGCGACCGCCTCGTCGATTGTGCTGACCACCGGCGCGAGCCATCTGCTCTTCAGCGGCCCGATGAGCGCTGAGATCATCCTGGGATGCCTTGTTGTGGTCATCTCTGGCTTCACCTATCAAAAGGTGGAATGAGTAGTGGACTGAGTAGGGTACTGACTACTGAGGGCGAGAGCTGGCAGCCCGACGAGCTCGTCGGACCGACCACAAATCATCTGTCTCCTGTGAGCTCGATCTGACCGTCCACACTCGCTCCGACGCCTCCCGCGCTCGTGGCGCCTGGCGCGTCGCGCATCTCATGGTTCTCAATCCAATCTCATGTTCGCATCTGACATCACTGATCTGCGATCACGAACCGAAGTCCGCATTATTCGATCGATACATCGGCGACGGCTGTACGAGCGTCTCGATGGGGCATTACCAAGCGATGCCTGCGCTCCGCTCACGTCGGCAGTAACGGTCGGGCGTTGGTTCGGATGAGTTGCCCTCACGGCGTCCTGGTCCTCTCACGTCAGACGTCTCACGCTCTCCGACCGCCCGCGCCCCGCCCCGGCCCGGGGCCCACCCGTCTCTCCGGGGGGATGTGCGATGTTTACGTTATGCGATGTTGGGTTTTATATGACACGGTTTGCACATTTATGGGTGAAGCGCAATCTCCATTATTTCAAAACCGGCGGCGGCTCGTGCTCCGTCCGCTCGCCCACCCGCAGCCGGACGCTGCGCGCACGCGAGTTGACCTCGAGCTCGGCTTCGCTCGGGGTGATGGCCTGACGCGTGAGCGGCTTCCACGGCGCGAGCTCGTTGCCGTACGCGTCCTTGGGCGGGGTGCCGTCGCCAAAGCTGCCCGAGCGAAGCAGCCGCTTCACGCGCCGGTCCTCGAGGGAGTGGTACGACATGACCGCCAGCCGTCCGCCCGGGCGCACGAGGCGAGCAGCGGCGAGGAGCACCGCTTCAAGCTCAGCCATCTCCTGGTTGACCTCAATACGAAGCGCCTGGAAGACCCGCGAGAGCCGGTTCCTCACCTCCTTGGGCTCGTAGTTCTTCGTGCCCGCGGTCTTCAGCACCTCGACGAGCTCCGCCGTGCTGTGTAACGGCCGAGCCGCCACGATCGAGCGCGCGATGCGTCGGCTCTCGCGCTCCTCGCCGTACTTCCACAACACGTCGGCGAGCGCTTTCTCGTCCCATTGGTTGACGATCGTCGCGGCCGTCAGCGGCTCCGCGCGGCGAGCGCGCTCGGCGTCCCGGACGTCCAACCGCACGCCACCGTCGCCGCTGCTGTTGCTGTCAGTGCCCGACGCGGTCGCCGTCTGGGCCATTCGCATGTCGAGCGGCCCATCGCGCATAAAGGAGAAGCCGCGCGACGGCTCGTTGAGCTGGTGGGAGGAGACGCCAAGATCGAGGAGCATGCCATCTAGCAGCGGCGCATCGGGGCCACGCACCGTGCGCAGCGCGCCAGCCAGTGCACCAAAGTTGGAACGCACCAGTGTGGCGTGGCCCGTCTCGAGATGATGCACGAGCCGAGCGCCCGCGGTGGCTAGCGCCTCTGGATCACGGTCGACACCAATCAGATGACCGCCATTGGGTGCGAGCACCTGCAGCAACGCGGCCGAGTGGCCGCCTCCGCCGAGCGTGCCGTCAACATAGGTGCCCGCCGGGTTGGTGATGAGCCAGCTGACAGCCTCCGCACACAGGACGGGCACGTGGTACTCGGTGCCAAAGTCGATGCTGCTGCTTTCGCTGGTGCTGCAGAGCGTGGCGGCACGTGCCCTATATACGCCACCGCGGCTGACGAGCGCCAGTACAGAGGCGGTGAGCATGACCAAGTTGAGATTGAACCTTGAGATTGATGAACTTCTTTCAAGCGCACGTCGCTACTTTGCACTCCGGCTCCCCCCGGGCGTCTTTAACGGTCGACCATGGTCCACATTCGCATAAGTTTGGGGAGTTGACGAAACTTGGTTCTGGACGAGCACGATGCCGAAGTGGGGCGACGAGGACGATGCCGATGAGGCGGCGAGCGCGCTGCCTCCACCGCCTCGGCCAACGGCCACCAGGGGAACAGCACTTACTCCTGCAGATCCGGCGAGCCGAGAACGGGCATGGGCAGCGCGGGAGCGCGAACGGCTCTCGCAGCCGCATGTGAGGGCTGAGCTCAAGGCGAGGTTTGAGGAAGACGTGTATTGCGACGCCGATGACCGCGATCATCGAATCGCGTCACGCCCCCATGATGAATTTGAGGTCGTGAAGCTGCGGCGTGATGCAGCCCTCGATCAATACGTACCGGACACCTTTGAGCGAGGTGGAGGCGGAGGTGGAGGTGGAGGCGGAAGCTCAGGCGGCGGAAACGGAGGCGGAGGCGGAGGCGGAGGCGGAGGCGCTAGAGGAGCTCAGAGTAGCCGTGGCGGTACGTTTGATGGCTGTGGCGGGCTGGTCACCCTCCCCGTGGACTCCGAGTACGATGCAGAGAAGCGCCAGGCTTTCGAAGCAGAGCTGAGCGCTGCACAAGAGGCCCATCGCCGACGCCAGTTGCAGCAGCACCAGAAGCAGCAGCAGCAGCGGGTCGCACAGCCGCCGCATATGCGCAGCGAGCCTGGCGTCGAGCGCACCATGGCGGCCATGGCGGCCATGGCGGCGCCCGCCGCACGCCCGCCGGTCGTCCAATCAAGTGTGAGCACGCCACGAGACAGCGTTGCCATGGTGCGCTCGATGCCAGGCCCGCCGGTCGTCCAATCAAGTGTGAGCACGCCACGAGACAACGTGGCCATGGTGCGCTCGATGCCAGGCCCGCCGGTCGTCCAGCCAAGTGCGAGCACGCCACGAGACAGCGTTGGGACTGACGAGAGCGGCAGCAAAGGCGGCGTGCGCCGTCCAGCGCCTGGGCCGTCTCCCTCTGTGGAGCTCACCTCCGCTGCACCCGCCACATCGAGTGCAAGGGAGGCGGACGAGTCGGTCGACATCAAAGCCCAGATGGTCGCACTCGCAGAGAAGCGCCGTCGCGAGCGGCAGGTTGAGGAGGAGCTGGAGGCGGAGCGGCAGCGAGCGAGCGCCGCCGCCAAGCTCGCGGAGCTCGACCGGCGCCGGCAGGAGCGCGAGGCGCAGGACCGGCAGGAACGTGAGGCGCGAGCAGCCGCAGCACAAGCGGCAGCAGCAGCACAAGCGGCAGCAGCAGCACAAGCGGCAGCAGCAGCACAAGCGGCAGCAGCAGCACAAGCAGCGCAGGCCAGGGCAACGGCAGAGCGCACTGGTGCGGCGGTAGAGCGCACTGGTGCGGTGGCAGAGCGCACTGGTGCGGCGGCAGAGCGCACTGGTCGGAGGGTAGGAGCCACTGGTGGATGTTCACAGCCACTGGTGGATGCTCACAGTCGGAGGGTAGGAGCCACTGGCAGCAGCGGACGTGCGGGCGCTGCCGAGGAGCGGCACAGCGGCGACAGGATTGGGATTGAGGGCGATTGGCGCGAGTCGATGCTGCCTCCACCCTTGCCGCCTCCTCCGCGACTTCGAGCCTCAGCAGCGATTTCCTCGGCCCACCATCTGCCTCGTGACGGTGGGCCCACCATCATGCCTCATGCCTCGGCCCACCATCTGACCCGTGACGGATGCCATTCGGGCGGTGCTGCTGCGCCTTCGGTGTGGGCGCCATCACCTAAGGACGTGCGCAATTCGGGCGGTGCTGCTGCGCCGTCGGTGTGGGCGCCGTCACCTAATGACGTGCGCAATTCGGGCGGTGCTGCTGCGCCGTCGGTGTGGGCGCCATCACCTAATGACGTGCGCAATTCGGGCGGTGCTGTTCCTCCTTCTGAGTGGTCTCCGCTTGCCGAGGATCCAACGAATGTGTGGGAGCGTACGACGACACATCCGTACCCTCTGAGGACGACACCCGCGACGACGGCGGCTTCGACGTCTGCTCATGGTGGCCGCGAAGAGGTACACACCGGCGAGCGCCCTGGCAAGCCCAGCGGCGGCAGGGGCGGTGCCAAGGGCGATGGGCGCGGAAGGGGAGTCGGCAAGGGCGAGGCCGCCCATCGCGCGGCGATGGCTGCCGTCGACGAGATGCTGCAGAATCGATCTATTCTCGGCCCGACAGCCGCGCTGCCCTCCCCACCACCTGATGCCTCTACCGCCAGCCTGGTCGCCAGCAGCAGCAGCAGCCGCGGAAGCCGCAGCGGTGGCCGTAGCCACAGTGGCAGTGCCCAAGATTCGGTCGGTACGCCTTCAGCAGAGGCGGTGGGTGCATCGCTGCCTGCGTCGGGTAGCGTAAGCTCCGTGCCACGGTCAGATGTGGGGAAGCGTCCGCAACAAAAGCTCGCTCCTCCACATCCGACGAGTGGGCTGGCTGTTGAGGCAGCTGCCGTGGCGTCTCCAGCGACGGCGGCGGCAGCACCTGGAGATCTCCGCCGACACATCGACGCCAAACGGCGTGGCGCTGGGGCCCCAACTGCCGCTGTTCGAGAGGACGGCGTCGGTGCACGCGGCGGTGCTCACAGTGGAGAGGGAGGCGCTGGCGGCGCTGGCGGCGCTGGCGGCGCTGGCGGCGCTGGGCCGCGCCGCGAAGGCAGGTCGGGCGACGATGGTCGGTGCATTTTGGAGCCCTGCAGCTTGCCGCTTATGAGCGCGCCGCCCTTGGTGCACTCGTTGCCGAAGCGGTCGAGCGCGCCTGCCGTTGCCGCCAAATCGAGTGGCGATGTACGTCCGGCACCACAGCCAGACTCACAGCCAGGGCTGAAGACGAAGGCCGCATCCTCCTCGGGAACTCCAGATGCGTCGGTCACAAAGGCCATCACGGCTGTCACTGAAGCCGCTGATGTGGCGGCGCAAGCACGCGGCGTGAACGCTCGGACGATCGTCATGGCAGCGGCTCATGCGCTCGGAATCCGCCCACAAAACGAGCACGCTGCGATCCTTGCCTTGTCCGGCCTCGTCTCTACCCTACCGCCCCGGCCTGCCCCTGCGGCCGCCTCAAGGGCCTCAGACCGCAGAGAGCCGCCGCGCCTTTCAGCTGCCGCTGGGGCCGCTGGGGCCGCTGGGGCCGCTGGGGCCGCTGGGGCCGCTGGGGCCGCTGGGACCGCTGGGGCCGCTGGGGCCGCTGGGGCCACTGCTGCTGGTGCCACCACTGGCGCATCGAACGCACTGGTAGTGGTGCTGACTCTCGTCCCCATATCGAGCATGCTACTCTCATTGCAACTCCGGGTCCAGGTGGCCACTGGACTGGGCGGCCGGCAAGAGCCGTTGGCGAGTGGCAAGAGCCGCTCTCGCCCAGGCCGCACGCGCGGAGGGCACGGTAGCCGGGACTCCAACGGCTTGGTGGGGGGGGCGACGAAGGCCGATGAAGGCGTGAGAAGCCAACCAGAGGTTCGGGGCGGAAGCCATGGCAACGGTAGCGGTAGCGCACGCGCAAGCGCTCACGGCCAAGGAAGCCACGGTGGCAGCAACGGCGGCGATGGAGGTGGTGGCGGAGGCGGGGTCGGCCGCCGTCGCCGTGGACCGAAACCATGAGCGGCACCAAGTCTGAACGCATACGCGCGGCTGGCGGCACGGGGATGTGCTTCGCGCGGCCAGAGCGTGGGCAGCGGCATCAGCGGAGGATGGCAGCTGGGGTGAGCGAGGCGAGGTGTGAAGGCCAAGGCGGCGGGGTAGAGTCCATGGGCATCGACGTTCCGAGGGGCGCCAGGGCCGCAGGATGCAAAAGCGGGACACCCGGACGCACTCCAAAATCATCGGGGACGCAGCTCATAGAGCGGGAGACGACCCGACGAGAACGCGCACATGTAGTATGAAAAGTGGGGGGAGCGGACTGAACGATTCACATGACGGGTATGGTGTCAGGCACGGTGCAGATGTCGATGGTTTTATGATTACAAGGATGACACGTATCTCATATGACACAGGACGTGACGCCGCTCCAAGCGACGCAGCGCATGTTGTCGCCGGGCTCAAAGGTTAAGACGGAGCATTACGTATATGAGAAGACGCGTGAGGACGTAGCAGAAGATCCATAGCCCGCCTACAAAGAGCACGCAGATGGCGATCCTCCGTTTCAGGCTCCAGGGCTTCTGCGGCGCATCAGCAACCACACTCTGCTCGGCCTTGTCGAGCAACGTGTCCGCCGATGCACTCCTTGCGGCGTCTTCTTCGCGGGCTCGTGATGCTGCCCCCGAACGACGCTGCATTATGTGGGCACTTGGCCCAGACCCTCTCTCGCGCCGAAAGCACGGGCCGCTTCGCTTCGCCGCCCCTCCGCGCGTTCGCAAGGCCTCTGGACTGATTTTACGATGAACTGTGAAAGTACCTGTGAACGTGACCCAATGAATCGCCTCGAGCTTGAGGCCACCGTCCTGAAACCGGGATGTTCACAGCCATTTCATAGCGTCGCGTGCTCGCCATGCCGCGGTTCTGCCTCGCTCTTTTAGCCATCAGCGCCACCGTAGCCAGTGCCAACGCGCCGTCGCCGCCTCATGACACCCTCACGCTCTCCGAGGACTGCGTCGTGCTGACGATCAGCCCGACGGCCGGGCCGATGCTCGGTGGCACGCTGGTCAACCTCACCGGTACGAGGTTAGGCGACGGCGCTGCGTGGCGATGCTCGTTCGGCACGTCTATCGTTGGTGCTGAGTACTTTGAGGACGCGGAGCGCGTAGGCTGCCTATCGCCATCGTCCGACGTAGCCGCCAGCGTGCCGACGAACGTCAGCATCGACGGTGGCAGCAGCTTCTGCTCGGGTGAGCCACAGCCGTATCAGTACTACGCACCGCCCAATGTCAGCGCCATCTCGCCAGCGAGTGGCTCAACGGAAGGCGGCACGGTGGTCACGGTGCTCGGCTCCGGCTTCAGCGCGCTCACAAGCGATCGCGTGGTCTGCACCTTTGGCCGATTACGCGTCGGCGACGCATACCGCGCCGGCGCCGTGGTCGGGACGGTGGGCAATGTGAGTGACGGCCAAATCGAGTGCATCGCGCCGACGGCGAATGCGGCCGATGCCGTCGGTTCCGCGAGCTTCAGCTTCAACGTGCCGCTGCCTGTGGTCGAGGTGCTCCAACCGTGCGTCGTGGTGCCGCGGCACGACGGCTGCGTACCCGGTTACACCGATCCGGAGCGCATCCACAGGTTTGCGAGCGGGCACAACCTGACGCTGCTGGGCCGAGCGATTCACGAGGGTAGCGTAATCAAGCTCACGCGCAACCTGTTCTCCGAGACGGGCGCCATGATTCTCGCGCTCTACAACCCGGGCGCTCCTGCCGGCGTGCCGGTGCGCGCGTTCACCGCCTCGTGGTCGCACTTCGTTGGGGGGGGCACGGGGGCCGACGGGTACTCGTTCGTGTACGCCGACCTGTTGCACGTGCACACAGTCTTCGGCGAGATGGGCGTGGGTGACGGTCTCATCGTGCGCTTCCGCACGCGAGGCTTCTTCGACGACTCTTACAACGAAGGGCACGGGATCATCGAGGCGGTGTATAATGGGACGCTGCTCAACTCGACCTTCATGGGCGATCGGCTGCGCAGCGATGGCTTCAACGAGATCAGGGCGCAGCCGGTGAGCGTGCGCTACGATGATGCGGGCCTGTCCGTCTCCTTTGACGGCGAGGTCGTGCTGGTCAGCACGGTGCCGTCGTGGGCACCCGAGGTAGGCTGGTCTCTGGGCTGGGGCGGGCGCACAGGAGAGCGAAAGGACAATCATTGGATCGACGACCTGACGGTCCAGTCAGGCTACCTGCTGGACGTGGGAACGGCCGAATTTGGCGTCTCGCTCAACGATGGGCACGACATCTCGCGCCTGGGCGCGCCCGCCGTCTTCACGTACACCAGCACGCCGGCTGTCTTCTCCTTTAGCCCGACCACGGGCCCCGAGCAAGGCAACACCACCGTGACCGTCGTGGGCTCGCACTTTGCAGGCGGTGCTGACTACCGGTGCCGCTTCGGGCAGCCCAACGAACACGTGACGCATGCCTCGTATGTCGCTCCCAAGCTCGTATGCCCGTCGCCGGCCGTACGCCGAGCCCAACTCGTGCCGCTGGAAGTGTCGCTCAACAACCGCGTCGACTCCACCTCGAGCTCAGACGTCCAGTTTCGCTTCTATAACCATCCGCACCTCGCGGACGCGCGCGGGCCCTACAAGAGCGTCGCACCGGCGGGCGTCGGCGCCAATGTGAGCCTCCTTGGCGCCAATTTCTCCGGCGGCGATGATTACCGCGTCGCCTTTGGGCGCCCTGGAGGAAGCACGACGATCGTACCCGCCACCTTTGTCAACGACTCGCTCGTCCTGGCGGTGGCACCGGCCGGCCTCGGCTCGGGCCTCGCAACTGTCGCCCTCACGCTCAATGGACAGCAGTACACGGCGCCTACTCCCTTTCCCTTTTTCGAGGTGAACTCCCTTTCGCCGAGTACGGGGCCGACCCTCGGTGGGACCCTCGTGCGCGTCAATGGCACCGCCTTCGACAGCGGCGGCGCGTACCGTTGCCGCTTCGCCGACGCGGGTGAGACGGAAGCGAGCCGCATGGACGACGAGACGCTCACCTGCCTCTCGCCCGCAGCGACCGTAGAAGGCACTCGTGCTCTCGAAGTCTCTTTGAATGCGCGCGACTTCACCGCCTCCAACGTGACGTTTGGATTCTATTCGCACCCGGACACCGCCTCCGTCTACCCTCAGAATGGGCCGGTAGCCGGCGCGACAACGGTCGCCGTGCGTAGTGTAGCGAGCGGTGGGATGGCAAATGGCTCGCACTACCAGTGCCGCTTCGGTTCGACCATTGTGGAAGGTACGTACGCACGCGACGCGCCGCTGATCAACGTGGCCCGCGGCCCGCACCTGAACACCGAGTTGCTCTACGCCAACCCGACGCCGGCCGAACGCTACCTGAGTCGCTCGCTGAACGCCGAGCTGTCCTGGATCGACGAACCTCACGGCGCAGTGCTGTGCGTGGCCCCTCCGAATGCGAGCGCGAGCGCGGGTGCGTCGGCCACCGACGGCCCGCGGACTGTGCCGTTCGCCGTCGCGCTCAACGGCCAAACCTTCCATGACGTCGCGGGTGGCTTTGTCTATTATGAGCCGCCCAACGTGACCAACTTAGCACCCGTGCGCGGCCCCGCGAGCGGTGGCACTACGCTGACGCTCCTCGTATACCCGCCCCACGTGACGTTGCATGAAGTCATTCTCAATTCGACGTCGTGTCGATTCGGCGGCCCCGGGCATCATATGCCGCTCGTGCACTCGCGCCCCGTCAAAGCCTTCATGTCGCGCGTGTTCTCGATCGCCCCTGGTGTCGTGCAGTGCAACGCGCCCGCCGCACGGCGCGCCGGCGCCCTCAGCACGCTGCGTGTGGACTTTGGAGCCGCCTCAGAGCTCCGCGGCTTCTTGTACGGCAACGCCGTGCTCGTGCGCGACCGTGACCGTCCGTGCGGCCTTGGCTCCGTCTTCTCCTGTGGCGGCTCGGCCGACGACGCGTACACTAGCGCGCACTCGGCGCGATGCGAGTGGCTGTGCCCGACGCGCGACGGCGCACTGCGCCTGACCACGCCGCTTCCGTACACGACGGGTGCGTACGTGCTCGACACCCCGAACGTGACGCTCGCGCCGCGCCCACTCGAGTTCAACTTGACCTTTGAGCTGCTCATAGGAAAGGAGAACCGGGATTTGATGGCGCCCCACGGCGACGGCTCGTTCACCGTCAACCTCGGGGAGCTGCCCGCGCGCGCTTTTGGCATGTCCGGCGCAGCCTTTGGGCTCGCGCTCCAGCTCCAGTTCGCGGGGCGCGTGCCCATGCTCGAAGTTTGGCTCGAGGGCACGCGTCTGTACAATGAGCAGCTGTACGGCGGCGTGCGTACGGGCGCATGGACCCCGTGTCACTTCGAGGTGGCGCAGCGACGGCTGTCCTTCAGCGTCTCGCGCGTACGGCTCATTGATCGGCTGCCGCTCCCCGCGAGCTGGAACCCGCCGTCGAGCTGGCGCTTCGGATTCACCGCCTCCAACTCGCGCCAGCAGGACGAGTGGTGGCTCGACAGCGTCGAGCTCACGGCTGCCACCCTTTTGAGCACTGCCGAGCGCGCCGTGGAGATCACGCTCAACGGCCAACAGTACGTACCTCTCACGGCGGGAAGTGCGGAGAGTTTTGGCTACTACGGTGCAGCGCGCTTTCCGTCGCTCAATGTGGCGAGCCCTAGCAGTGGACCCGTCGCGGGGGGCACAATCATTCGGCTGTTCACGAGCAATGTCGAGGCAAACCTCACGCTGCTCGCGGAGGACCCTCGAACCCTCACGACGGTCGTCCATGTGGACCCGCTGACCGCCGCGCTCACGCTCGGCACCTTCTCGACCTCAGCGTACCGGTGCTTTCTCGGGGGCGACAACCTCACCGCCCAGTTTGTGAACGAGACGGTGCGCTGTACCACCGCACCGTTTGAGGCCGCCGCCGTCGAGGCTCTCAACTTGACGCTGCCGCTCAACTTCAGCGTCAACGCACAGGACGCAGTCGGGCCGCTCGCGCACTTCGTCGTGTACGGAGTGAGTGTGGTGAGCGGCGCGTCCCCGCTCTCGGGCCCAACCAATGGCGGCACGCTCCTCGTCTTTGAGGGCACGAACCTTGCCAACGGCTCCGACTATCGATGCCGCTTTGGCAGCGGCCCGCTCGTGGAGGAGTCCCCCGGCGCCGACGTGACGTACGCGAGCTACGACGTGGCGCGCTCGGTGGTCCGCTGCCGATCGCCGCCCGCCATCAGCGGCAGCGCCGGGCCCGCTGCCCTCTATCTGAGCCTCAACTCGCAGAACTACGTGCGCGCGGGCACCTTTGACTTTTACTACACCGAGCCGCTCCGTCCGACGGCTCTGTCTCCTTCGAGTGGCCCGACTGACGGTGAGACCCTCGTGAGTGTGAGCATTGGGAGCGATCTCACGGGCGCGTTCGCACCGCGCTGCCGCTTTGGTGCCGAGGTGGTGGCCGCTACTGCGACGGCTGGCCAGCTGCACTGCGCCTCGCCGCATGCGTCGCTTGCGCCCGCGGCGGTGCTGGTCCGCATGATGTGGCTGCCTCTCAACGAATCGGGCCCCGCGGATCTCGTGCCGTCGGATTGGATGTATGACGATGCCTCGGAGCAGTCCGACGGCAGTTTCTTGCTCACGAGCGGGCATGAAGGCTCTCTCGGCTCCGTCATCGTGCCGTCGGGCGTGCTCAACGCCACCATGCTGAGCTTTGCTGTGTTCCGCATCTCGTTTGAGCTCCAAGCGTGGAACGGCTTCCCAGACCACTACGGCGACGGGCTGGGGGTGAGTTTTGGGCTGCTGCCCCCTGGGCGCATGGGCGAGTACGGCGGGGGGCTAGGGCTGCGCGTGTGCTTCCTCACGTCGCGCCGCTGCCCGCCGCCCGAGCAGCTGAGGACCTGCCCTTCCCTCGTCGTTTACTACGCCACCCAGCTGCTCTGGGATGTGCCGCTCGCCGCCAACTTCCGCCAAGAGGGCTTCCGCGCCACCATCATCGAGTACACCACCGAAGGCCTGTACGTGAGCCACGCGGGGATGATTTACGTGCGACGTGGCGAGCTCTTCCTCCCCGATTGGGCACCCGCGCCCGGCTGGAGTATAGGCTTCTCGTCCCGCTCGGGCAAGAATACGGATTTTCACTACATCCGTGCGGTGCAGATCGAACTCGGGGCACTCGTCGACGCAACGAGCGTGCCGCTGCACGTCTCGCTCAACGCGCAGCAGTACCAGCTGGTGCCGGACATTGCGCCCTACTACGAGGCCCCCGACTTTGACCCGACGAGCACCTTTGGCCCGCGTGCCTTTCGTGACGTCGGCCGCCTGCGCCAGCGCCCCATTTACGAGCCAGGCAAGCCGTTCACCTATTACGGCACGCCGAACGTCACCGCGCTCAGTCCCGCCTCCGGGCCCACCCTTGGCAACCCACCGGCCCTCATGCTGGCCGGCACCGGCCGTCACACGACTGGCGGGCTGCATGGCGGCTCGCACTACCGATGCCGCTTCGGCGGCGGCGGCGCGTTCGAATACGTGGACGCGGTGGTCAACCGCACTGCTGATGAGGTGTATTGCGTGGCGCCCGCGGGCCAGCCCGCCGCAGCGCTGCCCGTGGGCGTCTCGCTCAACGGGCAGCAGTACCACGGCGCTGAGGCGACCTACGCTCGGCTCGCATGGGCCGAGGCCATCAGCGTGGCGATTGCCTCTCCCGTCTCGGGCCCCGTGCGAGGCGGTACATTGGTCCGCATCAGCCTGCCGGCCGGTGCGGCGCAGTCTCTAGCGGGCGGTGATGACTACCGCTGCCGCTTTGCCGACGATGCTCTGAGCAACGATACGCGCACGGTCATCTTTGCGCACGAGGCCGCGCCCTATTACCGCGTCACGCCGGGAACGTACGACCCTACCAACGGGGGCAGTGTGAGCTGCTACTCGCCACCCGCCGCGTCCCAGGAGGGGGCGCTCAACGCGACGCTCCAGCTCGCGCCCAACGCGCTGCATTTTGAGGTGGTGGCCCCGTTTCAGATCTACGAGGATCCCATCGTGAGCAGCTTAAGCCCTTCGAGTGGTCCGCTCAGCGGAGCCACCACGCTCGTTCTCAACGGGCGCGGGCTAGCCGCTGGCTCGCATGCGCAGTGTTGGCTTGGAAGCGGCCGTTCGGAGGCGACGCTGACAAACGAGGCGATGGAGAGCGGCATTCTCGGGCTCTCGCAGCTTCGATGCGAGGCGCCACCGGGCGTGACGGCCGAGGCCACGGAGCTGCGGCTCGCTCTCAACGGCCAGCAGGCGAGCTTCTCGGTGCCCTTTACATTTTACAGCACGGCACCGCTGCACGAAGCGATGCCCAACCATGGTGATGCACTCTCCTTGGGCGTTGGCACTCTGGTTCGCGTGCGCACGGGCGCGTTCGACCTCAACGGCACCTCAACCGGCGGCAGCTTCGCCAACGGCACCGACTACCGCTGCCGCTTTGGCAACGCATCGCAGCCAGCGACGCTCGTCTCCGACGGCGAGCTGCACTGCCACGCGCCATCCGAGGCGAGCGCGAGCCGCGTTGACTTGCGCGTCTCGCTCAATGGGCAGCAGTACGGCCCCTCGCTTGATTTTGAGTTCCTCGAGGCGCCGCAGGTCGATTCGATCGAACCGAGCTCCGGCGTGTTCGCGGGCGGCGCGATCGTCGACGTGGCAGGCACCGGCTTTGCCAACCGCTCGCTGCTCGCTTGTCGTTTCGGAGGGCCGATCGTCGACGTGTCCAGAGGACAATTTGCCAATGCCACGGTGCCCGGCACATTCGTCTCGGCCAGCATGGTGCGCTGCGTGGCGCCGGGCGGCGACACGGCCGGTTTAGAGGCCGAGTGGCGTGCGGACTTCGATGACCAACGGCTGCCGCCGCGAGCGGTGCTGACGGGGAGCTCGGAGATCAGAGGTGGCAGCGTGGTGCTCACGAGCGGGCAGCCGCAGCAGGTGGGTAGCCTAGCGATCGAGCCCACAACCCGCGCGGCACGCTACTTTCGGGCGCGCTTCCATGTCCATCTGGGGACGGATCTCGGCTCATCGGGTGTCAGCTTCTGCTACGGTGAGCTGCCGCTCAATGCCTCTTTCGGGGCCGAGGGAGTGCCCGAGGGGCTTTGCCTGCGTGTGCTCACCGAGCCAACCTTTGTGCTCGAGCTCGTGTCGAATACATCGAGCGCTGTAGCGGCGCGTGTGAGTCGGCCGCTCGGGTTCGTCATGCGCTCGGGTTCTTTTGCGGCCGTGACCGTCGAGCGCACCGCCCGCCACGGCGCGCGAGCCACCATCGAGATGGGCACGAATGGGACCGTTGCGACCCTGATGATGGCGGAGGCGGACCTCGCTCCTGCGTACGCACCCACGCCCACGTGGCGCTTTGGCTTCGGCGCGGACTGCGGGCGCGTACCAGAGATGCATCTGATCGACAGTGTCTCGATCACCTCGGCCGCCTTCGTGGAAGAAGCGCCCGTCGTCGTCGCCGTCGCCAACAACGGGCAGCAGTACTCGCGTGCGCGCGCCCTCTTTACATACGCACCTCCGCCAGAAGTTTCGAGTGTGTCGCCCACTTCGGGCCCTCTAAGCGGCGCGACGCGCGTCGCGGTGCGCGGTGCGTACCTCGGTTACGGCCACGCACCCTTTTGTCGCTTCCCACAGAGTGCAACTCCCGCACTGCCGCCGTGCACCGACTTTGCGACGGGGGCGCGGCCCGTGCCGTCACCTGCATGCACCGGCTCCGACGGAGGCCTAATTGTCAACGCCTCAAGGCTCGGCACGGACGGGCTCGTGTGCCTCTCGCCGTACTCTCCCACGACAGCGCTCGGCGCGCTCGAGGTGAGTCTCAATGGGCAGCAGTACACGCGCACGGGGCTGCTGTACGAGACGGTTGGCGTGGGCGCGATCAGCTCGATCAGCCCAAGCTGCGGACCGACCGATGGGCTGACCCTGGTGAACGTGACCGGCACGGCGCTCGAGGGGGGTTCGGATCGCACCTGCCAGCTGATGCCGTTGGGGGGAGCGCTCGCCACGGCGCGCATCGTGAACGCCTCACGGAGCCCTGGCAGCTTGGGTTCGGTCCTATGCTCTACACCGCACGCGCCCATCGGCGCATCGAGCCTGCGAATCTCGCCGAATGCGCAGCAGTACAGCCCGCCCGCTACCTTTGACTATTACGCGCCCCCCGTCGTGAGCACGTCGAGCCCGAGTAGCGGGCCGACGAGCGGCGGCACCGTCGTGGTCATCTCAGGGAGCAACCTGGCGTCGGGCGCACGTTGCAACGTCGTGTGCCGCTTCGGCGAGCTCCTCTCGCCTGGTACAGCCGCCCCCTCGGAGGGAACGATCACGTGCCAGGCGCCTCGCAATCCCGCCGCTCTCGGCACAACACTGCCGCTGTATGTCTCGCTCAATCGACAGCAGTTCAGCGTGGGGGACGCGATGTTCAACTACACGTCGGCCGGCCCCCTCGAGCACGCGGTGCCGCGCTCCGGCCCGGTGCGGGGCGGCACGCGCGTGCGCGTGAATGCTAGCAGCTTGCGCGGGGGCGATGACTACACGTGCCGCTTTGTGTGGCTCACGGGCGGTCTGAGCCACGTGGTCAACGCATCGTACCGAGCAAGCGACGATCTGCTGACGTGCGACTCGCCGGCCGTTGAGAGCGCAGCCAGCGGCACGTACAACTTCTCGGTGGCGCTCAATCGGCAGGACTACCTCGCGCCGCTGCCCTTCATCGTCTACGGCTCGCCCGAGCACTCATCGGCAAGCCCTGCCTCGGGGCCCATAGCGGGAGGCGCGCTCGTCACCATTCGTGGCGCGCATCTGGGCCGGGGGGACAACTACACGTGCCGCTTTGGCGACTACCCGCTGCACCTCGTCGTGCTCGCTACGTATGACGAGGTCGCCGAGGCTGTCACTTGCGTCTCCCCGGCCGCGCCGGCCGCGCGGGGGGTCTTGCTGCGCGTCGCGCCCAATGCGCAGCAGTACGCCCCCATCGGAACGCCCTTTGAGCTGTACGCAGCCCCTCCGCTCTTCACACTCGGCCCCGAGTCTGGACCGGAGCTCGGTGGCACCAATGTGACGGTGACGCCCGTGGCGGGTGTGCTCGACGACTCGTGCCCGTTGTACGCCCACGATGGCGCGTGTGACGAACCCTGGATCTGCTCCGCGGGCACCGACTGCTCAGACTGCTCGGAGGTACTTGGCACCTCGTGCGGCCTGCGCGCCGGCTCGGACCGACGCTGTCGCTTCGCGGCGCCCGGCCAGGCTACGGTGAGCGTCGCCGCGTCCGTCGTCGGCAGCGTCCTCGTGTGCACGAGCCCTCCGGCAAACGTCTCGTCGGACTCGGGCGGCGCGCGACAGGTGGCGGTGTCGCTCAACGCGCAGCAGTACACGGCGCACGCGCAGGGGTTTGACTTCTATTTGGATCCGATCGTCTCGACGGCGACGCCCATCGGAGGGCCAACGAGCGGCGGCACAAGAATCATCGTCTCCGGAGCCAATCTGGCGGGCGGCTCCGACTACCTGTGCGACCTCGGTGCGGGGCGCGTGCTGCTGCCGGCTACGTTCGACCCGACCAACGGCACAGTCTCGTGTGAGCCGACCGAGGCCTTGGAGGCAGGTACCCTGATGGTCAGCGTGCGCCCGAACGGCCAGAACGCGGCAACTTCCCTGGTCGCCAGCTTGCACGTCTCGGCGCCCCCGCAGCTCGATGCCATCTCGCCCACTTCGGGGCCCGGGCTCGGCCACACCACCGTTCGCTTCACGGGCGCCGCCCTGTTGGACACCTCCTCAAATGGCGAATTGCGCTGCCGGTTTGGCTCGCACGAGGTGCCCGCCTCCTTTGACAGCACCTCGCAGATCACGTGCCTCGCGCCCACGGCCGCGCAGTCGGGCGCCTCGACGACGCTCGACATCGACTTCAGCGAGTCGGCCCATCGGGACGTTGATACGGCCATCTTGGCGCCGGCGACACGCTCCTCTAGCTCGGGCGTGCGGCTGCTGGGCGAGGCCACCTTCCGGCCCGCCGGCTTCGCCGAGCCGCATGTGTACGTGCGCCTCACCCAGAGCGCTTTTGTCGGCCCTGGCGCCTGCATCTTGCCGGTGCTGCCCGCACCGTTTGCAGGCTCGCCCTGGTTCGCGGTCTCGTTTGAGATGCGCCTGTGGGGGACGGCGGGGGCTCACGGCCTGAGCTTCTGCTACGGCGAGCTCCCAGATCGTGCGTGGGGCGAGGACGGCGCATCCCTCGGGCTGTGCGTCCTCATGGGCACCCTCACCGATGAGGTGCGGGTCATGTTGGGGGGGCAGATCGTGCACACGGCGCCCGGCCAGTCGATGCTCCGCCATCGCTACTGGCGCACCGCACGGATCACGCATAGCCGCGCCCTCGGCGGGCTGCGCTTTGAGATCGACGGCACGCACCTGCTCGATGACGTGCCGATTGACGTGTCGGCAATGGCGGTCACGCCCACGTGGCGCTTTGGCTTCGGTGCGCGCACGGGACCGAATCCCACCCAGGCCGAGGAGCGCCACGACATCAAAAACTTCCATGCGACGAACGGCGCGGCCATCGGGCCTCAGAACGTGACTGCTCAGCTCACCCTCAACGGCCAGCAGTTTGTGGGACGAGCGGGCTTCACATACTTCGCGCCAGCCGTTGCGAGCAGCGTTGTTCCGACCATCGGTCCGACGGCCGGCGGCACGGCGCTCACGGTCGCAGGCGCGCTGCTGCACGGCGGCTCCGACTACCGCTGCCGCTTCACACGGAACGACGGCTCGTTCCGGGAGGAGCCTGCGGCGCTCGTCGGCGACGTCGTGACGTGCAACTCGTCCGCGGCCCCTTTGGCGATGGCCGCGCTCGAAGCACTCAGCATCTCGCTCAACGGACAGCAGTACACCTCCGACGACACACCCGCGTCGCCCGCGCTGACCTTTTCGGTGCTGGCGGCGCCGACGGTCTTTCAAATCTCACCCGCTTCCGGACCGGCGGCCGGCGGCACGCTAGTCGCCCTCTCGCTCGGTGGGCCCGTGGAGCTGAGCGCGACCCACACGTGTCGCTTCCGCTTTGGAGCGGCCCAGGCCGGCGCCATCGACGTCAACGGCAGCGCCGCCACGGGCGTGGGAGCCTCGATCGTCCTCTGCCGAGCACCGGCGCTGCCCCAGAATGCCACGTACTACGAGGGCGAGATGGCTCGCCGATCCTTCTTCGAGGAGAGCAGCTACTTCGCACCGCCGGGCTACCCGCAGCCGAGCTTGGAGTACTCGCTCAATGCGCAGCAGTTCACCTCGGACGCGCGCCCCTTTACGTTCCACAGCCCGATCGCCATCTCGTCCGTCAGCCCGAGCAGCGGTCCCAACGACGGCGGCGCGCGCGTCACCATCCATGGCTTCGGGCTGTGGGGAAGCCAAGGCGCCCTGACGGACGTGCGCTGCGCCTTTGGGGATGCGACGGTGCCCGCCTCACGCGCGGGCGTCGGCGGCGAGAGCGCGTCCAATCTCGTGTGCATCTCGCCGGCCACCATCCGCCTCGTCACGCCGCGCATGTACCCGCTGCGCGTCGCGCTCAACGGGCAGCAGTACAGTGCACCGGCCGCCGACGCGTTCCAAGTGTACGACCCTCCGATCATCTCGTCGCTCTCGCCAGCGAGCGGGCCGGCGACGACCGGCGGCACCTCGATCACCATTGCGGGCCGCGGCCTCGGTCGTGGCGGAACCCATCTGCGCTGCTCCTACTCCGCCGCCGTGAGCGATGGCGCCGGCGGCGGCGGTGCGGCCGATGGCGACGGCCTGCGAATGGTGCTCAACGCGACGCGGCTGGCCTCGGGCAGCCTCCTGTGTATCTCCCCCGCGGAGCTCAATCGGATTGGCGAGCCGCTCGACGCGCCCGACGTGGCGGCATCCGTCCGCCTAGCCGTCTCGCTCAACGGGCAGCAGATGAGCAACGCGAGCACCTTGCGCACCTTCCGGCCGCATAACATCACGCGCCTCTCGCCCACCTCTGGAAGTTTCCTCGGAGGCACCTCGGTCAATCTGAGCCTGAGCAACGCCGCTCTGGACACGAACACGCCCAACCTGACGTCCGCCGACTCGATGCGTTGCCGCTTTGGGGTCGCCATCGTCCCAGCTAGCCGGCTCGACAGGAGCAGCGAGCACGTGCGCTGCGTCGCTCCCTCGAGCGTGGACGCGGGCGCGCTGCCCCATCGGCTCATCCAGTTTGGCGACTTGCCTGAGGGAGCACGCCTCCTGGGGCGGGCGCGCCTCCACCTAGGGGTCCTTCAGCTCACACCCGAGGTAGGTATCGGCACACTGATGCTGGACGTGCCCAACATTGGCGGGACGACCCTCACCGTGGCCTTCGAGCTCATCCTGGGCACGGGGCGCGGCGGGAACGGCGTGGGTCTCGTGTACGGCCCGATGCCGAGTGACACGTACCTGATCGAGACGGGCACCGCCATGCACGACGCCGTGGGCGAAGGACAGTACCCCGACGACGAGCAGCGGCAGCGCGGCGGAGTCGGCGCGGGACTCGAAATTTGGATCCGCACGGGCAGCGTCGAGCCGAATGAGCCACGCCCGCACCACATGGAGCACGAGGTCGACTTGCTCCAGATTGCACACCGGGGCGCCGTCGTCGCCGCCAAGCGCATGGATCGTGCGTTGCGCGCCAACGCCTTCCTCAACTGCACGGTGCAAGTGGATGAAGAGGGGCTTGTGCAGGTGAGCCTGGGCGCTGGCGTGGTCACGCTGAGCGTGCAGCTCGACGGTTGGGCGCCGCGCGTGGGCTGGCGGCTAGGGCTGGGCGGCCGTTGCTCCATCGCGTGTGGCTCGCCCGAGAATGCGCAGTGGGTCGATAACCTCGTGATCCTGTCCGACGTGCTCCTCCAAACGGCACGCGTGCCGCTGAGCCTCGCGCTCAACGGCCAGCAGTTTGTGAGCCACGCGACGTTTGCGTACCAAGCGAGCCTGCGCATCTCGAGCGTGCTGCCCACGCAGGGGCCGGCCGCTGGTGGCACGCGTCTCACGCTTCGAGGGGGCAACTTTGATGGGGGCGCACGGCAGGAGTACAAGTGCCGCTTCGGCTCGGACGCCCTCGGGTGGCGCGTCGTCTTAGGCACCTTTGACGAGCGAGGAGGCACGCTCCGATGCGTTACGCCGGCCGCGCCCGCGCTCCAGTACCCGGCCGCCCCACTCGAGCTTCAGGTGTCGAGCAACGGACAGGAGTACGTGACGAACGCGACCATCCCCTTTGAATACTACGCGCAGCCCGAGATCGAGCTCCTCACTCCGACGGGCGGGCCGGCGCTGGGCGGCACGCTGCTGCGCGTCTTCGGCACGCATCTCTACGCTGGCACCAGCGGCCATCGCCGCTGCCGCGTCGGCGTGGACGGGTCACCCGTGCCGGCCTCGTTCGACCCCACCAGTGGCGCGCTGCTGTGCACGACGCCCGCGTCGCCCGGGCTCACGCCGGCCACTCGACCGCTGCTCGTCGCGCTCAACGTCGACCACTTTGACGTCTCCGCCGCCTCGTCGCCCACGTTTGAGTACTACGCGCCGCCGTATCTCGCCTCGATCGAGCCGCGCTCCGGCTTCAGCAACGGCACGACGGTCACCTTCCGCGGTGGAGCCCTTCGGCGGACCGAGAGTGATGGAACAACGGGCTCGACGCGCTGCCGCTTCGGCAACGCGATGCTCAACGCGACGCTCCACCCGGACGACGCAAGCGCCGTCACGTGCATCGCGCCGGCCGCCGCCCTCGCGGGCGCCTGGAGCAGGGTGCATCTGGCTTTTAACGAACCCTGGGCGCCGCAGCTCCTCTCCTTCGAAGCGGAGTTGCGAGGCGAGGCGCGCGTGGTGAACGGTTACCTTCGGCTGATCGATGCGTCCGCTTCGGGCACCGGCGGCGGCGTCGATACGGAGACGGGGCTGCCTCTCTTCACCCTCGACATGGCGGGCGCGATCGTGCTCGCGCTGCCGCAGCCCGCGTTTGCACCCCGCTACTTTCGCGCGACCTTCAAGCTGCGCATGGGCGGTGGAGGCGGCGCGGACGGGGTGAGCTTTTCATATGGCGATCTGCCAGCGGGCAACATTGGCGAGCTCGGCGCGGGGCGGGGGCTGCGCGTGTGCTTCCGCACGTACGAGACGGAGCGCATCGAGGTGTGGTACGGCGGGCTGCTCGTGCACGTGCGGGCGCCGCCCGGCGTGAACGGCACGCTGCGCACGGGCGCACAGTTTGCGGACGTGCTCATTGAGTACAACAGCACCGGGCTGACGGTCGGGCTAGCGGGCTTCGCGTTCGCGCAAGCTCTGCCCGTGCCGGGCTGGGCACCCCGCGCTGGCTGGCGCTTCGCCCTCGGCGCGCGCAGCGGCGCTCGCAGCGACCACCACCACATCGATGACCTGCTCATCGAGGCCGGCTCGGCAGCGACAACGGGGGCTGTGCCCGTAGCTTTGACCCTCAACGGGCTGCAGTTCACCCCCGAGCTGCTCGAGTTCGTCTACCAGCACGAGTCGGCCGACGAGGCACGGTGGCACGGCCCGCCGCCCGGCACCGCGGCGGCGCGCTGAACAGAGAGCTACTCGATCAAAAAGGGAAGATCTTGGTCGACAATACCGGGCACGTGCTTCGTGTGGTGAGCGACAGTGTATTTTTTACTCACTTATTCGTGAACAAAAATAACAGATGCTCTTAGAGCCGAGGCCCCAAAGTCGAGAGCGGACGGTTCAGCACGGCGCACCTCCGTGATGCGTGAGCATGCGATGCATGAATGTAAACTAAGTTACAACGGCCCGCACGCTCCTCCGCCCGGCCCCAATCATCATTCTTCATCCCTATCTCGTGATGCACAGAGAAGACCCGCTGCTCCCGGCCCCGCTTATTCCCACATCGCGCCATGATTCATCCCGAGAGAACCCATAGGCCCTATCCCTGCTGCCTTCACACGCAGCTGAGAGGTGAAAGAACGCTCGGAGCTCACGCACATGCCGCACAATGCCACGACCAGAATCCACTAGGATCCACGTTCAAACTTGATCAATCCCCGAGTTTTCGTGCCACGTACTCAGACGCCAGAGCATAGCTGCTGCTGCAGAATCCCCCGTCCTTGCGAATCGCGCCAACCCCTGTATGTCACATAATGATGAATGTCACGACCATCCACGTTCACACTTGGTCACCATGATGCTCCAAGCATCACTTGGTCACCATGATGCTCCAACCGGCTGAGCACTGCCGCCTTGGCCGCCGCCTTTTGCTTCAGCGTCTCGTCGTTCCAGATCAGGCACTGCTGGCCAAAGTGGAGGAAGCGGTCCTTGCTCCCGGCGCTCACAAACTCGATCGAGCCGTCGTTCGCCTTCTCCTTGGTCATCTCGCAGTGCACGAGATACTCGTCCTCGCACTGGTCCTTGAGCATCTTGCGCAGCTGCTTGTACGCCCGGCCCGTCGCCGCCTTGACCGCCTTGGCCGTGGACGGCGAGGCCGCGGACGACGTGCTGCTTGCATCGTCTCCGAGGGCGCTCTCGCCGATGGTCAGAACGCTGCCCGAATACACCCTCTCAAACATCTTGACCGCCTCGACCTCCGCCTTCGACACCGCCTGAGACGGCAGTCCCTTGACCGACTCCAGCGGCAGCCCCGCAACGCAGCCTGCTGCGGCAGCCATCTTGACGATCCGAAGGCCGGCCGAGATGATCTTGCGGTTCTCGACCAGCCACTTCTTGGGCATTTCCAGCTTGTAGCCGTTGCCGTCGGGGCCGCAGCGCACCGCGCAGCCGGTCACCGGGTCGAGGAAGACGAGGCGGTACTTGTCCTTCAGAAACTCCCTCTTGACGAGCTGCATGAGCTTCGAACTCGAAGCCTCCATCGGCAGGAGCACAAAGAGGCGGGGGCAGTCGAGCTCGCCCTCGGCGAGACGGATGAGGCTACGCTTATTGGATTCGGTCTCCACCTTGAGCTCACTGAGCTCCTGCATCGCCTGTCGGAACATGTCCGACTGCTGCTGCAGCATCGCACTCAGCGCGCTCGCGAGCTCGCCGCCGGTACCGCCGGGCATCTGCGAGAGCACCGAAAAAGCGTGCTGGCGCAGCAGGCCCTGCGACGTCTCCAAGGCTGCCTTCTCCTCCGCCAGGTCTGACTGCTCCGCCGCCGTCGTCGTTGCGTCGCCCTGTACCGCGCTAATCTGCACGAGGGAGAGGCTCAGTGCCTCCGCCTCGGATTCAGTCGAGATCAGACGAGTCGCGAGCGCCAGCTGCGACGCCTCCAGCTCAAAGCCCTTGGAGAGTGAGTACTCCATCTTCTCGAGCATCGCGACGACGTCACTCCCCGCCCCCTTGTCGCCCTCTCCACCCGCCTCGCGGCTTCCATCGAGGGGAGCGGCGCTGCCGCTGCCAAAGGTCGGGCGCTGCGTATACTCAGCGTGCCAGCAGCCCTCGATCAGCCGCACCATCGCCGAGATGGTCTTGTCCCGCCACTCCTCATTTGGGTCGGCCAGCGTCGGCCGCACGCCCTGGACCACCGCCTGCGGCAAAGAAGTCGCAGCCGCCTGCATCTTTGCGTACGGCTGCTCACCACAGACGACGATCCACGCGAGGATGGAAAAGGCGTAGACGTCAGCTTCGGGGCCCACGTGCGGCGGATGGACGAAGAGCTCGGGCGCCTTGAAGGGCAGCGTGCCACGCCCGCCCACGGTCGACTGAGACATGGAGGTCATGTTGGCAGAGGTGGAGAGCCCGAAGTCGGTGATCCACGGCACGTCGAGCGGCCCGATGAGCACATTCTCCGGCTTCAGGTCGAGGTGGATGATCTTGTGCGCGTGCACCGCCTCCATGCCGCGCGCGATGCCCGCGAGTAGCCGCACCGTGGTCAATGGCGTCTGGAACTTGTGGTTGTCGAGCGCGTCCTGAAGCGTGCCGCTCGGGGCGTAGCTCATCAGGATCATCGGCACCGGCTCGAAGCATGCGCCATACAGCTTGATGACATTCGGATGGCGCACGCGAGACAGCGCGCGCACCTCTCGCCGCACCGCCTGGTTGAACGAATCGTGCGGGGACATTGGGCCAAAGGCATCCGGCGAGATCTGCTTGCCGCGGCTACCCTTGGGGGCCCGCGGCTGCTTGATGGCGACCTCCATCCCGTGCCACCAGCCGCGCACCACGACCCCCTGCCCGCCCTCGCCGAGCTTCTCGAGGATCCTGATCTCGCGCGCATCGAGCTCAAACGCCTTGAGGAGCTCCTGCGCCCGCGTCATGCGGTCCTTGGCACTGGAAGACCCGTCGAAGCGATCGCTCATCTCGATGTGAACGCCGCCACAGCTACCGCCGCCGCCGCCACCGCCGCTGGGGATGGAGGCCGCGGCCACCACGACGCTGCACGCGGGCGGCTCCTGTTGATTGAGGTCGTCTGCGGAGACCGTGCTCACGGACACATTGCGGAGCCAATGGTTGACATCTTTGCACCGCAGCTTGACTTGCGTGCGCCTCGTCCACCAGCAGACCATCGCCAGGCACAACAGCAGCCCAATAATCGCCGCGGGCACGGCGATTGCGAGGATGGTGATGGCGCTGCCACCGGCGCTATTCAGCGCGCCCGGCGGCCGTTGCGGGGTCGGCGAGGGCGAGGGCGAGGAAGGCGGCGGCGGAGGTGCGACGTTCGCGACGATGGGCGGCGTCACGACCGCGAGCACGGCGATCGAGACGCCGGTGACGCTCGCGAGCATGGAGGTCGCGCTGCTTGGGCTGCTCGTCGCGCTGGCCACCGCCGACTGCACCGAGGTCGCCATCGCCGTGGGCGTGAGGATGCGCACGCCGACGATGACGCTGCCCGACGTGACCGTCACCATGACCGCCGATGGGTCAACGCCCGCCTGGGCCGCGATCGCGCTCTGCATCTCGGTCCGCACGCTCGGGGTGAAGGAGGAGACGTCGCCGGCGAGCCGGAGGGCAAAGTCGACGACGCTCATCGCTGGCGGCGACGGCGGCGGCGGCTGCAAGGACGAGGACGACGGTGAGGGCGGCGGGGGCGATCCGTTGATGACCGACAGCTGCGTGGCCGACAGGTAGGCAAAGTCAGCATCCAGCGTGGGGTTGGCTCGTGTGGAGAAGCAGGTCTTATAGAGACCGATATTGAGCAGCTGGACCGAGATGGCGCCGTTGCTGATCGTGCCGCCCGGCTGCGCGGTTCGTGCAAAGGCTGCGCCTGTGCAGGTCTGGTCGCCGGAAGGTAGGAAGACGAGGTGGGAGCCGTTGCTCAAGATCCCACTCACTGTGATGGTGGTCGTGGAGCTGCGCATGATGGTGCCGGGCGTCAGAATCACGGTCGGAGGGGCGGGTGGGGGCGAGGGCGGAGGCGAGGGCGGAGGCGGAGATGGGGGGGGAGATGGCGGAGGCGAGGGCGGAGGCGGAGATGGGGAGGGAGATGGCGGAGGCGAGGGTAGGGGCGATGGGGGTGGAGAGGGTGGGGGTGGAGAGGGTGGCGGTGACGGTGGGGGCAATGGAGGCGGAGACGGGGGTGGGGATGGTGGAGGAGAGGGAGGCAGCGGTGGGGATGGTGGAGGAGAGGGAGGCGGCGGTGAGGGCGAGGGCGGCGGAGGCGAGGGCGACGGCGGTGGCGGCGAGGGCGGTGGCGGAGGAGATGGCGGTGGCGGGGAGGGCGAGGGTGGC
>Ga0210242_100150_pt1 | contig 55187 bp, 21 predicted proteins | sample ChrtobMeP5a_16mM_FD_155445 | JGI IMG/M metagenome (GOLD analysis project Ga0210242, IMG submission 155445) | Chrysochromulina tobin associated microbial communities from unialgal haptophyte culture, Seattle, Washington, United States - P5a_16mM | ecosystem: Host-associated > Algae > Haptophytes >... | reverse complement strand
GGGGGGGAGCGGGGGCCGAGAGGGCGGGCGGTCGCTACCGTCCTCTTGGACGTCCAGGAAGACGTTGCCGCAGTGCAGGTGCGGGTATGGCAGCCCAAGGCAGCGGAGGGCGGCGAGGCCCTCGAGGATCTGTCGACCAAAGTTCGCGATGAGGTGCGGTGGCAGCGGCTGTGGGCCCTTTTTCACGGGCGCGGCTCCGAGGGAGGGCACGGGGAGGCCGCCCGGCCCCTTCTTGGCAGGCGCGTCGCTGCCGTCGCTGCCGCTGCCGCTGCCGTTGCCGTTGCCGTTGGCGCCGCCGGCGCCGAGCGCCTCGTCGACGAGCGAGCTCCCATACCTGTGGGGAGAGGCCAGGGGAGGGCGCCGTGGTGAGCACTTGCATGCTCGATCTCCTGCGTCGACGGGCGAGCTCGCATACTTGACTCCGTGCGGCGCGAGCGGATCAGCCACACGATGTAGAAGGTCGCGCACGGAGCCGCCGGTGACGAGGGCACGGTACACGGCGGCTTTCCCCACGTCTGGCAGCACGTCTGTATGCAGGGTGGGCAGTAGGCGTGGGCAGTCGGCCGCCGCAATCGCCGCCATCAGCTCGCGGAACGCCCGCCGTTGTTCGCCATTCCACGCGGCCGTCGCGGGCGGCAGCGAGAAGAGATACATGACAACCTCGCCCGCCACGCCAGCCACCACCACGGGGCCCGTGACGCCGGGCGGTGGCGCCGGCGCAACGCGCGACGAGCCGGCGCCGCCGCTGCTGCCCGACGGTCCACCCCTCGCCGGCTGTGGCGGCCGGCGCTGTGGCTCAAGGCCGCACACAAAGTATGGCTTGGCGAGCCGCCCCTCGCGCAGGTTGCGCGAGCCCATGTGTGGCAGCTCGGTGAAGGGCGCGGCCGAGAAGCGCGAGCCGTTCTCGTGGATGTGCACTCGCGCGATGCGCGCCGCCGCGTCGAGGGAGTCCACGAGGGCGCGCAGCGTGCGGTGCCACACGCGCAGCTCCGGCTCGGACGCGGCCGAAAACCAGAGTGGCGCCGGCTGGTCCTTGGAGTGCATGATGCAGAGGGTGCCGTCCTTGGCGATCAGGTGAACCTTAGAGTGCATGCGCAGCACGCGCGAGTCACTAACCGCCTCCAATCCCGAGTCCTTGTGCCACGAGAGTGCCTCGGTCGTGAGCACGCAGAAGCGCTTGTTCCACGTGTGCAGCCAGTCGGAGCGCTTGGAGAGCGGGCCGGCCAGGAGGGCGCCGGCCGCGACGGCTCGGCCGGCCCGCAGCTCCGAGCTGACGCGAGAACGTTCAGCATCTTTGTTCGACATCACTCTCTCGGCGTCGCCTTTCTGCGCCGCGGCGAATTTCGTGTGAATATTGGCTGTCGCGGCTGTGAACACTCGTGAGCTTCTCGTACAAAGAACAACCACAATACAGCGGTTCCCTCTTGACTCTCTGTACCCAGCACTCCATCTTCTACACGACGCCGAGCTGCTGGACTGCCGCATTGCGCTCCTCAACGCTCGCGAAGCTCTGCACCTCAGCGACCACCAGATTCGCATTGAAGCGCACCCATCGGAACACGCCGACCGCGAGAGTCATGCCGTGCGCCTCGTGACCCTCCGAGTAGTCCTCCAAAAAGTACACCGTCTCCGGCGCCGCGCCGGGCACCATCTTGTACGCTTCCACAGTCTGCGGCGTGCCGCCGGCGAGCGTCTGCGGGCCCGCAGCCTGCTCAGCGGCGACGGCATCGACCATGAAGCGGCATACGCGCGCGAATCGCGCCTGCGCTGACGTTGCCGTATTGAACTCGTCGATGAGCCCCCCGAGGAGCTCGATCTGCGACCCCGTGCACGTCAGCCCCGGCTCGTTGGCCCCGGTGAAGCAAGGGTTTTCACCGCCCTTGAGCACATCAACGAACTCGTCCGCAGTCGGCGGCATGAGCACGCTCATCTTGTGAGCCGCACTGAGCGTCGCCGTCACGAGGAGGGATGCAAAGGGCTTTGAGACGCTCGTCTGCGGCGGCGGCTGGACGAGCGGCGGCGGGACGGGCGGCGGCTCCGCCTCAGCAGGTCCCTCGTCGGCGGTCTGTGGCGGCGGGAGATCTGTGGGAGATCTGTGGGAGATCTGCGGGAGATCTGTGGCGTCGGCGGTCTGTGGCGTCGGCTCGACGACGGGTGGAGCGGCCGCAGTAGGAGGACTAGGGTTGGGACTAGGGGGAGGACTAGGGTTGTAGGCCGCCTCGACCGCAGCCGCATCTGACTCGTCCGTCGCGGGCGCTGCCTCAACTGCCGCAGCTGGCGCTGCCGCGGTCGCTGCCGCAGTCGCCGCCTCGGGCGCCGCCTCAGTCGCCGCCTCGGGGGGGGGCGGGATGACTTCGGGCTCGGGAACCAGAACGATGACGTGCGCGCCTTCGCCAGCCTGCGCCGCGAGCAGCTGCTGCTTAAGAGCCTCACGCTCCGCCTCCGCCGCCAGGCGCGCCTTCATCTCGGCGGCCACACGTGCCTCCACCGCCGCCAGGCGTGCCTCCCAGCTAGCACTGATCTCGGCGCTCAGCTCGTCGCGCATCTTGGCGAGCGCCGTCTCGAGCGCGCGCTGCTGCTGCTGCTGCTGCGCCTCCAGCTGCGCCTCCAGCTGCGCCTGCGCCTCCTGCCTCACGCGCACCTCAACCGCCGCTATCGCATCCGCCGCCGCCGCCGCCTCGGCCGCCGCCGCCTCGGCCGCCGCCGCCTCGGCCGCCGCCGCCTCGGCCGCCGTCGCTGCGGCCGCCTCCGCCGCCGCCGCCGCCTCCGCCGCGGCCTTGGCTGCCGCCTCAGCAGCGGCGCGCCCGATGATGATGGTCGGCGGCTCGACGTGCATGCAAGTGCTCACCACGGCGCGCCCGATGAGGATGGTCGGCGGCTCGACGTGTCGCCACTCGGACCAGTGGGAGCACTTGCCATCCGTGCCCACGACGGCGCTGCGCACGGAGAGGCGCCGATCGAGGGCCAGCTGGCCCGCGCGCGCGAGCTTGAAGGTGGCGGTGGGTGTCTCCGTCAGCACGCCAACAGCGCGCTGCCACCCCTCGCACTGAAGCTCGAGCCGCCACTTGGCTCCATTGGGAGGAAGGAGGGCCACTACCTGGTCGAGAGCGGGCACCTGCTCGGGCGCCACGCCGCTCTCCTTCCGTTCCGTGCGGATGGCGTTGATGAGGTCGACCATCGAGGGCTCAGCGCTCTTGGCCTTCGCCGTTGCCTCCGCGGCCGCCGCCGCCGCCGCCTCGCCTTGCAGATGCTCCTTGTCCGCCTTCGCCTTGGCCGCCTTGGCCGCTGCCGCCACGGCCGCGTCGACCAGTCGCTTCTTGGCGCCCTCAAGCTCGCTGGTCGCGACGAGCTCGATCTGCATGCCTTTGTTGAGTTTCGCATCGGTGGGCATCGGCGGCGGCGCTGCCGTCGACGGGCGCGGCGGCCCATCGACGGACCATTTGCTCTTGAGCATCCCCGTGGGCGCCTTCACCGTCAGCCGGTGCCCCTCGGGCGGGCGCGAGATGGGCACCTGAGCTGCCCCCGCGCCGCTCTCGAGCGCGGCCTTGCCTTCGGCGAGCGCCTCCTCCGACACGAGGCCACGCTTGTGCAGCTGGTTGAGCTCCGCCGCCGTCGTCGCCTTCGCCTTCGGCACGTCGCCCCAGTCTCTGTGCTTGACCATCTCCTGCAGCTCCTGCGGGGCAAGCGGGATGGATTCCTTGCTCTTGGTCGCGGGCAGTTTGGTCAATGGTCCAGGCAGCACGCGGTGCTCATATGTCGGATGGTAGAGCGCTGTCTGGTTGGTGGACGCGCCGGTGACCAACTGCAGGGCGGGCGAGCCGTGCAGCCGCGGCGTGGAGCCCGTGCGCGACGCGCCGGTCAAAGCGCCGCCACCGAACTCGACAAAGGCCGGCTTCGGCGCCATCGATGCGGGATGGCGGCGGCCAACAAGGGAGGCGGCGAGGGCGACCAAACCGTTGACCGTTCCCGCACGCTCTAGAAATCACGGTTCACTGGTAGGAGAAAGTGTCTCGGGTCCGAGGTGTGATCAGCCGCGCGGGGTAGTTATTATATTATGGGTGGGGCGTCCGAACGCGTCACGTAGTTCACAGTCCGGTGTTCGTTTCAGTAACGTACGGTAGGTGGGTTTTAGGATTCAAGCAGGCCCCAGACCTCTTCATTCTCTCGCCGTGCGCTCCGACCGCACGCGCAACGACGTGGCATCGGTGGATTGTCCGATCCTCGATCCTCTGCAACCTCCCTCTTCGCCGTCATGTCCGCCGACGACGACAGCACGCTATCCGACACCATCATCGACAAGCTCGCCCCGACCACCGCAGACGGCATCCCGCTCGTTTGGTCTAGCGACAACGACGCCCACCTCGAGGGCACCCTCTTCGAGGTCGGCAAGTTCTTCAAGCGCAAGGGCCTCTTTCAGCCCTTCTTCAAACACCATGCCGCCGTCCTCCGCAATGGCAAGCTCGCTGTGGACCACTACGGGAGCACGCTCTTCACCACCGACCGCATCAAGGACGAGCACGACTTCCACAATCCGTGCCCGCCGACGGCGCAGCGCCTCGCCAACTACGAGATCTCGCGCAATACCCCTGGCTCGCCTCACCACGGCGGCAATGCGGCTCCGACGCTCAAAAAGATCCCCGACGAGTGCACGGACACCACTGTCCTGTCGCAGCACGCCGTCGAGGCGGAAGACAGCAAGCTGCTCACGTCGCTCACGTACACTTTCGGCCGCTCGGTCTCGTCCGACGAGATGATCGACGCCGCCGACGGGAGCGGCTACAAGCTACTCGAGGCCCTCCGCAACCGCGCCAAGAATGCCAACACCAAGGACAAGGCCCTCGTCGCCGCTCAGTACGCCAAGATCATCCGTGAAGGAGTCCCTCACGGCACCGAGCTTAAGGTGGAGTCCCTCAAGAACTACATCAAGGAGTACAAGTCCATCAAGCGCAACGTGCCGGAAAAGTCCCGCCAGTCCGACGAGGCGGAGATCGACATGATCGACCTCATCGCCGTCAAAGACCCGTCGGTCCGCGAGATCTACGAGCTCAAGCGCAACGCTCAACCGCCAACGAACCTCGACCAGGCGGTGTCGCTGCTCAACTCCATCCTCCGCGGGCGGGCCCGCTGCGATGAGATCGACGAGGTCAACGCCGCCACTCCGACGGCGGGCCTCGGCCTCGTCGCCGATAGCTCCGGCTCTCTTAAGGCGCTCCTGGCCGCCCTCGGCAAATCCGGCACCGACGCGAAGAGCCTCACGTCCCTCGTCTCCACGCTGCAGGCGGTCGCTGACCCCACCAAGACCAACGCCGGCGACAAGGACAAGAAGCCGCCCCTCGACATCCCGCGCGGACCGGACGGCAAGCCGACGACGTGGATCGAAGGGATGGCCCTCTGCCGCTGCGGCATCGGAGGTGGCAAGCACCTCTTCAAGGACTGCCCGAAAGCCAAGGAGAAGGCCTCCAAGAAGGCGAAGAAGGCCCTCGCCGCCGTGCCGCCCTCTGGCCTCACGTCTTCCGATGCCCTGGCCGCCATCACGGCGCTCCTCAGCCAGATTGTGGTGGACGGGGGGGCCGGTACGGGGCCCGTGGCTGGAAACGGTGTCGAGTCTAAGTCTGACTCCGCCTATTTTTTCCCATCACGGACCCTCGACACTTTCGGCGCCGTGTCGGTAAACGGCGCTGTGCCGGTACGCGCGCACACCACCGGCCAATGGCGTTCGCGACAGCCTCTCCGCCTCGTCACGCCGTCGACGGGCGACCTGCCCTACCGCGGGCAATGGCTTCCGTCCCGCGAAGACTCGGAGACGTGCGTCCTCATCGCCTCGGACAAGCTCACCGCCGCCGAGCTTCGCGGCACTGGCGCTCGCACGGACCTCTTCTCCTCCGTCATCATCTTTGGTGCCGTCGACTCAGGGTGCACCGGATCCCTCACGCCGCACCTCAGCGCGCTCATCAACGTTCGCCCCTGCGACGAGAAGTTCTCCTCCGCCGACGGCGCCTTGACCGCGGCCAGCTGCATCGGCGACATGCCAGTCGTCCTTCGAGACCTGCATGGCCAACCACATGCTGTCGTGTTCCGCAACGTTCGCTGTGTGCCGGACTTCCACTACACGCTGCTCTCGGTCACGCAGCTTTGGGAAGAGCAGCGCATCGACGCGCAATTCGCCGACAGCCGCTCTCTGCGGCTGCCCAATGGCTTGCGCTTTCCATACCTCGCCGGCCGTCGCCTGCCGTCTCTCTCCATGGTCAGCACGGCTCGCCTCGCGCCCAAGCCACCACCCGTGCGTCCACCACCTGGATTGGGGCTGTTTGCGGCTCCCTCACCCCAGTTTGCAGCTCCCTCACCGCCTTTGGACCCGAGCATCCCCGGCTCTCCTGCCTCGTCTGCCTCCGCTGGTACCGCCTCGCCTGCCTCCGCTGGTACCGCGGCACCCCCCGAGCCAAAAGAATTCCCTGAGGTCGGGAGCCTTGGAGCTGAGCCAGCCCCTCGGGAGGTCTGCACTCTCCCTGGCTGCACCGTAAATCCTCCATCAGCTCCAGCTCCGCCTGGCCCGTCACCGCCAGCCATCTCCATCGCCTCCAATCGGGCTCTTGGGTTCCATCGCGTCGGCGCCACCTCCCACGTCGCTCGCCTCCCCGCCGCACAGGCCGCCGAGCTTCTCCACCGTCGCTCGCACCTCGGCGTGGACAAGATTCGCCACGCGGCGCACACGACGGTTGACGCTCCCAAAATCCTCGCCTCCGCCTCCGCCACGGCGCGCACGAGCTCGTGCTCCTCCTGCGCCGCCGCCCGCATCCGCCGAGCGGCGCACCCCGGCACGCTCTCCGCGCCGGCTCCGGAGCCGGGCGTGCTTCACTACGACCTCAAGGAGCTGGTGCTCTCCATCGGCGGCTACCGCTACGTCGTCTTTGCCATCGACGAGTACTCGCGCTTCGTCTTCGTCGAGTTCATCAAGTTGAAGTCTGATGCCGACGCTGCGATCAAGCGCTGCATCGCGGCCTTCAACGCCACCGTCGGCACGCCCATTGACGAAGCTGGTCAGCCCCTCCCGCGCCCAACCGTTCGCGCCGTGCACGGCGATCGCGAGGGCAAGCTCATGTCGCACGCGTTCCGGGCGTTCCGCACGGCCGAGTTCATCCATCACACTACCTCTCCGCCTCACGACCACGACTTGAACCCGATCGCCGAGCGCATCATCGGCCTCATCTCTGAGACCGCGGTCGCGATAAAGGACTCAACTGACGCGCCGATCCGCCTGTGGCCTTGGCTCATTGCCTACGCTGTCGAGTGGCACAACTCCACGGTCTCATCCGTCGGCTCCTCTTCAGCCGACGCGAATATCTCGCCACACCAACGGCTCACAGGCAGGCCGCCGCGCGTGATGGACCTCGCCTCATTTGGCTCTCGCGCCGTCGTACTCAAACCGCCGACTCACCAGCACAAGCCGAGCCTCAGCCCGCGCGGCTGGATTGGCTCCTTTCTCGGCCGCTCTCGCTATTCCAAGGGGGGGTACGACGTGCTCGTCGGCCAGAAGATCGTCACCTCGTCGAGCGTCCTCGTCGATGAAGAACACTTTGACTGGGCGCCGCCTTCCAAACGGCACCAACCCCTCACAGCAGTTGCCCATGCCTCCGCGCCACCACTGCGACCGACCGCGCCGCCTCTCCTCCTGCCCGCCGGCTCTCCCACATCGCGCACCCTCACCGACCCCATCTTTGGTCCCGCGCCGCTGTTACCGCCCTTGGTCCCCGGGGGGGTGCCGCTCCCTCGCAACGATGGGGGGGTGCCGTCAGCTTCGAACTCACCGTCTGCGCCGCAATCTCCGCGATCTCCGCCTCATTCGCCCTCGCCGCGTGCTTCCCCCATCACCTTTCCCCCGCTGGAAGAGGATGCGACGGCCCCGCCGGTTCCATCTACCGTTGCCCGTGACGGCGCTCCGCAGCGCGCCGCTCGCTCCAGGCCCGCAGTTGACTACTTCAAAAAGCAGCCCAACAAGCGCGAGTGGGGCCCCAAGTGGCTGGATGCTGTTGGCGCCGACCCAAAAATCTCCGGGCCTCTCGCAACCGTGCCCGAGGAGACGCCCTCACCCCCACCGGCTCCCTTGCCCCCGTCGCCCAGCGCGCGCGCTCTTCGCCTACGCCGCGCGCAAGGGTTGCCGCGTGCGCAGCGTGGATCTGGTCGCCGCTTACCTGCAAGGCCGCTTCGTCGACGGCGAAGTTGTCTACTGCTACCTTCCGACCGGCTACGTCGAGTTCGACTCCAACGGTCAACCTCTGATCGCCCGTGTCGAAAAACCTATATATGGCATCCAGCAGGCAGGCCGTCGCCTCCAACGCATGCTCTTTGCGTGGTTAATCGCACAAGGCTTCACCGCCCTCGATGACTCCGACCCTTGCGTGTTCACTCGCGTTCACCCTGACGGCGAGATCATCACCATCGGCGTGTACGTCGACAACCTCCAGATCGTGCACTCCGCCGTGCTCGACGCCGACGGCCGCGGCCACGCTGGTTGTGCCTACAACTCCTTCATGGACTCGCTCGCCAGCGACTGGGACATCACCGACGAGGGCCCCATGGAGGACCTCCTCGGCATCGAGGTTGACTACCTCGCCGACGGCGCGATCAAGCTGCACCAGACGTCCTACGTGAAGAAGCTCGTCGAACGCTTCCTCCCGCACGGCCCACTTGCAAAGGTGCAGCGCGGCTCGCTGCCCTACTCGTCTGAATTCCTCAAGCACATCGCCGATGCGCTCGCTCTTCCCCCGGAGAGCTATCCGGAGCTGGTCCGGCCCATGCAGGAGCGCCTCGGCTGCCTCATGTATGCGGCAACATCTACTCGCTGTGATATTGCCTTCCCCGTGCACTATCTCTGTAAGTGCCTTCAGAGACCTACGCCCGAGCTCATCCGCGAGACAGACTTTATCCTCTCGTACCTTGCGCGCTTGCCTTCGGCTGGCCTTACGTACACACGAGAGCAGATGCGCCTTTCGGGCTTCTCAGACGCGTCGTGGGAGACGGCGGCCTCGACGTCTGGCTGGGTGGTGCTGTGGCAATCGGCAGCGCTGTCCTGGGGCTCGCGCAAGCAAAAGTCCATCGCGCTGTCTTCCTGCGAGGCCGAGATCATTGCCCTCTCCGAGGCCGCCAAGGACGTGGTCTACCTGCGCAAGCTCATTCGCGGCCTTGGTGAGCCCGAACCCGGTCCTTCGACGCTCGCCACCGACTCCCAGAGCGCACGTGACGTCTCTTACAACCCAGAGCACCATGATCGCATGAAGCACGTCCAACGACGGCACTTCTTCATCCGCGACATGGTCGAATCCTTCGAGATCGAAGTGCCCTTCGTGCGCACCGCGGACAACATCGCCGACTTCTTCACAAAGCCGATGAAGTCCGCCAACCAGTTCCACGCCTTCCGAAAAACTATTATGAACGAACATTGACCCTACTGCTACTCAAACTCATGCCGCTTCGGGAGATAGTCTGCCCTTCCATGTCACCCACGTCGGTCAGAGGGGGGGCGTCCGAACGCGTCACGTAGTTCACAGTCCGGTGTTCGTTTCAGTAACGTACGGTAGGTGGGTTTTAGGATTCAAGCAGGCCCCAGACCTCTTCATTCTCTCGCCGTGCGCTCCGACCGCACGCGCAACGACGTGGGGAGGCCTGTGATTTCACAGTGCGAGTTCACATGCTCTTCGCGAGAGCGAAGGGGGCTCAGCGAATGCCCGTGCGCGTCGGATCTTCGGGGTTGCATCAGACGGGCCGCGGCACCAAGAGCAGCAGCAATGCTTTGCTCGGCACGGGCCTCGCGCTCATCTTTGGCATCGCGCTCATCGCTGCGGGCGCCTCGATGACTTCGCGGCTTGGCACTGGGGACTCGGGCGCAAACGACGGTGCGCGGCTCTTGCGGCAGGCACGCACACCCATGCAGCAGCAGGGTGTCATCCACTTGACGCCCGAGGACGAAGCACACGCCTTGTCGTTGCAGAAGGAGGCCATCGCGAGCGCAGCAGGCTTGGAGCTGGAGACGTCGGCGGCATCAGAAGCTCGTCGGCACTCTGAGAAGCAGCAGAAGATGGAGTCGCAGCTGCAGTCGCGCGCGGCCGACCCGATGGCGACGGGCTGCCTGGTCACCCAGTGGGCGGCGGTGTGGCTCGTGCACGACGGGCGGATGCGCAGCCACGTGGCGGTGCCCACGGCCCAGTGCGACATGCACGCGAGCGAGATTGAGGATGTCAACCAGTACACGAAGAGCCACGGCGGAGAGGGCGCGTACACGCTCGACGAGGAGCAGTCGCGACGCGCGTGCGAGCGCCCCGGCTGCTTTCCAGCCAAGAAACGCGCCAAGGATCCGTACCCGGGCGACGGCGGCCCCAACCCGCTCGCCGAGCCCCCTGGCGGCTGGGGCACGGGGGCGCAGCAAGGCTGGCAGAAGCGGAGTGGACTGCAGCTGAATGAGGCGGCGCAAAAGCTGTTCTCACAGGCGCCGCCGCCCGCGGGCGAGCCGCTGCTGCTCGTGTTTGGCGGCGCGACGGTGAACGACATGCTGCGCAACTGGGCGGTCCATGCGCGCGAGAATACGGGCATGCTCTACTGCGTCGCGTGCATGGACGCCAAGCTCTTTGCGCTCGCGAATGAGCACGACATCCCGGCGGTCATGATGGCGAAGAGCGGAGGCGATGCCGAGAGCGCGGTCGAGACCCGGTGGAAGTACTATCGGATGGACCCGAAGGCGTTCATGCAGATGGGCATCCTCAAGGTCCGATTCTTTATGGAGTTTCTGCGGGCGGGCTTTGACCTGCTCTGTTCGGATCTCGATGTGGTCTGGCTCTCGGACCCACGACCCTTCCTCTCGGGCAAGGCGATGGGCACGGCGCTCCTGCCGCTCGCTGACGTCGTCGTGTCCACGGACGTGACCTCGGGCATCAACGACCACGACGGCGCCTCGTGGGGCCTCTATGGCGAGTTGAACACCGGCATCATCCTGCTGCGCTCGACGCGTGCGGCTCTCGCGCTCTGTGATGAGTGGATCCGGCGCATGCAAAAGGAGATGGTCGAGCGCCCGCCGCCCTCTGGCGGCTTTCTGCAGTGGTGGTCGAATGACCAGACCTTTTTCAACGAGGTCGTGCACCGTGCGACGGAGATGAGGCAGCTGGCCCTTGGCCTCAAGGCGTCGAGCGATGCGATCCGACGCGAGGCGGCGGGGCTTGTGCGGAGGGCGACGCCCCTCGCGGAGGGTCGGCTGAAGCATCTCGAGGCTACCCTCGCCAACATGACCGCCCTCCACGCCGCCATCCCGCCCCAGGAGGCCGACTTGCTCGCTCGCGGAACGAGGCTACCCGGCACGTGGCGCGACTATGAGCAGGTCACCGACCGCCGGCCGCGGACGGCCGCACAGTACTTTGCGGCCCTGCGGAATGTGCAATTCAAGAGGCTCACCTGCCGCGCGTGCGGCGGCGAGGGACAGCTCCCTCTCGCCATCGGCACGCTCCCCTACCTGCACTTCGCGTCGGGGCACACCTTCTTCACGCAGTCGCTGCAGGAGCGTAACGGCTTCATGCCCGCGTGCGTGCACACGACCTTCCAGTTCGGCGACACGGCCGAGTTCACGTGGGGCAAGCGCTCGCGGCTGCGGGAGAAGGGCCTCTGGGCCGTCGACGACGACGGCTACTACAGGCGGCAGGGCACGGGGACCCATCCGGCAGAGGCGAGCTACGAGGGCTTCCTGCAGCTCACCGGAGATTTGATGCCTCCCGATCTCGACTCGCTCACGCGTAACGAGGCGTCCGCAACTGTGAAGCTCGAGGGTGTGTACACGTACGTGGGCAAGGCCCTCGAGAACACAGTGCCCAACGTCTTCAAGTTGCCGATCCGCAACCCCAACCGCCACCTGTTGCTCGACTCCTTCCAACGGCGCCTGGTGCACAATGCGATGGCGCTCGGGAGGGCGCTCCGTCGCAAGGTGATCATGCCGCGCATGCAGTGTTGGTGCGACCGCTTTTGGAACCCGATGGCCAACTGCCGGATGCCAGGCGTGAGCGCGAGCCAGCACCCGCTCCCGTTCCACTGCCCCTTCGACCACGTGTACGACCTCGAGAAGTGGGTCCACTCGGACGCGCCCTTCCGAGAATATTCCTTCCTCAACCACAGCCGCATCTTGCCATCAGACCGCGCCGATGCAGTCGAGCTCGGGGTGATAGGCGCGCGCGGCTGGACAGCGAACGAACTCGGAGCTGCCACGAGCCCGGGTGCCGACGGCAAGCCGCGGCGCACGCTAACAATGGGAGTGGGCGACAGCTACAGTGACGTCAAGGGCGCGCTCAGCACGGCGGGCTGGGGCTCGGCGTACGTGCTCACTGTGGACGCGAGATCGATCGAGCTACTTTGCGAGCACCTCGGCTCTACGCAGGCGAATCGCGAGTTCAATGCCATCATGCACACGGTGCTCGGCGTGGCGGAGCAGGTGCGATACTGCGACGAGTTTGAGAACCCGACGTACGGCATCGGGCCGAACGCTCACGATGAGTGGGCCAATCCGATCAACTGCACCTGGGGCTTCCACAGACCACCGCCGCTGCCCGAAGCGGAGCCCGTCCAGTGCCTCAAGGACGCGGCCGCGATGCTCGCCAGTCGGCTCGTCGAGCCCAAGCGCAGCTGGGACAATGTGCCGCGCTGGTCCGGCCCGAGGCACGGCCGGCGCCGACAGGCGTGGTCGACGAACGACCGACCTGCCTACCTGCATAAGCAATGAGCCTAATGGGCCGAATGAGCCGAATGAGCCGAATGAGCCTATCTGCATAGGCAATGAACCTCCGTGTCGGCGGACTGGACTAATGAGCCTAATGAAATGAGCCTCCGTGTCGGCGGACTGGCCGCGTGCGCACGCAGCTCTGATTTGGCCCTCGAATTCGTCAAAAATCCGACTTTGACGCAGCTCGGATTCGGCCTCTTGCCCAACGCTTGAGAGAGAGGCTCCACCCTTAGTAGCGAGTACAGGCTTCGCACACTCAGTTGCGGGACGAGAAGTTCTCGTCGCCGCGCGTGTACGGAGCTACGTTCCGTTCTAGTCGGCTCGCTTGACGTGTGCGGCGCGGCCGGATGCCGTTGACGCTGTGATCGTACATTTTTTCGCAGACAACGAGAGTATCGCGCAGCTGAATCTGTTAAGGCCCTGCGACCCTTTCAAATCGCATTCCTCACACGCCTAAAAAGTAATCAAGTCCGAACCCCTGGCGAAGGCGACGCGCACCGCCACGGAGTCGGGCGAGGCGGCGACCAGGCTCACGAGCGGCACGGGTGCGGCTGACAGCTTGCCCCCACCCGGAGGTGGCAGCGGTGGCTTCGGCGGCGGCGGCGGCGGCGCGGCGCCCGCCCGACGCACCTCGAGCAGACGCACTTCAAACCTCAGGTCCGCATTCGGTGGGATGACCTTGCCGTGCCCGTTGGCCCCATACGCAAAGTCCGATGTGACGAGGAGCTCGGCCTTCTCGCCCAGGCTCATTTTGGACACGCCCTCGTCCCAGCCACGAACCACCTCGCCCACGCCCAGCGTGAACGAGAATGGCCGATTCCGTGTGTACGACGAGTCAAACTCACTGCCGTCCGTCTGCAGCATGCCGCGGTAGTGCACGCTAACTGTGTCTCCCGCGACTGGAAAGGTGACACCGTCGCCTGCCTCGATGCGCACAACAGAGACGGAAACGCCCACATCCTTATCATGCCAGCTGTCCAGAGCGCGCTGATTCGCAGAGGGAGCGACGGCGCCGCCGCTGCTGGAACTTGAGGCCTGGTCTCCCAGCTTCTCGCCGAGCGCCGCAGCGGCTGCTTCCACATCATCATTGTGCTCCTCGAGCGCACGCTTGCAGTCATTCCTTGAGGCGCCCGTGCGCGTTTGCAAGAGCTTAATTGCGCCGAAGGACGGCATACAGAAGGAGCTAGGGCGAGTGCGTATACGACATTCTTCGTGCGGAATTCGACGAATTACCGGTACAATTACCGGCACATAACATATGGTCGACACGCTTCCCGAAGGCTTCGTTGGGCGCGCAAGCTCCTTTGCACAGTCGACGGGTCGTGCGCCACGCGTGTGCGAGGTCAACACGCGACCGGGTGCCCCATCTGCAGCCTTGCTGTGCAAAGAACTTGGTGAGGGCTGCGAGTTTATCGGCATCACCTTCCTGCAAAGGCGGGCAAACTCCGACTTGAGCCGGAAGGTTCGTCGACTGTTGCACAACCATTCCGCGCAGATGCTGAGTGCCGGACCAGCGCTTCTCTCAGCGCGTGCCATACTCCATCATCCAGCTGCCGCCACGCTGCCCAGATCTTGCGATGTCCTTGTGCTTCATATGGACGCACCATCGGCTGAAGGGCGGCAAACCCTCATCGTTGACCTCTCCGCAGCCATGGAACTCGCTCGATTGGACGCGCCAACGATGCTCATAATGATCGGTCGCCACTGCGACGCCCCTTCCAGTTCCACGTATACCGGAGCGTGGGGGTCGATACAATCGGAGCGCTGCTGGCGCCATGCCTGGCGCAAGATGGAGACGCGACGCGACATTCTCGACTCCCAGTGCACCTCCTCCACGCCCGACGGCTGGATCTGGTGCACGGGTCGATTTGCACCCACATCAGCTTGCACGCCCGATCATCCGGCACTCCTCGAGACTGCGCTTGCTGCCACTCGCCATCTGGAAGCGCGCAGCGCCTGCAAAGTGAGCCGAGATGTTGTGACGTTTCCCAAGCGGCTGTTGGCGCCTGAGTGGAAGCTGCTCGTGCCGCAGGACAATACCACTAGCGCGGCTGTAGACGACGATGACGAACCGTCGCTCCTCTCCACCGTGCGAAGCTTCGTCTCGATCCAGCGTCGTGTCATGCGCAGGTATCGCTACTACACCCTGATGCACTGCGGGCTGCAACAGCCTCGACTCGCCTTGGCCCCGCCCGAGTTATGTCTGCTCTTCAAGAACGACGTCGCGGAGCGATGGGTGGCGATGATCACGTCCACAGACGGCGGTCGAACGTTTGGCTACACCCGCTATCCGCAGCTAGTATTGCCCGTCCAGACGCGGAACAACTCACACCTCATCCCCACGACCATGACGCACAATGCCGCGTTTGCCTCCATTGACGGCGGCTCGCGGTTTGCGGTGATTGGCGGCCGCTTCGGCCCCCACTTTCTGCCCCTTGGAAGTGGTGCACGCCCAGGCGTCTACATGGCAACCGGCCTCAGCTTGCGATGGAGCACCGCCACAGAGCAGTCGCCGCGGTATGCCGGTCGGGGCCAATACTATCTGGATGCCGCTCCACAATCGACTCAGTGGCGTGACTTTCGACTGATCTTCAACGGGACGCATCCTGGTTGCGTCGAGCGGCGCCCTCGGGCGTGGACGCGCGCTGATGGCAGCGGTGCGTGCGAGTTCGATGGCAGGCTGAGCCTCGTGGAGCACAATGGCGAACTTGTGCTCTTCGCGCGCGCGAATTCTGGAGCCAGTGGCCTTCGCTTTGTCCAGGCCACGCGGTCCAAGGACAATGGGCGCTCTTGGTCACCCTTTTCACAATTGCACATCGAGCAGTGGGCGCCGTCGAATGGCGACTTGTACTTCTTCTCCGTCCAGCCCAACCCAGTGCATAACGGCTCCCTAGTTGCCATGGTTCCAGTCGTGCATCACTTCTCCGCGTGCGTCAGCCTCACATTCTCTGTCGATGGCTTGCGTTGGTCGCCGCTCTCGCCGCTCGTGCGCTGCGCTGCGTATGGCGAGCGCTCGGCACACCACCCAGTGTCCGGTGGGCTCGTGCGCGTGAGCCAGGAGCGCATCGCGCTACTTGTGCACGAATCCGTGCCGTACATCTACGTCGACAAGCGCACGCCGGAGGTGCTCCGAGTATGGCTCGAGGATGCAAAGGTCAGAGGCTGGCGACATGCTGGCAGCGGCACTCCTGCGATTGGAGCAGCAGCCAAGCATGGACCCGAGATGTCACAGCTCGTGCGTTATGAGTTCGGGTGCGGGCTGCTCGCGCAATGGACCCGGAAGGGACTGCAAGCGCTCAGGGACGGAACACGACGAGATGGAGGTAGTACACTAGACGAAATTCTTGCCAACCCTCAGCGGTTTCAATGCGCGACGAGTCGGGACTCCGCGTGCCCGCAGCTGTAGGTTTGCACAACTTTCACCCTTCTAGCGGTTTGTAGCACACGCATCGGTACCGAATCGGGCAGCCTCCAGCCTTAGTATTAGTGGTGCTTCTCGGCGAATGTTAATTTGCGTTATTTCGCGCAACGGTCAAGAGAAGATTCTAGATTGCAAAGATTGCAAATCCAACTTGGAACTTCGGTGGGCACGCGTCGCAAACGGCGTCACCCGATCTCGGCCAGGCGAGATACCTCGCGCGATCCACGCGCTCCCCACTGTCGAGATCGCTCGCCTCGGCGGTATTTGTCGCCGCCGACTGTTTAATGATAACCATTGGCAGTGAAATTTGTTTCACTCTTTCACACGCGGTTTCGCGCGTGAAAACGAATCGCTTCGCGTCATGGAGCCGACCGCCTCGCGCGGCCGTGGCGGCCGCGCACCAACCGGTCGAGGTTTGGCTGCAGCCGCAAGCCGTGATGGCAGCAGTTCAGCAAGGTGCGTGGTAAGTCGTGACCTATATAGGCCTGGTCTCTCGAGCCGTTGCAGCAACGGCACTGCCTCGTGCAACTCAGCACGTGGTTCTGGTTGCGACTCGGCGCGGCTGTCCGCGGCCGGGCCAGCGCACCATGTGCCGCCAGAGGTGCAATCGACCGACGAGGTCGTGCAGGCGGTCACGCAGTGCCAGGCAGCGCTCGACGCTTGCGACAGCCGCGGCGTGCTGCCCTCGCTCCAGGCGGCGCAGCTGCAGCCGGCACAGCGACCCGCGCTCATCCGGCAGCTGCTGCTGCTCAGGCTGCTGCGCGCGGTTGCGCCCGAGGGTGACTGGGTGAGCGAGGCGCAACTTGCGCAGGCGCTCCACCCGCTCAAACCGCTCGTGGCTAGAACCAGCGGTGCCGCTGGCGCCCACGGCATCGAGCCCCTCCTCTTCCGACAGACGGTGCTCGCACAGCTGTGGCAGGAGGCAGGCCGTGGGCGCGTGCACCTCCTCCTTGAGCGGCTCTGCCCCGTGCCCCCTGCCAGCCCCGACGACAGCTACTTGGGCCTCTCCGCCACCGCCGCCACCTCCGTCACCTCCCTCGGAGGTCGCAGCGCGGCGGCACTCACGTCACGTACGATGGCGGGCGCGAGCGCGGGCGTGGCCAACGTGGCGGCGGTCTCGGCCGTAGGCGGCGGTGGTCACGCGCACAGCGTCCGTGCACGCGCGGCGCCCTTGACAGTCACCGCCGCCTCCGCCGCCGCCGCCGCTGCCGCTCAGGCCACAGGCGGCGCCCGAGGCGGCGCCCGAGGGCGAGCGTCGCATGACCCACCCACCTCGGAAGGCATGGTGGCGGTCCCGGGCCCGTTTGGCGCCACAGGCACGCCGCCCTCGCCATTGCCTGACGCGATGACGTATCCCCAGTGCAGCCACGCCGTCGGGCTCCCCACCGCGTTGGACGCGAGGCTTGTGAAACTCTCGAGCACGCCGCCCGAGTACGAGCTGCAACGCGCCATCGTGGGCGGCGTGGCGGGCTATGATGGGGCTGGACGTACCTCGCGCGCCCCGAATGTGATTGCACTCCCTCTTCACGCCGACATTGCCGCCCAGTCCCGCGCCTATCAGCCCGCCGCCGTGGCGGGCTGCGGACGCCACTACCCCGGCAGCGGCGGCAGCGGCGCCGGCAGTCGAGGAGGCGGCGGCGGCGCCAACTTCGCGTCAGTCGTGTATCCGGCCGGTCGGCTCGCCGTCGTCCTCGATACCGTGAGCGGCGAGCAGCACTGCTTCGAGGGCCATAGCCAGCTGATCAGTTGCATAGCGCTGCATCCGAGTGGAACCAAGGTCGCCACAGCGCAGCTTGGCTCGGCTCTCGAGAAGACGGCCGCGTATGCGACGGTGTGGGCCCTCGCCACGCTTCGGGAGCTCGGGCGGGTGGGTTGGACGACCGCGGCGGACGGTGGCCCCGATGGCGGCGGCGCGGGCGGCAATGCCCCGCAGCCATGCTTCAAGAACTCGATCTGTGCTCTCGCCTTTTCGCCCGACGGCTCGCTGCTGCTAGCGGTGGGCACGAGCGGCGGCGACGAGCATACATTGTGCGCGTTTGAGTGGAGTACGGGCACGCTGGTCGCCAAGGCGGTGGCGATCGTGGCGCGGCCGCTGGGCATCTTTGGACTCGTGGTCGGTCAGTTGGCGTCTTCGGCCGAGGACGAAAAGGCGGCACCGCTGGCGGCGCGGCGCACGGGGAGGGCGGCGCGTGCGCTCAGCATCGCCTCGGGCGACGGCGGCGGCGGCGGCGGCGGCGGCGGCGGCGGCGGTGGCGCAGGAGGTAAGGCGGAGGCGATGCGGTTGGTCGTGTACGGCGCGGCGAGCGCGCCCAAATTCACGACGCTCTCGCCACCGCAGGGGCGCTCAGGCCGGCCGGTGGCGCCGCCCCCGGGGCAAAGTGCCGCCGCGTCGATCGCCGCGAGCAATGCCGAGGGCGCGGCCATCGCCGCCGCGTCGCAGTGGGCGCTCCCCAAATGGGCCGCCGTCCAGTACGGCGCCACCGCCACACCGCCGCGTGCCGTGACCGCGGCGCTGTTTGCGCAGTCGGCGCTGCCCTCGGCGGCGCCCACGGCGGCGCACGGCATGCTACTGGCAGGTGGATCGAATGGACTGCTGTATTGGGCGGACGTGGCCACGTCGCCGGATGTGGTTGGCTCGGTGGAGGCGCACGGTGGTGCGCCCGTGACGGCGCTTGCCCTCGTGGGCGAGCGGCTGGTTGCCTCGGGCGGCATGGACGGCACGCTGCACCTGTGGGAAGCGCGCGCCGCCCCGAGCGCGACGGCGGGCGCCGCTGCCAAGGGCGCCGCCGCGGCACGGCTCGTACGCATTCACACGTATACGCTCTCGCAGCCGTTACGAAGCCCCAAGCCGACGCGACGTGGCGCCGACGGAGGCGCGGCTCGTGAGGAGGACGAGGACGACGAGGACGGCGACGAGGGGGTTGGCAAGCCAGGGGTGGCGGCAGGGGGGCTCCGGGTGGAGGTGTTCAGTGGCGGCACCGAGGGGCAAGGCGGCACCGAAGGCAAGGGTGGCGGGCGCGGCCGAGGTGGGCGCACCGTGGGCGGGCGAGGCGCGCGCGGCGGCAGCGTGGACGCGGGCGCGGGCGATCCCGGCGGCCCGATGAGCCCGGGGATGACCAGTCGCCTTGCCGGAGCTATCCGCTCGATTGCAATGCTGCCGTATGACTCCGCCGCGACCGCGACCGCCGTCACCGCCGTCGCTGCCGCGAGCCATGTCCTCGTGACGGCCGCTGCCGGCGGTCTCTCCCCTCCGCAGGCGTCGTATGCCTTTGGCGGACCTCGCTCGCTACTCACGCCGCATGGCGCGGCGGCGGCGGAGGCGCAGCGCGCGCGGCAGTTGGCGGCGCTCGCGAGCGATCTCGAGAGATCTCGCGACGGTCGGCCGCCGTCGCACCTGCCGTCTCATAGTGTGGTGGAGGCGGCGCGGGGCCAGGCGGCCGCGGCGGCAGATCCGCTCACCTCGGGCATCGCCATCCCCTCTCTCGCCGTCGGCACCGCTCGCAATTCGCTCTGGCGGGTGGGGCCGTTGGGCGCCGTTGAGCTGATTGGATGTCATCACGACCGGCCGCGCGCGCTCGCGCCGCACCCCAGGGACGCGCGGTGTTGGGCGAGCGTTGGCTTGGACCGGCAGCTGTTGCTTTGGAGGGCGCCGCTGGGCGCTCCCGTGTCCCGTGCCCTGCTGCCGACCGCCGCCAACTGTGTCGCCTTCTCACACGACGGCCGGCTCATCGCGACGGGTCACCCCGATGGCACGGTCCGCATCCATCTCCTCCCCGGCAGCTTTTTCAGCGGGGGTGGCGGCAGCTGGGATGGCCTCATTTGGGATGGCCTAGTGCCCTCTCGCCGTCTCTCCTTGGTCGCCGTCTCGGGCGCGCCACTCTATGCCGCCGAGGCGCGCGCGCCCGATGAGCGAGCGCCGCCGCCCAGCGTCGCGTTCGGGGCGCCACGCACCGAGGGCGGCGCAAGCCCAGGCAGCTGTGCCCTCGAGGCCGTCGCCTTCAGCTCCGCGGGGACGAGCTCGGTGCTCGTCGCGTGCGGCGGGCACGATCGCGCCATTCGCGTCTTTGAGCTGCGCGTCTCGCCGCGCGCGCCGCCGGGCAGCCATCCGTTGCAAGCGAAGGGGCCGGTGGTGGCGGCGGCCGTGGGCGTCGCCGAGGCAACGGCGCTCGGTACGGCGCTCGTGGGGCGCCTCGAGCCCAAGTGCTGCTGCCGCGGGCACGGGGCCCTCGTGAGCGCGCTCGACTTTTCGGCGGACGGCGCTCACCTTTTCTCGACTTCGAGCGCTCGCGAGCTCTTCGTGTGGAGCCTCCCCTCGGGCGCGCGCATCATGGCGGTACCATCCCGACTCCCCGCGGACGCATGCTGCCTGTACGGCGGTCTCCTGTACGGGGCCGATCGGATGGGATGCTTCCCACCGGGCGCTCCACGCGCCGCGCTGCTGCAGACGGCCCACGCGGTACGTGAGCCACGTGAGCCGGGCACGCCCCTTGCGCAGCGCTCGGCCGCCGAGCCTGGGCTGCTCCTCGCTGCGGCCGATGAGGGTGATCTGCGCCTGTACCGCTCGCCGTGCGTCGTGGCGAGCGCGCCCTCGCGCGACGGGCGCGCGCACTGCGATCGGCTCGCGAGCGCTCGCTTTCTCGCCGACGGCTTCTCCGCCGTCTCCGCGGGCGCCTTCGACCGCATCCTCGTCCGATGGGACGTGAGCAAGCAGCAGCGCACCGGAGAGTGGAGATATCCTCAATAGCCGCGGCCACCAGCTTCTTGCCTCCCTCCCTCCTGTGCTGTGCTCTCCTGAGGCTGAGCTCCAGGCACCAGGGAGGTGTCCTTGCGCGGCGGCGCATGGCAGATTCTCGATGTCGAGACTGTACCTCTGAAAACCCTCTGAACTCTGAATCTACATCAACCCGGAGCTGTAGTAGTGCAGCACCAAGGCCTTCATGGAGGCCTTTCGAGATTCTTTGGAGAAACGTCGGATTCACAGAGCAGTTGTTGTACTCTCGTTTTGGATTGAACATGCACGACCTTTTCAACTGTGAGTTGGTTTGCCTTCTCGGAATAATGCGTTCGTCCCTCGCCGCCATCGCCGTCCTCCTCCCCTTCATCACGGCGCGCCTCGCGCAAAAGCGCCGCGGAGCCTTTGGCTTCGATGACGAGGCGCTCAGCGACGCCGAGTACTTTGAGCAAAAAGTCGACCACTTCACCCCCGGCAGCACGGCCTACTTTGCGCAGGCCTACTACACGAACGAGGAGCACTTCAAGGCGGGCGGGCCCGTGTTCCTGTACATTGGCGGCGAGGGGCCGCTCTCGTCCAAGTCAGTCACGCGCAACTTCATCGTCGACTGGCTGCCTTCCGTCGGTGGCCTCCTGTACTCTCTTGAGCACCGCTACTATGGCTGCCACAACGTGTCGAGCTGCCCATACGACGTGCACTTCAATGGGACCGTGAACGAGCAGATGCAGTACCTCACGACGGAGCAGGCGCTCGCGGACCTCGCAGCCTTTGCGACCGCCAAGAAGAAGCTGTACAAGCTGGAGGGATGCCCGTGGGTGCTGATCGGAGGCTCGTACCCGGGCATGCTGGCGGCCTTTGGGCGAGCGCGTTATCCGGAGGTGTTTGCATGCGCCGTGGCCTCGTCGGCGCCCGTGCACGGGATCCTCGACTACCAGGCGTTTGAGGAGGTTGTCAGCCGCGGCTACGCGATGAACGTCGAGGGCGTGCGCGGCTCCCCCGCGTGTGCCAAGGCGATCGACGATGGCCACGTGGAGGTGGGCGAGCTGCTCAAGACGGCGGCTGGGCGCGCGAAGCTCACCGAGCTCTTCCCGAAGCAAGTGCCGCGTGCGAGCTGGCTCGAGGACCCGACCAACCAACGCACCTTTGCGGGCTGCGGCGTCGCCTCCTTCCCCGCCCAGGCCAACCACCCTGGCTGCGCTGGAGGCGCGTGCGGCGTGACGGAGATCTGCGAGATCATGGCCTCGGGCAAGGGCACGCCACTCGAGCTGCTCGCCAAGGTGGCGGCGGCGCAGTACGGGGGCGGGGCCGACATGACCGGCACTTGCGAGATGGACTGGGAGATGCCGGGCGACGTGCCGCCTGCCCGCCTCAACTATTGGGGATGGCAATGCTGCACCGAGTACGGCTTCTACCAGACGTGCGAGGAGGGCACCGAATGCTTCTACACGCGCGGCATCGTCTCATTTACGAGCCCGGACCACGCGCCCGACGGCTACTGCCAGTCTCAATTTGGGATCGCACGCGCGGACTCGCAGCAGAAGATCATCGCCCGCGAAGCTCGCTGGACGTCCCTTGTGGGGAATGCGAGCAAGATCCTGTGGGTCAACGGCGACCTCGATCCTTGGCACGCGCGCTCCAACCTCGCACCGCCCGCGGCGGACCAGCCTGTCATCTGGCCCGTCGAAGGGGCGAGCCACTGCGCGTGGATGGCCCCCGCGAGCGAGGCCGATCAGCAGTCGGTGCAGCACGCGCGTGCGGCCATCTACAAGCAGCTGAGCGAGTGGCTGCGGAGGGGATAACGGGATCCGAGACCTATTATTGTTTGTGGGCACGAGAACTGTTCACACTCGATTCACACCTCGGCGCCCGAACGCCGCGCGACTCCTGCACGTAACATGCTGAAGCTGGTCGTGGGTTTTGTACTCATCAGCCTCGCGCTTCAAGCCGCGGGGCAGACTTGCACCAACATCTGCAAATACGGCGCAGACGGAAACGGCGACGACGGTGGCCCGGGCCGAGAGTACTCCGACTGCGCCTTCGGAATGGATTGCGTGCATTGTGGCCCACGCAACCAAGCGCCTCCACCGGCACCACAGCCGTTCTGCACCAATCAGTTGAACAGCGGCTTGCTGTACTCGAGGGACTTTCCCTTGCCGTGCACCTCCTTCACAATGTACCCCACTGTTTGCGCTCCCTACTCCGCCGCGCGAACCAATATCAACGTGACAGCGAGCGCGGCGTCTACCCAGGTGAACATCATCGTCAGCACGCCGACGCCGAGCGCGACTACCGCCGTCGAGCCAATGCTGTCTACCTCCGTGTTTGCGAACGCGTTCGCGGCAAGCTCCTTCTTTGGGGTGACGGCGACGTCCGCACCAACCATCGCCTCTGGGCCTATCGTCGTCACAGCCATCCCCCCCATTATGAGTGCCGGGCTCTCCGTGCCAAACGCCGGCGCCGGCAGTACGCTCACACTAGCGATCGCCATCGGCGTCGGCTTGTTGGTGGGCGGGATTGCAGTCACCATTCTGGTCATCCGCTGCAGGAGCCGCAACGGCAAGAGTGACATGCCGGCGACGCGGAGCGGTGCGTTTGCGAAGCGGCTTGCGCGGCGGCGCGCCTCTCGCGCCGCAAAGCGCGCGGCGACGGCTGCCGAGTGGCGGCTGATTAACGAGGCCCTCGCCGCTTCCGCCTCCTCTCGCTCCGTCGACAGCGGCTCCCCTAGCGTGCCGTGCCCACCCTCCTCACCGAGCACGCGCCACGCCACGCTGTTGAGCCGCTACGTCGAGCGGCTGCGCGCTCTCGGCCGCGAGCGCCTGCGCAAGACGCATCTATTCTGCCGCCTGCGCAGCTACCTGCGGCGGCGCCACCGCCACCGCAAGATGATTCTCCGCAAGGCTCAGGCGGTCTTCTCACCATCTCCTCCATCTAAAGCGCTAGCCGGAGTCACGGCCCGACTTGCTGTGGTCGACCACAAGGTGACCGACGATCCCGTCCCCGATCTGCGAGTGCGCCCACATCGCGTCTCCGTGGCGCGTCTCCGTGGCGGCATGCAGGCCACTGCGCCCGACGCTGACGCGGCCACCGCTGCGATGAGCTCCGCGATGTCTGAGCTCGATGTGGCTGCCGCCACACCCATTAGCCTCGCATCGTCATCAGAGCTCATCGACCGGCTCAGGCTCCGGTTCCACCTCAGACGCAGCCTCCAGCTCCGCCGCCACCTCCGACGCCGGCACCAGCTCGTCGAGCTCGACCCCGAGGTGAAGCGTGAGTTGAGCGAGCTCGACCACGATCTGCTCGAGGCGTTTGGGCGTGGCGATATCGCCCTCGTGCGCTCGTCCTGGCTGCTCGCCCAGCTCGCCCTGCAGCCGGACTACCGCATCGTCCGGCGGCAAGACCTCAAGCCTGTGGGCGGGATCACGCCGCATCTGGAACCCGAGGAAGCGAAGCGTCTTCTACTCAAGGGCGAGCGCGCCATCGGCGCGTTCTCCTTTGGCTGGCCCACCTCCGGAAACCCAGACCCCACCGGCCATCGCATCGAAGCCTTGTGGCGTGCCCTTCAAGAGCGGCCCGACATTGAGGCCTTTTTCTGGGATTTCCCGTCGCTGTACCAGAACAGCGACCAGAGCCCGCGCACCGAGGAGCAGGAACGCGCCTTCAAAAGAGGCCTCGGCGTCATGGGCCACATCTATGCCTCCGCCATCGGCACGACCGTGCTGCAGCTCAAGGAGCTGCCCCTACGACCGCCAGAGTACGACGGCAAGCTCTGCCTCTTCGACCTCGCCCCGGGCGTCGACGGGGCGGCGATCAAGGCGGCGCTCGAGTCCCACGGCCACATCATCAGCTGCACGCTCGGCAGATTTGGATCCATGACCGTGTGCTTCACAACGCACGGGGCGGCGCAAGCGGCCAAGCGAGCGGCGGCGCAGCTTGCGCACATTGCTGGCGGCGTGGACACGCTCTTCAACGAGCGCTCGTACGACGGACGCCACGGCGAGGCCGGCCTCGACGACGACGAGGGCCGTGGCTGGTGCGTCTTCGAGTCGGCGGTGAGCGGCGAGCTCATCCTGCGGCTGTCCGCCATCCCGCGGGTGAAGGCGGAGCTGGATAAGCTGCCCCCCAAGATGCTCCAGCTCCGCAGCGGGTACCCCCTTGAGACCGTCGACTTGAGCGCCGGCCGGCTCGAGACCCGCGTCGACGAGGTGGTCGCCCGCATCGAGCGCGCCACCTTCACGGGCAAGGGCGACAAGGCCATGGTTGTTGGCCTTTACAAGAAGTACGTGGATCGAATTGCGGGCGCACTGCAACGAGTGTTGCCCAAGATGCTCGCGTCCGACGGCGCGACGGCCGCGCCAGCGGAGCTGCCGCCACCGGTCGATGCGCCCGCCCCCGCGGCGCTGCGCCTCTCCGAGGGACAGCCGCTGCTCCTGCTCTCTTGGCAAGGCAGCGACGCGGGCGGCGGGCCGCGCTTTGGCGTCGTCGATGTGACTGGGGGGCGCGTCGCCGCCGCCGTCACGGGCGGCGACGACGCCGAGCTCGCCTACGACCGATGCAGCCAGGCGGTGCTGCCGTGGCGGCCGCCCGCTGCGGGCTGGGCCGCCGCGTTCGTCGGCGATGCGCGTGCGCTTCGAGACCTCGTCGAGCCCGCACGCCGCCTGGCGGACGATGCTCGGCGGGTGGAGTCGGAGTCGGCTGTGCGCGCCGTCGGCGAGCGGGCGCGCGAGATCGCCGATGGCGCGGCGCGGTGCAACACGATCGCGCACGCGACGCGAGAGGCGGGCGCCGCCGTGCAGTCGTGCGTGGACGCGGCGGCGGCGCTCTTCAGTAACGGCGATCCCACGCAGTTCCAAGCTGCGCTCGTCAAGGTGCGCGCGGCGGTCGAGAGGCTGCAGCCCGTCGCGCTCGAGGCCGCGCTCACTGCGGCGCTGCACTCCAGCGGCGCGCTCGGCGCCCGGCGCTACGCCGCCGGCCAGCCGCTCGCCGTGCGTACGGCCGGCGGCTGGCGCGATGCCGACGTGGTAACGGCGGGCGCCGACGGCCTCTGGCACCAACTCACCTTTGAGGGCAGCGGCGAGCCACCAGCCACGCTCACGCTGCACCCGTGGAACCACGCGCCCCGCGAGCTGCCGCATGCCGCCTATGAGGTGATGCGCGACTGGTGGGCGCGCTCGCTCCGCGCGAACCATGCGCACATTCCCGACGCGCTCACGGGCAAGCGGCTCGACGCACTGCAGCAGTGCGTCGCCATCAGCGTGGACGCCAAGGGTGCTAACAAGCCTGCAGCGGCCCCGTTTGGTGCTCCTGCTGCTGCTGGGTCTTTTGGTGCCGTGCCCTCGCCATTCGGCGGGGGGACTGCATCCGCCGCCGCCCCAATTCCGTTAGAAGCACCAGCGCCTCTTGCCTTCGGAACAGCGCCGAAGAACCCTTTTGGCGCCCCGGCAGCGCCGGCAGCCGGTTCATTCAGCGCCCCCGCCGCCGCACCCTTGCCCGGACAGCGCAAAGTCGACAATGAGTGGGAAGCCAAGAGGGCGCAGGCGGCTCGTGATGCAGATGCCGCTCGCCTCGTCCGCTCCGCCATCGCCATCGCAGTAGCGGAGGTCGATGCAGCAGCAACATTCGCCAAGGCTGTCATCGCGGCGGCAGTGGCACAGGTAGAGAAGGAAGCCAAAGCCCAGGCCGAAGCAGCCAGGGCGGAGGCCAGTATGGCCGCCGGACCCGCGCCTGGTGGACAGCGCAAAGTCTACAAGGCAAAGCGAAGCGGGATACCGACCGGCGTTGCTGCTCCGGCAGCGCCCGCTGTCGGCCTCGACCCCACGCCCGCCGCGCCCGGCGGACTCTTCAGCAATAATCTTGCCTCCGGCACCGCCACGCCGACTTCGCCTGCGACGACACAGTCCTTATTGGGCGCGGCCGCGGCCACGCCACAGCCCGCCGCCGCCGGCACAGCCCCCGCCCCATCGTCTGCAGCCTTCTCCTTCGGCGGCGGTCTGTTTGGAGGCGGCGGCGCTGCTGCGCCTGCACCCGCGTCCGGCGGCGGTCTATTTGGTGGTGGCGGCAAGGCTGCTTGCGGCCTTGGCCTCCCTGGCAACTCGTTTTCCCCGGCGGCCCCGGTGATGGGTGGCGGCCACTTCGACCCCTTTCTAGTCAGGTCCTCGCCTGTCTTCGGCGTGGCAGCTGCGGCCGGCACGGGCAACATAGCACCATACCAGCCCTCTCCTGCGCCTGCCACGTTTGGCAGCTTCGGTGCTGCTCCCGCGGGCGGAGCTCGCAGTCCCATTGGCGCTGCACCGGCTGGAGGCGGATTCGGCGCGGCCCTGCCGCCACTCGGCGGGTCCGCCGCTGCTGCGCCAGCATTTGGATCGGGCGCAGTGCCAACATTCGATGCGATCGCGATGCCAAAAGTAAATGCCTCTACCTCCTTCGGCGCGACGTTGGCGTTTGGGGGTTTGTGTGCGGCCAATGCGGGGGCTGCCGGCTTCGGCGGGGCGGCCGCGGCCGCGGCCGGTACGCAGGCAACCGTAATCCGCGACGCGCACAGCCTGACGGCATGGTTGCTTGCGCAGCACGGCGCGCGGCTCGAGGGCGGCCCAACGGAGGGTCCACTCGCGGCGCTGCTCACCGCCGGCCCCGCGAGCGGCAAGACGACGCTGCTGTCGCAGGTGGTGACGATCGCGCTCCAAGACGAGCGCACGGAGCTCGTGCCCATCCTGGTCAAGGTGCAGGCCTTGCAGCGGCGGCTGCTCGAGGCGCCCGACGCCTTCGCCGGTTCGTGGAACTACATCGACGCCTTCCTGCGCCTCGAGCACGAGGCGAGCCAACCCGCGCTCTACCGCATGCTGCGTCAGGCGTTGATGGCGCGGCGCGCGCTGCTCCTCCTCGACGGGCTCGACGAGGCCGGCGCCAAGCGCGCCGACATCGAGCGCCACGTGGTCGACGTGCTCGCGCCGCAGGGCCACGTGCTGCTCTGCACCTCGCGGCCGGCGGGCGTCGACGAGGCGCGCTTTGCCGCCTTCCGCCGCCTCGTGCTCGCGCCGCTCTCGGACGCGCAGCAGGAGCGCGCGCTCGAGCAGCGCCTCGGCGCGGAGCGCGCGGCCGCGCTGCTGACGTACGTGCGCGACGTGATGCCGCGCGACGACACAGGCCAGAAGGTGACGAGCAACCCGCTGATGCTCTCGATGGTCGCTGCCGTGTACGAGCTGCGGCAGGGCATGGGCATGCCCCGGACGGTCGCCGAGCTGTACGCGACCGCGTCCGACGCGATGCTCGCGCGCGGAGGCGTCACGTCGCCTGAGCTCGCGCGGCTGCTGCAGCGCATCTTTTTTGAGGCGCACGTCGCGCAGCGCCATCTTTTTTGAGGCGCACGTCGCGCAGCGCCGCCTCATTGAGGACCGGCAGCTGGACGAGGCGGCGCTCGGCCTGGAGGCGCCCGAGGCGCTCGCACAGATTCGGGCCGAGGCGGTGGCGAAGATGGCCTTCAAGCCCTTTGGGGGCCGCGCCGCGATCGGTCACTACGTTGAGGTGACGGCCACTTTGGAGGAGCAGTGTGAGCACGAGGGCAGGCGCGGCGTGATCACGGCCGACGATGAGACCGACAGCTACGACTGCATGGAATGTCAATGCGAGATTTGTAGCGAGCATGCTTACGCGATCGCAAGACCGTACAGGGTCACCTTTGCTGACCACACGATGAGCCAATGGCTCCATCCCTCCTCCCTGCGCTCCTCGGGCCTGAATGAGACGGCCTTCCTCCAGCGTGCGATGGATGCAAGCGCGAGCGAGGCCGCCGTGCGCGTGGCGTGCGAGGCGCGCCTGTCGGTGGCGCTGCGCGAGGCGCTGCGCACGGTGCGCGAGCGCGTGCTCGTCGACGCGCTGCCACTGCTCAGCCTGTGGCAGTCCGAGCCGCTGCAGCTGCAGTCGTCACACCTCTCGTTCCAGGAGTACTTTGCTGCGATCGCGCTCTGCGACGAGGGCATCGAGCTCTCGGGCACGCCGCCGTGGCAGTGGCCCGCGTGGTGGGCGAACACGGTGAAGCTCGGCGCCGAGATTCCGGGCGACCGCTTCGGTCGTGGGCTGCTGCGCGCGGCCGGGGTGACGGGCGACACGCTCGACCTCTCGCGGAAGCTCGGCGGCGACCGGCCGACGGTGCGGCGTGTGCTGGCGGCTGTGGTCGCCAATGCCAGCGAGCTGAGGACGCTCGACCTGAGCCAGAACAAGCTCGATGCAGAGGATGCTCGAGCGCTTGCCCCTGCTTTGTTGAAGACCACGGCGCTGAAGAACTGCAGCCTGCTCAAGAACAGCCTGGATGTTGAGTCGGCCACGATGCTCGCCAAGATCGGCGCGGAGAAGGGCATCATGCTCTCGGGCATGAGGCGCGACCAGACGGAGGCCAAGTTGGATAGCCAGAGGCTTCAACCCAAGTTGGATAGCCAGAGGCTTCAACCCGCCGACGCCATCCTGATCGGGTCGGACCTGCAGTTCATGGCGGTGGTGACCGAGCTCGAGCTCGGCGGCAACGAGATCGGCGACGAGGGTGCCAAGGCGATCGCGGAGGCGCTGAAGGTCAACGCGGTGGTGACCACCCTCGTCCTCTCGAACAACAGCATCGGGGATGAGGGTGCCAAGGCGATCGCGGAGGCACTGAAGGTCAACGCGGTGGTGACCACCCTCTACCTCACCGTCAACAACATCGAGGATGAGGGTGCCAAGGCGATCGCGGAGGCGCTGAAGGTCAACGCGGTGATGACCACCCTCAACCTCGAAGGCAACAAGATCGGGGTTGAGGGTGCCATCGCGATCGCGGAGGCGCTCAAGGTCAACGCGGTCGTGACCACCCTGGGCCTGTACGAGAACAAGATCGGGGACGAGGGTGCTCAGGCGATCGCGGAGGCGCTGAAGGTCAACGCGGTCCTGACCGACCTGGAGTTGAGGCGCAACTCCATTGGCGACGATGGTGCCAAGGCGATCGCGGAGGCGCTGAAGGTCAACGCGGTGGTGACCATCCTCTTCCTCCCGAACAACAGCATCGGGGATGAGGGTGCCAAGGCGATCGCGGAGGCACTGAAGGTCAACGCGGTCGTGACCAAGCTATGGCTCAGCAACAACAACATCGGTCCGGAGGGTGCCATCGCGATCGCCGAGGCGCTGAAGGTCAACGCGGTCATGACCACCCTGGGCCTGAACAGCAACAACATCGGACCAGAGGGTGCCATCGCGATCGCGGAGGCGTTGAAGGTCAACGCGGTCTTGACCGGCTTGGACTTGGACGACAACAACATCGGGATCGAGGGTGCCAAGGCGATCGCGGAGGCGCTGAAGGTCAACGCGGTCCTGACCAAGCTCGAGTTGTACCGCAACAACATCGGCGTTGACGGTGCCAAGGCGATCGCGGAGGCGCTGAAGGTCAACGCGGTCCTGACCAAACTGGACATCCGGGCCAATGATGACATGGGAGATGCAGGGAAAAAAGCGGTGCGAGATGCGGTGAAGGACCGGAGTGGATTTGACTTGATGCTGTAGAAAATGATTGTGAGAGCACTGTGAACATGTGTGGATCACTGTTTTGGGTTCTGTGAAGTTATTTCCTAATTTGGAAGCTGCCATAAAAGGCGTTTTCAATAGGGTGCTGAAATTTTTTCCGAACGCAAGCGCTTATGTAAGTTTTACGGTCGACAGTAACGGTGATTTCATGTGATTTGAATATGTTGATGTACCGTCAAGAAATGGAAGCACTTTTCCGATTCTCATTCTGAATGCGAGCCCTTCCAGACCTCTCCGCACACAATGCTCTCTCATGCTCTCCGCAGCTCATGTCAAATCGAGCTCAACGACACCAGGGGCGTCCTCCGAGCCGCCGCCAAGCCCGGACTCGCAATCGAGCCGTGACGGCTGGCGCCCTGAGCCACGGCACGACCGCCGCCCGCGGGTGAAGGTTCATCGCCTGCGTGCGTACCAGCCCGCCCACCCGGTCAAACTGTCCAAGATGGCGCGCAAGCGCACACAGCAGCGCTGGAGCGGGCTCCTGACGCGCATTGTCAAGCAGGTGCGTGCCACGCTCGGTGACGCACAGTGGGCCGAGCGTGGCTCGGTGACGCCTTCCGCAGCCCGATTCTTCGCTGCATGGGCCCCCCACGGGCGCGTGCCCGCGCAACTTCCTCGTCGACGTGACATGCGCGAGAGCGTACGCTCCCGCGCGCGTCCGCCACGTGGGACGACGGCGTCGACGGCGCGCTGCTGTGCCATCTGCTCTTCTCGGTGCACGACGACCCGGCGCACGGCGCTGCGATGCTGCGCTTCCGTTGCGGCCCCGTGCACGGACAGCGCGGTACGAACTACTGCCACAAGCACAACATGCCGCACTACCGGGGCCTGCGCGACATCGTGCTCAACGCGGTGAGCTGAAAGAGAGCAAGATGGAAGAGATGCGGCAGAGCCTGAGGATCTGTTGTCTACAGCATCATGTATTTGTCTACAGGAAAGTTTGCTTTTGGTGACCGGACCATACCTATACACGCACGCACCCGAGGGTTCAGCGTACCTCCCCAAGAGATGGACGTGTACTACGGTACAGAACTGTCTGCAGTGGCGCACACTAACTAGACCCCCCTTAGAGAGAACCCACACCTCGAACCCCGCTTTCCCGACGGGGGGTGGGTTGGGAGGTTTCGTTTCTTTTGCTGTTGTGGCGGGTGTTGGTCGACGTGGCCACCCCTTTATAGGGGGGTGGTCCCACTCCCCCCCTGTGGGGGAGGGTGGTGACGTAGATGATGGGGTCTTGTGTGTGGGTGGTGGGTATGGAGGGGGGTTTTGTTTTAGTTGGGTTTTTAAGGTAGTCCGCTCATGGTGTACATGGGGCAAAAACTGATCTCCAAAAGTACTGAAGGGATTTGAACGAAACTCAAGCCAGAGGTGTCCCACGCACTCCCATTGAGTTCTAGCTCAAAACTTTCAGAATCGAACGTGGAATTCCCATACTCTAGTTCACAAACCAGCCCAAAACCCTAATTTCGCCTAAAAAAGCAAGCGCGGGAAGTGCCCCCTGAGACTCGAACCAGCTTATTTTCACTGTTTGGCTTCACCGTTGTCCATTCTTTCCCCACCCTCCCCCGCCCCGGGGGCCTTGGGACTCATTGATTTATGTAGGGCTGATTTCCAAAATTACCCTAATGAGTGCGAGCGGACTACCTTAATGACGGAACTTCGTACTGGTGAGGGAATATGTATTTGTTAAAAACAGCTGTTTTTAACCCCGAAGTCCGAACACGACGCACAGTACGGTGTGCGGCACACGCGGCGCGCGCGGCGCGTGCAGCTGTCGTGTATCAGCGTACTAATTCCGATCGCTCGCGGTCGCCGGGTCGCGGCGCTCCCGCTCGTCTTGGTCTTCGGCCGGGCCCGTCCGCCCGGTTGCGGTTCCGCCATCTTCTATAGCATTTTCCGCGCCGGGGCCCGGGGGTATAGAATCGATTGTAGAGTTCGCGCTATCTCGACCACGTTGTGACCGCCCGAATATTTATCGTGTACCCCGGTGTAATACACGCACCCGTGGTGGCGCCGCTTTGCCTTTGGCGCCGCCCCAGCACAATGCGATTGTGCCTCACATGCCTCAGATCTATGCTGAGATCTATGCCCGAGAGCGCCCGACTCGAATGCAGCCCATCAACATCATACTCGATAAATGACCCGCGACGTAAACCGAAGGATACAAGTACGCAGAAGCCCCAGCATCGCACGCTCAGTCGTCCAGGGCGGCCCACACCAAAGGGGGCGGGGCGGGGGCAGCACCCTCAGGGAAGTACAGAAGCCCCCCGGCATCGCACGCTCAGTCGTCCAGCGCGGCCCACAGCGCGTCGCGCTCGAGCAGCAGCTCGACGAGCGCTCGCATCTCCGCCGAGACGCGCAGCGCCGCGCGCAGCGGCTCGTCGATGTTGACAAAGCTCGACGCGCACAAGGCATGCATGCCACGAGCGGCGACAGCGGCCGCCTCGCCTTCCGCGCTGCTGCCGCACTCGTTCTTGCCGCCGATGCCGCCGAGCCGCTCGCCATTGACGAAGAGGCTGAGGCCACCATCTGCCCGCTCGACGCACCCAAATATGGCATCCTCGGCGTGCCGAAGCATGCGCGGCGCCGCTGCGTCCCCGCGCGCGAGGGCTGCGACCAGCGCCCGCGATGACGCGAGTGGGTCGTCGTCCTCATCCACACTCGATCGTATCGTCGCCTCGAGATCGGCCTCGAGATTGAGATTGGCCTCGAGATCGGCCTCGAGATTGGCGTTGAGATCGGCCTCGAGTCTCAATCGCAGTGGCTGCTCCTCGTCGTCCACCTGCTCGTCTTCCCCTTCGCCGCCCTCGTTGCCCCAGCCCTTGGCACCCTGCGCCGCTATCCACGCCTCCATAGCCTGCCGAGCCGCCGGTCCCAGCTCGGCAGGTCCGCCCGCCTTTTCAGGCGCCGTCTCCAAGCTTGAGGCACCCAGCGCAGACGACACGACCGACGCGGCCGAGCTGGTGCTAGTGGCCGTGGCGGCGGAGGCGGCGGAGGCGGCAACGGTGCCAGTGAGGGCCTCCCCCACCCATGCCTCGAAGCCGGCCTCGTCGTCCAGTGCGGACAACAAGCTCTCACGCACCATCGCCCGCAGCCGTGCTGTCGTCGCGAGGGGGATGACGCCACGCCCTGGCATATCAACTTGGCCGCCGCGAGCGGCAGCACCGGCACCGCCGCCGCCCTCGCCACCGCCCTCGCTGCCGTCGAGGAGCGCCACCGCCAGCTGCTCGCTGTCGTCCGTGTACCGGTCGTCCTCGGCACACAGGCGTGCCGCGTGCCGCGCAAACGAGGTGAGCAGGTCCGCCCGCGACGGCGCGCGAAACCCGACCGAGTAGGTGAGGCAATCGACGCTGGTGGAGACGCCGTGATGGGCAAAGCGCGGTGGCAGGTAGAGCGCGTCGCCTGCGCGCAGCTCCCACTGGTGAGATGGCTCGAAGCGTCGCAGCACGCGCGTCTGCAGCGCCGGCAGGAGCTCCTCGTCTGACGACGGCCGTGGCACCGACTCGACGCGCCACTCGCGCGTGCCGCTGCCCTGGAGCAGGATGACGTCATAGTTGTCGACGTGCGCACCCACAGAGCCGCCCGGCGGCGCGTGGCTCACCATGACGTCGTCCACGCGCCAGCGCGGCACGAAGGCGAAGAGCTCACGAAGCCGCTCGACCTCCTCGAGCACGCGGTCGACGCGCTGCACGAGGAGGGTCCAGTTTGGGTCGACGGTGCCGAGGCCGAGCGACTCGAAGTCAGCCGTGCCAAACGGGCCGCGCCGGCACTCCCACGGCGCCGCGCCGCCGCTCTCACGGATGAGCCGCGTCAAGGCGCCAGGTTGGCACGCGAGCGCGCGCAAACCGCCCGGCGAGAGCGGGCAGTAGCGCGGCAGCTCATCGGGCGCGAGCAGGCCACGGATGAGCAGCGGACGCTTCTGCCAGTGCTGCGACAGGAACTCGGCCGACCGCCCTTGCAGGCCGTGCCACTCCTGAATCATCGGCCCTCCTGAAAAATCAGAACCAGCGCGCAGGCAGCATAACCGCGGGGGCTTGCCGCGTGAGTGACGAATTCTCTCCAATTCACAGCGACGGAACTGTGCACCTGGCCACACCTAACTCGAACCCAGGCACAACTCACTTACAGCACCACGCACTCTCATCTCATCATCTCTTCTCATCTCGTTTCAGTGACCATCACGAATGCCGCGCTCCATGCGCATGACGAGCCCGCCTCCCGCGGCACAGCGCCCGGCACAGCGCCCGCGCTCTGATAGGGCGGCGGCGCCCGGAGTCTGCAGACCCGGCCCGTATCGCCGCGGCTCACCGGCCGCCGTGTGGGCCAAGCGCTGCCTTGAGCGCTGCGATCCCGCCATCGCTCTCGTCCGCCCGCTCACCTGCGACGGCCGCCGCCACGTCCGCGTCCGCGGCCACCCTTGCCGCCCTTGCCCTTGCCCTTGCCCTTGCCGCCACCCTTGCCACCCTTGCCACCCTTGCCACGCTCGTGGCTGCCCGCGGCGATCTTTTCCCAATACTGTCGCTCATCCTCTCCCTCGAGAAGCTTGGACTCTCCCACACCCTCGACGCTCAGGGCGGCGCTCGCCTGGGCGGCCGAGGCGAAGCGTGCGTACGCGAGGGGCATCTCAGGCACCATCTCGACGAACGAGCACCCCTTGTCCACCCCTCCGAGCTTCTCACGAAGCGTGTGTCGGTCAAAGCCCTCGGGCAGCGACTGGAAGCATACGATCTTGCCCGGCTCGTACTGCACGTCGCCGCTCTCTTTGTCGGCGCCGTCGGCGCCGCTCTCGGAGCGCGGCGTCTTGCTCGGCGAGCCGCCCTCGTCCGCACCGCGCTTGCGCTTGCCGCCGCCGCCACCCGGCGGTGCGCCACCGCGGCCGGGCGTGCGGCTTGTGCCGTAGATGCGGTCGAGGCACTTGAGATACGAAAAGTCAGCCTCGGTGCCGTCGGTGCGCACGATGACGAAGCACGAGGTGTCGGGGTACAGCGGGTTGCGCCCGACCTTGATCGACGCGACGCCCACCCCCTCCTTCTCCGCTCGATTCTCGTGGTGCGCTAAGATGTCCTTGACGAACGCCTGCGCCTCCTCAGGCAGCGCGCCGCCCTCGGCCGTCGTACCCTGCGCGATCAGGCCACGCGCGTGCGAGACCACTTCCTCGCGCGAGCGGTACGCGACGCCGCCGAGCGTCACCAGCTTGCGCCCTCCGTCGGGCCGGCGCACCTTGGTGCTATCCTCCGACACTGCCAGCTGCTTGGACGCCTTCAGCGCCTCGGCGAGCGCCTCGACGCTGCCCGACGGCAGCAGCTGCTTGATGCGGTTGAAGCCGGCGATGACGGTCAGGTCGACCCAGCCATCATCGTCCTTGGCAATCTCCGCCTGCAAAAACTTGTCCTTGGGCAGGTTGTTCTCCGAGAAGTAGTACTCGATCTGCTTGAGCAGCGAGTGCGAGGTGGCCGTGTCGGTCGTCGGAATGGCGGACTTGCTGCCCGGCTTCTCGCCGGGCACGAAGTCGAGTGAAGCGGTGGCCTGCGCCTGTTCAGCCATAATCCGTCGATTGCGGGCGGCGACGTCGCACGTTCCGTCCCTTTCGTAGCGCCGCAACACTCCGCAACGCAATTCCCCTACGCTCACCCTTCTACGCACATTCGATACGCGTAAACTTGGTAAGACGGAACTCGCGGCGGCGGCCGACAGGTTGCCGGGCTCTTTGCGTGTATCGCTCTTCGCTGCACAATGCATGGCATGGAGGAGGACGTGGATGCGGTGGACGCGGACGTGGAGGACGCAGACATGCTGCCGCACTATGTCTCCATCTTCTCCCGGCTCGACACGGATGCGGTGCAGCAGGTCGCAGCGTTCCTGCCCATTGGCAGCCTGCTCACGCTCTCGGCGGTTTCGCAGGAGGTTGCGCGCACCTTCTGCCCGGCGGTGCTCTCGCTCGCGGTCTCAAAGGTGTCGCTGCGCGGTGACGCGTCGCTGCCGCAGGCACTGCGCGCGCTCAGCAAGCGCTACCCACTCCTCTCCGACCTCGACCTCAAAGAATCGGACGCGACGGACGCCGAGGTGGCCCTCGTCGCAGAAAGTTTCAGGAGCTTAACGAAGCTGAACCTCCAGGAGTGCGACGACGTGACGGACAGGGCGCTCCTCCGGCTCGGTTCGCTCCTGCCTGGTCTCCTCTCACTAGGCCTGCTCGGCTGCCGCGACGTGACCGATCGGGGCCTCGCCCTTCTCGTGCCTCGCTGCCCGTCGCTGCGCTGCCTTCACCTGGGCTGGTGCGATGTGTCCGACCGCGGGCTGCTAGTATTGGCGCACCTGCGCAGCTCGCTCACGGCCCTCGACCTCTCGGGCTGCTCACGCGTCTCCGACCGCGGCGTGCGCCATCTCGTGGGCGCGTGTCGGCAGCTGAATTCGATCCAGCTCGAAGGATGCCGCGAGCTCTCTGGCTGGGCGTTGGAGGATGCGAGCGCGCACCTCGAGCACCTTGCGCTCGGCGGGTGCACCCTCGTGACCGACGTGGGCGTGGGCGTCATCGCCCGCTCGTGTCGCTACCTGCGCACCCTATGCGTGCGCCAGTGCCGCGCGGTGAGCGACGTGCTGCTCACGACGCTCGCACAGTACTGCACGCAGCTCGAGGCGCTCGACGTGTCGCGCTGCGCCTCGGTGACGGACGACGGGCTTGCGGCGCTCGCGGCCGGCTGCCACTTGCTGCACTCGCTCGAGCTCGAGGGGTATCCGGAGATCTCCGACCACGGGCTCGCATCCCTCGCCGCCGGCTGCCCTCAGCTTACGTCCCTCAACCTTTGGGTGTGCTCTTCCGTCTCCGACGTGGGCATCACCACGCTCGCGTCCGCGTGCGGCCACTTGCGATCGCTCGATCTGCGCCTCTGTAGCAAGGTCTCCGCCGCATCCGTCTTTGCCGTCGCCGTCCACTGCCCCGACCTTCGCGCCTTTTACCTCGAGCGTGCCGGCCGTGTGAGTTCGGCTGCCGTGCGCGCGCTCGCCGAGGGGTGCCACGAGCTGCGCACGCTCGACCTCGGCTGGTGCGACGTTGGCGACGATGCTCTCGAGGCCCTCGCGCGCCATTGCCCGAGCCTCGCGACATTGAGCCTCGCCTACTGCGAGGCCATCAGTGGCGACGGCCTCGCGGCCCTGTGCAGAGGTTGTGGGCGCCTTGCCTCGCTCGACATTGGCGGCTGCACCAAGCTCACCAACCTCGCACTGCAAGCGATCGCGGCGCACTGCCCGCGCTTGATCTCGCTCGATCTGGGCGGCTGCAAGGACCTAGTGACCGACACGGCGCTCCTAACTCTCGCTCACTCGTGTCCCCTTCTGCTCTCGCTCAACCTACGCTTCTGCGCTCTCGTGAGTGACGACGCCATCGAGCAGGTCCAGCGCCTCCTCGTCAACGTGCAGGTGCGCCGATGAGCCGCGCAATCGCCGGCCGAGCGCCGGCGGCGACGGATGGACGGCACTTGACGGAATCAGTGACGGAACTTGAGAAATGTCGACACACAGCAAGCCAAGGGGACCGGCAGCATCTAGAGCATACACGAGCATGCGTATAAATTAGCACACCGCACACACGCTCGCGGCACGGGCTCGACGCTCACGTTGTAGCCTCGCTCGACTAATCTTTCTCAACCTCGAATTTAATGCGTGACGAACCCGCGAGATTCTGCCGGGAGCTCGCGACGCCTCGCGTCGGAGTTGGCGGTCATGCGTTCACCCGTGCCGCGCTCAGGCGGCCCCTATGCAGGCGGCCGGGCGGCTGCATCGTCCTTCGGGTCGATTGCACTCGCGGCGCTGCTCGCGAACGCGCCGCCCATCTTCGAACCGCTCCACTCACTGACACATCCAGGAGCGCTTGCTCCAATGTCCGCTGCGTGGGCGGCACCCGTCGCAGAGAGTGACGCAGTGGCCGTGCTCAAGTCGGCTGAGGCCCGCATTGCCGCCGCGGAGGCCAAGGCCAAGGTCGCCGAGCTCCAGTTCGATGTGGACTCTGCGCAGGCCTCGCTGGAGGCGCTCAAGTCAGCGGACGCATCAAAGCTCGCGATCGAGAAGGCAGACAGAGGGCTCGCGAAGGCGGTTCAGGCGCTGTCGCGCGCGGAGGAGGTGGCGGCCAAGAAGGCCGACGCCGCTGAGAAGGCCAAGACGCCCGCGCAGAGGGCCGCCGAAGCGGCGGCCCGAGCGGAGGCGGAGGCGCGCGCGAAGGAGGTCAAGACAGGGCGCCGGTCGGCGGCGGCGCCGCTGAAGGATGCCGCCAAGGAGGCCAAGCGCGCGGCCGAGGTTGCCGCCCGCGCCGAGGCGGCCGCGCAGCAAAAGGCAGCCAGGCTCGCGGCTGACGAGGCAGCAGCGAAAGCGAAGGCGGTGGCTGATGCGGCCAAAGCTGCGGCGAAGGCAAAGGCGGCCGAGGAGGCAGCTGCGGCGAAAGCGCAAGCCGCCGCCGCGAAGCAAGCGGCCGAGGCCGAGAAGGCGCAGGCGCGCGCGGCGGCGGAGGCGGCCAAGAAGGCGGCGGCAGAGAAGGCGGCGGCGGAGAAGGCTGCGGCCGAGGCCAAGCGCGAGGCGGCCGTGCGGGTCGAGGAAGAGCGCCTCGCGACTGCGGACGCCAAGGCGGCGGCCGCCGAGGCACGGCTGCGTGAGCTCGAGAAGATGCTTGCGGCCGAGGACGCGAAGCCCCTCAAACTTGCCGCCAAGCCCGCCGCCACGCCCGTCGCTAACCCCGTCGCTAAGGCGCCCGTCGCCAAAGCGCCCGCGGCAGCGCCCAAGGCGCCCTCAGTCGATGCAAAGAAGGCGGAGGCGGCAGCGGCAGCCAAGGCGAAAGCAGAGGCTGCGGAGGCGGCCAAGGCCAAGGCGACGGCGGAAAAGGCTCGTCTCGCCAGTGAGAAGCAGGTTCTCGATGCCAAGAAAGCCAAGGAGGCAGCATCTGCCAAGGCGAAGGCGGAGGAGGCGAAGGCTCGTCTTGCGGCGGACAAGCAGGCGGCCGATGCCAAGAAGGCGGAGGCGGCGGCGAAGGCGAAGGCGGCAGAGGCCGAGGCGAAAGCGAAGGCGGCGGCGGAGAAGCAGGCGGCCCAGTCGAAGAAGGCGGAGGCGGCGGCGGCAGCCAACGAGAAGGCGGCGGCGGAGAAGCAGGCGGCCGAGGCGAAGAAGGCGGAGGCCGCGGCGGCCTCGAAGGCGGCAGAGGCCGAGGCGAAAGCGAAGGCGGTGGCGGGCAAGAAGGCAGCCGAGGCGAAGAAGGCGGAGGAGGCGGCGGCAGCTAAGGCTAAGGCCGAGACTGCGACGACGGCAGCGAAGGCGAAGGCGGCGGCGGAGAAGGAGGCGGCCGAGGCGAAGAAGGCGGAGGCTGCGGCGGCCTCGAAGGCGGCAGAGGCCGAGGCCAAAGCGAAGGCGGCGGCGGGCAAGAAGGCAGCCGAGGCGAAGAAGGCGGAGGCAGCGGCGGCTGCGAAGGCGGCAGACGCCGAGAAGCGCGCAGCTGCCGAAGCCGCTAAGGCTAAGGATGTGGCGGCCAAGAAGGCTGCTGAAGCCGAAGCGACGGCGGCCAAGAAGGCCGCCGAGGCTAAGAAGCAAGCGGCGGCCGAGGCGGCGAAGGCGGCGAAGGCGGAAGAGGCGGCGCTTGCGAAGGTGGCGAAGGAGGAAGCCGCCCTTAAGAAGGAAATCGAGAAGGAACGCGCGGAGGCTGAGCGTCTCACACTCGAGTTGAAGAAGGCAACAAACGCAGCGGAACCGGCGGCGCCGGTAGCGGCTGTGGCATCGAAAGTTGCATCGGCAGCCGCGCCCGCTCCCTCAGTCAATGCGAAGAAGGCCGAGGCCGCGGCGGCAGCTAAGGCTAAGGCCGAGACTGCGACGGCAGCGAAGGCGAAGGCGGCGGCGGAGAAGCAGGCGGCCGAGGCGAAGAAAGCGGAGGCGGCAACGGCTGCGAAGGCGGCAGAGGCCGAGGCGAAAGCGAAGGCGGCGGCGGAGAAGCAGGCAGCTGAAGCGAAGAAGGCGGAGGCCGCGGCGGCCTCGAAGGCGGCAGAGGCCGAGGCGAAAGCGAAGGCGGCGGCGGAGAAGCAGGCAGCTGAAGCGAAGAAGGCGGAGGCCGCGGCGGCCTCGAAGGCGGCAGAGGCCGAGGCGAAAGCGAAGGCGGCGGCGGAGAAGCAGGCAGCTGAGGCTAAGAAGGCGGAGGAGGCGGCGGCTGCGAAGGCGGCAGAGGCCGAGGCGAAAGCGAAGGCGGCGGCGGAGAAGCAGGCAGCTGAGGCGAAGAAGGCGGAGGAGGCGGCGGTAGCCAAGGCGAATGCGGAGGCGGAGAAGGCCAAGGCGGCGGCGGAGAAGCAGGCTCTGGAGGCTAAGAAGGCGGCTGAGGCGGCGGCAGCTAAGGCGGCTCAGCAGGAGGAGGTGCAAGCAAAGGCCGCTGCCGCTGCCGAGGCAAAAGCCGCTGAGGCTGCCAAGCAGGCGGAGGAGGCGGCGAAGAAGAAGGCAGCCGCAGAGGCACGTGTGGCGGCGGAGGCGGAGGCGAAGGCGAAGGCGGCCGCCGCGGCGGCAGCAAAGCAGGTCGAGCAGGAGCAGGCTGAGGCGGCCCTTGCAGCCAATCGCCAGGCGGCCCTGGCAGCACAGGAGGCCGCTGCGAAGCAGCTTCGCGCGGACAAGGAGGCCGCCAATGCAAAGGCGTTGGAGCAGTTAGCGGCGGTGCGCGCACGCCAGTCCGAGGAGGTGGCGGCCAGGAAGGCGGCGCAGGAGTCGGCGCGTCAGGCGCAGCAGCAGGCGATGGAGGCTTCCGAGGCGCAGCTCGTTGGGTCTCTCAAGGCCAAGGCGGCGGGTAAGGGGACGTCCATAGCGGTACCAGACGCTGGCGCTCAGGCAAAGGCTGCAGCGGCAGCCGAACGCGAAGCGGTCGCAAAGGTGGCTGCCGAAGCTAAGGCTACGGCTGCAGCTCAGAAGGAGGCGCAGGCAAAGGCAGCGGCCGAGGCCAAGGCCAAGGCGGCTGCAGAAAACGACGTGCAGTCTGAAAATGACGCTGGCGCTCAGGCAAAGGCCGCAGCGGCAGCCGAACGCGAGGCGGTTGCGAGGGTGGCCGCCGAGGCTAAGGCTACGGCGGCGGCTCAGAAAGAGGCGCAGGCCCAGGCTGCGGCCGAGGCCAAGGCTACAGCGGCGGCGGAGAAGGCGGCAGCCGAGAAGGCAGCGGCCGAGGCCAAGGCTACGGCGGCGGCTCAGAAAGAGGCGCAGGCCCAGGCTGCGGCCGAGGCCAAGGCCAAGGCGGCGGCGGAGAAGGCGGCGGCTGAGAAGGCAGCGGCCGAGGCCAAGGCCAAGGCGGCGGCGGAGAAGGCGGCGGCTGAGAAGGCAGCGGCCGAGGCCAAGGCCAAGGCGGCGGCGGAGAAGGCGGCGGCCGAGAAGGCGAAGAAGGACGCGGCTGAGCGTGCCAAGAGGCTGGAGGAGGCACGTAAGGTGGCCGAGGCGCAGGCGTTCCAACGATCGGTCACCGAGACGATCCAAAAGATCGTAGGCGTGGGTGTGCTTGGCGGAGGCGCCGCGCTCTTCCTCAAGTCGCAGGAGGATGCGGCGAAACCCACTGGACAGGCACCATCGGCCCCGCCGAGCGCGCCGCCCTCTCCCAAGACGAGCGACGGTGCAGCGGGCAAGGGTGCAGCGGACGCGGCGTACGATCGCTTCGTGCAGCAAAAGGAGAAGCAGCAAGCGGCGACGCGGGGCGCGATGGAGGACGAGGACGCATACCTGCAGCGGCTGCAAGAGCGCGCCAAAAAGCTCATGGCCGAGGCGGAGGAGCTTCGCAAGCTCGAGGAGTCTCAGGAGTGAGCACTCGCAGTAGTGAGCACTCGCAGTAGTGAGCACTCCGAGCAGTGTGCAGTCGTGGCAGCGAGCACTCGCGGTGGTGGGGCGGTAGACTACCCATGGGCACCAGGCATGGGGCGGGCGACGGCAGGTGTGGAGAGGGGGGAGCACTACGAACCGCGTACGCCGTGTGAGCCGTGTGCAGGGCGGGGCATGCACAGGACAGCGTAATGTCACATGATGACCTGGGGCATGCGTTCAAGGAGCTCTCGAGCCGGGGGGAAGGGTGCATGCGGCATGACGGGCTTTGACGCGGCAACGTGGCCCAGTGTGCGGGAGATATGTGAGCTTTTGAGGCGTGTGTGCCGCCACTGACACCAGACCAGAGGCCCAGCAGCCACCAGGCTGCCACAGCAGCCGAGCTACGGTGTGTACCGGCGCGGGCGGGCTGGATAGGCGAGAGACAGTCATGTGTCGTTGTTCACAGCGCGTGAAAGTTGTGTCGCTGTGAACGGCAGTTTTCATGCGGCTCTGGGCCGACCGTTCCATTGGCGGCCGTGTGCGCCGTGCGTCCCTCGCCCGTGCGTCCCTCGCCGACGACTACGACCTGGACGCACGCACGGTCGAGCTCGACCTCTCCGACGGCACGCGCGCTTGTGCCTACCTCACAGAGGAGCGGGAAACCGACCGCCGACCTCGGGCGTCGCGCGCCATCGTGCTCTTACCAGATGCGAGCGGTGGTCCTAGTGCGCGCACGCGCAGCCTTGCTGACCGCCTCGCCGTCTTCTGCTTCGCGATTGTGCTCGTGCCGGAGCTCAGCCGCGACGGCACTGGCGCCTCTGCTGCTGATGCGCTTTGCACCACCACAGCTGCCGTCGTCTCCGAGGCCTGGGCAAGCAACCTGCCGCCACGCCGCGTGGCGTCTGACGTGCGCGACTGGGCCATCTACCTGCGCGCCGACCACCGAGTTGGGCCGGTCGCGCTGGCGGGCGTGGGCCACGGCGCGCCACTGGCGCTGCGTGCGTTGAGCGCCGACGGCCCAACGCTGCCTGTGTGCTCCGGCGTGGCGCTGTGTGCGCCGCGTGTGATGCGCGACGAGCTGGCGGCGCTGCAGGCGCCCGTGCTCTGCCTCTTTGACCGGACGCATGCGCGAGACGACGCGCTCGCCGCGAGCGCCCGCACATTCCTCGCCGCCGCCGCCGCGGACTTGGTCGCTCCTGCCGCCACCGCTGCTGCCGGCGGCGGCGGCGGCGGCGGCGTGTCATCAGCCAGTTCGCCGCCGCCGTCGGCGGTGACGGTCGACGTGGACAATCTAGCGGACGGTGCGGAGCCAGCGCCAGCGCCGAGCGGCCTCGCGCACACATCCTTACGTCATCTGTCCTTCGCGGGTCTTCGGCGGCTGCGAGTGGCAGAGCTGCGCACGCAACTGAATGCGCGCGGGTTACCGACAGACGGACTGAAGGCGGAGCTCGTCGAGCGATTGTGGGCAGCGCTGCAGCAAGGCGATGGGGTGCACGGCGGGGAGGGCGGCGGCGCTGCCGGCGAGGACAAGGCTCTAAACGCCAAGGAGGCTGGTGGCGCCACGGCCGCCTCGCCGCCGCCCTCGCCGCCTTTCTCGTCGCCCTCGGCACCCTCTCCGATGGTGCTGCAGTTTCGCGGCCTCGAGCACGCGCTGGCGCGTCTCGTTGCCAACGTCCCCACCGATGCGAGCGCGGCCGCGTCTCCGCCTGAGGCCTCGGCGACACCGACAGGCGCGGATGGGGATGGGGATGGGGATGGGAGTGGAGAGGAGAGAGCACGGGATGCAGCGGAGGAGCTCCTTGGCGTCACAGGCGGAGGATCCGACGCGGGCGAGGGGGAAGATGGGCTGATGGGGATCCCCCCGGGGGAAGATGGGGGAAGATGCGAGGGGGAAGATGGGCTGATCATGGCCGAGGCTTGGCTCAATCTCCACCTCGATCGCGCCGAGAAGAAGATGGCAACCGTCGGTCGATAGGTAGTCGGAGGTTGAGCTGCGCGTGTAACCGTCGTCGGTAGGTAGTCGGAGTTTAGTCGGAGGTCTTGGGCTGCGCGTGAACGCGCGCATGCGGGCGCGCATGGGCATGCGCGTCGTGACTCTGAGAGTGCACTCTGGCCCCTATAAAGGGAGGTGGCCTGAGTGGCCACGCAATCACGAAAAAGTGTCAGCGCGTTCACAGCGATAGGGTTGCTCGCCGCCCAGCTTGTAAATGTTGGGGATAAACGACCTGAGCTTGCGCTTGGGGCGCCTGCCTTGCAGCTAAGCATGGTGAGCACCCGCTCGCATACGCGGGAGCGAGCGCACGCGCTCGCCGCGAGCGTGCTCGCCTCGTCCGACATTCAGTCGCTGCTGCTGCCGCGCCTCGATTTCCAAACCTTTGTCGCGCTCCGAAGCGCCTCCAAGGAGATATGCAGCGCGATGCAGCTCGTGTGCGAGGACCTGATCCAGGTGCTCAAGCGTGCGTCAGCGCTTTATGTCTCGCCGCGATTCGCCGAAGGCCTCGCGCTCGTCTCCGAGCACCATCAGCCCATATGCTGGCTCATCCAGACGCCGGTGCTCGCGGTCGTCGCGGCCGAGCAGCAAGACGAGCTCATCGGAACGGCGTACCACCTGTTGCAGGCGCACCTGTCGCGGCTGCAAAAGCTGTCCATCTCGATCGCGCTTCGGCGCGCTTCGGCGCGCCCACGCCTGCGCGTGGCTGAGGCCTCGCGCTTCACGCTCATGCATTTGGGCGTGCGCCTCGGCATGTTCACCGAGTCGTCCCTCACTCTGAATCGGCTGCTTGAGGCGGCAAAGGCGGCGGTCGACGGGTTGAGCGCGCTGCACAGGCGCTCGCAGCAGCAGCCGCCCGCCACCGCCGCGGCCCACTACACCCTCGCCGGCTTCTATACGTACCATCACAAGCGCGAGCAGCTCCCCCATGCCCTCAAACTCGCGCTGTCGCACCTTGACTCGGCTCTACGAATCCAGATGAGGAAGCTCGGCGCGACGCACGTGTCGACGCTGTGCTCGCAGCTCGTCAAGGCGCAGGTGATGCTCTTGCAGAACAACATCTCTGGCTGCGGCGACCTGCTCACGGAGCAGCTCAAGCTATGCGAGCATACCCTCTCGCCCACGCATCCACTCGCCGCCAAGATGCTTGCGGTCATGGCACGGCTGCACCATCGGCAGGGGAGGATGTGCGAGTGCGAGCAGCTGCAGCAGCGTGTACTCAGCATGCGCCACGATGTTCTCGGCCTGCACCATGAAGACACCCATCGCTCGGCCGTCGATGTCTACCAGCGGCTGCGCAGCCAGGTGCTCTCACATGGGCAGGTGTACTTGGTGGAATGGGCACCGGCGATGGAGGTGTGCCTCCGGATGCTCCATCATGCGGCGAGTGACGCGCGAGGGATGCACGGCTTTGCACTCTCCAAGTCTCTCCAGAGCATGGGTGAGATGCTCTTCGGCGATCTGCGCATTCTCGCAATGCAGGGTGTGTGGCCGCGGGAGCAGACCGTTGACTTCCTCGCCCTCGCCGCCGACACAGCCGCCAAGCTGCCGCCCCTCCCGCTCACGCAGCACCTGGCGGCTGTCGACGACGCGGCGGCCGCCATCGCGGCGGGTGAGCCGATCCCGGCGCCGGGGGGCAGCAGCAATAGCGTGCACGCCGCCGCCGCCCACGACGACGCCGACGAGGTGGGAGGGGCGACGGGGGAGGCGACAGAGACGGAAGAGGGGGCGATGACGGCAGCGGAGGCGGAAGTGGCGGAACTGGAGGCGTCCAATCTGAACCTGCGAGAGATAGGGCGTCGGTTGCTTGTGGAGAATTTGCGCTTGCTGCGTGAGCAGCTCCTCCTCGAGCCCAGCTGGCCTCCACAGCGCCGCCCGTTCGCCGCCACCGCCCCTGGGGCGACGGCCGCACAGGGGCTCTAGGGCGACGGCGCGCCGTGCAGGGTCCCCGCCACCGCCACACCGATCGCCTCCCGGGAAGAGCCGCGTGGCATGTGTGCATCGCCGCGGGCGGCGGGACGAGGGCGGGGTGCGAAGACGCCGAAGAACATCCGTACCAACACAAGTTCGCTGAACTGAACAATGATATGCATTAGGAGCCGTACCATTCACGTACCATGCCGTATTGTCGCAGCCACGTAGCATATCCGCGGCCGGGGCCGCGGGCGGCAGGTGGACCGCGCGGGACCGAGCGCGAGCCCGGGGTGCGGGGAGCGTCGCGTCCGCAGTTTGAACCGCACGCGACCCGTGTTCACTCCACCACACCACGGAGAGTGAACTATCGTGGCCGTTAGTATCTGAACTCAAGCAACCCGTATATACCATAACCAATCTTGAATCAATCTTGGGCACCTACTCCTACAAACAACGAGGTAAAATGTGCTCTCACACGACGTACACAGAAGAATGTGGCCCCATGCAACAGATGAGTTGGCCGCATGCCGTCATAGCTCAGACTGCAGCGACTGCCCGAGGATGGCGCGTACTTGCCGAAGGCGCGCCCTCTCGAGGTCTGCTTGGAGCGACGCCTCCTCGTGCGCCGACCTGGCCGGGTACGCCGCGCTGCCCGCTCGCCGTTGTTTGGGCGACGGGCCGCGGGGCGAGGCGGCACGTGGCGAGGCAGCACGTGGCGAGGCGGCACGTGGCGAGGCAGCGCGGGGCGAGGCAGCACGCGCGAGCCGCGGTGATGCCTTGCGCGCCGGCGTACCCGCGTAGTAGCCTCTCAACGGGTGGATAGACCGCGTCATCGGCGGCACGAGGGGGGGGCCAAGCCGGAGGGGCGCGCGGGGCGCGTGCCGGCGCGTGAGCCACGCACGCGCGAATGCCTGGAGCATGAGCACGGCGCGACGGCGAGCCCCGACGGCGGTGCACGCGTGCCGGCGGCGCTGCGTTGCTTGCAAGCACAGGGCGGCCGCGCTGCGGCGGCGCCTATCGAGACGCGCGTGTGCGCTCGGCGGCAGGCGAAGGTCGACTGCCCAGGGCCGATGGCCCCACGCGCGCAGCCGGCGCCGATGGCGGCGGTAGCAGCGCTGGATGAGGGACGCCGACGCCGCACGCTCCCGGGCGGACAGTCGGGCCGAGGCCGTCTTCGGCAGCTTCGCCGCCCGCTGCGCTGCCGCCGAGCCGCGCGCTGCGGCGGGCGCAGGCACGCCGCTCGCGGCGGCGCGAGTGCGCCGGGGGCTTGCGGTGGCTGCAGCGGCGGAGGGGATGACGATCGCCTTGGCGAGCGCCTTGGGCGGGGGTGGTGTCTCGGGTCGGGCGGCGGCCGGCCGGTTGCTCCGTGCCAGATCGTTCTCAGCTCCGTGCGGACGCCCTTCGAGTTTGAGCCATGGCCGACTCGACGGGCGTCCATTCACATTCACACTCGAACTCGAAGGGCGAGCGCCCGAGGCGTTGCCGCTCGCTGTGGGCGAGGAGGGCGAGGAGGGCGAATGCAGCGAGGGCGGCGAGGGCGGCGAGCCGGGCACGGCACCGAGGGCGGTGCCAGTGGGCCGCCGAAGGTGATCCTTCACACTCAATTCACACTCACGCCGAAGGTGCTCCTTCTCCACACGCCAACGGCCCTTGCGATCCGTGGGCGCGCTCTCGTCTGCGTGGGCTCTGTCGTGGGCGCTGTCGTGGGCTATGTCGCTCGGCGCCGGGCCGGTGCTCGCGTGGCGCAGCGTGGCAAGCTCGTCGGCAGAGAGGGCCAGGCCTCTGACGACCTTGAGGACCGCATGCGAGCGCGGTGTGAGGGCGGCGGATGGTGAGGCGGATGGTGAGCGGCGCCCCCCCATGTTGGGGCCGCTGCGATCGGGGGGGCCGCTGCGATCGGGGGGGGCGCTGCGATCGGGGGGGGCGCTGCGATCGGGGGAGCGCTCGGGGGCGCGTCGCGAGAGGCGCTCCCCGACGCTCATCATCGAGCCGACACCCGAGGGAGGCGACGAGGCGGGTTTCAAGCTGCTCTTCACATTCACAGAGGAGGGAGTCAAACTGCTCTTAGCGCGGCTAGGCGCGGGCGGCTCGAAGAGCAGGCGGCTAGCGGGCTGGTCACCCGCGTAGCCTCCCGGCAGCCGCCGCAACGTCCCATCCGCCTGCTGAACCACCATCTGCCCCGGCGCCACCGGCAGTTTGGGCGCGATCGCTGGCATACGAGCGTACGTCATTCGCACATCAAGCAGCTCCGCGTCGTCGTAGGCGACCGCCGCCGCCTCCGCCTCGGCCGCCGCCGCCTCCGCGGCCGCCTCCGCCTCGGCCTCCGCCTCCGCCTCCGCCTCCTCCGGTAGCGACTCGTCTGTCCATGCGGCGAGGGTGGCGGGCACGTAGGCGGGCTGCCCGGCGGCGGCATCGCTCTCCGCGAGCAGCTCTTCGAGCGCCTCGAGCGCCGCCGGCCGGCTACGGACGACCTGGCAACGGCTGAGGAGCAGGTCGCGGAACTGGGAGTGGATCGGACCAGCGAGCCGTCGCGAGATCGTCATCTCGAGGGTCACCCGGTGCGTCGACTTGTACGTAGCGCGTAGGGCGAGCAATTGTCGATCGCTCATCAACCCAAAGAGGCTGGTGGCCGCCCGGCACAGCGCCGCCTCGCCCGCGTCCGCTGCGGCATGCAGCTCGTCCGCGGCTGCTTGCGCTGCCTCCTCATCTGCGTCGTCATCCGGCACTCCGCCCTCGATGCCGTCGACAATCGCGCGCAGCACGAGCGCCGTCTCGCTCTCCCCCAGCCTGAGCAGCGCCATGCTCAGCCGCTCACCCGTCTCTCGCGCAAAGAGGACGCACAGGACTCGAAGGGTCGCGTAGTCGGCACGTCCGATGGTGCGCGCAATCAACGCGGTGTCGTACGGCTTGATTGCTGTCGCATCGATGAGACGGAGCACCGCTGTCTCCATCGAGCGCGCGAAGGCACGCTCCTTCATCGCACGGCTCGACTTGCGCCCGCCCGCGCTGTACAGCCGCGCTGCCGCCGCCTCCGACAGAGCCTTGGCCGCCGCCGCCGCGGCCGCCGCGGCCGCCGCGGCCGCCGCCGCCTGCTCCTGTGACAGCGGTGCCGATGCCGGCGGCGCGGCGGGATTGTGGTCGCCAGTGGCGGACGAGAGGTCGGCGGCGCTCGCGAGCGCTAGCGGCAGCGCCCCCGAGCCGTCTGCTGGCGCCGGCGAGCCCGCCGCCGCCGCCGCCTTGGCCGCGGCAACGAGGGAGGAGAAGTTGGCGCGTGTAGCCCCGATGCGCGCTTGCTGATTGGTGGTCATCGAGAAGAGGCGCTTGCGAGAGGCGGCCGCCTCGGCCGCAGCCGCCGCGCTGCGCGGTGATGCGCCGCGCCGGACGGCGGATGGAGGAGGCGGCAGGCCAGGGGCGCTCGGGACGGCGCTAGGGGCGGCGATAAGAGAGGAGATTTCGGATGGCTCTGGGGTGGGGGCGGTGGGGGCGGTGGGGGCGGTGGGGGCGGTGGCGGCGGCGGGGGCGGCGGCATCGAGACGCGGAGGAGGCGGCTCGCCATTCTTATGCCACCCGTGCCCCTCGGTGAAGCGCCACAGGGCACCCATGCGATCGATGGCCATCATCGGTTCCGAGGGGGCGGCGGGCTGGGAGGGGCCGGCGGCGGGCTGGGCGGTTGCTAAGGGCTCCTCCGCCGCGTGGTTGGCTTGCTGAAGGTAGCGGGTGGCGAGCACATGAGCGGCAAAAGAGGTGGTGAGGGCAAGCACTCGCCCCGGTGGCGGCGAAGGGGCGCGAGGGGCGCTCGGGGCGGGCGGCGGTGGCGTGTCCTTGAGGACATCCGCGAGGTGTGCCCTCGCCCTCTCAGCCGTCGCTGCCCCGAAGGGGGGGTCAGCGGCTGCACGGGCAGAGGGGGCAGGCGAGCTGGTGCGAAGGTGGGCGAGGGCGCCGTGTTGGGCGGTCGTGGCGATCGAGGCGCGCGAGGCGACGACCGCGTCGTACCGGGCACGCGCACGATCGGTGGAGGTATGCGGTCCGTAGCTGGCTGGGATGAGGGCGGTGGATGGGGTGGCGACGGCGATGGTGGATGGGGTGGCGACCTCCGTCGCCGTCCGCAGACCCGCGCGAGATGAGGAGCGCTCAAAAAGAGTGGTGGCTCGCGGCGAGTCCGGGGGGATGGCGGGGGCGTCTGCGGCGGTGGAAGGGGCGGCGGTGGAAGGGGCGGCGGCGACGGTAGGGTGGCTTGGCGATGGCATCAGCCCTCGTAGCCACCCGCCTACCCCCTTCCACCACTGCGGGCCTCCCTCGCCGCCGCCGTCCGCCGCCACGCCGCTGGATGGCGCGTCGCCGAGGCACGCGTGGTCAGCTGCCAAGAAGGACACCGGCGGCGGCGCGGCGGCGGGGGCGGGGGGGGCGATGGCAGGTGCAGCGGCGGGTGCAGCGGCGGGTGCAGCGGCGGGTGCAGCGGCGGGTGCAGCGGCGGGTGCAGCGGCGGGTGCAGCGGCGGGTGCGGCCACGCCACGTCGTTCGAGATAGGCCCGATACGCGTGCGATTGGCGCTCCGCCGCGGCGGCCCTCGCGGCGGCCGAGGGTGGCGGAGGTAGCTCGGGGCGCGGCGACGGGGCGCGACGGCCGCTGCGACTGCTCACCGAGAGGCGAGAGACCGAGGGCGTAGGGGAGTCGTCGCCAGCATAGGCGAGGGGGCCGCTCGTGCCTTCGGGACGCAGCCCATGCACTCGATCCAGGGCGGCTTGCACCTCGGCAGCACTCGCGCTCAGCCGTGGCGCCGTCTCGGGCGGTGGCGCCGCCCACGCGGGCTCGCTGCTCGCTGCTCGGCTGACGGCCACCTGGGCGAGCACCGAGTCCCGATAGCGCTGCGTCTCCGTGCGTGTGTCCGTGGCCAAGACAGCCGCCGCCGCTGCTGCAATCGTTGCTGCTTCGGCGTCGGCGTCTGCCACCGGCGTGTCTGAAGGCGATCGCTCGGTGCCAGCAGCAGCAAGGGCGGCGGTGGTGAGGGCTGTGGACGGTGGCATGCCCATGGGGCGGCGTCGCGCGGGCAACGCACTCGGCACGGCGGCGGGCGCGGAGGCGGGCGCGGAGGCGGGCGCGGCGGCGGGCGCGGCGACGCAGAGACCGCGCGCGGCAGCGTCTGACTGAAGCCGCTCCAAGAAAGGACGGCGCGAGCCGCCGCTGCTCTCGCGGATCCGCTTCGGCATGCTCAGGCGTGCGGCCCGCTGCTTCGCTTCCTCCTTCAGCGCGCGTAACCGCTCGCGCTCAGCCACAGCCGCAGCGGCTGCTGCGGCTGCTTCCGCTGCTAGGCGCTCCGCCTCTGCCTTCTCCGCCGCCACCTCCAAACGACGCGTGCGCGCGCGTCGTCGGGCGAGGGCGCCTCTCATCCCCGCTTGCAACTTGATGACCGCATCGTAACGGCTGCGGTACTCGATCCTTGCATGCATCCCTCGCGTCCACGACTGAATCACCAACGCGGCAGCCTCGCGCCGCCGCCACCTGGCGAGCTGCGCCGTGAGCGCCAGATACTCTCGCAGCTCTTGCACCAACCGCCGGGCGCGCTCGCCGCGCCAACGACGCTGCATGGCGGTGGCAGCGCCGTCCTCGTCATCGGGACAGCCGCGTGTGTGGAAGCGGTTGGGGGTAGCCCCTTCCCAGAGCGCTTCGCGCTCCCTCTCTTCTTCTGCGAGCCGTATCGAAAGTCGTAGGTCTTCGATGCCCTCCTGTGCCTTCTCCGCGCGCGCCGCAGCCTGCTGCGCCTCGCTCGCTGCGGCCGATGCGGCGGCGGCCTGCGCAAAGGCAGCGTCGTCAAACGCCGTAGGCTTCGCGGGCGTGCGGCTCGTCGCCCACGGGGCCCCAAAGTCCACCGCTGCCTGCGTCGCCGCCGCCGCCGCCGCCACTGCCGCCGCCATCGCGAGCTGCGCGGCCTGCGCGGCCTGCGCCGCCGCCGCCTCGGCCGCCGCGACTGCACCCACGGTCGACGACTCATCGGAGCTGGCCGCGGCGAGTTTGTAGCCTGCGACCCGCGCCGCCGCCGCCGCCGCACGCCCGGCCGCCGCGGACGATGCGCGTGAGCCACCGGCTTGCCGGCCGTCACGTCCGCTGCTGCCACTGCCGCTCGGCCCGCGCCGGCCGGGGCTGCTTCTGCTGCCGCCGCCGCCGCTTGGCAAAGCCTTGCCCGGCGTCTGGGCGATCACTGAAGCCATCGCCGGAGCCGTCGCACGCGCTGCTTGCCACTGCCGCTCCGGAAGGCGGGTGCGGGCGGCCACTGACAGGGAGGCCGGACTTTGGTTGGGGGTCGGCGGCGCCTGAGAGCCGGGCGTGAGCGGCTCCAGGGTGCCGGGCTGCTGCTGCTGCTGCTGCTGCTGCTGCTCATGGGCGCCGCTCAGGTACTCTCGTACGGCTGGCCCGGTGTCCAGGTCCTCCATGCGCTTGAGGTAGGCGGCCAGCCGCACCTCCGCCTCACGACTAATGTCGTGCAGCCTCCTCTCTGAAAGGGTCGCCTTCATTAGAAGGCCTTTTTGAGGCCGCAGCGTTGAGCCTCGCTTTCACGGCCACCAAATGTGCTGTGAAGTCGCTGGATGACGAGACAGCCCTACGCGAAGCCTACGCGAATGTGCTCCGGAAGCCAGCGGGGGGACGGGTGTGACTTGTCTTGACTCGTGGCTGGCGACGCGCGCGCACTCGACTTGACTTGACTTGACTTGACACTCGACGCGGGCTTGGGGCCGCACCATGGTGTCCCAGAGTCAGGAATCGTCGCGCCAAAACTTCATAGCCGGCGCCGCAGCAGGCTGCATTGTACGCGCCGCATTGTTTCCGATCGACACGGTCAAAACCAACATGCAGCGCTCAGGGACGAGCGTGATAGTGACAGTGAGGTCTCTGCTGTCGCGCTCGTCTGCAAGTGCGTCCTTGTATCGCGGGCTTGCGCCCGCCGTCTTCGAGGTTGGCGTGAATCGCGGCGCTTTGATGGGAATCAGCACGGGCATCAAGCAAATGCTGCCGCCTGGGCTACCAGAGTATGCCAGCGACGCCACTGCGGGCTTTGCGGCCGGGATGGCCAAAACGGCCGTCCTCCATCCACTGGATACACTGACGTGCCGCGGGCAGGTAGGTAGGACGCAGCTGGAGCTCATCTGGCCACGGCCGCGCTTTGCAGAGCTCTACAGTGGCATGAGCCCCGCCATTCTGCGCTCGGCTGGAGGCATGGCCATCTGGCTGAGCACGCGGAATGGCCTCGAGCGCTCGACGCCCGAGTCGCTGCAGCGCATGCCGTGGGTGCGCGACTGGCTCGTCGGCATGGCGTCGACCGCCATCACCGACCTGTGCACGTTCCCGCTCGACACGCTCAAGAAGAATCTGCAGGCCGACGGCGGGAGCCTCGGCGATCTTTGGAGGCGGCTCTACCGCGACGGCGGGCCGCTGCGCCTCTACCACGGCTACGGCCCGCGGCTACTGATCATGTCGGTCCAGGGCGGCCTCTGGAATTGGGTCTACGTGCGCGTGCAGGAAGCGCAGAGAAGCGCCCCCACTCGATGAGTGGTCGAGGTCGTGCACAGACTCGAGACTGGTGAGGTCCCGTGCGCCACTTCGCATCTCAAGCCGTGATTGGGCTTGGCCCTAGTTCGGAATACAGCACGCTCAGTCGCTAGCAGTCAGTACTGTATCGAGTATCTATTTTCGTTCAGCTTCGGGGACTCGTGGCAACTCAGTAAGTGATGCTTCACAGACGACAGAGGTCGTCAGGTACAGTATCGCAATGAGCCTCGGCGTGAGTGAGGTGTTGGCTCGTGCTAATCTCCCAAAGACGCCGCTCCGCTCGATGTGCGACGACCTGGCTGTTCGTGAGAAAAAAAGGGTTTCACACGAGTCAAAGTGTGAATACACCCCACACCGGTGTCGGATCACTCCACTCCCAGTCAAAAGTGAAGCGAAAACCTCGCGGGAGGTGGCGACGGACGCATCCGGCGGAATTGCGCGGCGCCAGCGCGCCCGACGTGTGGCCCATCGGCACCTTGAGGGGTCTTCTACTTTGAACGACGAGCGCGCGACGCGGCGTCATGTGCCTGGGGCGCGCACAACGAATTTGGTGATGAGGACGAGCAGTTGACTACCGGGGCACGGCAACGCGCTAGGGCGACCGGAGCGGTGCGACGTCCGTGCCCACCGTCGACGAGCGACTCGACGCGCTCGACCCCGGCGCCGAGCGTCGCCTTCCCCACGCCCGTCCCCATAACTGCTGAGAGCGACGCTCGTTTCCACGTGATCTGGTGTCAAGACGTCCAGGTGACGGCGAGCGGGACGTTCGAGCCGGAAGGAGCGGCTCCCTAACATCGGCGTGCGGTGACTCTCCCTGGAATCGTCGCGGCTCTGCGGACGACGCATCGGGCCGTGTTCATGAGGCTTCTGGCAAGCTGTGACAGGTGCTCCAGCCACTGGACGCTCATTGATTGGTGGACGCTCCAATTGTTGAGCGGCAAAGTCCGGGCGAAACATCCAGCCGAGCTCGCCCGTGGCTGCGCGAGCATCCGAGCCACGCACGTCTCGCTGCGGTAGCAGGCTTCCAGTACCGAACCGTGAGTATAACTGTGGTACTGTGAGGGAGACCTATTGCGCCTAGTAACGCTCTCGACGCAAATCGCAATACCGTTAGAGTAGATCGCTCCTTCTTACTTGTGAACACGCCCGTCGTCACACTGAAAACCAATCATCCCCTGTGTGTTCGGCCTCTTCTCTGTTTCCAGTGCGCGTTCAAACGCTATCCGGCACGACCCGTCGCGAAGTTTAACGAACCACTTCGGGAAAAACGTCAAGTTGTGGAAAAACTCGTCAAAGAGTGCGCGTCCGCAATCTGCAATCCAGGGCCAACCAAAAGGCGCTCCTTCGGCCGATCATCTTCCACGCGCGCGCGGCACCCTCAGTGCGTACGCGTTTTGCCCCAACCCTTGCCGATGTCCGCATCCTGTCGGCCATGCCACAATTGCCCGAAGATGAGCTCACTGTCGCCCCTCCACGCCCGCCCCACGCGAAGGAGATCCTGCAGGCCAGGAACCCGAGC
>Ga0210242_100147_pt1 | contig 55396 bp, 31 predicted proteins | sample ChrtobMeP5a_16mM_FD_155445 | JGI IMG/M metagenome (GOLD analysis project Ga0210242, IMG submission 155445) | Chrysochromulina tobin associated microbial communities from unialgal haptophyte culture, Seattle, Washington, United States - P5a_16mM | ecosystem: Host-associated > Algae > Haptophytes >... | reverse complement strand
AAGGCACACGCTCGGGAGAGGATGGGGCCGGGAAATAGGTTGGTCCCAAGGGAATGGTCGGCAGCGACGGCGGTGGATCCCAACAAGCGCCAGTCAAGTTATAATGGTTCTGCGCCGAAAGATAGCATGCGGCGCACGCCGGTGTCACCGCGCCCGTGCAGGCCGTGCAATTGTACACGTAGCTGCTCAAGCATTCCGCTTGACAAACCTCACAGCAGCAGCCACCCGCTTCTAGTGCCCTTCGTGTATGGGTATCGTTGGTGGCCAGACTGTGCACTGCCCTCGCGTCAAGGTCTGCAGACACCAGCGAAAACCCGTTGCACCAGTAGCCGGCAGGCGCACGAGGCGACGGCCCACTGCAGAGGACTCGTGACATGACTCGGGAGCTCTTTTTCGTGTTCTTTCCGGGACTTTTCCTCGGGCAACTTCCCGGATCCTTGCTCGGTTCAAATCAGGTGGTGGGGATAATGTGTGAAATGTATCCAGAAAGAATCAAAGAATATTTCCCCCTAGCCCTTTGGGTCAATCACTGACTTCAAAATCAGGTGTGGCGGAGGGATAGTGTGTGAATCCAGAAAGATGCCTGTATGCCTCCCCTAAGGGCAAAGCGTCAAACACACCGACGCTCCACGCGCGCGCGCGCGCGGCCGCGCGCACGACCAAGCCACCTCACCACACGGCGGCCGTCTCAAGACGTCAAGAGAGGCCACCGGCAGTCCGGCACAGCAAGTACCGCGACCGGAGCCCGTCGCGGCGCCTCTCTTGCCCTTCCCGCGGCCCAGCTTGCCGCCGCCGACCTTGCCACCGCCGCCCTAGTTGTGGCAGAGGTGCAGGAGGGTAACGAACTAACGATCCGCGCGGAGCGAGCAGGTCATGAAGACCGCCCACACCGCCGTCGATGTATGTAGAGTGGGCCCACGCGCCGGGAAAGAGAATGCGAGGTGAAAAAGGAGGCAAGGAGGCATGACGGCTCATCTGAACCCCCCCGCTCACGTGACTGATGCAGAGGCTGATCTTCACAGAGAAGGAAGATCAGCCTACAAGGCAGCCTAGGGCTGCGCGCGCGGCGCGGCGCGCCGAGGACGAGGTGCGCGTGCGGTGCGGGGGCTTCACGTAGGGGCGGACCAACGAACCGCCCCTCCTCCGCGGCGCTCGCCTCGGGGCCTCGCGACAGGGCACAGGGGGGACGAGGAGTTCTAGCCGCCACTCATTTAAATTGAGGATCTGAGGATTGTGCATGAAATCCAGATATTATTCCCTCCCCTACCCGGGTACCCGCGCTGGCGCCGCGCTACCCGCCCCGCCCGGCGGCCCCGCTCGGCTTCGCCGCACCACGGCCCCGCCCCGGTTCTGGGTAAAACGGTAAAATCGCGCCGCGATGGTGCATGGTCGCCCGGTTACATGTAGGTACGGTCCGGTTACATGTAGGTACGGTCCGGTGAGACAAAAGACAAAATTTCTAAAGCTCGTCGACACCGTCAGTCGCGACGTGTAATTGCAGTAATAGTACGCGGCGGACGATGTCAAAGCGTTTTTACCGTGTCACTCCGTGCACCACCTCTGGTTTTGCCACTTGCCCTGCTCCGGATCGTATGCCTCCTCGAGGATGTCGTAGTCGTCGCCGCCGCTTCGGCCGGCGGAGTTGGCGTATAGGCTACTCTCCACAAAGTGATGATCGATGCGCCGCGCCTTGACACGCACGAAACCGACGAGGATGTAGCGCCGTCCACGTGTCACAAGCGCGCCCTCGTGCAGCAGCTTGCCACAGTGCGTCGTCAGGTCTCCGCAGCGTGGGGGCTTGATGGCAGCCCGCCCGACGCCCTGGCAGCTTGCACACAGGCGCGACGCAGCGTCGGCAAATGCAGACTGATAGGCCGCCGCGGCCGGCGACACCTCAGCATGGCCGGCGGCATCGCCGGCGCTCTTGGATCCGGGGGCGTCGGCGGCAGCGGCGGCGGCCCGGCACGCTGCGCATGTCGTGCCTCGGCATACCGGGCTGCCGCACGCGACGCATGACGGCCCGAGCGAGTGAAAGCGCAGCCCGCCGCCCTCAAAGTCGGATGGCTCAGAAAGGAGGATGGAGAAGCTGAGAAGGCTCCCGTCGCGATGGAACGCCAATCTGTCCTGCTGCGCCACATCTGCGTCAGGCGAGCCGAGTTTGGCTTCGTATTTGACCAGGAACATGTCGGCCATAGATAGCTCGGTTACGTCAAAATGTCCGTACAAAGCGGCGATCGTCGGGAGCACAATGCTGTCGATCACGTGCGGTTGAAGTGCATCGTAGATGCTCGGCGCGTTCTCTTTGGTGACGGCAATATCAGTAGTTGGAAAATGTTTGTGACGGCCTGTGGCCCAGCCACGCGTGCGGCCGTGAGCCTCAGCTAGGCTCACAAGGTGTTGGCACGTCGCTGCATCAAGCAGGTGGAAGAGGTGGACGCCCCAAAGCGGCGAGCGCTTGTGGCCCTTTTGATCCGGCAGCCAAAGTGAGGTATGCGGCGTGAGCGGAGGGGTGGGTAATTGTGCAGGCGGTGGCGGTAGTGGTGGCGGTGGCGGTGACGGGTCGTCGGTCGTCGCGTCCATCGCCTCGGCCTTCCGCATTTGACACAAGGAGGTGCCCTAGACGACGCGATACGCCAGACAGCCAGTTTCGTCGCGTCCCCTGGTGCTCGCTGCCCTATACTACCGGGCGGGATTGTGATAGGCAATCGGGTGGGGTGGGTGAGGGGGGAGTGGGGTTGGGGTTGGGGTTGTGTCAACCGTCGTCGTCCTGCCGCAGCCTCTACGCAGGGCCCGCCGTCTCTACGGTCCTTGCGTGGGACGTAGCGCTTCTTTCAATCATGTCGATCATCCGCGGGCCGATCTTTATTTCCGCCGTCAACCTGCCCGACGCGATTTCGCATCGGCTAGGAGCAGTATCTTTTGCTTGCGCGGTCCTGTTCTGTGGCCGGTCTCGTCACCTCATCGGCCTCCAAGCTCGTCGTCTTACATGTATTCACGCCAAAACGGCGCCGCTCAGCGCCATTGTCGTCTCATCCAGCACTTCCAGGACCTGGCGCGTGATTTCGTTCGGTGCGGCTCGGCTCCAAATTAGGTTCCGCCAAAACTTTCGGAACTTTCGGCAAAACTGCCGGCTCTACATTTCCCATTTTCGGGTATACATGTAGGAATGCGACCAGGACGTCATAAGGACGTCACCGACCGGCAAATCAGCATCAAAGTGACAGAGGTCGTCTCTTGTCAGCCCCCGTCTGCTCATGAGCGACGAGGATACCGACCTCGTTCTCGACGACCTCATGGGTGAGGTCTGAGGTGCAGGTGGTGATATCTGAGTCCACGTTTCCCGCCGCTCCTCTGGTCAGGCCTCCAGCGATGTTACCTCCCGTGTTGGCTGCTTGGGCCTTGGCTCATACTACTATTGAGCAGACCGCCGAGTCAATGATCACGGCGGCGAGCCCGAGCGACATCGTACGCGTGAGCACTACGTGAGCACAACGGTCGCCACTACATGAATAACTACATCGTCGCGCCACGCACGCACGCCATGTGACGCGGGAAATATTCATGGCCGGTGATCGACCCGATGTCGGCGAGGTAAGAGGGGCTACATGCACCCCCGAAATTGTGACGCAGCAGTGGAGCTGCTGTGAGTTGGTCATATGACCATGGGCCATACTGGCCGCAGCACTTGATGTTTTGCACCTGCGCAACATGCCAAGGCGTGTGCTAGTACTGCCTATGAGCTGTGTCATGAGTCTGGCCATGTGTGTCCGTAGAGTATCTAGCCTTCTAGGAATTCCTTCTTTGTTGTCAAGGGAGGCGAGATACTGCGCTGCGAAACTGCGTCCGGTCATCAGAATTCTTGCATCTCCTCTTGGAGCTGTCTGGCTCGGATTATGTGCGTCAACTTGGCATGCAACTTGGCCCGGGCGCGGTCGCGCTAGGTCCCCAGGGCCATCTTGGTTCTTGCAAGTGGCGCCGGCCCTCTTACCGGCCCTCCCACAAAGTCCGCGTAAACGTTAACACGACAGACGCGACAATCGAACCGGTGCTACGGCACTGTTACTGCCCGCTCAGAATACTCCGCGTGCTTCCGTAACTTAGGTTTCCGCATTTCCGGTCTCCCTGCTGACCGAACGCTGACCGACATGGACCGAACGCGACCGAACTGACCGAACGCAGTTTCGCAGCCTTTACCATATTGAACTAATTCGTATCATGGCTCGTTAATCAACGAGACGATACTGAAGTCGGTCTCCTTGGTTGCGGACGCGGGCTGATCGGGCCGCGGAACTACCGTCAGCCGAACGAGGGCCTCGTCGGTCTGCACGTCAGCGCCAAACTCAGCGATGATGGCACGATGATAAAATCCTTGCCCCGTTGGGCAATGATCCGCCGGAGTGCAGCGCCCGTCGATGTAGCTCGTGACGGAGACGCGACGAGACGACGGGACGGCAGGAGCGCCAGGCTGCGCCGGCCATCCCTGTAACGTCTCTCCTGTAACGGCCATCCTTGTAACGCCAGGCTGCGCCGGCCGGGGCATCCATGTAACGTCTGCTTGGAGTAAGCCCAGTGGTAGCATGTCGTGCTTGTAATACTCAAGGTGAAGCCAAGGCGAGATCACAGGCACGGCGAACGACAAGAAGGCGCCAATGGAGGACGCTTGCAGCCACTGCTTCTTGCCGCCAGCACCGCCGGTCTTGAGCTGCCAGCCCGTGTTGGCCAAGAGCGACACATTTACGTTCAACCTATTGGACGACCCGAGGGAAGACCCAGCTTGGGAAGACCGCGGGACGCCAACAGACGCTGCGAGCCAGCACCACGACGGACGCAAGGGTCTCCTTGAGGGTCTCGGGCGCTCCGCATGACCATGAGTGGATGTGCTGGGCTGGTGTGCTTCTTGAGCCGGAGGAAGCGGGGACAACGCCATGGAGGCCGACGGCCGAGCCGCGAGACGTGGCGCGAGACGCGTGTAATACGCGCCGCTCACGAGCTCGGCAGCTGCCGTCCCTTGAAGTTCGCAATAGCCCGGGGCTGGGTGGAGGGGGTCGGCTAATTTGGACTTTGGGTTGTATGGGAACATGCGGAGGACCAGACTCTTGAACTCGTGTGAGAAGCTCAGGGCTCTCTTGCCGCCGGCCGCTGTGCTGCTGTGATTCAGTTTGGTGCATGCATCCAGATGGGCTGGAAGCTGAGCCCGCAACAGTGCGCACGAATCGACGAAGCTGATGTTCGTCGCCTGCACGAGTGCTGCGTCTTCTCGCTCGCACCGGGCCTGCCACTCAGCGTGCTTGACCGCCTTGTCGACCCCGGCTACCGAGGAACGCAGCGATGTATGATGTTTGTCGAGTTGAAACCACAGAGCGTCGTCAAGCTCGGCGCGGCCACTTGGTACGCGCCCGTTGCTCAGGCTCACCTCCAGCTGCACCAGCCCGCAGTGCTTGATGACGACGACAAGTGCGCGCTGGCCGAGTTGCAGCAGGTTCTCAAGCAGCTGCCGACCTCCTTGGCTACTCGCGAGCTCAGCGTAGTGCACAAGGATGATGTCTGCAGCTTGCCAGTGGCTGCGCCCACACGAGAGTTCGTGGCTCGCTCCAAAGCCCCCCGCCACGTTGTCGAGATCAACGGTGAAGCGAAGCCATGGAAAACAGCTCTGCAGTCGCCGCGCGAAGGCGTGGCTTGTCATCGCGTTGTTCCATCTTGCCACGGAATTGCCTAGTGCGAGGACACGTTGCACTGAACCTGATGGCAGAGAGGGTAATCGTGCAACGTACGCATCAAGGCCGCGACCGGGCGCATAGACCGGAGAGCCACAGAGGTGGGACGGGAACTTCGACGAGCACTTCGTCCCTGATGTAAACTGGGGATGCTCTCCGCGGCTCATCTCGTCGCAAGCCTTTTGTGGTGCCCTGCGACGTGCTTCTCGCCCTGCCCTTGGGCGCTGGGATCAACATGCTGGGAATTAGCATGCAATTGCGAAACGTTGTGAGGTCTTGTTCGTCGAAGATTTGGGGGGACAACTCCGCTCCTCCGAGCTCCGGTTCCAAACTGATCCTATACTTTACCACTTTTGAATGTGTACCATTTCCAAGTCGCCCGCAAGTGACAACATTTAGACATCTAGGAGGGGCAATTTTTGCCCATTGAAAGTGCGGTGCGCCGGCGGGAGCGCGTGGGGGGGCGTCCGAGCGACGCGCGTCATTGTGGTATACCGCGTGTTGAACGGAAGAAGCGGAGTATGAGTTGAAAACGGTGTGGACACATCCAAAAATCTAATGATTTGAGATTTCAAGCCTTCGCTTGTAATATTGCGAAGTGGCTCAGTTTTCCTTTAGTTTTCGCCTTTTCCTTTTCGTTTCGAAACGGAGAACGAGGTCGAGGAGTACACTCACTTCGTAGAGTACACGATTATTGGGCGGAGGGGGAGTCGTGTTCGCGTGGACGCCGCGTCCCGCGTAACCCCCCGTATGAATCGGCGCGGCGTATGCGCTTTCTTACACCCTCGCCTACAAGAACGTTAATAGCTCACCCACGAGCGTGGCCGATACTAAGGCGAGGGGTCGATACCTCGATTCTGCCATTCTCGCTGCAAACACGGAATAGTGCTTCTTCTTCGTCCGTTCTTCCTTCACTCACGGCATGACTGTACGCGTCTCCGTTTCGTCCCTATCTCTCGCCCACACACCTCACGCCTCGCACCTTACGTATCAGGAGCCACCCAACGCATGATCAATCGTACGCGGCTGTGCCGATTGGAGCGCAGGCGATGCAGACCGCGCGTCCGGCTCACAACCTGCACCGGCGCCGTCCACCTCCTCTCCGTGCCTCCAAGCGTAGCGTCGCTCGCAGCCTGAGCGGCCCTGAGCCAGAGCGTAGCGTCGCCAGCAGCTTTAGCAGCGTTCAACCGTGCCCTGTCCACGTACTCGGCGTACTCGACCTGTGCGAGCACACCGCGCGGCGCCTCTTCGTGGACCACCAGATGGACTGCACCAGTCACAGTGGCGGCGAGCGCCTGCATGTGCTTGTGCACGAAGGCAAAGAGAGCCCCGTCGAGCCGCTCGAGTTGCGGCAGCAGCGGGCCGAGCAGTAGGGAGGGCCTCTCTCGAAGGATGGAGCACAGGTGCATCGCCTGTGCATCGGAGCGTAACCGTTCGAGCGAAGAGGCCGCGCCGAGCTCCTCGACGTCGAGCATGATCGCTCGGAGCATGAGGCCGACCTCGCCACCGTCGCGAGTCGCCTTGACTTCGTGCCGCATGCGTTGAACGGCCCGCAGAAGCTCGTGCACCCGAGGCGTGTACAGCTTCGTAGGATCCGCCGCAGTGAGCTTGTCGACCTCCTTGCGCTCGGCGGCGGACACCATCGAGCGCAGGACCTCCTCAGCTTCAACTGGTGCTGCCTCTCCTACATCGGACGTGCTTCTTGCCACCGCACCGGCCTTGACGTCAACATCCGCCTCCGCCTGTGGCTCCAACTTAGGCGTTGCCACCGTCATCGGCTTCCTGAGAGGGGGCACTTGCATGCCGCCATCGGCAAGCACCGCCTCGATGCGAGAAACGAGCTCCGCGTCTGCCTCGTTGTCCTCTGCGCTTCCGTCGTTCAAAGCGGAGGCCGTGGTTGTCATCTCATACGCCTCCTTCTCTGAGGAAGGAGCCGCTGGCGCCTGCGGCTCGGTCTCAGCGTCCCGCTCCACATTAAACCGAGCCTCGGCCTCCGCTTTGAACATCACAACCTCTGCCTCTGTCGCTAGCTCGGTCTCGGCGGTCTCAGCCTCCGACACGCCATCCGCCCGAGACTCCAACTCGACTTCGTCCACCTCCGCCTCCGCCTGGGCGCCAAAGACCATCGCATTGGAAGTAGCGATCGTCTCCTCAAAGCCCGCCTGCGCATTAGCAGCCGCCTGCGCATCAGCGGCCGCCTGAGCCTCAACGGCTGCCTCGGACGGTGGGCCTTCTTGCAGCTGCAACTCCTCGCACACGCTAGAGACGAGAGGGGCAACAGCATCAGTGTCAGCTGACGAGTGTTGCTCGACCGTCTCCGCCCCAGGCGCAGCCGCCGTCCCATCCATAGGGGTGATGTCAAAGCCACCCTCACCGAGCACTTCCAACAGCCGTGTCGCCAGCTTCGCGTCCGACGGCTCTTTCTCCACCTCCTCAATCGCCGTCTCCGCCACCTCGACCTGCGTACCACCCGCAGCTTGCTGCATCTCCGGCGTATTGATCGAAGTGGGACCAAAGACGAGGACGTGGCACTGCCGGATCGTGGCCTCGTTGGTAGCGGCAGCCTCGATGCCCAGCACCCCACTCACAAGCTCGGCAGCGTCGCCCGCCTGAGGGAGGCCAAGCTCACGGCAAAGGTCTGCCGCCATCTCGGCCACCTCCGGCGCCATCTCGGCCACCACCGGCGCCATCTCGGCCGCCACCGGCGCCATCTCGGCCACCTCCCGCGCCATCTCGGCCACCACCGGCGCCATCTCGGCCACCTCCGGCGCCATCTCGGCCGCCTCCGGCGCCATCTCGGCCGCCATCTCGGCGAACCCCCGAGCCCGGGCAGCGGCCTCGGCACTCGTGTGAGAAGAGCCGCGCACCTCGAGCTGGCTCAGCGTGCTCTCGACGGCGCTTAAAATGCCCTCGATGCCCTTCTCTGCGCGGGCCTCTGTGTGAGCTTCGATTGTCCGTGCCGTCACCACCATCGGTGGCTCATGGCTCGCCAGCCAAGCCGCCTTCGCCGCAGCCTCGTCCACGAGAGGGGGCACTTGCATGCCACCATCGGCGAGCACCGCCTCAATACGAGAAGCGAGCTCCTCCTCCTCTTCCTCCTTAGCAAGCACCGCCTCAATGCGAGAAGCGAGCTCCTCCTCCTCTTCCTCAGCAAGCACCGCCTCAATGCGAGAAGCGAGCTCCTCCTCCTCTTCCTCCTTAGCAAGCACCGCCTCAATGCGAGAAGCGAGCTCCTCCTCCTCTTCCTCAGCAAGCACCGCCTCAATGCGAGAAGCGAGCTCCTCCTCCTCTTCCTCCTTAGCAAGCACCGCCTCAATGCGAGAAGCGAGCTCCTCCTCCTCTTCCTCAGCAAGCACCGCCTCAATGCGAGAAGCGAGCTCCTCCTCCTCTTCCTCCTTAGCAAGCACCGCCTCAATGCGAGAAGCGAGCTCCTCCTCCTCTTCCTCAGCAAGCACCGCCTCAATGCGAGATGCGAGCTCCTCCTCCTCTTCCTCGTTAGCAAGCACCGCTTCAATGCGAGAAGCGAGCTCCGCCGCATCCTCCTCGGCGATGAGCGCCGCTGCCGCCGCCTCGATGCGGGCTGCCAACTCCGCCTCCTCCTCGGCGAGCCTTCGAGCCTTCTCCATGGCGAGTTCGATCGCTACCTCCGCCTCCTGCAGGGCGTGCAGGATCACCTCCGCCTGGGCCTTCTCCTCGGCAATCGTCGACTCCGCCTGGGCCTTCTCCTTGGCGATCTGGATCGCCCGTGGAGTCACCACCATCGATGGCTCATGGCTCGCGAGCCAGGCCGCCTTGGCAGCCTGCGCCCGAGCCACTACAATGCCATGAGCTCTGGCCGCCTCTTCCTCTTCTGCCCGCGCCTTCGCCGCCTCGATGACACTGGCCTTGGCCTCCTCCTGCTCTGCTAGCCTCGCCAGCCAGCGGGCGCGGGCGTCGGCGCTTGCGGCCGGGTCGGCGCTCGTCACGCCGCTCGGCAACTCGTGGCGCGGTGCCTGTTGCGCCCCCCGAGACGCCCGGAACGGCGCCTGCGGCGCCCCGAGCCGCACCCACGCCGACGTTGCCGCCGGCGGCGGTGCTGACATCGGTTGCGCAGGCGGCGACCAGGCAGCCGGCGTCGATGCAAGCTCTTCCGCCGTGTGCTCCTGGGCTCTAGCAAGGCTATCGGTCAGCTGGGTCGGCAGGGCAGGCACCGATATGGACTCTATGGTAGCGGCGGCGAACTCTTCGTATGCTGCTTGCAGCTTGGCACGTCTTGCTATGGCGACGGCCCCATCGCGTTGCATGCGGGCGATTTTCAACTTGCGCATCGCCGCGTACAAGGCGGTGGTTGCCTGGTAGGCTGCCTGGACCTTCTCGCGACGTGACGTCGCCATTTCGCCGTCGCGCCGGAGGACCTCGAGGCGGCGCTCCCGCGCACTCGTCTCATGAAGTGGTGTTAGCGGGTCCGATGTGGCACATGCTGCCATAATTGCTGTCTCATCCTCCTCGTACGCTTCTTGCTGTTCTGCGAGGCCACAATCGCCCAGCAGGGTCGGTTGTGGCAAGAGAGCCGTAATCACGAGATCTCCCACCGCTCCAGCGAGTGTTGCAAGTTTATCGACGAGTGGCTGTGGTGGTGGTACCGGGGTCACATTTGGCCCGATGCCACGGTCAGTATTGGCTCGGCGATGCCGCGGTGAAAGCTGCTCAAGGTGCATTGTCTCGGAAAGGCGTCCGAAGGGCTTCGGAAACTCTTCCATGTAAATGGGCATGGCGTCGGACTTGGATGCCTTTGCCGACCCCGGAAACATTGGTGTGCCCGGAGCGAAGGCGGATGTCGCCGGCGCGCAGCTGAGGATCACGGCGAGCAGTGGAAGGCACGGAAGGCGCCGAGAGCGCTTGATGGCGTTTCCCTCCATGGCACAATCACCACGCGGTGCTCACCGGTTTGGGGCTTGCTGCTCTTGATGAATGAACGCATTTTCCCCACAAAACTACAAGCAGTCTTGTTTGCGGTGGAGTCTGACATCGTTCGCCGACCTTTTGGAATCATAACCCACATACCTTCATGTAAGACCTTTTCGGTGTGTAGGAAAAGAAATCCTATGCTCCGCGGCGATCCTGGCACGGCGACGCCGAGAGAGAGAGGCTCTTCTGCCTCCTTGGAATTATGTTCCCTTTCATCTTACACGCTCTTGCGTACAATAATGGAATGGCACGAAAGCCGCCACTCGGATGGCAGACGTGGTGCAGTGCCGGCGTCTGTGGCACCGACCATTGCTTCGACTACCAAATCAAGGACACAGCCAAAGCTATGGTGGACAACGGCATGCACGCTCTTGGCTACGAGTGGATCCTGCTTGATGACTGTTGGCACCCATCGCGTGACGTGGACGGCAGGCTCGTGCCGCACAAGGAATTCTTCCCCGACGGCATGGTGCCTGTCATCGACTACGTGCACTCTCTCGGCCTCAAGTTCGGCCTCTACACATCAGTTGGAGACAAAACGTGTCACGGCGGCTGGAGCCCAGGTTCATACGGCTACTACGATCAGGACGCCCAGCTGTTCGCCTCTTGGGGTGTCGACTATGTCAAGATCGATTACTGCGGCGACCACGATAGTGCCGAGGGCCACGCCAACTTTTCTCGCGCGCTCAACCAGACTGGTCGTCCTATTCTACTTGAGCTGTGCCGTGGGCCATACGCGAGCCAACCCGGGTGGGGCTACGCTCCTGCGATCGCCCAGGTCTGGCGCGCGACTGGTGACCACAAAGATGCATTCGACAGTACTCTCGCGCAAGTGAAGGCGCTCAGCGATCACAGCGTAGCTGGAAGCTATTCGAAGCCTTATGGATGGGCGACGGGCGACATGCTCATGACCGGCGGAGAGGGATGCAAACTCTATGACGCGCACACGCCGAAGCACTGCCCCAAGCAGAGCGACGCGGAATATCGAACCGAGTTCACTCTGTACTCGGTGCTCTCAGCACCCCTCATGATCGGCACCGACATTCGCCTGATGACGTCCATCATGAATGAGCTCATCCTCAACCAGGACGCTCTCCGCGTGAACCAGGACATCGACGCCCTGCCTGGCTCGCTCGTCAACATGTGCGGGCAGGATGCGTACGTACGAAAGCTCTCCGATGGCAAGGTGGCGATTGCCTTGCCCAACCTCGGCACTGGCAATGCTACCATGGTCGCCTGTCTACCTGAGGTAGGTATCATGGGCCGAGCGTCCATTCGCGACGTCTGGGCGGTCAAAGATGAGGGCGTCTTCTCGGGCAACTACAGCGCCATCGTTCAGCCCCACGACACATTGTTCCTGCTGGTTACGCCGCAGTGAATGCCACGGTTTCGTCCATTTCGGGTACGAGGTCAAACTCTTGAGCTTTGAGGGCGCTTCTGCCTGAGACGTCTTCGGTGACCCCTGGCTTGTCGCGGCCGCTGTGTGTCGCAACGCTACAGCTGTTTCGGGTATCGCTAACGTAGCCGGTGTGGAATCCCTGCACCGTATGTATATACGATACTCGTACTGACTATACTCGCGTAGCGCGCTCTATTCGTCGGCGAATACGAATTCGCGTCCGGTCGCGCCAACGCGCGCGCATGCCAGTTGCCACCGCAGCACCAGCACCGCGCACGAAATGACAAGTAATCGTCGAATCCGGTCCGGCCGGGCCGCGCCGTGCGACATTTTGGATCGTGCCCTGCATCGTCACCACACGGTATAGAGGACCGGGGGCGGGCGAGCGCCGCGGGTCGCGCACCGCGCCGGGCGACGAGCCACGAGCGGGCGTCCGAACCCCAACCCTAACGCCGCGAACCGGGGGACTAACGGACTAACGCGCTAACGCGTAACGGGCCGTAAAAACGGGGGACCCGCGTCGACCGACGCCCCCGGCCCCCGCGCCGTACGCCGCGCTAACCCCGCGCCAGCCCAGGCGCATGAGCCCGAGCCACTAGCCACCTAGCCGCGGGGTTAGCCGTTACGCCCGTTAACGGTTAGCCGTTCCTTACGGGCCGTTGGTTAGCCGTTTTAAGGTTTTTCAAGGGTCATGCCCCATGCGGGACGAGGAACCCACGCCCCGATCGACGCGAGCACATGGTTTCGTCAACATCCACCGCGACGGTCGATCTCCTCGCTCTCGCGCGGAGACGACGTCGACTGTGCTCCGATTCAAGCCATGACTCACCCTGGTGCGGACCACCACGCCACACGGACGCTCACTGACGGGTCCCCTTACCCTATGACGCTATACACGCCCGGACGCCGTCGCCGAGCCCGACCTCGCGCTTACTCGACCGCCTCTAAGCATCGGCATCTACTTCGTCCCACACCTCGCAGTACTCGGGCCGACCGAGGGCAAACTCGGCTTGCATGCGCTGCGGCGCACCGGTCGGCTGCAGCAGCACATTACGGCCGCCGGCGCCAAAGCGCGGCCATTCGGCATCTGCCGCCTCCTGGACCTCGCCCCTCTCGATCCCCTCACGTACGCCTGGGTCGCCGGAGGCGGCAAAGGACGTCCACAACCGGCCCACCGCCCTGGCAAACGCGGCCTCTGTCGCGTTAAAGTGGCAGTCGAGGCATGAGCGATCGAAGCCTGACCAGCCTGGCACGGAGCAGTTGGTATACCCGATATTCATGAAGATGGGCTGCCCAAACACAAAGGAGACTTCGTCCTGATGCACACTGCCCCAAGACGGGTCATGCCAGTTGGAGGCGGCTGTGCACACCCTGTTCGACTGGAAGAAGTAATTGTACCGGTAGAGGTGCACCTGGCCTTTGGTGGGCGGTGCGGCGGCAAACGCGGCGGCGGTGCGGCGCAGCCCGCAGAGCATCCTATCAGACGACCACCAGCCCATCAGGTCCACGTGGTCGTCAGTGCGGTTATCGCGTGGCGGGTACAGCGCAAGCAGCGCTCTCGCGAGCGTGACGTTGCCTCGCGCGGCCGCGAGGAGCGCCGCCTCGTACTCCGTGCGGCCGATGGGCCCGGTATTCATGATGAAAAGGTACGAGTCGTTCGTGTTCGCGCCGAGCGCGACGGCCAGGGGGTTGACTTGGCCCGCCTTCGCCAAAACGAGAGGGTCGTCCGGCAGCAGCGCGCCGTCTACCGTAGGCGACCACGAGGTGGCGGCATTGCATGCGTTGGGTGTGATGCACGTGACCCCCTGCGCGTACACGAGCTCGTCGCCTGTAGCTGCGACCAAGCACGCTCGCGTGCTCTTGAAGCCCTTTTGCGTGCAATTGAGCCGCTCGGCGAGCGTTTCCGTGACGCCGAGGCTCTTGTCGAGCGGGCGAGCCCCCAGGTCCCCTGACTGGGAGATGACGCCCTCGAGGAGCCCGGACGAGCTGGGCAGCACGGTGTGCAGCAGCACGAGGCCGCCGCCGCTCGACTGGCCGAAGAGGGTCAGACGCTTCGGGTCGCCACCGAAGTCCGCCACGTGCTGTCGCAGGAAACGGAGCGCGGCCTGGATGTCTGTGAGTGCAAAATTGCCGGTGGGCTCGCCGGCCAGGGCCTGCTCCTTGAGCGCCACGAATCCGAAGGGGCCTACGCGGTAGTTGATCGAGCAGATGACGGCGTGCTGGTCGGACGCCATGATGCTCGCATTGTACGGCTCTGCTTCACCGAAGTCGTTGGTGCCTCCTGGGACGAAGAGCAAAACGGGCAGGTTGGCGCCGGGTCCGACGCCTGCGGGACGCCAGATGTTGAGCACGTGGCACGAGTACTCGCTGCCATACGTTGTCACATTGGTAAGCGTCTGAAGGCACGCTGGGCCGAAGTAAGTCGCATCAAGGGGGTTCTGGTCGAAGCCCTTTGAGCGCGGCACGGCCGGCTCAAAGCGCTCGGCGGTGCCGTAGGGAATGCCGAGGAACTCTTGGAAGGTCGGGAACCCGTTGCCGCGCACGGTGCCCAGGGCCGTGCGTACGTCGACTTTCTGCGAGACCGTGGTCATGACCACCACGGTGCTGATTGACCACAGCATGACCAGCGTACACAGGGCGTTCACACAGGGCGTTCACACAGGAAACACGCCTAAAAATCACGCCTTGCTGAACATCCTGCCTGTGAACACCGGAAAATGGCGCAAAGAGGCTGCGGCGGAAGGGCGGCCGCCACAGCCGAGGCGCCGGCGGCTCAGAAGGCAGTGGCCCTTGTTGCTGTGAGGTCGTGTTCTCCTACCCAAGCGCACGAGCCAGCGCATGAGCGGCACAGGTACTTCAATCGCCGACAGCAGATCGAGAGCAGGGTGCGAACGTGCGGTGCAGCTTGTCGAGGAGGAACGCGACGATGGATGCCGGCGAGTGGCGTGCCGGGCCGCGAGCGCTTTGGCGCGGCACCGGGCACATGTAGCTGCGTCACGGCGCGGAGCGCACACGCACTGCACAGTGGTCGGTGCCGACACGACATTTTTCGATTGTTTCCACGCGAAGTATTAAGTCAATCGCGTATAATGTAAACCCCTATAACCCCTATCTGTTCACTAGTGGCAAATGCACGCTGTCGAGCAGCCTGTCAAGGTAGTGCTCACGCATTGTGCAGCCCTCGCACTTGACTCCACGGTCGCTCAAACTCTTCTTGAGCGCCTTGGGCCCCATCTCAAGGCATGCTGCGTGGACGCGCGATATCCAGTGCCCTCGCGTCGCGCAGGTCTCGCAGCTTGCGCCGAGCCCGGTCACAATCTCCGTCAATGCTGACACCGGAAGCTCAGACAAACTCACCTTGCGCACATCCTCGGGCGGCACGAAGTCCACGTGTTGGTCCTCAGCCACGCGTGGCCGGCTGGCGCCATTCGCAGATGTCTCCCACTTGATCTCGAGATTACCAAACTGAGCTCCCGCCGCGCAAAGCATGAAAGTGCAGCATGCGAGCCTCAACATTCGCAAGTTTAGTCAAGTTTAGTTCTCCATGTTTCATGATCAACTTCCAGTCCGTTACAAGTTACATTCAAGGGTCAGAATTGTAGCGGTCCCCCCCAGCGCTCAGCACACCAACTTCTCTAAGGACGGCCGCCGGTGCCGCCCGGGGGCAACACAAGTTTTGAGTATACTGCACTAGCCACTACAATTGTTCTCGCTCTTGAGGCCAAGTCGCAAGTGGCCAGCTCAATTATGCGAGTGACACACCACAGACGAGAGAGGTCCGAGCTCCGAGGTGCACTGCCACAGATCAGTCTCGCTCCCAGCGCGGCAGCAAGGGGAACGGGGCTTGTCCCTGGGCCTTGTCCATGCATGAACTAGCATGTGTCCCTGCCGCTCGCAGCCCGACGCGCATGCGGCCATGCGGGGATGCCCGCCGCCCCGCGGCTCGCCCGCCAGCCGCCACCTGCGCCCTGCGCGGCGCGCGCGCGCGCGTGCGGGCCGCGCGGCGCGCGGCCAACTGCGCGGATACGATGCGGATCCCCGGGGAAATCGCCCCCAAACTCCGAAAAAGAATTACGGTACCGCGGTACCGTTGTATATTGCAGAAATTTGCAGTGATGTACAGACTAAGGCTCGCCCGCCCGGTGTCTCTAAGTCTAACCCACGCCGGCATGATCGCCATCACCGCCCACCTTCGCCAACGCCCACACACTGTCCGACGCTGCGATCTTGCCACTCGAAACGTACGCCGAGTGGTTGACCTCGATGCTCTCTGGCTCGTAGAGGTAATTCACCATCATCGAGCATGATTCGCGGACGCCACGGGCCGACGAGTTCGCGCCCCAGTGGATCGATACGAGCGTCGCTCCGTTGCGCAGGTGGAATGCTGCCACCGGATCGAGGGCGCGCTGGCGGTGCGTCGCCAGGCAGAGATAGCGAGCGCACAGGCAGAGCAGAGCACGGCGCACTGCCACCAGCGCCAACGATGCTGCGTCGCCCTCACAGTCCTCGTGTACAGGGCCCACTGCCTCAAAGGGGTCGCTCGATACCAGCCCGGCGGCACGAAGCGCCTCGAGCAGCGCGTTGAGGGCCACCGCCTCGTCCGCCGCCACCTCGTCCGCGAGCGTCGATGCGCCGTCGTGGGTGCGCCTACCAGCCGCGCCGTCTTGGGCGGCCACGTGGCGCGCGAGCCGCGCCTCGAGCCAGCTGCGGAAACCGGGCACGGGCGAGAGCGTCACGAATGTGTCGAGTGCGGGCTCCGAGGCAGCGAGCGACGAGAGAACGTGCTTGATGAGAAGCCCACCGATTGGCACGCCTCGCAGCCCCATGTGAGGGGACGAGATGGTGTAGAAGCACGCGACACGAGGCGTTAAGCCCACCTGTGGGGAAGGGACACGGCGCCGTGGTGAGCACTTGCATGCTGGGCGTTCGTCGACACGAGGCGTTAAGCCCACCTCGGTCGCGCCGGCTTCGGCTGGTGAGCCTCGGGCGGTCCGTGGACTCAGCGGCAGTCCACGAGGCAAGACGTCGCGCAGGCGTGTGGGTACATGGGAGACGAGGGCCACCTGCACAAAGACCAGGGGCTCGCCAGGTAGCCGCGGGTGCAGGAAGGCAAACAGCCGCCGGTGCGGCCCGTCGAGGCGCGTGCGCAGGTCGTCCCAACCGGAAAACGGATGCACGCGCTCGTACGCCATGATCCTCTCGAGCAGGGCCGCGGGCGTATGTTCCCACGTGAGACGCTCGAGACGCAGCAAACCCATGTCGAACCATATGCTCAGCTGGCGACGTAGCGAAGCGTCCAGCTCGCGCCACCGCTCGCGCTCGCCGTCTTCCTCCATGACTGGCACCGAAGCGGCGCCGCCGACTGAAGGCGGCGGCGCCGTTCCTGGCACAGCGGCCACTGCCACGTCGGCCGGGCTGCGATTTTCAGCCATCGCTGCGAGGAGATCGGCACGCAGCGAGACAAGGAAGCGCAGGCCGTCGGGCTGTTGCGCGAGCCTCTCGATGATGCGCTCGTGAGCTGGTAGCAGTGCCTCTCGCAGCTCCGACCGCGCCCTAAGAAGCGCCCCCGCCCCACGAGGCTGCTGCTCGTCAAAGCTTGCGAGCACCTGACAGCATCGACGGACCGCCTCCACGTCGGCGTCCTGACGAGAGAGGATGGAGAGAAACGCGAGGCGGCCTGGCTGCTTGAGTTCCTCGTAGGCCGATGTGAGCGACGCACACAAGCGCGCCGGCAAGACCTGATCGCCTCGTGGAGCGCGCGCAATTTCGTGCAGAAGGTCACGGAGCCGGCGTTCATCGCGCGGCGGCATGCGCCCAGCGGCCCGGAGGAGGGAGCGCAGGCGCATCGCCATGCGACGCCCCCACCAGGTCGGGTGCGGCCGGGTGGTCGGCGTTGGAACACGAAAAAAACGCCGAAACTTGCCGAAATCAGTTCGTCCACCGATCACGTTCACGTTCACGTTTATTTGCCATCTCTGTCCACCGATCACGTTCACGTTCACGTTAATTTGCCATCTCGGCAAGACGCACAGCCACAGGTCCCGTGGAGACCCATCGTGGGGGGCGCAAAGAAAAAGGTCCACCGATCAGCCTCACGCGGTCCTCCCACGGACCTTCCATACACACCACCACCGTGCGACTCGGGGGGGTGCGACTATCTCGGCATATAGCCATCGTTCGCTCGCGGAGCACGCACAAACATTCTTCGCGCCGCAGCCCGCACCCGCCATGCCCATGGAGCTTCAAGCTCACCGTAGACATGTCGCAGCTTCTAAACCGGCCCCGTGCGGTACCCGCCATGGTGTTAAGCGTGTGTGACTGTGTGTTATATCAATATTTCTTAGTGTCAAGTGTCACATCGGTGCCAGCTCACATAACGCACACAAGCGCGGGGACGAGAACGGCGAGGCAGCGCGCGGTGTCGGCGCAGTCCCGGTCGACGGGTCGGAGTGCCGCTCTGTGCTGGGGCGTAGCGCTTACGATGACGTGTGTGATTTCTAACACACGCAACGGCACAAACCAGACAAACGGCCCCCGGAGAGGGCCCGAACTACAGGCGAAGCCGAGTTTCCCGGGACATCGTCGCTGCGTCGGCTCCGACAGCTCCGAGTCCCGCTCATCGGGTCGCCGTCTCTTCCTCCAGGAAGTCGGAAAGGACCCGAGTCAAGGCCTTCGCCTGCTCGAGCGCCGCGTTCTTGAGTCGGCAAGCGTCCTGATAGAGTAACGCGTCGCGCTTCTTGCGCACAGCACTGGCGCCCAATATCGCCTTCAGCGCCGGACGGAGCTCGAGCTTCGCCGTCTTGTTGCTCGAGGCCACGCCCTCGGGGAGCAGCATGTCGAACTGCGCATAGATGTCCTCCTCGGTCAGGTTGAAAGCGAGCAGTGATGTCTTGGACACGAGGCTCTCTTCTTCCGAACTTAAGCGCGCTCCAGCAGCGGTTGCTAACTTTTTCGCTCCTTTGAGGCCCTCGTAGAGCGAGAGCATGCACTGCTTGAAAAACTCCTCCCTGTCGATCCAACCTTCCTCCGTCTTGCCCCTTTTCCACTCCTTGTACAGGTCCTCGAACTCCACGTCACCCACGCGACCCTCGTTTGACTCCGACTTGAACTTCCAGCTGAGCTTCTCGTCCAACTTGGCATCCGCTGCGGGAAGCGCGCGGAAGTTGTTCAGCTGGCGGATCGCCTCGTGCGCCGCCTCGTGCGCGGTGCGCATGATCGGCACGACGCCCTCGAGAACGCCTAATTTGAGCGTGAGCGATTCCATCAGCGCGCTCATCTCCTGCCGCGTTGCATTTTCAGACTCCGACCTCTCCTGCAGCAGCTTGAGCGCGGCCTTGAGCTCGGCCTCGTCTAAAGTACCGCCGCCGTCGGCGTCCATTTTCTCAAACCACTCATCGAGGGCCTTGTTGTCAAATTTGAGGCCTAGGCCCTCGCGCACACCCGTCCGGAACTCAATCTTACTGATCTCCCCCTTCGTCTTTCGGGCCCACTCGCGCACCAGGTCTTTCACATTGATCCCACGCTGCTGCAGCGTGTCTCCCAGCGCGCGATCTAGAAAGTGCTTCGGTAAGACGGCGCCGCTCGTGATGTCCGCTACGCCCCTCTTGGCGTTCATTTGCTTTTGCTGCGCTTCCCTGACTTTGCGCCCGATGGTGGTCGCCGCCCGGTTCTTGTGTACGCCCCTGATCATCTTGGCGAACTCTTCGAAGTCAATCTCGCCGCTCGCGTCATCGTCGGTTGCACGCATCATGGCGTCGATTTCCTCGCTGGTCAGCAACTTGCCGGCACCCGTGAGGGCGACTTGCAGCTCGTTCTTATCGATCGTACCACCATGGTCTAGGTCGATCTTGTCAAAAATATCTCGAAGCTTGTCTTCGCTCGCCAACGCGGCTGCCAAACTCGAGCCCATCCGCAGCAAGCCCTCTTCCGCGGTGGTCCTCCAAAGCTTGATCGCCTTTTCGTTCCCCATCTTTGGTTTGCTGGGCGGCGCCTCCTCGGGTGGCAACTCCGGTGCGCTCGAAGCGCCCCACCTCCCTGTCTCTCCGAGCTCGCGATGGCGCTTCTGCGCCACGACGAGCTCCTCGCGAAAACGGCTGATGAGCGCCTCGACGGGGGCCAAGATGTCGGGCAGCGGTGCCAACTCTGCAAGATCCACCGATGATTCCAAGGACACCTCTGCCGGCGGCTTAAAGACGGGCGCTGCTGCCTTAGCCTTAGGCTTCGCCTTAGCCTTCTTCTCCTCATCTAGCAAATCCAGCTTCTCTGCAGTCGACATGGTCTTCTTCCGCGAAGAGCTGAGCTTCTCCTGGGCGCCTTGTAAGCCCGTGTTCGGCGTCTCCGGCCGGTCTGTCTTCTTACGAAAAGACTGATTTCCTGGACGAGAAGACTGATCACCGGAGACTTGCGAGCCCTTCGCCCCAATCGGCTGCCTCTTGGGCGCCATTGCCCGCCCGCCCTTCACCAAATGGAATCGGCTACAAAGCGGAGACACGCCCAAAGCGCAAATTGGAAGTGCGAGGCACAAACACCCACACGAGGTCTCGCGTCGCGGAAACTTTGACAGATATATGAAACGACCATGGAAAAACGACACACGCATCCAAAGTATCCATTCTCCCTATGGCACGAGAAATGCTCCCGTGCCCAATGGAGACGCGAGCGACGGCCAGCACCGCCAGCCGCGTACATTCATATCCCGCGCATCAGCGCGCAGACAGAAAGACAGGGCGCGGAGAGCAACAGTTCAACAGAGGAGGTCTGATCCATTTCCATGTGTGGGCAATTACTGAATTGTGTGTGGGCTTAGGATCTTGAGCCCCTCCTCATGTTTACACCATCGTAGCTCTCCAGCATGCGTATGGCTGCGAGACTGAAGGCTCAGTGCGAGTGTCTAGGTACTGTGTGTATTATGTGTGTAGTGACGTGCATGTGGCAGTTTCTAATTTAACGCGGACTTCATGAAATGGACTTGGACACGCAGGACGCAGCACAAGATTTGGCTCATGCTTTTAATCTTGGCTCGGGCTCATCTTTCGGAAATGAATTTCCCAGAGACGCCGCTCCGATGTGCGACCGGACCGACCTGGGGCTGTTCCAATGGTCTGTTCGTGCAAGTTGATAAGGGGTCCAGTGGGTGTCCCCGAGCTATAGTGGTAACCGCATCCGTATGTACGCCGGTCCGGTGTCTTGGGTGTCGATTTATAAACCTTAGAAAAATGCCAAGAAAGAAAGAAGAAAAAAGGGCTCACACGCGAGTCATGAAGACGCAGTTGAAAGTTAGATGAAAGAGGAACACGATTACGGTTGCGTGTGGTTTGTTGAGTACCCTCGTCGGGAATCCTGTCGCTTCTGGTGAACGTATTACACCGCAGCTTCTCTCATCGATTAAGTCCGTCTGTCTGTCTGTGAGGCGTCACGCTCGTGAACTCGCGTGGTGATCTCCGAATCACCCAGCTCCTCGGCTTCGGAGCCATCGGAGGACGGAACGGCGCTATGTGAGAAATTTGATTGCTCCGCAAAGCTGTAGCTGAAGGAGGAGCCAGCAAGCCCGACGTCAAACGTGAGATCCCCGTCGGAGTTCTTGAACGGCACCTCAACGTCGGGCGCCGCCCATCGACGGCGCGCGCGCTGCGCTCCGGCGAAGGGAAGAAGCAAGGCGGCCGAAGCACGTTCCTGCACCAAGACAAGATGCAAGAACGCCGGCCCCCCGCGAACGCCGAAACAATCATTCAAACAGGCGCGAAAAAGCAGAATCGAAAAAAGGGGAAATCTGGGCGGCGACTGTCGAACCAAAACCATTCACCGTTGGCTGTCGTGTGAATGAATCCGCGGAAGGGCGAGTCCCCCGCCCGCCCATCAAGACTCACACGGGCAGTAAACTTGCTGCAACACCGCGTCCACCGCACCAACGAGCGCCTCGTCGCCGTGGAGCCACTCGCATCTAACCAGGTGCGTCGGCCCGGCGCTCGTCATGGCGCTCGATGCCGCGCCGGTGAGCCTCAGCGAGCGCAGCTGTATGCTTGGTGGTGTCTCCAATGGGTGCCATTGCAGCTCAGCCGCTTGGCACGGGAGGCTTCCTATGTGCTCGCACAGGAGCTCGTGTACCGTATTTAGAGGGCAAGAGAGGCGCAGCTCGAGGCGAAAGCGCATTCGGTGCGGTTGCAGCCCAGTCACAGTATGCAACTCGTCCTGCGAGACGAGCTGCAGCTGAGGTGGCCTTGAAGCCGAGGGTGAGCGATCCAATGGCTGGGGCACCGCCGCAGCGGCTGAGCTCACAGGCAGCACAAGAATGCCCCTCACACGCTTATCAGTGTGAGGGAGGGGCATGGCGCTGAAAGACATGGCGCTGAGAGGCATGGCGCTGGGGAGTGTGGCAACCTCTCGTGTGGCCTCTCTCGTGGCCAAGCCCCTCTCAGAGTTCGCATGCGCTGGTCGCCGGCTGTTGGGCCTGCCGTCGAGATCGGCCATCAACGTCGTCGAGGGTGCGCCGGCCCGCTTCCGTGTACGCTGGCCTGCAATCCCAACAGCACCTACAGTGTCGCTCACCGCGCCGGCCGCCACGCTGGCATCTGGCTCAGCTCGCGCAAGGAGCCGCGAGGATATGTGCACGGCGATGCGCTGCTCCGCAGGCAGCCGGAGGCACTCACCATTCTGAGGGTCGTGGCACGGCACTCCAAAGAGCTTTGCGACCCGAACCTTCAAGTACGCCATCTTCGCCTGCTCTCCGTGAACCAGCACCACGGCCGCTGGCTGCAGTGTGCTAATGAGCCCTAGGATGCCCTTGGCATCAGCGTGCGCCGAAAAGGAGATCTGCTTGACGGTGCACGCGACGGTCAGGCGGCGCGTCGAGGGCTCCTCGCCGGCCGGCGCGTCCACGACCACCTCCTTGGCGCCATGGAGCAGCGTGTGCCCGAGGGTGCCGCGCACACAAAAAGTAGGGAAGAGGACGAGGTTCTTCGCGTCTCCCGCCCAGTGTCGAAACGCTTCTAGTGCCATGCCGGCGGTCATCATGCCCGAGGTGGCGAAGAGGACGCACGGCCCGGGCGCCGACAGAAGCGCGCGCTCAAAGGGGCGCACGTGCCGAAATGCGAACGGATTGTACCCGGGCGCTCGCTCGCTGTCCTTGACACACGTTGACGTCCAGCTGGCGTAGAGCTTGTAGAAGAGAGTCGCGTGCTGTGCCATGCCAGCGGCGACGTAGATGGGGACCGAGAGACCGAGACGGTCCCAGTACATCTCGAGCAGCATGAGCAGCTCCTGCGCGCGCCCGACTGCAAACGAAGGGATGAGCACCTTGCCTCCCACGCCCACGGCGGTATGCACCAGTTGCAGCAGGTCCGCCTCTCGGCAGCGCTTCGACTCGCGGATAGAGGTCCCGTAGGTGGACTCGGTGATGAGTACGTGCGGCTGGAGTCGACCGACCTGCGCGGCGCCGAGATGCCGGTCCGCCACCGTGTTGAAGTCGCCCGTGTACATCACACGATGGCCCAGGCACTCTGCGGAGACCATCACGGCGCCCACGACGTGCCCGGCGTAGTGGGTGCACAAGCGCAGCTCGTCGTCTACGTGAATCGTCTCGCCGAGCGTGACGAATCTCACCTTGCTCAGGCATGCGTCCACATCCCTAGCACTGTACGATGGGCCGCCGCCCTTGCGCGCGGATGAGAGCACGTTCAGAGAGTCTTTGAGCAGGATCGCCGCCATCGCTGCCGTCGGCCGTGTCATGTAGATGGGGCCATCGTAGCCAAGCTTTTCGGTGAGGAAGGGCAAGGCGCCGCAGTGATCGAGGTGGAAGTGCGTGATGACCACGCAATCGATCGCGCTGGTGAGCGAGCCCCTGTGCGCACCCAGCTGCTGCCAATCTGGGAAGCAACGGTGGTCATGGTAGCCCATGTGCATGCCGCAGTCGAACATGACGCGCCGCCCGCCAAGCGTGACCACCACGCAGCTGCGACCTATGTCCTGGCCAGCGCCGAGCACGTGCACCTTGATGCTCGTGCCCATTTTTCTCCTGGGCGCACAGAGGCGAAGCGAGTTTCGTCGGTGTGCTCGTTTTCGCGAGGCCGCCCCAAACTTGTGATTCGCATCGCTACAGGCCGGACTTCCAAAGTCGGAGCACGTGAGCCTAGCGGAGACGTCCGAACGCGTCACGTAGTTCACAGTCCGGTGTCGTTTCTGTAACGTACAATTGTACGGTAGGCGTGTTTAGGATTCAAGCAGGCCCTACTAGTACTATAGACCTTCTTCGTTCCCTCGCCGTGCGCTCCGACCGCACGCGCAACGACGGGAGAGGCCTGGTTTCTGGATACATTCAGTATCTTTTGCGGAATTTGCCACACACTCCGACGAAGGCCGCCGACGCCGCCGCCGACGCCGCCGCCGCGGCCGCCGCGAATGTCGATTTCGACGCTCATCGCACTTGCCGTGTTCGCAGCCGACACGCTCTACGACCGCCTCGGCCTCGCGCGCTCCGCCGACCATCGCGCGATCAGAAAAGCTTGGCACCTTCTCGCACTCAAGGAGCACCCAGACAAGGTCAACGGCGATGCAGCAGAAAAGGAGGCGGCAGCAGAGCGCTTCAAGCGTGCGGCCGAGGCGTACGAGGTCCTCTCAGATGCTGCGCTGCGCGAGCGCTACGATGCCACCGGCGAGATCCCTGACGACAAGGCGAAAGCGGAGGCGTCCGCAAAGAGCGCGGGTGGTGCAGCTGGCGAGGAGGACGAGTATGGTTTCGACGGCCAGCAGCAGCAGGGCTCTCGTCCGCACCAGCGCTCCTACGGATGGGGCGGGCGCTTCGACCAATTCGAGGTCAACCTCGCGCAGAGCCGTGCGCGTCGCGTGCGGACCCTCGAGGGCCTGCGCAAGCTGCTGCAGCCGAGCGACGGTGCCCGGCGTTTCGGCCTCATCGGCTTCTATCGGAGCGGCGACGACGCCATGCTGAAGCGGCAGCTGCGCTTCCCGTACCCGTTCGCCGGCTGGTCGCTCGCGGCCCAGGGCGACGGCTTCTGGTGGGAGGACGCCATCCAGACAGTGCTCGTGAGCGTGGGCGAATTGGGTGGCAGCCAGGCCGGTGGTCTTCTCTCTCACTTTGGGCTCTCTCATGACGCGAGGCTGCCGGCGGTCGCGTGGGTACGTCGTGACGAGGCCATGAGCTTTGAGCTCACCTCGCGCCTCTCCTTTGATGATGACTTCGTGAGCTGGGTCTACGATCGTCTCGGCGCCACTGTGCGGGTGCTCAATCGCGATCATCGGCCTGCTACGGTGTGGTGGCTAGACGGCACCTCGGCAAAGCAGCAGGGCGTGGTACCGCCCGGTGGCTCCTTCGAGCGCTCTTCCTTTTTGAGCCACCGCTGGTACTGCTGGCCCGAGTCCACCCAGGGCAGCTTGCTCACTGAGGACGCCTCGCTGGGCGAGATCACGCTAACCCGTGTAGGGGAGGTGCACGAGCTCGTTCTCGAGCCCAAATGCGTCGACGCCAACGGCCACTGCAAGCAGTGGCGCGATCAGGGCGAGTGCGAGCGCAACCCGAGCTTCATGAGTGATGCGTGCCCGCGCTCATGCCGCGGCCCACGCTCGTGCAAGGTGTGGGGTTGGCTCTACCAGGCCGGCCTCGGCCCATTGCACAAGGAGCTCGCGTGCTGGGCGGACGCCAGCTGCGCGCTAGAGAGCCAGCTGCCGAGTGGAGGGCACGCGATGAGCGACCCGAGCGAGCTTAGAAGGCTCCCTCAGCTCGCCGCCAACTGGCTGCGAGGCGTGGCCGCGCAGATGCGAGACGGAGCGCTCTTGCAGACGGTCGAGCGACTGCTTTCGGGTGCCCCACCGCCCGTACCGCTGCCCACGAGGAAGGTGCCCTCGCCGCCGCCGCCGCCGCTGCCGCCGCGTGATGAGCTGTGAGAAGATGGGAGTGTGCGCTCCTAAGTAAGTAAGTAAGTAAAACATGCCAGCACGGGCAGCGCACACACACTCCTAATGGGTACCGGGACGGCGCCCCAAACCACTTTCGATGAAACCAAATCCCCTAGGTCGCCTTTGTCTTAGGAGCGAACCCCAAAGGGGAGATCGCGGAGAAATTCCATACATTTATTCACACTCGCGGGCAGTAACAGTGCCGTCGCACCGGCTGTCGCGTCTGTCGTGTTTACGTTCACTCATCACGGCGCTTGGCATCGGCGATTTCCTTATGAGGTGCAGACTCGTCCCGTCGCTCGGCGGCCATGAGACCGTCATACTCGCACCCTCTGAGGACGTCATCATCGGCCGCAGCGTTCGCCCGGTGGATTGCCGGTCGACCTTCTACGCGAGGATCGACAATCCCAAGGTCTCGAAGCAGCATGCGCACATCGCCCTCTCTGTGGATGGCACCGTGCTCACGCTCACGGACAAATCTACCAACGGCACCTTCATCGACGGCGCGAAGGCGCCTCCTGGGAACCCGATTCAGCTAGTGAGCGGCTCCGTGCTCTCCTTCACGGCCAATAAGCTCCTTCACGCCATGCTGCCATCCTTCAGTGTCATGCTCGACCGCCAGGAGGCTGCGCCAGTGTCAGCGTCTGCGTCGACGCCGGCAGTGGAAGTGGCAGCGGAAGTGGAGGCATCGGCGTCAGAGCCGGCGTTCACCGAGCAATCGGCGTCGGCGCACGCGTCGGCGCACGCGTCGGCGTCGGCGCACGCGTCGGCGCCGGCGCCCGAGCCCGCAGCCCGCAAGCAGAACGTATGGAGTGTCTTCGACGACGACGAGGATGATAAGCCGTCGCCCTCACCGCCGCCACAGCCGCCGACTGCTGCCTCGAGCGGTGCCGGCGTACCAGTGCCGGCTGCGGAGGCGCCGCCTGGCGATGCGGGTGGAGCGGAGAGCGATGCGGGTGGCTCCGAAAGCGACGTCTCTCTCGCATACGATGATGGGCAGCAGGAGGCGGCGGCGGAGGCCGAGGAGGCGGCGGCGGCGGAGGGTGCATCAGGTGAGCCACCACACCCACCAGGCTCCCCTGCGAACCGCGCCGATTTCGACAGCGAGCCACCGAGTCCGGTGCTCGACATCGCGTCCGAGTGCTACGACCTAACGGCGGACTCACCGGTCGCCGACCGGCGCGCCGACGCGTCCGCTGGCGCCTGCTCCTCCTCGGCGGCGTCGGCCGCGATTCGGCCAGCGGCATGCTTCATCGTGCCGCCTCCGCTGCCCGCTCGTAACGAGGAGGACGCCTTTCTCGAAGCGGCTGCCGCATGTGAGCAGCGGCAGCGCGCCGCGGCGGCGGCAGAGGCGGTCAAGGCCAAAGCAACCCTAGAGGCCGCCGCAGAGGCGGCGGAGGCGGCGGAGTTGCGCGCGCGCTTCGGCCCACCACGTGCCCCGCCGCGCCCCACTGCACCCCTCCCGGTCGTCGCCTCTGCGTCCGGCGCGCAGCAGCAGCAGCCGCAACAGCAGCAGCAGCAGCCATGTTTGGGCGATGATGTGCAACGAGCCCCGAGGCACAAGCCCACGGCCATGCCAGCCGGGGACCCGACCCTCGACGCCATGCTCGCCAACCGTCGCGGGCGCAGCGCTCTCGGAGCGGGGGCCGGTGGCGCCCTCGCTCCCTCTGCGAGCATGCCCGACGATGATGAAGCGCATTCGGCGCCGGACGTCAAGCGCCGTCGTGGGCGTTCACCTGAGGTGATCGACCTCGACTCGATCTCGCCGATGAAAGCCGATGACGCGTCGTCACTCATCGGCAGCTTTGCCTATTCGGGTGCACATACCGCAGGCCCCTCCTCATCCGCCGCCGCCGCCGCCGCGCCTGAGCCCATCGAGTGGTTGACGAAGCGCCGAAATCAAACCGAAGAGGAGCGCGCGGCGATCAGCCGGACGGCTAAGCTGGCGCTTGGTAAGACAAGGAGACGCGCCGGCGGTGGAGGTCGAGGTGGAGGCGGAGGTGGAGGCGGCGGCACGCGATCAGCGGGCAAGCGGGCGGGCGGGCGCGGCGGCAGCAGCGGGCGCGGCGGCGCGGCAGCTCGGAAGCGTCGACGTTCCGTTTGGGACAGCGAGGACGAGGAGGAGGAGGAGGAGGAGGAGGAGGCGGAGGAGAGTGATGAGAGCTGGAACAGCGAGGCGGAGGCGGCGGCAGAGGCAGCCGAGGCGGCCGAGATCGAGGACGAGATCGAGGACGACGAGATCGAGGTCAGCGAGATTGAGGTGTGGGGAGCTCGTGAGGCGTCTCGAGCCGTGCCCAACACGGCGGCGGCAGGTGCGGCAGCAGCTGGGCGGGGAGGCCGCCGACTCATCAAGACTGCGGATGTGCGCAAGGGGCGGGTGGCGACTGGCAGGGCACAGGCGGCGCCCAGCGGTGCCAATCCGAGAAGTAACGGTCGAAGTAACGGTCGAAGTAACGGTCGTCGGAAGGAGAGAGCGATCGTCATTGATAGCGACGAGGAGGAGGAGAAGGACGAGGACGAGGACGAGGACGACGAGGAGGACGAGGAGGACGAGGAGGGAATGGATGACGGCGACGGCGAGGAGGAGGTCGGCTTCGAGGACGGTGAGCGTGGCCGCCCGCCCGAGACCGAGGCGGAGGCACGCGCCGTCGTGAGCCGCAGCCTCTCCGCTTGCGAGGCTGAGTCTCGCCGGATTTCGAGCGCGCTCGCCGCCATTGCCGAGGACGGGGTTGGCGCCCAGGGCGGCGCATTGCATCTCACCAAGGTGGGCGACGGTCAGCCGTTGCGCGTGCAGCCGACGAGCCTCGGCGGGAGCGCGCGGATGGTGCTCAAGGAGTATCAGTTGGTGGGTCTGAATTGGCTTTGGCTCATGTGGCGTATGCGCGCGGGCGGCATCCTCGCTGATGAGATGGGCCTCGGCAAGACCATCCAGGTGATTGCCCTCATCTGCGCCATCAAGGAGGCGCAATCAGCCCAATCTGGCTTCGGCGGGGGGCACGACGACGACGCCGATGATGGCGCTCGGGACGGCGCCGACGATGGCGCGCGCCGCTGCCACTTGGTCGTAGCGCCCGCCTCCACGCTCGACAATTGGCTGCGAGAGTTTGGGTTGTGGGCTCCGTCACTCGTGGTGGCCAAGTATCACGGGTCGCAGGCGCTCCGCACGCAGATGCAGCGAGATCTCGATGACTCGACGTTCGACGTGCTCGTACTCCCGTACACGTACTTTGAGGGCGAAGGCGCCGCGTCTCAGTACGACCGTCGATGGCTGCGCCGGCGCCGCTGGGGCCTGGGCGTCTTTGACGAAGCACACGCCCTCAAGACGTCCGGCTCTGCGCGGTACCATCGCCTCTCGCAACTCACGATCGCTCACCGGCTGCTCCTCAGCGGAACACCCGTCCAGAACAACCTGCACGAGCTGCTCACACTCCTCTCGTTCATGTTGCCGCGCGCCTTCCCGCCGCGCCTCGCCGACGCCTTCGCAGTGCTCGACAAGGCGCGGCGCGACCGCTCATCTGCCCAAGGCGGCGCTCGCGGCGGAGGCAGAGGCGGCGGCGGGGGCGGCGGCGGCGGCGGTCGGCAGGCCGCGCGAGACCCAGACGCAGTCGCGATCGCCAAGGCGCGTCGGCTGCTCGCCCCCTTCGTGCTACGTCGTCGTAAATCCGAGGTCGTCACCCACCTGCTCACATCGCTGATGACCTCTGATGGCCTCTGAGTGCTTCTGAGGACCCCTTGATTGCCTCCCTGTTCAGGTTCTCACCCAATTGGTGCCCAAGCAAGAGAAGGAATGCCTCTTGACGATGAGTGCCGCCCAGCAGACCCTTTACATTGAGCGCCTTCGCCTTGCCTCGATCGCCTCGACGGCCCTGCACCCCTCGGCTGCTGCAGCCGGGGCGCCGAGACGATCGAACCGTGCCGTGCCGTCGCAGACGGCGGCGTCGCACTTTGCGGAATTGCGCAAGGCGGCCAACCACCCCCTCCTGCTGCGCTCGCACTACACGGACGCGATGATTGAGCAGATTGCCCGCGCGGCGCATGCCGCCCACGTCTACGGCGAGCAAGCGTCATTAGCTCAAGTGCGCGCCGAGCTGTCGAGTGCGTCCGACTTCAGGCTGCATACGGTGTGCGCGGAGCTCGCGGAGAGCAGCCAAGTGAGGCTGGGCGGTTTGCAGGGGCTCATGCTGCCCAACGAGGTCATAGTCGACTCGGCCAAGATGAGGGAGCTTCGCCGGCTCCTGCCCGAGCTCAAGGAAGGCGGCCACCGCTGCCTCATCTTCTCACAGGTGCGCGCCTTCTCCCCGGATTGCGATGGAGTGCGATGGAGTGCGACCGAGTGCGCTCCCCCCACAGTCACTCGAGATACTCGACCTGCTCGAGCACTTGCTCGGATGACCCTCCTGATTGCCTCCCTCATCTCCCACAGTCACTCGAGATGCTCGACCTGCTCGAGCACTTGCTCTGATGACCCTCCTGATTGCCTCCCTCATCTCCCACAGTCACTCGAGATGCTCGACCTGCTCGAGCACTTGCTCGGCCCGAGTGGGCTCAGGCTCCACTACTGCCGCCTCGATGGCGGCACGCCGGTGGCGGAACGCCAGGTGAAGATTGATAAGTTCCAGGCGGCCGACTCGAAGATCTTCGCCTTCCTGCTCTCCACCCGCGCAGGCGGCCAGGGCATCAACCTGACCGCCGCCGACACGGTCATCCTGCACGACCTCGACTGGAATCCTCAGCTCGACCGGCAAGCCGTCGACCGCGCACATCGGCTCGGCCAGCGGCGTGCAGTCACCGTGTACAAGCTCGTGACAGCGAGCACTGTGGAGGAATCGATCGTCCAGCTGCAGCACCGAAAGCGCATCCTGGGCAACGCCGTGCTCGATGAGGCGGCCCCCTCGCCCACTGGTGGTGGCAGTGCTGCGGCCAACGCGGACGCGGCGCTGGGCGTGGAGAGCGACGATGAGGTACAGCTCTTAGACGACCAGTACGACGCCGAACGCGGGCGCGACAGCGGCGGGAGCGCCAAGATCAACTCGAGCACGATGAACCTCCTCCTGGTGCACGCTCTCGGCTTGGCCAAGTGAGACTCGTGTAAACGTACCGCCTAACCCTACTGTGCACGCACGCATGTTCGTGTTGCATGATTTAGGACTGAAGCACCGTGCAAACGGACTGACCTGACTTACATGTACTGACTTACATGGGTCAACAAGAACACTTGACAAAGTAACTCTTCTGTACTCCCGCTCAAGCGAGCGCCATTGACCACGCCAGTGGCATTTTTTGGCGCTCGCTTGGGTGTGAATGATGTCTCAGCACTGACGTCCTGTGTTGTGAAACAATGGTAAAGAGGAGCGCCTTAGAGTGGGTACTGTGTTGTCGTGTCGTCCTTAGTGACTTGTGTAAAGTGTCTGCCGCTGCGAAAAGTGAGGCGGCTGCGCGCGCCGCGCGCGCGCGGCCTAACTGTTCACGTTGTCTGAAAGATTCAAGTTTTTCTCAAGATCGAATCTCTCAAAACACGAAACCACAAACATGTCAACTGGGCAGCTGGCAACGAATGAGGGAACGTGGACGTACCTGCTGCAGGTTGCGGCGGGCTGCTTCGCGAACGCTGCCTCAGCGCAGGATGCGGCGGCAGGAATGCTACGTGAGCTGGGAATCGGAACGCGGACGCACCTCCTTTTCCAGGTCGCGACGGGCTGCCTCACGTCCTCGGTGGTAGGGCTCCTCTTCTTCGGGCACGCTCTCGCCGATGTGCCACTCGAGCGCATGGGCACCAACACGGGCGCCGGCTACAACACCCGCGTCCTCGGATACGACGGAGCGCGCGGCGAGTTCTCCATGTTTGCAACGCTGTGCATCTTTGGACCGTGGCTGCTGGTCGTGCCCTGCCTGTCTGAACAAGGCGCCCTCGCCGTGCTGTCCACTCTTGCGCTTCTCGGCCTCTGGTACAGGTTCCGAATACATGCTAGCCATCCGGGCGGCCCGCGTGCCCATCGCATCCTGCGTGAGCCGCAGTGGGCCAACAAGACGTCGCATCTCGATGCCGGCTGGCGGTGCGAGGTGGCGGAGGCGTCGCACATGCACACGCACACGTCGCTGCCCATCGGGCAGACCCTCACAGGCGAGGCCGCCGGCCGTCAGATTTGGCACAAGGTGCAGCTCAACCCGCTGCAGCGCGGGCTCTCGTTTGGGGCCGAGCATAAGGAGAAGTGCGGCTTCAACCCGAGCGTCAACCCAAACCCGGAGGACGAGATCTGGCGCGCACAGCGCGTGCAGGCCTGGACGGCACGCGGGAACAAGGTGCCCGACGCGCGCTGGGTGCCCAAGACGACGCTCGATGCGCTGCGCAAGGCGCTGTCGTGGTACGAGGTGCTGCAGAGTGACGACGGGCACTGGGCGGGAGACTACGGCGGACCGCACTTCCTGATGCCCGGGCTGATCGTGGTCTGGTACGTGACAGGCCGGCTAGACACCTTTCTCGACGGCAATCAGCGTGCAGCCATGGCCCACTACCTTCGCGTGCACCAGCAGCTTGACGGCGGCTGGGGGATGCACATCGAATCGCCCTCGACGATGTTCGGCTCGGTCATGTGCTACGTGGCGCTCCGGCTGCTGGGTACGCTGGCTGAGGACCCGGCGATGCAGCGCGGATGCGAGTTCATTCGCTCGTACGGCGGCGCGCTGTACACCGGCTCGTGGGCCAAGTTCTACTTGTGCCTTCTCGGAGTGATGGATTGGAAGGGGCACAACGTCATCCCTCCGGAGATGTGGCTGCTCCCACGCTGGATGCCTTTCCATCCTGGGCGGCTCTGGTGCCACTGCCGCATGGTCTACCTGCCCATGTGCTACCTGTACGGCCACAAGTTCGTCTACGCCGACGCCGAGAGCGATCCGCTCATTGCGGCGCTACGCGCAGAGCTCTACCCTGTGCCGTATGAGTCGATACGCTGGGAAGGCACCGCCGACCACGTGGCCGAGATCGACAACTACTCGCCGATGCACCCGGTGATGCACGTGGCCAACGCGGTGCTGCGCCTGTGGGAATCCTGGGGCGGGTCGCTGATGCGCGCGCTGCGTCGTCGTGGGCTCGCGTTCGCTCTCGACTACATGGCTGCAGAGGACAATCAGACGAACTACGTGTGCATCGGGCCCGTCAACAAGGTGTTCTGCCTCTTGACGGCCTCTTGATGGCCTCTTGATGGCCTCTTGATGGCCTCTTGATGGCCTCTTGATGGCCTCTTGATTGTCAGAGCTCACCACGATGCCCCACGCTCCCCGTCAACAAGGTGCTCAACATGCTCTCCGCGTACCACGCGGCGGGGCAGCGTACGGACACGCCTTCGTTCACGAAGCACCTGCTGCGCGTGCCCGACTACCTGTGGATCTCGGAAGACGGGATGAAGATGCAGGGGTACAACGGGTCACAGGGCTGGGATGCCTCGTTTGCGATGCAAGCGCTCGCCGAAGCAGATCTCGTCGATGAGTTCGCGTCGATGTGCAAGAAGGCGTACTCGTATCTCGAGCGCACCCAGATCCTCTGCTCGGCCGACTCGCGTGCCTCGCCTGCCCTCGCCTACGAAACGGCCGAGCAGCGCCAAAAGTATTTCAGGCACGTAAGCGAGGGCGGGTGGCCCTTTTCAACGGCCGCCCACGGATGGCCAATCTCGGACTGCACCGCCGAAGGCCTGAAGGCCGTCCTTCTGCTCCGCGGCCATGCATGCATCCAAGCACACTGTGCTCCCATATCGGACGTGCGCCTGTACAAGGCCCTGGAGGTGCTGCTCACGCTGCAAAACGTCGACGGTGGCTGGGCCACGTACGAAAACAACCGCGGCTACAGCTGGTTCGAGTGGCTCAACCCCTCAGAGGTCTTCGGCGACATCATGATCGACTACTCATACGTCGAATGCTCGATGGCGTCGCTCTCCGCCGTGTACATGTTCCATCAGCAGTTCCCTAATCACCGCACTGCTGAGGTGAAGGCCGCCATCCGGGCAGGACGCAGGTTCATCAAGTCCATTCAACGCAAGGACGGCTCGTGGTATGGCTCGTGGGGATGCTGCTTCACGTACGGCACCTGGTTTGGGGTCGAGGGGCTCGTCCTCTCCGGCGAATCTCCCGACTCGAGCTCGCTTGCCAAGGCCTGCAAATTTCTGCTGAGCAAGCAGAATGCCAATGGTGGCTGGGGCGAGGACTTCACCTCTTGTTACGACAAGGCGTATGCGGCCAAGGGCGCCGAGCGCTACGGCAAGGGCGGCTCGGGAGTGGTCAACACGGCGTGGGCGCTGCTGGCACTCATGGCGGCGGGTACGAAGGACACGGCGGCGGTGCGCCGTGGTATTGAGTATCTGATGGCTGAGCAGCGCGAGAATGGCGACTGGAAGCAAGAGGGCATCACTGGCGTCTTCAACCGCGCGTGCGGCATCTCGTACACGCAATACCGCAATATCTTCCCCATGTGGGCCCTCGCAAGGTATGCGCGCAGCTACGAGGGCAAGGCGTGATGGCCGAGGACCGGCGGCGCGAGGGCCGCAGCCGGTGCCAGATGAACCAAGATCAATGCAACAAGGGAGCGAGAGGGTATGGGGGCGCGAGCAAACGAGCCGCGCCGGGAGGAGCGCGCGGGGCGAGAGGCCTACGAGGCGCGAGGCGGCCGTTGCATCGGTGGCCGCGCGCATACGGTGTTCAGACAGCATCCCCCCATTCGAGGTCTGAGCTCTCTCCAGGCTCTCTCTTGCGCGTAGAGACTGCGATACCGTGGTTGTGCAGCATGAAAGCATGAAGGTGACCCGTAGCGTAGTGTGGTGGCGAGGGGTCGCATCGGCGCCGGACGGAGAGCTTCGGTTACGGAGAGAAAAGAGGCCACGAGTCGCGGTCGAGTTTTTCTGCGATAAGGGTCAGTTGAATCGACACACAAGGTACCGACCAGCCACTACCACACGAAACACGAGTTTGCAAGCACCACGAGCCCATTCACACCACATGTCGGGCTCCGAGGGGCGTGCCTCGCCGCGTGCTTCTGCTTGGGTGCACACGCGGAGCTTGGCGGTATCCTTTGGCATCTACCAGCGCATCGGTGGCGAGCGCTCGGCGAGTTCCGGGCCCAACTCGGGTTTCCCACGATTGCATTCCTCGGCGCATGCTTCTTCCTTCACATGAGCCGGAAGGCGTGGATGGCGATGGCTGTGCACGCTCGGATCCTGCAGTAATGAACGCCGCGGCGGCATCGCTCGGCACGTCAAGCGCCTCCGATGCGTCACTGCAGGACGTGCTCACGCTCATCCTGACCACCAGCCCCTCGCCCATCTGCCCGAGCACGGAGATGATCGAGACTGTACTGGATTCCATGGCAAAGCACGCGCCTGGCGTTTCCGACTGTAGGCTGATCATCGTGTGCGACGGCGCTAAGGTGGGCGGCAAGGAGGTCTTCCGTAGCGGCCGTGTGACGGAAGCTTCGTGGGCATCCTACGCCGAGTACAAGCAGCGGCTGCACGCTCGCATCCAGACGGGCGACGCGTTTGGCTTCCGGCGGGCCGAGGTGCTGGAGCTCACTGAGCACCATGGCTTTGGGTTCGCGGTGTATGCGGCGCTGCAGCTCGTCCGGACGCGGCTGCTCTGCGTGGTGCAGCACGACCGCGCACTGCTACGCCCGGTAAGACTCGCCGCCCTTTGCGAGGCGATGCTCAGCACGGCGCTACCCGATACGCTCGTCGGGTATGTGCTGCTGCCGACGCGCGCGACCGAGGGCTACCCGGAGGACATGCGTCGGCGATTGGGCGAGCGTGGCCTGCGCCCACCCGCGAGCAGTATCGAGCCACACGCGCTGCCGCTCCCTCCTGCGCGCGCTGCGCAGAGCGAACGCGGCGGCGATGGCGGCGGCGGTGGCGGCGGCGGTGGCGGCGGCGGCGGCGGCGGCGGCGGCGGTGGCGGCGGCGGTGGCGGCGGCGGTAGCGATGGAAGCAGTGGCAGGAGCGGCGGCGACCGTGCCCGTCTGCTGCCATGCCTCACCTTTTACGACAGCACGCACCTCGCTCACACCTCCTTCTACACGAACTTCATCTTCCCGCGGGCTGACGTGGAGACCGAAGAGGTCTTCGCCAATCGGACGGCGCGCGCGTACCTCGAGAACCTACAGGCCGAACAGCGCGCCAAGGCGCTCGTGTTTGGTGCACCTGGTCGCCTGGTCACCAAGGGCGCCTTTCTCGAGGCGGAGCTCGCCCCCCGGCAGCTCGACGACGTTGTGCAGCTAGGCCTCCCCCACGCACTCGCCAAATGGCGCACCTGGCTCTATGACGACGGCATGGGCGCACCCCTAGTGGGCCATCTTAACGGCGCCGTCGCGCAGCCGTGGGACGTTGCGGAGCAGAAATTTGGCGGGTGCGCCAACGGAGCGGGCCAGAGGTGGCAACGCGAACGCGTCGCCACGCGCGCGGATAGCATGGCGGCAAGTAGTATGTAAGCGCGCTACAAGTACGAAGTAGAAACGCCGCGCTTGGGGCGGGGACCGACACATACCGTACCTAAGACCCACGCTGCTGGTCGCATTTAATTGGTCGCATTCCAAGCTAAAGGCTCGGGTTTTCGAAGCTACAAGCTTCCGGGACGAGGGGGGGGATAGGCGGATGAATAATCATTGTACTAACGTACCGCCCCAGCGCGTGTCGAATTTAATTCGTCGAATAACCATTGCGAATAACGGTGTCGAAGCAACGCAAAATGCACTGGTGGCCGTCAGACTGCGCGAGATTTTTGACCTTGGTGGAGGGCTTCAACACTCAGGTAGTTACCCTATGGTGTTTCAACATAGTGTCAGTCAGAGCTCGCGCGTTATACAAGTAGACACCGGTCTTTTCATATTTATATGTATCGAAGCGCATTGGACCTGTATGACTTGGACTTAGAATTGAATGAGGAAGTTCCGAAGAATTGACTTGTCTGACTGGGCTCGATGCTGGGGAAAAGCCCTGAGGTGTGTTGAGCGCGGGTGGACCGCGACGAAACTGGCTAACTCCGTTGGCTGCATTCCTTCGCTCAGGTGGTCTTCTACACATTGATGGCAGCGCTTGGCGCGCTGCACCATGCATGGCTGCCGCCTGAAAGCCCGGTGCGCTTCTGGGGCGATCGGAGCTTGGCAGCGCCGGAGCGCTCGACGCGCGTGAGGCCGGACGAGGTGCTTGCAGTGCTTGGCAAGCTGCAGCCCTTGAGCCGGCTGATCCATGCCCTCATGAACGAGCGCGGCGTCATGGCATGCACGATCGCTGGCGGAAACACGCCCTTCTTTGCTGAACGGCTAACTGTCGCAATTGCCGCGACCGACGAGGCGCTCGCCGGACTCGCGAACGTTCCCGCCAGCGTGCATGAGGCGCTGCTGAGCCTGCGCGAGATCTCCCTCCATGAGATGCCGCTGCCGCCGCCCGCCACGGACACGCTACCCGAGCTGCCAGCTGACTCCATCACCACGGCCGTCGCCGCCGCCGTCACGGCCACCGCCGTCACCGCCGCCGCCGTCACCGCCGAGCAGCGCGCCGAGGTGTTCTACGCCTCCTTTGGAGCGTACGACGAGCTGCTGACCACTCTGCAACTCGAGCTATGCTCGGAGCTCGTGTGCGCGGCGACGGACGCATTTGCGTGCTTCACGCAGCTGAAAGACGCGGTGGGCGTAATGCACGCCTTTGTCGCCGTCGGTCTCCTCCTACCTGCCGCCTCCGACCACATGTCAAAGCGCTTCCGCGGCGCGCTCGTCGTCTCTTTCCACCGGCAACAGGACTGCACCTCGAGACTCCGAGCCTCGGCGCCACGTCGGCTGGTGAACCTGGTGAGCGCGGGCTTTGAGCTGCCGCCCATACTCCTCGCCGTGCGCGAGCAGCTTGAGGCCAACTTCTCGCTGGACGCCGTCCGCGCGCTCGTTGGCACATCGCAGCCGGTCGAGGTCTGGTGGGAGGTCGCGTCTTCCCACGTGGATCAGTTGTCGAATATGGAAGAGACGCTCCTCCTCGAGCTTGAGCGGACCGCGCGGAAGGCGCGCCACCGCAGCCACATCGAGCGCCGTCATGAGCGCGTCTACTCCGACGCCAGCAGCAGCATCACCGACGACATCGCCCGCCAGGCTGAGGCCGGGGACAGCCCCCAAGCGCTGAATGGCCTCTTCTCGCCGCCGCGGAACGACTCGCGTAGCAGCATCTTGTCCGACGACTCCATGGCCGACTCTACGTACTCGTACGATCACTTCTTCTCGCGCGAGGACAGCATCCGGAATCCGCACCTCGCGCGATTCTTAGCGGAGTCGTCGCACGAGGAGCTGCTGCTGGCCTCCGCCGCGCAGCCTCGCGTCCTCCACTCCTCGGCGAGTTTGCCTGCGAACTTTGGCAGCGGCCTGGCGCTGGGGGCAGCGGCAGCAGCAGCGGCAGCAGCAGCGGCAGCAGCAGCGGCAGCAGCAGCGGCAGCAGCAGAGGCAGAGCGGATGGCGCACAGGCGCATGGCGCTCTGGCAGAAGCAGCACCAGGAGCACCAGGAGCAGGAGCAGCAGCAGCAGCAGCAGCAACCGGACGAGAAGGGAGTGGCGGCCGCCGCGGCGGCTGATCATCGCCTCGCGTGCGCGGCGGCGGCGGCGGCGCTCCGGGCGATGGGTGAGGACAACGACGACCAGGAGGTGGGGGAGGGCGGCGCAATGGACTACACGTCGGAGAGCCTCTGGCCCACTCACAAGCGTCCCGTGTCCGATCGCTCCCAGTACTCCCATGGCTCCGATCCGTGTGCCGATCTCGCCGACGCTCAGTACCACGATACCTTGGCCGAGGAGGAGGAGGAGGAGGACGAGGGCGAGGACGAGGGCGAGGACGAGGACGAGGAGGGGCGGCCGTTCACACCCATCGTTCCGGTCGTGAACGGCCGCTCGAGTCCGCCGCCGCCAGCGCTGTCCTCTTCACCCTCCTCTGCCGGCGTGATGGCTCGCCCTTGGTCCAAGTCACCCAGTGAGCCATCACTGCTCTCGAGCGCGACGCCGTCGCCCGCGATGCCGTCGCCCACGATGCCCTCGCCCACGATGCCCTCGCCCACGATGGCCGCGACGAGCTCACCACCCCTGAACGTCGATGGGAAGTCGATCCTGCGCGCGGCGGCGTCCATGCTCGTGCTCGGACCGGCCTCTGTGGAGGCGAACTCGGCGGCCGAGCTGCGTGCCAAGCTGTTGGAGCTCACGCCCGCAGAGCTCAAGGCGGCGCTCGTCGCGCTGCTCAACGAGCCAGCGCCCAATAGGATGCGTACCAGCACAGCGCTCATCGCGCCGGACATTGCGGCGCCATTGCCCACGGTGTGGACATCCGAGGCCGCGCCCTTCTCCTCCGATCAGCCGTGGCGCCGCCAAGTGCGCGAGAAGCGCCGTGCGGATCGACTCTTAAGCGCAGTAGAGCGCAGTGGCGCGATTGCAATCGAGCATAGTCGACAGCCTGGACAGTGCAATGGCAACGGTCGTGCGTCGCCTCCGCATGAGCGCAGCGAGGGCTTTCAGGCAGCGCTGCGCTCTGAAACGCTGCGGCTGCCTGAAAGCCTCAGGGGACTCTCGGGACCAAAGAGCAGCGAGGTTCGGGCAGTTGCGCCGGGCAAGAGTGATGGCTCAATGAACGCCTCACCGACGACGGTTTCGCCGACGACGACGGTCTCGCCGCCGGCGGAGCGGAGGCAATATTTCGTCTCGCCGAGTCAGACGTCGCGCTTTCGCCCACCGAGCGACCTCGCTCAGGAGTCTTCCTCGTCGAGACACACGTCGCGCTCGCGCCCACCGAGCGACCTCGCGCTATCGACCTCCCCACCCTTGCGGATCTCCCCACCCAACCTGCGCCCCCCGCGGAGACGCCGTCAATGCTCCGAAGACGACCTCTGGCCGCCGCCACCCGCCGCCGCCAGCCTACCTCGGACAAACTCTGCGATCCAATTCACGCAGATGGGTGCGCAGCTCACAAAATCTACCCGCTCATTTCACGAGGCGTCGGACGCCGACGTCACTGCTGCTGCCGCTGCCGCTGCCGCTGCCGCTGCCGCTGCCGCTGCTGCGGCCGCTGCCGCTACCGCAGGAACGGACGGCGGCGCTACCGCAGGAACGGACGGCGCCGCCCCCGCCGGCGCCGCCCCCGCCGGCGCCGCCCCCGCCGGCGCCTCCTCTGTGCCCTTCGTTCCATTCGTCCCTTTCGTCCCCTTCGGCATCGTCACCAGCGCTTCATCCGACGTTGCCCGCCGGGTCGAGTCCTCGGCACCGTCGGCTGCACCGGCGCCGGCGCCGGCACCGGCACCGGTGCTCGGGCATAGCTTGCCTGAGCAATCGGATTGGGTCATCGGGCTGCATGAGGTGTCGTTCCACGGCAAGATCGGCGCGGGCTCGGCGGGAACCACCTATGCAGCCACCTGGAACGGCGCGCGCGTGGCTGTCAAGGTCGCCGGCTGTAATCCCTCGTCGATGGAAAGCTGGCGCGCGGAGGTAGATGCTCTCACGAGGCTGCGCCATCCGAATGTGGTACAGTACCTAGGCTGCGTCATCTCGCCGCCCACCTACTGCCTCGTGCTCGACTATTGCGACGCGGGCGACCTCTATCGCGCCCTCCGGCTCCCAACGCCGCCCGGCTTCTTGCTGCGCGTCGCTCGCAACGTAGCGGCGGGGATGGCGTATCTGCATAGGCGCCAAGTGATGCATCGTGACCTGAAGAGCTCGAATGTGCTCCTCGACACGGCGGGAGGCGTCAAGCTGACCGATTTCGGCGTGGCTGTGCGCGTGAAGGATGGGCGAGACTCCGAAATGCACGGGTACGCCCACGGCGTGCAGGGCGCTGGCCTGCTCTGGGGCGACACGGATGAGTTTGAGCGCAGCTGCGACCCGCTCTCTGGCGAGATGGGGACCTATCGGTGGATGGCGCCCGAGGTGACGCGGCATGAGGGGTACACGAAGAGCGCGGACGTCTTCTCATACGCGATGCTTCTCTTCGAGCTCCTCACTCACGAGATCCCCTTCGCCGACCGACCGCCGCTGCAGGCGGCCGTCGCCATCGGGCTGCAAGACCTGCGCCCGCCGCTGCCCCCTGATGCACCGCGCGCCCTGACCGACCTGGTGTGCGCGTGCTGGAAACGCCGTCCGACGACCCGTCCCAAGTTTGACGGCGTGCTTACACAGCTAGCGGAGGCGAGCGCCTCACTTACCTTCGACGAGATCAAGTGGCTCGATGCCCCCCACGGGCATCCCGTCTACAAGCCCGTCCTTCAGGCATCAAATGGCTCGATGCCGGGCGCCGCGCCGAGCCCCCTTCTGCCCGCGCCGGGCTTGCACGACACCGCCGTCTCCGGTGTCGTCGGTGTGGTGAGCGCCGTGCCGGCGCAGGTAGACCTGCCGTACAGGGCGCCGTACCGGGCGCAGGAGACGGCGCCGACAGCCCCTGCTGCCGATGCCAATGCGTGCACATCCGCACTTCTCGGCACCCGTTCGCATTCCATGTTCCCGGCGCAGGAGACGGCGCCAGTGCATCATGAGACGATGATCATCGAGCCTAGCCTCAGCCGGCAGCGCAGCGGACCCGAGCTCAAGCTGAGCGTCGGTATACCGATGTGACTCAGCCAGGCGTGGCAAGACACACCATGTACAACGTTGGGCGCGAGACTACCGTGTCAACGCGTCGTTGTCGAGGAACACGGCTTGTCAACACGGCTTCCAAGCCCATGCATAGCCAGAGGACAGCTACAGGGTACAGAATCGCGTATCTACGATAGCAGTGAGAGAGGGTGTTCCTGTATCATTCGGCGGCGTCCGGTCCGATTCAAGGTGTGAAAAAAGCTCAGTTGAGGAGATTCTCGTCAAAGGGGTCATCAAAGATCGGCGGGCCGCCGCGCGCACGAGATTCCTTGGCACGTCGAGTTCACGTCCGCGACGGACGCTGACTGACGCCTTCGTCACGCCCGCAATATGGCGTTCGCTAGTCGCGCAATTCCGATTGCGTATCGAACGAGCACCATGGGTTATCGCAGCCCTGATCGAATGCCAATAGACAGGGCGCGATATGAGTTGGAGCCGATCACGTCGCTCCGTGATTTGAATTGGGGTGACATGCGCTCTATGCGCCCGAGCTTCCGAAACTTGAAGAGCCTTCGAACGGACACCCCGCCGGTGCTTAGCAAGGCATCGCGCTCGACATCCTCGCTCTTTCACACGCCCACTCCCGGCACCCCATCCTTCCTTAATCCTTCGCTTAGAACGCTGTCAAGAGAGGGCCGGAAGAGCTCCAGCCCGACCTTCGCCTCCGAGATGCGAGCGCGGCCGCACACACCCACGGACATCATGCGTCCTTCCACGCCTGGAACGTTCTGGAAGCCAAGTCACCAGCCATTTGATATTGACATCTCACCGGACGCTGTGTCCCGTCAAGGCTGCATCCCGCGCCATCCGCTGGTCTGGAAACCTGCAGGGAGTGACATGTTCCCGGTTTCATGGCACGATTCGCCGCAACTGCGCGAGCCGCTCAAATCATCAAGGCTGGTGGCCTCTCTCCGCTCCAACTCGGCTGCTGTGCTTCGACCGCGACCGTGCCACAAACCGCCGCCGATCATTCATATCAAAGACTCTAAACGAGTTAGCATTGCGATGAGGTACCGCCAGTCGTCCCAACGGGCCTCAGGGGCCCGTAGAGCTCAATCACCGGCCCGTCGAACCACACCGGCCGATGAGCCGTCCATGATGCGCTTGATTCCACCAACGCCTAGCACGACCGAAGTTCTTGGCGACCACCACCAACGGGCTCTGGTTTCATACCCTCCGCCCCACATGGATACGCTGGATTGGACAACAATTGTGGGATCTGTGGAACAGAAAACCTCGACGACTTCATGCGCCTTGAGCAACACGAACAAGGCCTTGTAATTCTTGCGGTCCCTCGTGACAACTTCAGCGTAAGTTGAAAGTTTTTCAGGTTCTTGGAGCTTCGATGCATCAATGCTCTTGTGCTCATGTGCTCGCACGTCCACAAACCCGTTAAGCCCGAGCCGGGTTTCGGAGTGATGAGATGAGGGTCGTTTTCGTCCCTGGTTAGAGATGATGATTTTTTCCCAATTTACCGCGGGCGGACTCCCCTGTGGGGAAAACGATGAGGTGCGAAACTTCCTTCACGGTATTTTCGAACATGCCGAAGGAGTCGCAGGGGACAGGCGGCGGCGGCGGTTGCCCGCCCTCGTGGAAAACGTGCCCGGGTTGCAACCAGAAGTTCTCTCCCGCTTCATTCGACATTCACGTCAAGCGCTGCCGAGACCGCAAGGACGTGCGGCTCGCCGCCGAGGAGATCAAGGAGAGGATGTTCATGGAAAATGCCTATTGGGGACGCGGCCCACTCCCGACCGACCCAGTCTGCCCAAACTGTGGCCAGAGGTACCACGTGCAGGCAATGGGGCCACATATAAAGCGTTGCCGCCGTCTGCGGCCAAAGGGAGGCACGAAATCTGATCCGTTTGGGGCTGGCTCCACAGCGTTTGATGGTATGTGGGGCGTGAGCCGTGAAGATCGCCCACTTCCTTCGATGCTCGAGAAGCTCGGTAACTCGCTTAAGCTGCTGGTAGCTGGCGACGCTTCAGAAGCAGTCGACGGTCCAGGCAGCCTCAGCGATGAGGAAGAGAAGGTGCTCGGCGCCGCAGAGCGGCAGCGGCTTCGAAAGCTCTTCGACAAGTTCGACGCGAACGGCGATGGCGCCCTCTCGCAGGCGGAGCACGGCCTGCTGCTCTTCAACTGCTTCCCAGAGCGCGTCATTGATGCCAAGGAGCTGCTTGCCGAGTTTCGGACAGTCGACGCCGACGGTTCGGGCTTCGTGAGCTTCGATGAATTTCTCACCTACTATGGGCTACTCACCCCTGCGTCGACCCACTTCGACGAGGCGGCAGATATGTTTGCCTTCTTCGACGTGGACCATTCGGGCACGCTCGAGCTGCACGAGTTTGCCTCCCTCTTGAACAATGTCTTCCCCACACAATGCGATGCCAACGAGTCCGCCATTGCCTCGGAATTTGCGAACGCCGACAAAGATGGCTCGAACTCGATCACCTTCATCGAGTTCTGTGCGTACTACGAGCGGTTGTGCTCACTGTACGGCGACACGAAGCCGCTCACCACTCAGGAGCTCCGGTCCGCTGCTACTCCACTGCTCGCCAAACCGGCAACTCGCAAAGACAAGGGCGTGCGGATCGTCACTCCGAAGACGATCAAGCGTTCGAGAGGTGAGAATGAGAATGCGGGCGGCGGCGGCGTCGGCGTAGGCGGCGTAGGCGGCGCAGGCGGCGCAGGCGGCGCAGGCAGCGCGGGCGGCGCGGGCGGAGGCGGAGGCGGAGGCGAAGGCGGCGGAGGCGACGTAGAGAGCGCGACCCACCTGGTGGCTCGATGTGCGCAGCTGCGCGAGCTGCGCGAGAGTGGCTGGATCTCAGAGAGCGAGTATCACAATAAGCTCACTGAATCTCTCGGCCCCGGGCCCATCGGAGACTTTCACAAGGCCTTCGTCGACAAGTCGTCCGAGCTCCGCGGGCTCCTTGCTATGGGGCTGATCACGCAGCCAGAGTACGATGCCAAGCTGGGCGCGTTGGTGACCGGGCTGAGGGGCGAGCCGACGAGCGCTACGGTCCAGGCTGCCGCCACCGAGCTGAGTGCGGAGGAGGCGTTGGTGCGATGCGAAGGGTGCGGCGAGAAGTTCCTGCCGCACCTCCGCCCGAAGCATCAGCGCACGTGTACGGCGGTGCTGCCGGCCAAGAAGATGAAGAAGGTCACCTTCGGGCAAGGCGGTGGCGGCTTTGGATCGGGCAGAAGCGGCTTGAACCCCACCGATGAACGTCCACTGCCCAGGCCGCGGGATTCAAGCGCGGCAGAGGCAGACGCACGCTCAGTCGAGTTCGCTGATAACGGGAGCAATTCTTTCGTGGCGTGCAGCAAGTGCGGACGCACCTTTTTCCCAGATCGCTTGCCACTGCACCTTCGCGCCTGCAAGGGTGGCAAGGCTGGCGGCAAGGGCACCGCCGATCCTAATCAGGATTCCCAACCTCCGGTCGGCGAGGCTGAGGCGCTGAGGCTAGCCGAGCTTGCGGAGCTGCTGAGTGCGGGATTCATAACACAGGAGGAGCATGATGCGAAGCGCTCCGCGTTCTTGCTCAGCGCCTAGGTAGGTGGCCACTCAAATGCCCCAGGGGGGTGCAGGCGCGCAGCGGCAAAATAGCCCAGCGTCCCCGTAAAGCTGTACACGAAGTACGATTCTGTGAGCTCTCAGATAGAGAGTTATAGGCGATCATCACAATCCGAGAATTCCGCATATATATGACGCGCGCGTGTCGTCCGCTCTTGACGGGCGGCGGTCTCAAGGATTTGAGCGGGGGGAGGGCTTTTTTCGCCAGTCGAGGCTGCAGGCTCCTGGACGAGAGGCAATTCGGAATTATACACTTTGAAGAGTGTCCATGATTGGTTGATTGCTTTGTTCCAAGAGAGCTGCAGAGAGTGCTTGCTTTTACGCTTCCAAGTGAGGATTGCACGTCACACATCAAGCACCGGGTGTCGCATGGTGTCGCGTCTGTCGTGTTAACGTTCACACATTCACATTCATCAGTCGATCATCAGGGATTGCAATTGTATGTACGCATCTTTCTGGAAATGCAAGCCCTCTCGCCAGCCCTCGCTGACAAGGCTCGCCGGAACCTCAAAGAGCCTGAGGACGCCGCGGCTGTCTTCGAGCAGGCAAGGCTGGAAGTGGTCGCTTTGATTGGCGAAGAGGAGCAAAAGCGTTTCGACTGGGCGCTGTTGGCGATGCTTCGGCAGGCCAAGTGGGACAAGGCTGCCGCTGTCAAGAAGATGTGTGCGCTCTCAAAGTACGCCTCCAAGAATTCGCACCTCTTTGTGGACTCGACCGCTGACGAGTTCATCGTCCAAGCTGAAATCGGGATGATGTCGCACCTTCCGGTTCGCAACTCTCGTGGCGAACTCGTGCTGCTCCTTGATGGGGTGAAGCTCACGCCGTATGCGAAGAAGTTCACAATGACGGACATGCTTCGCTTCTCCGTCTTCTACATGAGCAAATTGATGGTCTCGGAGGAGACGCAGATCAATGGCGTCATCATCCTCGAGAACCTGCACAACTACCCGATGCTGGCTCTGAACAGCATGAAGGGTGGGAGCCTCGCAGGCATCCGAGCCTCGTTCGAATGGATGCACTTGAGCCCCCTGCGCCTGCGCGGCTTGTACGCGATCAAGCAGCCGTGGTACATCGGCATGATGCTCGGTCTCACCCGGCCGTTCATGCCACGCAAGCTCCGAGAGCGCGTCTACCTCTTCGGCGAGGATACGTCAGCTATGCTCGAGGCCGCCGGCCTCACGCCCGAGCAGGTGCCGCCCGAGTATGGCGGCACCCTCGAAGGCTTCGACTACTGCTGGCATTTGAAACAGCAGCTCAGCTTTGAAAGAGCCGCTCAAATGCCGGGTGTAGTCGAAGCCATCAAGCCAGAAGCGGCGTTGTGGTGAGCGCGATCGCTCCGCAAGTCCGGAAATACTACGTAGCAATTTAGGGGAGAGTGCGTTGTCGCGGGCGGGTGCGCGATACCGTGGGATCCCACGATATCGTGGACGGGCTCACGATATCGTGCCGACACTATAACGGCACGCGGGTACGATATCGCGCCGCCCTACGGTATCCGATCGCGAGTGTGCGCGATATCGTTCACCGCACACGAGATCGCGACCCCCCGTCGATATCGCACAAACCAACGATGAGTAATGGGATGGCGTAGCGGGGTTGTGGTGATCGTTGATGCCACTCGTCACCCGGGCGGAGGTATCGGCTTGTTACTAAGCCCTCCTAAGGGTGCCGGGTGTATGGCTCCGCCGCTCGTGCGGTGCCGCTCGTCGGTGGGGCTCCGCTCCACCCGCGCGCGCGAGCGCCGTTAAGCACTCCATACGATACTACTCGCGCCACGTAAGCGGCAACTGTAACAAATATCCTGATATTAAACACTAATTAAACGCAGAAAGCACACTCGGACGCGACCGAATATTTCATGGCGTGTGGCTCGCACCACGGACATGACCACGGACCGGACAGGACGCAGACAAGCGAGTTCCGATCCGTTTGTTCTGTCCAAACTTCCATGCTCATGAAGGTGGGAACGCGAACGGATCCTTCTCCCCCTCATCTCATGGCCCATGCTTCAATGCACGTGATTCGGTGCTTGAATGGCCTCCGCGGCCTCTTTCACCCCCTTCAACCTGGCCTGCACTTTGTGTCCCTATCCGCTGCATGAGGCGAGCCCGCGAAGCGCAGAGGCAGTTTCGAGAGGGGAGAGCCGAGACCCCTCTCCAGCCGAGACCCCGCGCCTTTCGCCTCGTCCACGAGCCACGTGCTCACCCCCAACCATCCAAGCTCGTCCCCAAACATCCAAGCCTCTCGTGATGAAGTTCTCAAACATCCAAGCCTCCCGTGATGCCCTCGGCGATGAAAGCGCGCACCTTGCGGCTGAAGAGCGACTTGGAGCCAAGAAAGGGGAGGAGCTCAGCCACAAGCTTGGCGAGGGCATCGGGCCCGAGAGCGCCCATGAAAGCGCACGTGAGGGTCGATGCCCATGGGGTTCCATTCCCGTAGCTCCAGAGCTGTTCGACGTTTGCGGCCTGCACGGCCGGGGACGCGCTCGCCAAAAGGCGCATCACGATATGCGGGATCTCGGAGGCCAGCCCCGCTTTGAAGTGGGTGAGTGTGGCAAGGGGGAGCAGACCATAGAGCTCTTGCGCGTCGAAGCGCCGCCCATCGCTCAGCCAGAGGGTCGCGCGCTCTCGAAGGAGGAAGCCGACGGGGCCTTGGAAGGACGCCGAGTACGCCATGCCACGCGGCAGCACAATGGGCAGTAACCGGGCCAGGTCGGGCGCGCTGAGCGCCCTTCGATCCAGCAGTTGCGGCAGCAGTTCGAGCAGCAGCGGCGTGCACGCCGCGCACGCCACGATGTGAGGCTGGAGGGCAAAGCGAATCATCCTCTCCGTCTCAGCGATAGAGGGGGGCGGCCCGATTAGAGCAGGCTCGACACAGCACCGTAGAAAGGCTGCGAGGCCCAAAGCCGCGTCCGGCGCGTACCCAAGACCAGCAAACGAGCCTTTAAGGGGGGGCTCGACCGAGCTAGCGAATGCGCGCATCGAATGGCTGTCACCATTCGGCACGCCTTCCATCCATTCTGGGATCCACTCGGGCTCGGGTGGCGACGTCTCGAGAGCGGGTGGCGTAGTCGGTCGCGGGCTGGGCGCGAGAGATTGCAATCGGGACCAGATGGGTGCAGAGAGGGCGGGCCGCGCACGCGAGAGGGAGGAGAGCTCGCGAAACAACGCTTCCGCACCTGGCTTGAGCACGAGCAATGGTGCCGCCTGGGCCGCCGCGGACGGGGCGCCGCCGCCGCCATCGACGGTGGCCTCGTGGCCCGGGGACATTGGTGGGGCCAGGAGCGGCTGCGACTGACAGCGCTGCCACACGTGCTTCGGCTGAAGCACCTGCAGAGTCGAATCCACCTCGTCCGCAGTGCGAGTGGCTATCTGGAGCCAACGTACGAGCACCTCAGTCTGCGCCCCGTCGAGACTCTTGTCGGAGCCCATGGCACTGAGCATCGATTTGATCTGCATCGGCGACATCGCATGCAGCAGGCGGCTTCCGTCGAGCCGGAGCCGTTGCTGCACCGCGTCCCCGCCCTCGCCGGCCGCGTGCCGTAGCCGCTCGCAGTCGTCGGCGGTTCGCACGCGGCGCTCGCAGAGCACGCGCAGGTGAGGCATGAGCGCGTCCTGCATCAGAAAATCAGCTGTCTGCAGCAGCGCCAGCGTGCTCTCGAGCCCGCCCGTGTCGGAGAGCTCGACGGTGAGCAGACCAGTAGCCTTAGCCGCCGCCCAGTACAGCAGCGCCACGCACGCTTCGACTGTGCACCCAGCAGGCAGCCGGAGCTCGCGCCGACGGCTACGCTGCTGCGTGCCCACCGACGTCGTCATCATAACCTCGAGGTAAGGCACGTGCTTCAAAGCCTTGCTGAGCAGCGCGACCGTCTGGCACTTGTCTGAACCCATGCCGACAACGTCAAAGACGTGCAGACTACTGCCGTCTTCACGGAGGCACGCGTGCTTGGCGAGTGGTTCGCAGCCGTCGGTGCCCGCGCTGTCTTCGGAATCACTGTATTTGGCGTGGCCCTCGAAGGTTCGCTTCGGTGCCTTGTCGTCGCTCATGCTGATGATGATGATGCTCTCGGCCGCACGTGGCGATGCGTGCTCAATCCGTGCACTCAATCCGGTGAGTGCGCGGCGCCTCATATCATTTCAGAGTTCCTTAAAAGGAAGGCTGTTGAGAGTTTTACTGGTTGAACTAAGTGGCAAGACCGAAGGGACCCCTGGCTATTTTATGCACATGGAAGCATGTGCAACAATGAGCTCGCAGGGCCTCAAGTCCGTCAGTCAGTTCGTCGCGGTCCCCCCGCTCAATCAATACCGGATTTACCGGTACATGTACACCACCAGGACCACCGTGGTCCTGGACAAAATCTGAAATGAAGGTTAAATGAAGGGGGTATGTACCGTCTCAAAGGATGGCTCCGCACCCCTCGGTCAACACAAGTACTGAGTACATGTACTCGCTCTCTCGGGTCTCTCCATCATGCGAGTGTAGAGGTTGGTTTCTCGACCCAGCGAGCAGCGTGCAGGCTGCAGGGACGTGTTCCTTGTCCACGCTTTCTCGCTTTCACTGCCCTCTATGCTGATTCTATGCTGACGGGCGGGATTGTGATAGACGATCAGGTGGGGTGTGTGGGGGTGGGTATCAATTGGGAGGTATTGCATTGTCAGCCATCATCATACCTTTGCCGTCGTTGTCGTGTCGCTGGGCCTCTGCTGTCCGCGCCATCTTGGGGCGCTTTAGAGTTTAGTCGATCATGTCGAGCATCCACGGGCCGATCTTTTTTCCCGTCCGCTGCAGCTTGCCCGCATGGCTTGCCCCGTTGCCCGTCGCTGAGTGTTCGCGCGTCCGCTAGTATCTTGTCCGGCTTGCGTGGTCCGCAGGGCGCGTTGCAAGCCGAATAAAGCCGATGCGCGATGGAATTACAATTGCCGAATTATAGCGAGATAGCGACGAAAAAAACTTGGGGTTTTTTGTGGGGTTTTTTCGTGGTTTTTTTCTTACTTCTTAGTTTGGACATTGCGGTTTAGGTCGTAACGTTTAAAAACGTAAGCGAAGCGGTAAGGAGCCGAGCGGTCACGTCGTCGAAAACAAGCCTCTAGCCTGGCTATCGTGTGTGCGCGCAACATCGAACATGAACGTCAACATCCCGCGTACTGCACGTACCCCACTCCCAGGAGCCAGGTGCCAGGAGGAGAACGCTGGTCTCTGACTGTGACAGTGTGACTCCGCGCTGCCTACATTGTACTGTAGGCTGTGCTGTGTGCTCCTACCAACTTGGCGCCTAATCGCACCGCATGTACCTAATAACACACCAGGGATCGCGCCCCGGCCGCGCCGTCGACCGCGCCGCGGTCCGCATTGCGTGGGAGACACAGCCCACAGGACACACACACAGTGTTGCGGGGGCCCTTATTCGAGGGGGGGGTGCGTTCGCAGGCGGATCCAGCACGGGGCCCGCCTATCCATCGCGTCGGGGGGCATGCATGGCTCAACTGAATGGCCCTAGCCAGGATAACGAGGTCCATTGAGACCCTCAATTTGATCGGATCAATCCAGCGCCTGAACGCCGGAGGTCGAGCGCCATGACGAGAGCTCGTCGGGGAGCTCCTTCCACTTGACCGGCTCGTTGCCAAGCAGGTGATGCCACTGTGAGACGCCACCCGCCTCGTATTTGATCCTGTGCGCTGGCTTACCCTTGTCCCAGCGCACATCGACCACGTGCCCTGAAAACCACTGCTTGGAACCCGTCCACCATACGCTGATGCGCTTTTGCAGCAGCGTATCCTTCTCACGCAGCTCGTCGTCGGAGCTGTCGGAGGGTGGAACCCAGTCTGACGCCGAGGCGAGCTCTGGCTTGCGAGGCGAGAAGGGCTTGGATAGCTTGCGTTTCTTGGCGTTGAGTGGGATATCACCATTATCGGAGCTCTCCCCGTCGACTGCATGCTCCTCGGCGCCATGGTGTACGTGCGCCATAGTGAGCGTGTCGGCTGCGTGCTCCACGGCGCTGCTACTGCTCCTGCCCACTGCTGCCGCCTGCACCTCCCTATCCATTACCGCACCCTCGGACGTCGGCGAAGCGCCGTCGCCCAACACGACGCCACCGCCCAACGCGACGCCACCGCCCAACACGACGCCGCCGCCAAACGACGAGCCGCCGCCGCCGCCGCTACCACCCGCCGCATTATGCAGACGAATGGCCTCGGCGATGGAGCGCGCCTTCTCCCCATTCGGCCCATGGAAGGTGGGATAGGTCCTCGAGTTAGCATGATGTACCTTCTCCCGCCATCCATGGGGAAGCACCTTGCTGACCGTACGCGGCCGCTTTGGTAGCTTCGGCGCAGGCGCCGCCGTGGGCTGGTTCTCGCGGCGCACCGTGCCCTTCTCAAGCAGTTCTTCGTCGGAGCTGTCGGCGGGGTCCACCTGCTCAGTGGCCACCACCTCCGCGTCCACCCCGTCCTTTTCCTCATCCTCGGCCTCGCCGTCGTCGTCCTCGCCATCGCTCGACTCCGACGACTCCGACGACGAACCACTGCCGCAACCGCCGCCGCCGCCGCCGCCGCTACCACCCGCCGCATTATGCAGACGAATGGCCTCGGCGATGGAGCGCGCCTTCTCCCCATTCGGCCCATGGAAGGTGGGATAGGTCCTCGAGTTAGCATGATGTAGCTGCTCCCGCCATCCATGGGGAAGCACCTTGCTGACCGTACGCGGCCGCTTTGGTGGTCTTGAGTGGGTCTCTGTCAGCTGAGAATCGTGAGCGCCATCGTGGGCACCCTCCGCTTCCACTTCCACACGCTCCGCTGCACGCGTCGCCTTGGCCGCCGCCCTCGATTCCTTGTTCGCCTCGCGTACCTTGCGCGCTGCAGCCCTATCTGCAGCCGCCTTCTCCTGCGCTGCCATCTCAGCCGCAGCCCTTTCGGCAGCGCGAGCGGCGGCTGCCTTCTCCTTATCAGCTTTGAGGCGTGCCCGGGACGACGCCTCGTCGCGTTCTGCCTCGAGCCGCGCCTCCTTCTCAGCCTCCAGCTCTGCATGCCGCTGCGCCCTCTCGGCCGTTGCCTTGGCGGCCGCGGCCGCTGCGCGCTCCTCGCGTGCCCGCTGCTCGGCCGCCGCCCTCTCGGCAGCAGCCCTCCGCAACTTATCCTCCTCCGCGAGTCGGTTGGCGCTGATCTCCCAAGGCATGAGCTCCTCCTCGTCCTCTGCGTGCCTCGAGAGCTCCTCCTTGGCTTTGGCCAGAAACTCGCGCGTCTTGTGCCGCTGCTCTTCCTCCTGCACCCTGGCCAACTCTTCCACCATGGCCTGATCCGCACGCATCCGAAGCCGCTCGCGCTGGCGCATGTCCTCGTGCTGCTTGCGCGCCGCCGCGTCGGCCTCGTCGGCCGCATCCGCGCGTGCCTCGTGGACAAACGTGGCGCGGTTGGTCGTTGACCTGCCGTCCCTGGAATCCTTGCCCGTGCCCTTAGATCCCTTGCCTGGTTTCTTGGACCTGGATGGTGATGCGAACGGCAACGGTGGTGGCTCGGTGGATGCAGAAGCACGTGGCAGTGGCAGCAGCGCGGGAGCGGGTAACAGGAGAGGCGCCTGTAATGGCAACAGAGGCAGAGTCGCTATCGTGGGTAAAAGAGGCAGAGGCCCCGTAGGTATTGTGTGTGGGGGCATCGGCGGCGGCGGTTGCGGCGGCATCATTTGCGGCGGTGGCGGCGTGGACGCCAGGTCTGGTATGACGGCGCGGCGCCAGCTTGGTTGGGCTCCAACGCCAGAGACTTTTGATGAGCTGTTCGCTGTGGTCGTGGGCGTCGGTGCCGCCGTGTGGGTCCGACCGAGCAGAGAGTGGAAGGAGTAGCCTTGTGTCCTCGCGCGCATCCTTCCTCCCTCCTGGTATCCTGCGCCGCCCTCCGTCGCTGCTGCTGCTGGGTTCACACCCGTCGTTCACAGTCAGTCAGTAAATTTGTCCCCTGCCGCGAGGGGGGGGGGGAAGGAAGTGCACGCGCTCACACGTGCGGTGCCTTGGGCCGGTGTGTGGCCTTCGGTCGGCCGAAGATGAGCGTCTGGGGACACGCTGGTGCCGATAGCCCCTCTTACAAAGTTGCATGCATCCCACGATTCGCACACCCTTATTTGGAACCTATTTGAGTTATGTGTGTTTTAGACGCGAGGACTGCGCACCAGCTCTAGATTGTACAAAGGGGCCCTGCAAAGGGGTGCTTATAGACTGAGCCCAACGCGACGTCTCAAAGGACGGCTCCACGATAATCGTCTCAACGGACAGCTCCGCACCCCTCCGCTCGGTCAGCACATAGCACACGCCTCACAAGTACTGAGTACTCGCTCTTCAAATGGCTCATCTCGACGTCTCTTACTCGAAAAATTATTTTATATTTTATTAAGAGCAAAGAGGTGTGCTACAGTGTACAGTGCGTGCGAGCTGCGGTGAGGCATATGGTCTCTCCCAGTCCCACGCCGCCTGCACCAGAGTGTTTAGATGGCATCCCGAAAAAGTTGAAGCAGCCTGTACACACGACATGTACCGGTACGAATCGAGACGTGCCTCTTGCGCGCAACACCTGGCGTCTGGGCACTGGGGTCGTCACATTTCTTTGAGTGCGACCAGCTCCTCAGGCATCGATTCTCCAACGAAGGCTACCTGTGCGCGATCGACTTGCTCCTGCGCACCTCCTGTTTTCGACTCTTGTGCACCTCGGTCTCATTTTTCTTCCTGATGACCTTGAGCTCGCCCGTGTGGTCGCCCACACCCACCAGCCGCATGTTCCAATTCATCTCTGTGAAAACGCAGAGAAGTGGGGGGTGGGTTGCAGCACTGATCACTTAAACGTTGCGGACGAGTGGGCGTGCAACAGGCGGCACAGACTCCGGCCCCGAGAGAGCTCGTCCTCACGACAGGAGCCCGCTGTGCGTACCGAGGGCAAGCTGGATGTCCTTTGCCTCGAGGGTCGTGCCCCCGCGGTGCACTGCGAGCTCGCACGCAAAGGCTGCGACGTTCTCGACAAAGTCGTCGGCAATGTCCTGCATTACCTGATATTTGCGAGTCGCGACGCGTGAGCCTTGCGCATTTGATGCCATGGAAGAATTGCGTGGGAAGCTGCGCTCACTCGCTCAGCCTCGCGGTCTAGTTCCACCCGTTGGTCCACCTGCTTCGCCAGTTCCTGCAGGATTTGCGAGGGCAGATAGTCCGAACGCTCCATTGGTTCGAAGGCTCTGATATGCCTCTGAGGCTGCCGCCGAGCAGGCGAAGCACTTTTCCGGAGGACGCGATATCTGTGAATTGGCTATAAATCTGTGAACTGGCTGTAAAGTCCACGCACAAAGGTGTCGAGTAGGGGCGTGGGCCTCCAGGTGTAGGTTTGGGGTTGAATCGTAGAGCCGACTGTCAAGCGGTTTAAAGCGGTAACTAAGCGGTAACCTTACTACATTACTACTTTACTAGTAGGCACCCGCAGGTGTACCGCTGACTCCGTGAGGTGTACCCTCGACGCCGCGCTGGCCGATGAACCCATCGAATGAACCCATATTGCCATTCACCACACTGTCACTCACAGGGCCTGGCCGTCACCCGTCACGCGTCAGGCCGTCGCTAGCCTCTCCATCGGCATCGTTGATTCAGAAAGTTGATTCTCACTATCTCAGCGGACAAAGCGCCCTCCGAGCCTCGACACGCGCCCGGGGCGCGCCTCGGCGATCCGCGATCCCGATCGTGCATCCGGTCCGGGAAGCGGCCGTTCCCCGTTCGGATTAATATACATTGAACGTTCGGTATTTCCTTTTCCGGTTGCTTCGCGGACCGTCGGCCGGGCTCCGGGCCAGCTCGTCCCGTTGTCCCCGCGCCGCCCGGCCCTGGGCCGGTTGAACGAGTCAAAACAACCCCGAGCACACGCACAGACCAAGAGAACAAATCGCTAATTTAAGACCAAATGAAAATACACAGCAGTCCAGGTGTCTCACTTTCACCGATTGAGCATCGTATCGCCCATCGATCGCTGGTCGATCCCTGTGACCGATTTCGTATTACGTGTTCATGTGGGGAATCACGTCATGCATCTCCTGCCATCCGCTGGAACAGGCACAGCAATCGTGGCGGCTCAGCAGCTCACCTGCACCGAGGGTAGATACGGCCGCGCCCCTACTGAACGAGAAGAGCCGTCACCTAGATTCGAACCGAATGCCGTCGCGATACTTACGTTGTTTGCAACCGCCTTCCAGTTGGCGTCCTTTCGTCCCAGGATCTTATTGGCGCGTCCAACAGC
>Ga0210242_100146_pt1 | contig 55495 bp, 40 predicted proteins | sample ChrtobMeP5a_16mM_FD_155445 | JGI IMG/M metagenome (GOLD analysis project Ga0210242, IMG submission 155445) | Chrysochromulina tobin associated microbial communities from unialgal haptophyte culture, Seattle, Washington, United States - P5a_16mM | ecosystem: Host-associated > Algae > Haptophytes >... | reverse complement strand
GACTCTGCGACGCTGCAGGGGGATTCTACCAGTTCCTGCTATCCTCGAACAGCCGACACAAGAGCGCTTTTATACTGCCCAGCGCCATGGGTGGTACCTTATTCCAGTGGAGAGTCGCACCCTACGGACTGACGAGAAATCCGGCTGGGTATTCGAGGGGAATGCAGTTCGCTTTAAAGGGACTCCACCGTCGGAAGGACCTCGACTACGGCCGGGGCGAAGGCGGGGCTACATCGTGGATCGACGACATCTGCATACGCGCGACCACTTTCGGCGCGTTTGTCGATCTATTCGAAAGGGTCCTGTCTAGGATGGCCGTCGCAGGCATGTCGCTTAAAGGCGCAAAGTGCGAACTGCTGCTACCCGAAGTCAACGTGCTAGGGTTCGTGGCCACACCGCACGGACTTCAGCTCCAGAAGCCTAAAATCGATGAAATCATGAACCGAGGTATACCCTCGAACCCGAAAGAAGCAGGCACTTTCCTTGGTGCAATAGCTTTCCTGCGAAGAATGATACCCAGGGTATCCCTCCTTGCGGCGCCAATGATAGATGCGTGCAAGAGACACAAAGCCCGATCGAGTAGCCGCAGCAGACTCAAGAGCGGCAAGTTCTCACCTGACGCATTCAATGAAGATGAGCAAGACGATGTAAATCAGTCATGGCATGCGACCGTCGACCACCTGGATGATGCCGCTGTCGTCGTCGCACCTGAGTTCGATGACCCGAATGCAGAGTTCGTCCTATGCACAGATGCCTCCGACTACGCCGTGGGAGGGGTACTAATGCAGTGGCAACATAAGGAATTCCCGGGACCACCACCACCATCACCTGATGATAATGATGAGCCCAGGGCCGCCGGCAAGGACCCACTGGACAGCCACTGGCGACGGAGACTAGGGTGGGAGCTACGGATCATAGGGTTCTACTGGAAGACATTGATAGATGCGCAGAAGAATTACGCCGCCTTCGATAAGGAGGCTGGAGCTATCCTACTATGTATTCGACATTGGGCAGAACTCATCACCTACCACCCCACTACCGTGTACACAGATTCAGCGGTGGCAACGTCCATGCTCACTAAGCACATTGCCCCGCCACGACTCCAACGATGGGGAATGGAAATAGGCACTTTCTTGCCGCACCTCAGAATCGCTTACCGAAAGGGAGCCGATAATGGGTTAGCCGACCTACTTAGCAGGTCTACCGCTTTCCACAAGTACGTCAAGGTACGGGATGATGCAGTGGAACACCACAACGTTACTAGCTTAGTAACTAAGCTAGTAACTAACAATTGGGGTAGTAATGCGTTACTAGCCTAGTAACGAGCTAGTAACGCGTTACTAGCTCCTTGCCGATCGGCTTAGTAATAGCTTAGTAATAGCTTAGTAACGTGCTTGCTTATTTTCCACGAGATATACTCCGAGATCGATAACGCACGTGAAATTCCGCAATATTCCGACGACCGACCGAGCTCCGGACATATTCACACTAAGCTCACCATCGTGCTCCTCACCATCGCAATACAACTCGTGGACAGAGCGACAGACGAGCTATGATTCCAAGAGCTCCGCTCCTTGCGGAGCACGCTCAGCTTGTCAGTGGCTCGATACGCGCGCGACGAGTGCTTGGCAAAGACCTGCAGCATCGAGATCAGCAGCTCCTGCAGCTTGAACAGGCCCGCCGAGAGGAGCAACTGGTCGAGCATGCTCGCGACTGCGACTCCGGGCACGTGTAGAACTGGACTCGGTCGAACTTGCAAGGATGGAGCTGCCTGGAGACGAACATCTGCGTCCCAGTCCGCGTGGAATAGGATCGGCTCGTTGCACATGACCACGCGGACGCCGAGTGCACGCCGAGTGCTGCAGCGCCGTGTACGCGACGCGAGAGTCATTGGTCTGGTTGGTGTTGCCGAGCATGCACACGATCTTCGTGCCCAGGTGGTAAAGGAGGTACTGCGAGAGCACAAGGGTCGCGGAGAGACGGTGCAGGCTCGGTCAGACGTGCGCGCGCGCGCAACGCAAGGTGCGAACGCGTGGCCGATGGGCGAGCGAGAGGGCAGGCACTCGAGAGGGTGGATGGGCAGTGGTTCATCGCGGGCTGCGAGCGCGAGTGGACCCACCTGAATGGCAACGCCTCGAGCGGCAGGCCAGATTCTCTGAACAGCGCCACCTGCTCAAAAGGGCACACAAAGCGGTGAGAGGCGAGACGCGAGACGAGCTTCGGTGCGGCGGGCGTACCGGCTCAGTGCGCGGCACAACCTTGGCAACCTCGGCCTTCGGCGACGGCGGCTGGATCGGGCGAATCTGCCGTGCGCTCAACTTCTTCTAGATGCGCTCGCAGAGGCGCGTGATCGACTCCTACTTGGACGGGTCGCCACGCATGAGCGCGTGCGGCGTGCTCTGCAAGAAGTCTTCGACGACCGCAGCCTTGTCACCTGCGTCTGCGCGAGAGACGCACCAAGGTCGGCGTCGCCATTCCGTGCAAGACGACGCGTTTGAATAGTGCATTGCGCGTTTGAACGCATTACTAACGCGTTTGAACGCATTACTAACCTGTTTTCGAACCTTGCGACAATTCAAACGCGTCGTCTTGCACGGAATGGCGACGCCGACCTTGGTGCGTCTCTCGCGCAGGCGCAGGTGACAAGGCTGCGGTCCTCGAAGACTTCTTGCAGAGCACGGCGCACGCGCTCATGCGTGGCGTCCCGTCCAAGTAGGAGTCGATCACGCGCCTCTGCGAGCGCATCCAGAAGGAGTTGAGCGCATGGCAGATTCGCCCGATCCAAAGCCGCCGTCGCCGAAGGCCGAGGTTGCCAAGGTTGTGCCGCGCACTGAGCCGGTACGCCCGCCGCACCGAAGCTCGTCTCGCGTCTCGCCTCTCACCGCTTTGTGTGCCCTTTTGAGCAGGTGGCGCTGTTCAGAGAATCTGGCCTGCCGCTCGAGGCGTTGCCATTCAGGTGGGTCCACTCGCGCTCGCAGCCCGCGATGAACCACTGCCCATCCACCCTCTCGAGTGCCTGCCCTCTCGCTCGCCCATCGGCCACGCGTTCGCACCTTGCGTTGCGCGCGCGCGCACGTCTGACCGAGCCTGCACCGTCTCTCCGCGACCCTTGTGCTCTCGCAGTACCTCCTTTACCACCTGGGCACGAAGATCGTGTGCATGCTCGGCAACACCAACCAGACCAATGACTCTCGCGTCGCGTACACGGCGCTGCAGCACTCGGCGTGCACTCGGCGTCCGCGTGGTCATGTGCAACGAGCCGATCCTATTCCACGCGGACTGGGACGCAGATGTTCGTCTCCAGGCAGCTCCATCCTTGCAAGTTCGACCGAGTCCAGTTCTACACGTGCCCGGAGTCGCAGTCGCGAGCATGCTCGACCAGTTGCTCCTCTCGGCGGGCCTGTTCAAGCTGCAGGAGCTGCTGATCTCGATGCTGCAGGTCTTTGCCAAGCACTCGTCGCGCGCGTATCGAGCCACTGACAAGCTGAGCGTGCTCCGCAAGGAGCGGAGCTCTTGGAATCATAGCTCGTCTGTCGCTCTGTCCACGAGTTGTATTGCGATGGTGAGGAGCACGATGGTGAGCTTAGTGTGAATATGTCCGGAGCTCGGTCGGTCGTCGGAATATTGCGGAATTTCACGTGCGTTATCGATCTCGGAGTATATCTCGTGGAAAATAAGCAAGCACGTTACTAAGCTATTACTAAGCCGATCGGCAAGGAGCTAGTAACGCGTTACTAGCTCGTTACTAGCTCGTTACTAGGCTAGTAACGCATTACTACCCCAATTGTTAGTTACTAGCTTAGTTACTAAGCTAGTAACGTTGTGGTGAACTACCCGACGACCTTTTCGAATACATCGGAGATGCCCCCTTATTCGTCAGATCGCCAACCACCACCGGGAAACGATATCTCGAAGGAGCCACATACCAGCTGTATGAGCCCAGACACAGAGCCGACGACCCGGGTGGATTCTGGGCAGCCACAGGCGCCCCCGAGATCCCTGGCCGTGGAATGAGAGATAGGACGTCCCCAGCCAACGACGAAGACGAAATCATGACCATCATACCATTTACTAATATGATACCCGCATTCAGCCGACACCCGGACCGGCTCCAACAAATGATCCAACACGTCGATGAAAAGATAAGCAAGCTACACGACGATTCTCACCCCCGACTGAAGCGGTGGGCCCAATACGTCCGCATATTCAACAGGACGTTCGGACGACCACCCGTGGTAATCGTTGCGGCCGAGGGAGATGAGTTCCCGCCTCAGAGCGCGGGGGACCTACTCGCAGCTATCACGCAAGCCGCAACAGAGATTGGATGTGTGGTCCATCCCAAAGACCTTCACGACACAGCCGATGTCTTGGTCAACATCGGTAAACAAACGAATAGTACTACTATCGCGGCCGAGACGACGCTGTGCCTACGACCACCACTAACACTCGACGAGCTCCACTTCGACCCCCTCGAACTTACGCTGGTGGATACGCCGATCGGGCCTGTCATCACCGAAAGTGACTTCAACCTCGAGCACTCGATGAACACGTCGCTTCGGGGAGTCCATGCCCCACAGCTCGACCTACAGTTAGTCATCGCGCAGACCGTTGCGCACCTACTCAAGGAGTGCGGGATCCCCGTCACCTTGGACTGCGACTCGACGACGTTGGCGGTACTCGAACATTGGGAAGTGAATGGAGCCCCACTCGGTCCATTAACATCGCCCATACTCAGTGCCGATGCGACGGTGCCGACTGATAGCTTCCCCTGGCAGGACCGGATCGATAGAGTGTCCCTTGACAAGCGACCGCCAACCTCAGACCCCACGATGGCCGACCAACTATCCGATCCAGACTGCCGTATAATCATCAACATCCTACAAGGCAATGTTAGGTCTCCCCATCATGAACGCGTACGGACCTCTGACAAGTACGAACTGCTGGAGGATGCACTCTACCGTCGGACCTTTAAGGACGGGGAGCCGTCTCGTGCCGTTGTCGTTCCCCGCCGAGTACGCCCTGCAATATTATCGAGACATCACTTCTCCCTCGCAGATGGTGGGGGTCATACTGGTGGAGAAACAATGTACAAGCAATTGCGAGCGCATTACTGGTGGGCAGGTATGGAGCGAGAATGCCATGCCTTCGTTGCAGCCTGCGAGAAGTGCGGCGGGACAAGATCTCAAGCTACAATGTCGATCCCAATTGGTTCAGCACCCACCCCAAACCGACCGTTCGAGGTCATTCACGTCGATCATAAGGGAGAACTGCCGGAGTGCGATGGATTCAAGCATGTACTGGTCGCAGTATGTGCGCTGACCAAATTCACCCTGTACAACCCGACAAGGAGCACTACCGCAGAGGAGACTTTGGATACCCTCATAACGCACGTGTTCTCGATATTCGGCCACCCGCTCGTCATTGTCGCAGATAATGGTGGAGCTTTCGCCAATAAGCTTATGGACGCATCTGAGCAACTCTACGGATATCGTATGATACACGTGATGCCCCACTCGCCCCAAGCGAACGGCCTCGCCGAAGCCGCCGTGAAGAAACTTAAGCTGGCACTCGATCGTCACACTAAGGACTACCAAGGGTGGAAGCCCCTTATCCCCGCAATACAGTCCTGTGTGAACCAGCGACTATCCCGAGATACTCAGATCCCGTTCACCTCACTGTTTGGTTATCCGCCCCCTTCGCTTGCCGCCTTGGAGCAACCATATTTGTTACCTTCAAGCAGCCCGGAAGAGCGATCCATCCAAGAGCTGGGATTCAAGATGAGACGTATGCATCTTCGGCTCACGAGAGAGTTGGATGACCTCAAGGATGCAGAGACTAGACTGGCTCCCCCGATCAAGCCCTTGCGCACTGTGGTTCCTGGGGATAGGATATGGCTCAAATACAGTGACCTCGAGAAGGCGCGTTACATCCGTAAGCATGGCAAGGGACTTGCATGGCGCCATGCCTTCACCGTCCTGGGCGTTAAACCTCATGCTGTACTACTCGACATTCCGCAGGATGGATCTGTTCCGGACGTATTACCCTGGCAATCCTTACGGAAATGCAGTTTCGCTGCCCCATTCTTCCATGATCCCGAACTCCCCTTACCCGACGTTGACGAGCATGCTTTGCCCTTGATGCCCGAAACGCTACTGCCCGCGAGACCCCCTACCGCTACTGGACCCATAAATCACGATGCTGCATTGCCGATCGATGATGATCCCGACGGCTGGCACACGTGGGATAGTAACGCACTCTACGACATTGAAAGTGTAGTCGGTGCCGAACCGTCCGGGCGAGGTTGGAAGGTGCACGTTAAGTGGGTCGGATACCCTACTATTACCACTGAACGCCTATCATCTATAATGGCACGAGTCTCGGATCCTCGATTACTGAAGGAAATCGAAGATCATAAGACGAAGTATAGGGAACAGTACCCTACGGCGCCGCCAGATGTTCAGCCATCGGATACGAGCCCCACAACACCCAGACCAGCACCTACCCGAGTACAGCCGGCGCGCTCAAGTAGGATACAGTCAGTTTTCATCCTTGCAGCCGACGAGTGTGGAGAGGCCCCTGACCTACTCGGCTACGCATGCTCAACAATCCGTACTCGATCTAGCAGGTGCGTCCAAGCCCTGCGACAGCTGGAAGACGTACCTTGGCAGTGAGTCCTCATTCCATTGCGGACTCGAGGGGGTGATGATACGTCTCTGCCCTCATTCATATGACAAGTCCATACATGTCCAGCTGCCGTAAATACGCACCATGCTACCGTAAGCACCCTCTCCCCTTAATCGCCCTCCAATCAGTCGGGAAGGGGTCATCCGGTCATTAGCGTTAGCTATACATGCAAGCATGCATGAGCTCCCAAGATCTCGGGAGCTCTTCACGGACACAGGTCCCCACGTGGTTAGAGCGAGACAGTCACTGTCCCTTCGCTCCCTGAACCTCTGCGCGTTGCCTAGTGCCTGAACGATAATAAAGATGATTCACGACAAACGAGCGTTGGCCAAGCTCAACAGGCGGGACCGCGCGCGGTAGCCCGCCGCGCCGGGTAGGCGAAGGCGTACACCCGGCGTTCCTTTATCTTTATCGTTTCTTTTTATTACAATCGTTTAGCGACTACGTTTCCGTATAGCGTATTCCGACTAAAAAATCGATTCGCCTTCGAATCACCCGAATCGGACCGCCCGGTCCGCCAGTCGGTTTACACGCCACACAGCCCGGCACGCCGGCAGGCGGCAGCCCCAGCCACGAGCGCAGCATGCAGCAAACTAAGCAACGGAAGCAGGACTGCCCGTCGCGCGGCGACTGCGGAGTGTATTTAGTGACTAGTGACTACTGGCTAGAGAGTAGTCACTACTCACTAACTACACACTAACTACTCACTAACTACCCTTAGCGCTAACTACGCGTGTCCCAGGGTCGACCGACTCCGAGCGAACGCTAACGGTCACGCCGGGCAGACCCCAAATTAAGAGACTACAGAAGTACAGTGTATCTCCCCAAATGGCTCGTTGTTTGATCCAGCACGACCCTTGCCCCTCCGTCCGGATCGTGGCGCATCGTGGACAAATAATCATGTGGAATTTTGGGCGAAACGTCATTTCGAGCGCCGATTCCGAAAAAAGGCCCAGCGCCTGTCGGGTTGCGTTTTGCCGTCGCAGTGCTCAGAAGCGACCCATGAATAACGTTTGGCAGAAGCATTTGACGGGGTGGGGAAAGCGTCACCCAACCGATACCAACCCATTGAAGCCGCCGAGGCCAGTTCAGACGTCATCACCACTCGGGTCATCGTCGGCCAAGGCGGCGGGCAAAATTCCATTGTCTGTCACCGCACATAGCCCTGTCGTATACGATGCACAGACCGGCCGCCGGCACCTGCCGACGCCGCCGGGCTCGACAGGTGCGCGTACGATGACACCGTCTCGTGGTGAGTCGGGCTTGACCGCGCAAACGGGCATGGCTATGTCCGTCGTAGGCGATATCAGCACAGCGGGGGCAATTACGCCGCACCAGAAGCAGCGGCAGCAGCAGCTCGAGGCGCTGCTCTCGCTGCCCTCGCGCTTCGCGCGTGTTGGTGGTGGCTATGAGCGCGTGCCGTACGCTGCGGACGAGCTCCTTAATGCCGCCGTCGTCGCGGTGACGCGCGAGCGCGGCTACGGCGGCATGACGATCGACGACGACAAGGCCAAGCTGTGCGACGCTCTCGGTTTCGCGATCGCCGAGGCGGACGAGCTTCGCGCTGCACTGGGCGAGCAGCCAGTGCTCGAGCAGATGCGCCAGCGCGTCCAACAAGCGCAACTCGACGCGGCGAGGCACGAGGAAGGGATCGAGGTGGTGCGACTCGAGGCGACTGCGGCGCGTAAGGCTGCGAGCGAAGTGCAAAGCATCCAGGCCGACCTCGTGCAGGTGCAGCGGCAGCTCGCAAGCTGGGTGCTAACCGCGGTCGAGCACAGCCGCGCTCAGCGCAAGGCGGCCGACCCCAACTCGTCATCGAAGCCGACGCAGCTGTCCAACACCGCGCCGTCGGACTCGGAGCTGCTTGGCGAGACGAGCCCTGGCTCGACCCACGAGGGCCCATTGTCCGTGCAGGCGAGCCCGGGTCCAACGTCCGTGCAGCAGCAGCAGCAGCAGCAGGCGCAGTACACGGAGAGCCTTCTCGAGTCTCTCGCCTACTTTTATGCGTCGCGCGCGCAGCTGAAGCAGCTGGTGACGGGCATGCGTGCGTGGCAGGCGTGCGCGGCGCTCCATCGGCGAGATCAGGCGGCGGTGCGCTTTGCCGAGATGCTGATTGTCTCTGATGGCCCTACTGATGATCACCGATGATCAATGACTGCTCCCCTCATCAGGTGCGCTTCGCCGAGATGCGCGCGCTCTCGTCGGCGACCATGTCCCTCCAAGCGGCCGCCCAAAATCACGCGCTCGTCGATCGTGGCGTGCGTCGCTTTGCGCGCACCCAAGCTCAGCGTGCCTTCCACAATTGGGTTTCGTTTGTGACCAATCGTGCGCTCACGCAGCACACGCAAGTGCTCGCGGCACAGCACGCGTCCGTGCAGGCGGCGAAACGTGCGGTGGGCAGCTTGAGGGTGAAGCCCCCCCAGGACGACCAGCCCGAGTCGTCGTCTGCTCCCGAAGAGGAGTTGCCTGTGAATTCACAGTTGAACCACGGCGCGGCTGCAACCTCCTCCGCGCACGTGGCGGCGTGCGCTCCTGCGGCGCGCACACAGCCGCCCTTTTCGTTCACGGGCAGTGCTCTAGCCTCCTCCCCGAGGGGGGCGAGCTGCTCCACCGCGGGGACCACCGCGGGCATGTCGGAGGATGCCGTTCGATGGATGGCAGCGGCGGCGACCGCGGCAGCCGCCCTAGGCGACGTGGTCGCGCAGTTCGGACGTTACACGGGTGGTGACACCGCGCGGTCATCCTCAGATCCCGACGCGACCCCCGCTCCGCTGAGTGCAACGCAGCGGGCCCAGTTTGATCGCACTTGCGAGCGCGAGATGCCCGAGTGGCTTCGCGCCGCGGCCGATGCCGCCTCACTCATCAGCGACGCGGCCGAGCGCCTACAGTACGGCTCTTCACACCCCGCTTCACACCCCGCCTCCCGCTCGGGCTCGCGCCCGAGCTCACGTTGCGCTGCCGAGCCGACGAGCACGCCAAAAGGCCGCATCGCCATCATCAACGACACGGTGGATCCGGCCGTGTCGCCATCCGAACGGCAGCGACTGCTCGAGGAGGCGATGGTCAGTGCGTACGAGGCTGAGGGCGCCGCCGACGCACAGGCGATCTCGCGCAATCTGCGGGGCTCCCTCTACAATGAGCTCGGCAAGGTCCCACAGGAGGAGGTCGAGGAGGACGAGCTGTCGCCCAATACCTTGAAGACTTTCGAGCGTGCCGCCGCGGCAACGCACATGGGCCCGATTGCTTACGAGGCGGGCTGCTCGGCGATGAGGGCGATGGAGGCGGTCTCAGCGGCCATGGAGGCGCTCGACTCGCTCGCGGCGCAGGAGGAGCACGAGATGGCCGCCATCAAGCAGGAGGCGACGAACCGCTCGAAGCTTGCCGCTACCGTGGCCGAGGATGTTCGTTCACACATCGCCCAGCTCGAGGAGCGCTCAGAGACGCGTGGGCTGTCGGACGACGGGAGCGCCGAGGACGCCGCACAAATGTCGCTCGCGGCCATCGCGGTGGCGGAGCTCGCTATGGAGGACGTTCCTGACTTCCATGATCACGAAGGCGCAGCCCAGAGCATCGCCGCCGAGTGCGAGGCGCTCGTGCTGGGCGTGGAGATGAACCTGCGCCTACTCTACTCGAGTGAGGAGCAGCGCGAGAACTGCAAGGACCTCGCGAATGATGTGATCTCGGCAGTGGCCGCGTGCCAGCTCGAGCTCGTCGATCTCGTCAAGGAGAATACGGAGCTCAACAAGGCCGTGGCCGACTCCGCCGCCGCCGTCGCTGTCATGGACTGCATCACCGACTCGTACAGCGCGCACATCATCGCCTCGACCTCGTACAAGGCAGCCGAGGTTGCATGCAATGCCTTCAAGGGACGGCAGGAGGCGGAACTGTACGCATACGAGGAGGATGAGAAGGCCCATCACAAGGAACTGGCCGGCGGGTTGGCTGAGTGCTACGACCAGCTCGTCGAGTACGCAACCGGCTCGCCGTGCCCTCTGGACCCCCGGGAGGCCTCGTCGAGACTTCGGACTCGTCAATCCGTGGGCGAGTTTGAGGAGGAGGCGGACAAGGCGATCGCTCTCGAGCATCGGATCTCGGTGGGCTACATCGAGGCATCATCGACCGCCATCGAGGCGATGCAGATGCACGAGCAGGCAGAGCGTGACGTGGCCGCGGAGCGCGCGGCGGCCGAAGGCACCGAGGCGAGGGCACGCGCACAGGCGATGGTCAAGGCGGCCACGCAGGCGCACCAGCGCGTGATCGACGTCGCGCTCGCAGAGCAGGCGGCGCTGCGTCAAACGCACGAAGAGATCGAGGCCGACGAGGAGGAGCTCGCGGCGCATCTCTACCCAGCCACCTCCGTCGACGAGAAGCGCCAGATGGAGCACAAGGCGCGCATGGCCCGGCTACCAGGCGGGCTGCCGCCCGCGCACCCGGCATTCGATGAGGCTGTTGACTACTTTGGCGGAGAGATGCCCGCGCTCGAGGCGATCTTCGAGGACGTCGACGCTCCGTTGCGCGCGTCGGCGGCGCCTCGTGGGATGCATGCGGCCGACACGGCGCCTCTCAAGTCCCGAAACTGGGCCATGGACTCTTCGAGCCTCGAGCTTCGTGTCGAGGGGAAACGTGGCTTCGTGACGACGGCGGATGAGGCAGCCGCCATCCAGCGGACGCAGCAGCTGCGAGAGAATGGCGCCGCCGGGAACATGTTGTCCAAGCTGGCGCACATGCCGCCCTGGGTGCCGACCACCATGGCGAGCCAGCCTGGCTTGCTACCCTGGAGGTCGGAGCCACAGCTTGTAGCTCCGTCGGTTTCGGCAAGGGAAGAGGCCGTCGGCAAGCCGCAACAGCAACCTGCGTCCCTTGCGACAGCCGCTGCCGTCCTCGGCGGCGGCAACCGCGGCGCCGGCGTCGGCTTCGGCGGCGCTAGTGTGCGGCGCCCACAGGCTACGGCTATGACGCCGCTGCCCTTCCCGTGCCTCGACACGCCTCGCTCGTCTGCGCACGAGGAGGACGAGCCGCAGCTTGGTACTTACGCCGACGAGGACGACGGCGCCGAGCTTCGGTCGCGTGCGCGCGAAGCAGCGGCACGAGCGATGGCCATGTTCACGATGCCCACGTTGCCGACCCCCACGTCGTTGCCAACCCCCCAGACTCGTCCGCGCCCTCTTTCGCCGCCCTCGTTCAGTCGGCAGCAGGTGATGGAGGAGGAGGAGGAGCACGAGCCACAGTGGAACAGTATCGAGGCTGCCAGGGAGGCGCGGCGGGCGCATATCTACGACCACGAGGCGCGTGCACACCAGGAGGCGCGTTCATATGTCGCCAACGCGGCGTCCACGGCGCTGGTCGGCAGTACCGCCGAGATGGACGCGCGCGTGCGCTCGGCGGATCAGCAGACGGAACTCTATGCTTCGGAGCGGCTGCAGGCACTTGGACGACGGGCAGGAGGGATGTATGACGAAGATCGGCTGACAAGCGGCGAGCTCGCGCGCGAGCAAGCTTTTGCACTCGCACAGAGCGCGAGCCGTACGGCAACGATGCGCTCACGCGTGCCGACGCGCGTGGCGCGCGCCTTTGATCTCTTCGACGAGCCGCGCCGTGGCATACTTGAGCTGCGAAGCCTGCCAGCGGCGCTCGAGGCGCTCGATATGAGCCGTTCGGAGCCGGCAGTGGCGCGTGAGCTTGCACGGTATGCCGGCCTCTCCCCTTTGCGTCCCCTCGACGTGGGCGAGTTTGCCGAGCTGGTGCAGAGCATCGAGGGCGCCGTGTTGCGCGGCTCGACGAGCCTCGAGGGTGAGTTGCCACCCGCTGTCGTACCTCGCGTCGCTGCGGCCCCAGCCGCGATGCCGGTGGTGGTCGCCCCGCGGGGCATCCTTTCGCCGACGACGCTGCTGCTCGCGCTGGCCTGCCTGCTCCTTGCCTGGGCGGGTGGGTACTCGTCAGCGCCTCCCACGCCACAGGTGGTTCCCGCGAGCCCTCGCCGAGGACTGTTCCCGCGCGAGGACTTTTTTCTTGCGACCAAGCGCAAGAAGCTGTGAACAAAAGCTGTGTTCCGGGGCCGGCGGGCGGGCCCCTGCATGATTGAGGGCGTCATGTGTGATGTGGAGGCAAAGCCAGTGCTGAGCATGATGATGATGATGAGAAGATGATGCGAAGAGCGGTGGGCTGTGAAGGGTATGCACAGTTGTATGGGATGGGCGACGGCTGCGTCGTGGGATGTGTGGAGATGGCCGATACTACGGAGCGAGCATGCCGGTACAACGGAGGGAAGGGCACATGCGGGGCTGGATCGTGAGCGGTGCTGCTTGCTGCGCGTTGGCCGTGCGACAAACAGCGGGGCCTGTCACGTTTGACTTGACGCTGTGACGAGACCGGGGAGCGTGACTGTCGGCCCTGCTGCCTCAGTCTGCTGGTTCGGTCTGTGGGCCGCGATGCGTGTATGTGTGGTAACAAGTCGAGTCACGAGGGGAGTGGGTGCGGCTGCCGTGTCGCGTGTGTGCACACTCAGTGCAGTGTGGCATCGCGTCCTCGGATCGGGCGCGATGTCGGGCGCTGTGTGCGGAGGTCCGAGGTCCTCACGTCGGCGCCCAGGCCCGGCCCGGTCAAGGACCGGACAAGCACCGGACGTGCACACGTGGTCGGGGTCGGCGCGTGCATCTCGTGCATGCGCATGAAACTTATTAGATCCATGACTCAATCGTATGATGATCGGTCGTGCGGACGAGATGTCGCGCATGTGGCCGCGCATAGAACACTTATTTTATACGCACGGTCCGGTCCGGTCTAGGCTCCAGGGAATGATCGTCCACTCATCCATCACTCTTCGTGGCACACGACGACGACCAGACGCACGGCGTTCAACCGCACCTTCGTCGGCCCACAAATTATGAAGTTGAAGATTCGTGATTCGTGATGACGTGCGTCTGACAGTGGTTACATGAGCTGTCGGAGTGCCTTCTCGAGGCGTGCCACCTTTGCCGAGAGCTGCGACGCCTCCTCAGCCTTCGCGCTCAGATCGTCCTGCGCCGCGAGCAGCGCCTGCTGTACCTCGGCGAGGGGCGTCTCGTCGGCGTGCCTGTACTCCTCGGTGAGCTTGCGGCGCTCGACACTCAGCTTGGCCTCGGCGAGCGAGGCGCGCAGATGGAGCGCCTCGTCGTCTTTGGATCGCAGCGCCTCCTCCGAGCGGCGCGCGAGCGCCTTCCAACGCTCCGATTCTCGCAGCGCCTTCTCGGCCTCGATTTTCCACGTGAGCGCCGCCGCCTCGGCCTCGCTCCCGCCGCCGCCGCTGCCCCGTTCGGCAGAGCGGCGCCACATAGCGGCGAGCTCTGACTTGAGCATCACCTCGTCTTGCAGCTTAGCCACACGCTCCTCGAGGGTGGAAGCCTGCGCCACGACGGCCGCGTTCGTAGAGCGCAGCTCCTCGCTGTCGTGCTGCGCCTGCTGCAGCAGCTGCCGCCGCTGCTTATTGTCCGTCGACCACGTCACGTTCTGCGCGCGCATCGTCGACATCTCCTTGGTGCGCTTGCTCATCTCCTCTCGCGCTCGCTTGAGCTGCACGCCCATCCGCTTCGTCTCCGCGCGCCAACGCTCGGCCTCGACCATCTGGCGCTGCAGCTCCGTGAGCAGCTCGGCCGTGGCCTCGCGGCCGCCTTCCTTGACCACGCGGAGCACCTCAGCGGTCGAGTGTGGCCCCTCGGACGCGCGCGCTTGCGGCAGCTTCGCGCGCACGAGTTGCTCCTCCTGCGCCCTCACCGCCCCCTTTTCGATGCCGAGCTTGGCGCGCACGCGCGTGAGCTTGAGCCGCCACATGCCGAGCAGCTCAGACTTCACAGTGAGGCCCTCGAGATCACGTTTGAGGGTCGCGTCCCAACTGCCCATGCGTTCGGCCCACCGGCGCGCCGTGCCCGAGAGCGCCCTGAGCTGCTCCGCCTCAGCGGCCGCCTCGGCCTGCTGCGTTTCGTCAAGCTCAGCGGCCGTGGGCAGCGGCTCGAGGAGCGAGGTCGACGGCAGCCCCACCGTCGCGCCCGCCGCGAGTGCGCCCGTCAGCTGCTGCTCCGTGGTCATTTCAATCTCGGTGCCGTCATCCGAAAAGTCGGAGGCGAGGGGCGAGCGCGGCAGCCCCGGCAGGCCGCCGCTTCTCGCGGTGAGATCGTCGTCGTCGTCGTCGTCGTCTTCATCCGACTCGAAGTCGCCGATGCCGCTTGCCAAGGGCGGCGCTTTGTGGGCCATCGCGGCGCGGTAGCCCTCCCAGTAGCTGCGCTTGCTCCCCTTGCCCCCTGCGGCAGAGAGCCCCGACACCTCCGACGCATCATCCGAGCCCTCGTCCTCCTCGTCCTCGTTGAGATTCTCCCCGAGATAGAACCTCTCGCGGCGTAGCGCCACGTCATACGAGCGCGTGCCGCCGTCGCGCGTCGGTCGTTCGAATTGGAGCGAAATGGGTACGCCCTCGGGCCCGGCGAGCATCGCAGACACTTCCGAAAAGCGCAGCGCCGATATCGACCGGCCATCGACGGACGTGAGCACATCGCCTTCGAGGATGAGCCCGCACTTGTCGCCGGGTGCGCCGCGAATGAGCTTCGTCACGACGAAGCCCGCAAGCGACGAGCCGCCGGTGGGCTCCTGGAGCTGAATGCCGAGCCCTACTAGCGTGCCGTCCTCCTCCTCGACCCGCGGCAGCGCGCGCGCCGCCGCCGCCGCCGCCGCCGCGCCCGACGCGCCGCCCGGGCCGGGGATAGACTTGCTCCGGGGCGCCGTCGAGCCGAGCACGTCGTCATCGTCGCCCGACTCACGCGACAGGTACGAACCGCCCGAGATGCCGCCCTCAGAGAGGACATCGTCGTCGTACTTGGCCTCGTACTTGTCGTCGTCGCCATAGTCATAGCCATATGCGTCGTCATCGTACTTGGAGTATGCGTCACTGTAACCGTCGTACCCCTCGCCGTCGTTTCTCGAGCCGCCTGCCCCGCCACTGTAATTCGAGTAGCCAGAGTACGCATCCGCGCTGTACTGGGAGTACCCGTCGTACCCGTCGCCACTGTACTCTGCTGCCTGGTCCCCACCTACCGGCACTGCCTTCTCGCCGCCCCCCCCCATGGATCGGGACTTGGCGCCGCCCGCGCTGCCGGAGCGTTGCTCGGGGGGCGGAGGAGCGTCGTAGCCGCTGTACGGGTCGTAACTGTAGCCGCTGTACGAGCGATCGGAGCCCTTGCCACCGCCGCCCTCGTAGTAGCTGTACTCGGAAGCCGAGTAGGAGGCGTCGTCATCCTCGCGTGCCTTGACCTTCGCATCGCCGCGCTCAGCGGCCTTCACCGTGCCGCCTTTCGAGCCGCTGTACGAGCGATCGGAGCCCTTGCCATCGCCTCCCTCGTAGCTGTACTCGGAAGCCGAGTAGGAGGCGTCGTCATCCTCGCGTGCCTTGGCCTTCGAATCGCCGCGCGCAGCGGCCTTCGACGCGCCGCCTTTCGAGCCACTGTACGAGCGATCGGAGCCCTTGCCACCGCCGCCCTCGTAGTAGCTGTACTCGGAAGCCGAGAAGGAGGCGTCGTCACCCTCGCGTGCCTTGGCCTTCGCATCGCCGCGCTCAGCGGCCTTCGACGCGCCGCCTTTCGAGCCGCTGTACGAGCGATCGGAGCCCTTGCCACCGCCGCCCTCGTAGTAGCTGTACTCGGAAGCCGAGAAGGAGGCGTCGTCACCCTCGCGTGCCTTGGCCTTCGCATCGCCGCGCTCAGCGGCCTTCGACGCGCCGCCTTTCGAGCCGCTGTACGAGCGATCGGAGCCCTTGCCGCCGCCTCCCTCGTAGCTGTACTCGGAAGCCGAGTAGGAGGCGTCGTCATCCTCGCGTGCCTTGGCCTTCGCATCGCCGCGCTCAGCGGCCTTCGACGCGCCGCCTTTCGAGCCGGCGCCGGCGCCAGTCCCGCCGCCGCCGTCGCCGCCATTGTCCGAGTAGCCGTACTCTGAGTACGCATCAGCACCGGAGTAGTACGAAGCCGAGGTGCGCGCCGACCCCTGGCGCTGGCTGTCGGCGCTCACCGGCGCGGCGCTGGCGGCATGCGACTGCTCCTGGCTCGCGGTGCGCGAGCCCCCCAGACTCGCGGTGCTTTTCGCGCCTTTAGTGTCCGCGCGCTTGTCCGAGTTGGCCGCCGCCGAGTACGCCGAGTCCGCCGAGCTGTGCGCCGAGCCTGCCGAGCGCTGCGCATCGCCGCCGCCACCACCACTGCGCTCCTTCGCCGGACGCGCCGAGCGGGCCGAGCGAGCCGCGCGGGCAGATGGCGCATCGTCCTCGGTGTGCAGAGAGCGGTCGCTTGCCTGAGGTTGCAAAATCGGTGAAAAGCTCCTCGACATCGGCGTCGCACTCTGGCGCGCAGATGACATCGGCGTCGCACTCTGGCGCGCAGATGAGAGTGGCGTCGCACTCTGGCGCACCGAGGAGAGCGGCGGTGCGCTCTTCAGCTCATCTTCATCGGAATACGCCGAAGCATCATCGGAATACAGAGAACGGTCGCTCGGCGGCGGCTGGTTTGGCTTCGGCTTGCTCGGCTGCGGCTGGCTCGGCGCTCCACTCGCCTTCGGAGGAAGCTTCGGCTGTGCCGAACGCGCCGAGTACTCAGAGTACTCGTCTTCTGCAGCCGTCGCGCCCGACACCGTGGCCGCGCGTTGAAGGAGCCCTTGGTTCATGCCTCCACCGTCCTAAATAATCGGAGCGCGGAGGCGCCGAGTTGGGCTCCACTGCGTTGTGTGCGTCCACACGACTCGGCCATGCTCGGCTTTGTTGTTACGAAGGGTATTAAGAAACCAAATCCGTTACATCCCGCAGCTTCTGCACAACACCCCGACGGACATTGTCATTGACTTTCATTGACATGGCATAGTTGATACCTCATTTATGCAGGTCTAGGAGTCAAGTCAAGTCAAGTTCTGACCATGCACATGCAACGGCTGCAGCAGATGAGGCACCCAAATATGAGGCCCAAGATGTGGTTTGAGCCGGGCGAAGCCGACATGAACTCGTCCGAGGTGGCTCCACGACTGTCCACGGCCGGACACTCAGTGCCGATGCATCTTGCGCGTGACTCCCGCAGCTCCCGTGCGCACACACAACGTGTGTGTGCTCGGGTGCCGCCTTTTCGTGCCCTTGTTCCCCTCGCAGGTGCCCTCCTCGATATGAGCCTGCCGTTATACTACCGCGTCGCCGCCTTCGAGCAGCCCGTCGACTACCCGTCGACAGCGTTACATCTTACAACTTACATGCAAGATGTAATTTTCCACAAAGAGGATGACCCTGACAGTGTACCATGGTGCATTGTGATCCCCTGAGTGTGCACTACACGTGGGTATGTCGCATGCTGTCAGATCATGACGTTTCAAAAAGTCGAGTTTTTGAACTGACCCCATCGTACAGTACGTTTGACGGCGACGCCCCGGGCCGACTCCCCGGCACGCTCCGTGTGCGAGCGCTTGACGATCGTGATTTTAGCGACTCTTGCGTCTTTTTTCGCGTGGTATTAAGTGGTATTCCATACTTATGGCCCACGTCTAATCTTTGGGTCCGTACCCCACAAGTTCCAAAACTCGTACTCGTTCGGCCAGCAGCGCAGCTCGTCCTTGCCATCTGGTCCGCGTGCTTCCCGCAGACAATAGTCGGCGCGCAGTGAGTGCCACTCAACCTCGAGCAGCACATTCACGGTGCAGCAATGTTTTGATAGGGGATCTCCTTCTGGCCAGAGCACGTACATTTTCCGCCGGGTGCTCAAGCAAGCGTTCGCCACGACGCTCCACTCAATCATATCTGGCCCAGTCAGCATCACCATCGTACTGGAGCGGTTCCCCAAGGCATGAAAAACTTCGGGGGCAGGAACGGAGAGGCCGCCTTCCTGTGGTGCCACAAGTAGAAGCCTTCTGCCCGCACGCGCTCTCATGGTGCATTTGCCTTCAACAGCCCATGGTTTCAACTTGCCCTTGAAGTGGACTGCACGCACGTGCCGGTGAGCAACAGGCCACAGGCACTCCTCCTCAATGTGACTCGCAATCGCCCCGCAGATTACGCGACCGACGCGACCATGTCTGATGCAATCGCGGAACCCTGATCTGCCAAGAATGTAGCGTGGAACTGCAACGTCGTAGAGATAGTTGCAAGGCAGTGTGTGCAGCTGCTGACGTTGGAAAAAGTAGCAGGTCAGGGGAAGCTGCTCGGAGAAGTGCTGAAGGTCGAAGCGGCTCATACTGCTTGCGTAGGCGATGGCTCCATCGTGCAGCGCCTCGTTCGGACGCAACGCCCATAGTGCACTTACGCCTCGCTGCGGGAGCGGAATGCCGCATTTCGAGCCTTGCGCCAAGTCATAGGGGTGCCGAGCTATTGTCAGCCCTTGCTGCGGCACCGCGAAGAGATCGCTCATGTCTCGGAGGATGAGCATGTCTGCATCAATCATGACCAGTGCCTGGTATTGGGTGAAGTTCATCGCGCGCAACTTGTCAGCTGCTGGTATGCCGCTGATGACATGCGCAACCACGATCTGCTTGATTTCGAACCGCTTCGCTGCCGCTTCAAACAACCTCGCCCAGGTTTTCCTGTGAGGAAACGCTCGACAGTCTGAACGTTGGCACGAAGAAAGGATCGACTGCACATACTCATCTATCAGCAGGAGCACGTCGCGTTTGCAAGCAACCTCTGCAATCCGCAGGGACTCCAACATGACTTGAAGCAACAGCAACATCATATTCATGCGGGGTATCAGCGCTTTTTGGCGTGTGATTTCTGTGCTCGTTTCGTTGCTATCCTTGTGTACCGTCAGAATCGTGACGAATGCTGTCGCATCAGCGCAACGTGGGAGTGCAAGCGGACTCAAGCGTGGTAGCAAGGTCATCTGCCCGGGCTGCATGTTCCCGCTCCCCCGCACGACACCCGAACGGCGGTACTTCGAGGCGGTACTGTACCGGTATACCGGTACTGTACATTATGTAGGCGAAACCTTGGCTGAGACGGCTCCCTTTTGTGGCGGGACGCACTCCGGTGACCAAGGTTGTGAGTACAATCTGAACATTCGGCTTTATCAGCGGTGGCTGCGACATCGCGCCGGCGAGGACGATGATGCACCAATTATTGACATTCAGACTGAACTCAGAACATGGATGAACTTGAGTTAGACTTTCCGCTGCCGCTTGGAGTAACGAGCAAGGACGTCGAGTGTCGCATCACCTCGACGACGCTGTGCTTCGCGTTCAAGAATTGCGATCGCCCAGTCGAGCTCGAAGGCACGCTGTATCGAAACGTGCGGCCTGATGAGTGCAACTGGCAGCTGTGGCCTATCAGCAAGACGACACACGTGAAGCTGTCGCTCGTCAAGGCGAAGATGGGTCATTGGAAAGATGTACTGCAAGACCGCACGAATAAAAAGCTGAGTAGATTGAGTAGATAGTGCGTGTGCATGTTGGATAATGTGGAAATGTGTCGCCTTGCAAGAGTTGCGGGTCCGTACCGTATCCATAGCGCAGGGTCGCCCTCCCAAGCCTGAGTGCCGAGAGGCGAGAGTCGCAAGTGCCAAGCCCGAAGCCGCGCCGCCTCCCCCGAGGAGCAGGACGCCAGCAATCTGTTTGCCGAAATGCACACACGCACACGACGCCAGCGACCACCGAGCACCGTCGGGAGGCCGGCCCGCAAGCCACCTTGCGAGAATGGCAAGTGCAGACAATGAGTCTTGAGTGCAGATCCGTCACGTCTACAACTGTACATCTACATGGGGCTGCTGCCCCCTGCTGCCAGCCTCGAGCCTCTGTCGGCCGCGCGCGCGCCGGGCCCCGGGATTTTCCTTCCATCGCGGAGTGTTTCTAAGATCAGATGCACCACGCGGACCCGTGTGGACGACATGCGATGGTGGACGGAAGTAAACGGTTTGTGGACATAATAACGTCGTTAGTGCAGCTGGCATCGAGTTCCAGCATCTCCAGGCTTCCTCTATTCCTCTTCAATCCGGGCAAACTCCCTTCGAGCCGCCCTTTTCCAAGCCGTTGCCCCAAGCGTGTCCCAGTTCCGGCATGCATAGCGGTCGACATAGCGGTTAGAGGACTTTCGAGGAGAGTCTCTCAACTCTCTCTCTCTCTCAGACCCTCTTAAGACCCTCTCTCTGTGTGGTTCCGGCATGCATACAGCCCCAAGTTGGCCACTTCGTACTTGGATGATGGTTGTCATGAATTGCTCAGTTCGGCGACGTCCTCTACGATGGGCGAAAGGGTAAGCTCCTCGTAACGGTCGTCGGGGAGGGCGCACTCTGTGAACAGTAGGTCGGCAGCCGCGCCAAAGTTGTAGTCCTCGAAGTCGCCCTCGAGCAGCCGAAGGCACTTGTGGCGCAGGTCATACACGAGGGGCAACCCTGTGGGGATCTCGATGTCGACGATCCGGTCGGTGGGGATCTCGAGCAGATGCATCAGGAGCCCACGGATGGCATTCTCGCTCGAGGCGATCAGCACGTTCTTCCCCCTGGCGATCGCGTTCTTCTCGATGTTGTTTACAAAGTACGGGATCGTGCGCTCCATGCAATCCTGCCAGGGGGGGGGGTGATGGGGGGAATGGGGAAAGGTGAGGGGGAGGGGAAGGGGGAAGGTGACACTGAGGGGAAGGGCCGGCGTGTCACCTTGAGCGACTCAGAGTGTGGTAGCTTGCGGTGCAGAGAGAGGCTCCCTCGCTCGAGTGAGCGGATGACACTCTCTTTGAATGAGAGGCGCACGTCGAGCATGTTCTCGACGTAGCGCTGGTCGTTGCCTGGGTAGTGGCGCGAGAAGGAGGAGACCTTCGGCGGTTTGACGTCGTACCTGTGGGGAAGAGAGGGAGCCGTGATGAGCACTTGCATGCTAGGAGGGCACGAGGGCTTGAGAGCATTTCCTTATGGCGCCGTGGTGAGCACTTGCATGCTAAGGAGGGCACGAGGGCTTGATAGCGTACCCTCGCCGCCACTTTTTGAACTGCTTCTCACCGTAGATTGTGCGCGTCATCTTCTTCGAGAGGCCAGTGAGGGCACCGTACCTTCGAGTTGCCATGAGAGAGCAAGCGCGCGGTCAGCTGCAGGGCGGGAGATGGGCGGGAGGGCGTGGGGTTGGGAGGGGAGGGAGAGGGGACGGGGAGGGAGTGGGGACGGAGAGGGGACTCGAGGCTCCGCACTCACATGCGCTCATTGAGGCGCCACGACTTGTGAATGGGGAGCCACATGGCATCGAGTTCTACGAGGACCAACCACGCAGTCTCAATAGCACGCTGCAGCCACGATGTGTACACGACATCGAACTCGATGCCGTGCGCGCGCAGTAGCTTGCCTGCGCGTATCGCCTCCTGCCGCCCCTCTTCTGCTAATTCCACGTCCTCCCATCCCGTGAACAACCCGAGCTTGTTATGCTCCGTCTTGCCGTGCCGAATGATGATGACATACTGCTGGTCGCGCTTGCGCGGCGGGCGGGGACGCACCCACACGCCGCCCGACGAGCCGCCGCTCAGCACGTGCGTGTCCGTGAGCGGCGGCGCGGAGAAGTCATGCGCGTTCGTGTCGGAGGCGGCGGCGGTGGCGGATGCCTCGTCATGGCTGGACGTCGTCGTCGTCGTTGTGGGGAGTTCGGTCGACCGTCGGGCAGCATCGGCTGGCGGCGGCGTCGGCGGCGGCGGCGGCAGCAGCGTCGGTATCCCCAAGGCGCTGCCGGGCAAAGGGGGGGTGATGCCATACCGCCGAAGGGACGCGGCACGCACGCTCTCCTGCGCAGCGGCCAGCTTGCTCGGCTTGGCGAGGTATTCACCCGAGAGAGGGCTTGCCGAGTGGTCCGAGACGATCGGCACCAGGTTGGCCAGCTGCTGCAGCGCCTGGCGGGCCGTGCGCCGCCGGCGCAGCTGCAGCCAGGACGGAGCCCATGAAGCTTGGTCAGCTAAGTCTTCGAAGGGGTTCTTGCGATCGAAGCGGTACACTAGAGGAATGGCGACCGGTATCTCCAGGTCCCGGAGCTCGTCGTTGGTCACGCCATCAATTGTCTGCACAAGCGCACGGATCGAGTTCGCGTGTGCCACCACGAGCACCGACTTGCCACGCCGCAGATCTGGAAGAATCTCCTGCTTCCACACGGGCAGGCAGCGCGCGATCGTGTCCTGCATGGACTCCCCGTCGGGCACGGCGACAGGGCGCATGACGCCACGCCGGTCGTACCAGCGCTTATAGCGCGGGTCCCGGTCCGGGTTGAGCGGCGACGCCGGGTCGAAAGGCGGGGGCCGCGCGGTGAACGCGCGCCGCCAGCCGGCAACTGTGTCGGCGCCATACTTGGCCTGCATCTCCTGCAGCGTCCGACCGGTGAGCGCGCCGTAGCAGCGCTCGTTGAGGCGCCACGTCTTCCAGCACGCGACGTGGATGCACTCGAGCTCCATGAGGAGCAGCCACACGGTGCGCACCGCGCGTTTGAGCATCGATGTGTACACGATGTCGAACGTGTAGCCCGCCTCTTTTATGGCGCGCGCCGCCTCGATGGCCTGCTGCTCGCCGAGCTCGCACAGATCAGGGTCGCTCCAACCGACAAAGACGCGCGGTTCTCGTTGTTCCGCCTCGCTTGCGCCGTGGCGGAGCAGGATGAGCGTGCCTGGAGGCGGCGCGGGGTTCTCAAGGAAGTTTGTGAAGCGAGTGCCCCAGCTGTTGCGCAGCAGCTCGACGGAGACTTGCGCCCGGCACAAGGGCGCTGGGCTACGCGGCCCCGCGGTCCTTCGCAGGACCACTGGCGCGGTCACGGGCGCGCCTAGGAGGCTAAGCGTCGCACTATGGGCAACACAATGGACTCCCACATGCATCTGTCAAAAGGGAAAGTCAATCTCAATCGGCTTCGTCAATGAGTGCAGACCAATCAAGAAAGTCAAGTCAAGTCGAATCCTGATAAGGAATGGCTCTCAGGTTCGAAGCCAACCATCTCTCGCAGTGCATTTAACCTGATTAGGCAATTTTGCGTGGGTTTTCCCAACAAGACTTCGTCCTCCTCCGCGACGCCCTCCATCGTGTGTGGTGAGGTACCCTCGTGAGGCGAGAGCTCGGCCTCATGCACGGGCCATCTCAGCGGTCGCTTCCCCACGCAGTGCATCTGCACGCGATTGCGCGTCCGAACGCTCCGGCGCTGCTCGTGTGGTCGACCATCGAGAGCGAGCGCCGCACGATCTCATACTGTGAGCTTGCGGCGCACGTAAGCGCGGCTCGCCAACACGTGCGCCATCTGGTGCTGCAGTGTCCAGGCCGCACGACGTGTGCAAAGGAGCGCATCGCGATCCTGTCGCATAATTCTGCGGCCTACCTGGTTCACTCGCTCGCGTGTATGTCGCTCTGCTCCATCTCCGTGCACCTCAACTGGCGCATGGCCCCTCCCACGCTGGGCGAGCAGCTCGTGGGCCTCGACTGCGCGCTGCTCCTCGTGTCGACCACGCTGGAGGCGAACGGCCGGCAGGCTGCCACCGACGCGCCGGCATGCCGCGTCGAGGTGTTTGGCGCACTAGGCCCACCGCTGGCCGCACCGCTGGATGCGCAAGATCGGCAGCGGGCGGAGGTGGAGGCAGAGCTGGCAGCGCCCGACGACGTGGCGGTCGTCTTCTTCACAAGCGGGAGCACGGGCAAGCCGAAGGCGATCCCGCACACGCACGGCACGCTGCTCTGGTGGGCGCATAGCTACACGGCGCAGCTGCCTTCGATCTTTGACGCCGCCACACCACGAGAGCGATGGGGTTCGCTTTCGTTCGCGCCCTATTTTCACGTCATGGGCTTCGTGGCGAACACGACGCTCAACCTCGTGCAGGGCGCCCCCGCGTATGTGCTAGCCTCGGACCAGGTGCTCAGCGCGCGTCTGCTCGTCGAGGCGAGCCTCGTGCTCGAACCCGCCACTCTCAACACCGTGCCTTACATCGTCGAAGGGCTCTGCGGACTACTACGCGATGGTGACGAACCCACGCGACGTGTTCTCTCACGCCTCAGGTTGATCACTTACGGCGGCGCGGCGCTCGCGTCGCATTGCGCCCCGGTGCTGCGCCTGAACGGGATCACCAGCGCGTGCACGTACGGACAGACCGAGACTGCAGGACCTTGCATGCTCGGCGAGGTCTCGGGAGATCTCAACGCCCTCCGTCCGATTGGCGGAGCTCGCTTTGAGATCGTGCAAACGGCCGAGGCCGAGGCCGACGGCGGGGCGAGTGCCGGCGATGAGAGCGGCTGCGAGACTGGCACCTTGGTCTTCCACAGCATGGGCTGCGTTGCACGCATGCGCTTTCAGCCCGGAGGCGCCCTGTACACAATCCTCGGTCCGAACGACGCCTACAATACACGGGACCAGTTCCGCGTGGTCGAGATCCCCTCGGCGCGTGCACAGGGCAAGTGGCTCCTGTACCAAATGCGGGAGGACGACGTGCTCGTGCATACCTCGGGCGAGATGACGAACCCGTACCCAACTGAGGATAAGATCAAATCGGGCTGCCCGAAAGAAGTGAAGAACGTTGTCATGTGCGGCAACGGCCGGCCGCGGCCCTTGCTCCTCATCGAGATCTGTGAGGGGTTGGATGCGGACGCGGTGGGGCGGCTGCTCTGCGCGGTGGTCGCGGAGGTGAACGCCGAGCTCGCCGAGTACTCCAAAGTCAAGCTCGATGAGGCCTGGGTGCTGCAGCCGCCCCATTCGGATCCTCTGCCTGTCTCAATGAAAGGGAACGTAATCCGCGCGTTTGCCGAGAAGCGGTGCACCGCTCTTCTCGAAGGGGTAGAGCACGCGCCGACTCTCGCCGTGTCTGCCTCGTGGGCAGACCTGATCAGCGGCTTCGGAGACGTGATGGACTCGATGTCCACAACGGCCGAGGGTGCGCGTCAGTCGACTCTCTTGCGACAGAGCCGCGAGATTGCCGTGTGCGGGCATGGGCTGTTTGCGGTCATGTACTCTGTCGTCTCCGTGCACTACACGATGCACGACGGCGAGTCTCGGGGTGGCTGGGCAGCCTCGCCAGTGTGGCTCTCGACCCTGCTCCGCTTCCCATGCCACCATTACGTGATGCCGCTTGGGTTCATGCTGCTTGCCGTGACCGACTCGGCGCGCTTCGCACCACGCTCGCCCTCGTCGTCGCTCGCGAGCGCGTGCGCCGCGGGTGGCAGCTTGCTCAAGAGCCAAATCCTGCGCCCGTATGCAATCCTCCTCGTCTTCAAGGCCATCCTCGCGGCCAGTAAGATATTCGAATGGGGGCTCCGTGATGGGGCGTGGCCGCCTATGTGGTTCTTCTTCACGGCAATCGTGTTTCGGGCTGTGCGGTTGGCAGCGTGGATGGCACGTGTGCCCGAGGTGGGCGTGGCCATCGGTGCCGTGCTCCTCTTCCTCGCCAGCGGCCCTCCGGATCTGCCCACAGGCGTGCTGCGCCGCTGCGTCTGGGCCCACACAATTCCCCACCTTCCTGGAGAAGCACCTGGAACGACCTCGCTGCACTTCGCGTCCGCTGCTGATGGTTCAGGGGGACATTCAGCCACGCCCGCCAACACGGTGCACCTATGGTGCAGTGGGCCCTTCCCGACGGAGCCGCCCATCAGTGACTGGGTCTCTTTCATTCTCACTCCGTACTGGTGGAGCGGCGACCAGATCCACATCTACGTGAACGCGTACGCGCCCTTCTACTTCGCGGGCCCGTGGCTGCTTGCGCGCGCGCTGCACTCGAGCAAGCGAGCGCCCCACGAGCACGACCGCGTCGGCTCCATCGTATCTCGACTGCGCGTGCGGTTTGTCGTGGCGTTGGTAAGCTGCTGCGTCTTCATGCTGTTGCGCCATGCGTGGGAACATGGCGGCATGCTCGGATTCGCTGACTCGTCTGATTGCGTCGCGCTGATCGAGGTCGACGCTTCTCGGCAAGAGAAACTCTACCAGCGAACACGGCGACAGTGCTGCCATGCCGACTCGCTACTGCTCACGCTTTCGGAGTTGATGCAGAGTGCACTGGTCGTTATTCTCCTCGCCGTCTGTCCTCTGCTCGTCTTCGTCACGCAGCCGATGGGTACAGGTATGAGCGCGCGGCTCGAGCACACCGCCAAGGCGTTCCTCATCACACTGCCGCTCTGCGTTCGGTTCAACGTGATGAACCCAGCACCCTGGATGGCAAGCAGTTGGGGCTCGGCGCTGCTCCTCGATTGCGCACGTCTCATCGTTGTCGGCGCCGTGTGCGTCGCCTTCGTCGAGCAGCTGCCACGCACGCCCACATTACTGAGCCAGGCGGGCTTCTCGGCCTCCTTACCCATCTACGTTGGTCACGTCCTGGTCTACCCTATCTACCGATCCATCATGGATGCCGTGCGTCTCTACCTGCCGTGGCTCGCAAACCAGTATGCGTGGCCGTTTGTGGACGCCGCCTCGATCGCGCTGTGGGTGCTCGTGCTCGCGCTGGCATGGAAGGACTGCGGCCGATGGCCGAGGATGCTCGTCGAGGTCGCCGTGGCCGCATATCACGACCCGACGGCCGTCGCGCGCGCAGCCATCACAAGCATCGGTGCGGCCTTGAAGGTGGAAGGCGGCACCGCCAGTCGCGCTGCAATTGCGGCCGCCCGACCGTTGGCGATCGGCGCGAGTGCTCTCTCCATCAGCGTGCTGCTCCTGGCTGTGGTAGCGCCCGCCGCGTGGACGGATCTGGTGCAGAAGGCGTGCTCGGGAACGTATGGCGCCAGAGCCGCACAAGATTTCGAGGGGCACTTCACAAAGAAAGCCTCGAGAGGGCCACCGATGGGCACAGCGCCGTGGACCCGATCGGCGTCGAGCAAGGCAAAGGAATGGGTCAGGTCGAACAAGACCAAGGAATTCCGCGCAGTCACATTTGGCAAGATCCTGACCAACCCTCCCTGCTCCGGCTGCCCGCATCCACAGTCCAACGTGAGCTCCCTTGATGAGTGCCGAGATCTGTGCGGCACTTTTGCTGGCAGAGGGTGCACGAGTTACGTGTACAACACGCTTCAAGCGTGCTACATCAAGGGGCTCAAGCCGCTGTTCGCCGACGACTCCCCGTCCTTCACAGGCTCGTCGTGGGCGGGTGTGATGACCGGGGACAATTACGCCAGTGCGGCCGCCAAGCTCGCCGACGTGCATCTCTTCGTGCACGTCGGCGCTGGGCAGCTGCCCGAAATGCAGCGGGCCCTCAATAGGTCGCTTCGCCTCTTTTGGCCGCAGCCGAAACTGACCATTGCGCTCGACACTGGGCGCCGTGGACCATCATGGCGAGCGTCAGCCAAAAATTGGGTGTCAGCCTCCTGGCCCTTCCCCACTGTCTACCTCTGCAAGGATGCGCTCGACGCAGCGTGCTCGTCAGTGTACGCTGACTTGTCCACGCCGTCCCGAACCAAGTTTGTGGCTCTAGTGGCGCCGGACACTCTCTTCATCTCGGCCGCCACGCGCAACGTCCTCTTCGACGTGAAGACGCAGACGCCCTATGTCATCGCGCAGGTGGGACGCCCCCCCGCGGGCAGCTACTGGGCAAAGGTGCCTCTCGAGACACGGCGTGTGCTCAAGGCGGCTGCGCCCTGGCGCGGTGCGGGCTACGCACCGGTCGTAGTTCAACGTGCACACCTCCAAAAGCTGCGCGAGTACATTTCGGCTGTGCATCGGCGTCCGTTCGATGCCGTCTGGCCTCCAATCGCGCCGAACAACACCCCGCGCAACGTGCTCGATCTGATCGTCAATTACCTGTGGCTGCACCATCGGCAGGAGTACTCGTGGCGGCTGCAGCGCGTGAGCTGGACTCGGCGTGAGAGGACGGGGTTAGACCCCGCCAGCGCACCCGTGGGTGGACGGAACATCTTCGGCGTCAACAGCTCGGAGGTACGCGTGGCGTTCTCGACCTGATCGCCTAGCTCATTACTCGGCGTTCTCGACTTGATTGCCTGGATCATTACTCGGCGTTCTCGACCTGATTGCCTAGCTCGTTGCCTCGCTCATAGCCTCGCTCGTTGCCTCGTGTACTGCTTCGCTCATTGCCTCTTGTATTGCCTCACTCAATGCCTCATGTACTGCCTCGCTCATTGCTTCGCGTATTGCCTCGCAAATGCCTCGCTATTGGGCAGGTGGAGGCGCTGCTCGGAAAGCCAGTCAGGGAAAAGCTCATCAGGGGAAAGGCTCACTCAATCCCAATCCCACTCACCGCCCCACTACCGCGGATCGCCATACGCCGCACGCACCACCCCATGCCGACCCCGCTGGTTACCAAAGGCGAGGTCGATGACAAAGTGGAGGGCAAGAGTGACGTGTGCGCGCACCCGAGCCGAGCAGATAGCAAAGAGGCGCCGCTGGACGGCGCGACGTTGGATAGGCTGCTTGAGTTCGGCTGGTGCCTCTCCTATTCTATGAGCCGAGTGAGCCGAGTGAACCAACAGCCACGTGGGCTGCCGGCGCTGGAGGTTCTGGGCAAGGTTGAGGCTAACGCGCTGCGGGACAAGTGCAGGCGAAACGTCTCCAAGGAGCTGCGCGAGGAAGGGGGGATGGCGATCGCTCGTTCCTTGTATTGGACGTACGAGTGCACCGACTGGAGCTGGGATCCGCGCGCGCCGACGACGCTCGACCGCTTTCTGTCCCCCCCACTTTCTCTCCCTCGCGCGGCCACACGCAGCCGCGCACGGGTCCCTAATACCGCCGCGCACGCGGGGCTTGAAAAGGGCAGGCACTCTTTTGAGGGGCTCACATCCGCACAAAAGAGAGCCGCCGCATGCAGCAGGAGAGATGGAGGGTCGTGTGTGCACCACACAAATGTACCGAAATGAGAAGTGTGAGTGCACACTTGCGTGGCAGCGGTGCGTGAAAATTGATGAATTGATCACATGATTGATCATCGCATGATTGTCACGTGTCATTGTCGAATCATTGCTGCTTATCTTTGCGAATTGTGATAACTGATATAATATTTGTGTATTTTGAATTGACACATGACAGCTGTTGTCGGTTGTCGCTAACAACAACACGCTAAAATTTCACGAGTGGACAAGGGTGTCGAATTGTTATCATTGGGCAGAACTTACTGTGTCCGGTGCTTCATGTTCACAGAACCCCTCTTCACGCCTCAACTTTCCCGCGGCAGATGGGCGAAAGACTCCGCAGTCGCGGTCGCGGCGGACATGGCGGGCTGGGTCGAGGGGCACGCGGCGGGCTTTGCATTCCCAATCGCACAGACCTTGGGCCGCGAATTGCCGCCTTGCCAGCATTCTTCCTTCGTCACTGGCAGCCAGGCTCGGTCAGCTTCAAAGACGCGCAATCGACGTACGAGTCACTCGCTCCGTGGGGGCGCACGCGCTTTCACATCAGCGGTGGTCAACTCTACTACCCAGACCTGAAGCACAACACCTTTGGATGCGTGCTCCGGCGCACGCCCATCCTCGCATGGGCACTGCTCGAGATGCTTGCCCGGAACCCGAAGCAACCTGACGTCGACATTCCCGTCAATGTACGCCCAGCGGCCGCATGCGGACCACCCCGGTGCTGTTCGGCAACGTGAGCTCATCGCTCTCACGCGCCCTTGCCACTTCGCCTCGCGCCCTTGTGCTGCTCGCAGTGCCGCGACAAGCCCGGCTCACTCATTCAAGGCGGTCGCCCGCCGCCACTGGCTTTCTCGTACACCACGGGCCGGCCCTTTTCGGACATTCCGCTCCCCGACTATACCTACTGGTCGCTCCCGTATGCCGACCTGCCGCCGTGGCCTGATTGGTTGAGCTTCACACGCGCGCGTGAGAACCACTGGTCGCAGAAGCTCGACAAGATGATTTGGGTTGGCTCACCGACGAACCCGTTACGCCAGTCGTTCCAGCGGTGCGCGGTGGGTGCCTTTGGCGAAAGGCTGGTGCATCGCATGCCAAATAAGGAAGAGATGCATGAGCTCGCGTGGAGGTGCAAGCCAACGGCCGAGGGCGTGCCATGCCCGACGAAGCCACATGGATGGACGCCTCTGCAGGAACAGTGCCGCTACCGGTACATCCTGCACCTACCCGGCATCTCCGACTGGCTCGAGCACTTCAAACACCAGCTCGCGTGCGGCTCAGTCAACATCTTCATCGGCGTGAAACCGCCCACCAAGTGGATACAAGCACGCGCTCAGGCGACCGGCGCTGCGCTCAGCCCACCCGAGTCCTTTGAGCACTTTGACCTCTCGGGGCCGCTGCTGGCTGAGGGCGAGCACTATGTGCACGTACCCGTCTCGGGCGGCGGCGAGGGCGTGTGCCAAAAGCTGGGCCTCGTGCTTGCGCGTCTCGACCGGCAGCCGGAGCGCGCCCAATGCATCGCCGCTGAAGGCTCACGCCTCTCACACGAGCTGAGCATGGAACGCGTCTACGACTACATGAGCGGTGTGCTGTCCGAAGCGGCGGCGCGCCAACAGCCCGACGTTGCACGTCGCGTGATCCAAGCGGAGCGCTCGCGCCTCGTCACGCGCCTGAACTTTTTCTCATTCATCCCCCCAGCTAAGCGGCCCTGGATGGAGCACATCTTCGTGCCGTGGCACCGCGCCCGCTTCAACGCGACGCCCTTCGTGCCGCCCCATGGCGCCGAGGAGGCCTCGGGCCTTTTCCATTGATAACGAGACGCTGATGGCCTTGGATTGCCCTCTCTCATCACGACGCCTCGGACGCCTCGGGCCTCTTCGCGTCCTCCGAACGTGCCGTCGCGCGAGCAGGCGGGGCTGTGCTCGGCTCCTGTCAGTGGCCCCCGCTGAGCGCTGCGCGTCGTGCGGCCACGGCGGCAGGGGCACCGCACGGGGTCCGTTCGGGGTCGAGCTAATTAGCTAATACGCACTGTGCGGGCACGGTCAGGCTCGCCCCTGTATAGTGTATTTTATGTGATATTATGGTTGTAATGCAAGTGGCACGCTAGCCAATTCATTGAAGGAACCTTGCCAAGTCAATATCCGGGTGTCAAATTGAGAAATCCGGGTGTCTCCCTGAGGCTTAACGCAGTTTTCGCAGACGGAGCGCTTGCGCCGCTTGCGGTTGCGCCCCCAGCCGCCGCGCGCCAGAGCCTCACTTCTTTGCAATCACGTCGATCTCCACACACGAGCCCAGCGCGAGTGCAGAACAGCCGACGGTGATACGTGCAGGCAAGGGTCGGTCGCCCCAGAACTGCAGGTAGCCCTCATTCACTGCGGCACAGCGGCGAGACTCGAGTGTGACCTTGTGGGTAAGCGGGCAAGGCGCCACACGAGGGCAACGGGCATTCGAGTCTCAGGCGCGCTGACTCTCAGCGAACCGCTCCTTGGTGTTATCAACCAAGTACACGTGCACCATGGTGATGTTCTCGAGCGTTGCGCCACACGCTTTGAGGGTGGCTTCTATGATCTCCATGGTGCGTCTAGCTTCGGCCATCGGACCTCCCTTCACAATAGACGGTGCCTGGCTCTCTCCGTCGGCGGAGACAGGCCTTAGGCCGATCGTTCCAGACACATAAATGGTGCCGTCGTCACATAGAGTCGCGCTGCAGAATGGGATTTTGAAGGGCAGAGTGCCCATGATACGTGACCAGTCAAGAGTCACGAAAGTGTTGCTACCAGAGCGCTCTGTGCTTACGGCCGCCGTTACGCCCGTGAGGTCGACCGTCTTTGGGATGCACATGCGAAGCCAGATGCCCCTGAGCTTGGGCGCAATCACAAGCGCGAAAGCAATTGTGGAGCAGAGGACGGTCGAGTGGACTGCTTCATCATGCCGCATTTCGTCCACAGGGGTCCGCGGCGGAAAACTTAGGCTCCAGTACCGTAGACTGTAACTACTCAAATACTCAAATGTATTACCTCCCATAGAGCTCCCTTAGCTTCCTGCTGTACATATCTCCGTCTGAGCACGGCATGAATCGTGTGTCGCCCACCAGTGCGAGATTCGCATAGAATCGGGTTTCGGCAGGTCTTCGCGGCAACTCGCCTTCGCGTTCGGCCGCGCGTTCGATGTCGAGCGCGAGCGCGAGAAATGCCCGCGGTTCGAGCTCGGCTGAGGCCATCGCACTCAGCGATGATGAGGCCATTTGGATCGGTTCTAGCGATGAGGAGCCGGAACTCCCCACCCCCGGGTCATCGTCGGCGCCGCCTCCCATGCAGGAACATTATGCCAACAAGGCTTCAGCTGGGCCAGTTGGCATAATCCTAATGATAAGCCTTATGATCCAGCCTGGGATGACGCCGCAGGGATGGTCGATCCTAGTTTTCTGCGCGGAGTCGGTCGACAAGGATTGTCCTAAGGCGAGGACCGGTGGGGCCTCTCTTGCTGCAGCCCGTGTCTTCAAGGTCCCGTCAGACAAGATCGTCGGCTGGATGAAGGAGGCTGAGACACTCTTTGCGCGGGAGGTGCCGATCGCTTGGCTGCACGCCACTCGTCCGAGTACCTTCATCGCGTGGCTGGGCGCGGCGCGACGACGCCGCCTCGCGTTCGTGCCATGTGACGCGGCCGGCGACGCGCAGCTGGCCGCACAGATGTGCGAGGAGGAGCACTTTCTTCTCGGATACGAACCAGGCAAGTCGAATGCGCGGACAAACGCGGCTTCAATGGAGCTCCTGCGCTGGCTACTCCTGGATAAGCCCCGCCCGCAGATGGCTTTTTGCTATCTACATCTCAAGCCAATCTTCGAGGAGAGTGGAGTCATGCTCGATGGCATGATGCCGCCGACCTGGGCGTCGCAGTGGGAGGAGCGCGCGTCCAAGGTCACCTCTGACAGCTTCTGGTGGTTTGGCCAAGGCGGCGAGATGCCGAGCGCCGGCGCCCTTGTGCGGGAGCGGAAGGCGGCCGGCGAGCGCTACACGCACGCAGCGCGCGAGCGCCTCTGCTGTGCACAAGCCGCCACGTCAAGACGCGCTCATTGCTATGGGCCTTTGGGCAACTTCGCGACTATGTGCTCAGACTGCCGCGCGGAGCCGGAAGCACGGCTGCGCGATCACTGCCCGTGGGCAACTGCCGGTTGTAGTTTGAGGCGTTTCTGCAGCCAATGCAGAGGAACGGATGGCCGCAAGAACAGGCCAATTCACGGAGAAGATCGGTCAGGCCGTGCTCGGACTTCAGCAGAGGCACCCTGCCCTGGCGGATGCAGGACAAAGAGTAAGTATTTGAGCGTGCCGCGCAGCAATGGAGCGTGCCGGAGTGGATTCGGCAAACTAAAGAACGCAGCGGCGCGATTGGCTTGGGGGTGCGAATACCAATTCAACAGATGGACCTCATCGTCAACAAATACCGATTCACCGACGACCGGTCAGAAAAGAGCACGGGAATGGACCGGAGAATAGGAGCCTGGACTCAGGGGAAGGGACTCCCGGTGATGGTAGCCTGACTGATGAAAGCTCAGCACAGTGCTCGCATGGAGCCGACACAGGCTTGAATGGACCGGAGAATAGGAGCCTGGACTCAGGGGAAGGGACTCCCGGTGATGGTAGCCTGACTGATGAAAGCTCAGCACAGTGCTCGCATGGAGCCGACACAGGCTTGAATGGACCGGAGAATAGGAGCCTGGACTCAGGGGAAGGGACTCCCGGTGATGGTAGCCTGACTGATGAAAGCTCAGCACAGTGCTCGCATGGAGCCGACACAGGCTTGTTTGTTGACCAACGTGTGCAAAGGAGGGGATGAGTGCAACAAATGTGTGTGCAGTGAAAAGTGTGTCTTTGTGTGCACGGTAGATTTCGTCGTCGTGTGCTGTGTGCTGTCTGTGGGTGTGCGGTGTGCGGTGCTGCGGTGTGCAGTGTGGTGTGCTTCACACCTTCCAAGGGATGTGGAGGCCTGCGAAGACGCCGTACCCTCGTGAATGCGCCCATAAGAGTCCATAAAAATAGAATTGAATGTCAATCATTGTGAGCAGGCGGATCCCAACTCCGCACACCGTCGGGTCGAATGCTCTCTCCGAGCATAGGACCCAGCGGTGCGCACGTGTGGGGAGGTGGAGTATAGGGACCCTATGCTCGGCAGCCCACCCCACACTCACCTGCTGGTGGGCGAGAATCGAACGACAAAAGAAGGAGAATTGTCAAAGGCGCGTACCTTCGGAGGAAGCGATTTTCGGTGGCGAAGGTGACGGAGATGGCGGTGGAGATGGCGGAAAGAAGGACGGTGGCGACGGCGGCGCCACAACGGCTCGTCCAAGCAGCGCTGTCGTGAGCCGGCGGGCGCGCCAACGCTGTACGTGGCAAGGCGAGCGACAGGCGCGGGCGTGACGAAACAGTGTCAGCGGGACGAAGCCTGTCGTAACCGACGCCGAGCACGCGCGCCTCCGCATGCAATCCGGGCAAGCCGCTCAGCAGCTGGTCGGCACGGGCGCGCACCTGAGGAGGGAGGAACTCAGAGGTTTCGTCAGAGGCACTCCGATGTGCCGTCAGAGGCACTCCGAGGTTTCATCAGAGGTCTCCGAGGTTTCGTCAGCGGCTTCGAGGCCACCTGCACTACAACATTACTAGCCTAGTTACTAAGCTAGTTACTAGCATTAGGGGTAGTAATGCGTTACTAGCCTAGTAACTAGCCCCTGGCAGGCTAGTAACGCGTTACTAGCCCCCCTTAGTAACGCGCCGCATCTTCCGCGAGATATGCTCCGAGATAATGTCGGTTACACATTACGAATTCCGCAAAGCGCAATTATATTCACACATACTTCTCACTTGAAACAGCTCACCCGCGATACACTCACGAGGACTCGTCACTGAACAGCGTATCTGATCACTAAACAGCCAGACATACCGTACCTGCCCTACACTGGACTCGGTCGAACTCGTAAGGATGGATGCTGCCTGGAGACGACTGCGTCCCAGTCCGCGTGGAATAGGATCGGCTCGTTGCACATGACCACGCGGTACGCCGAGTGCACGCCGAGTGCTGCAGCGCCGTGTACGCGACGCGATAGTCATTGGTCTCGTCGGTGTTGCCGAGCATGCACTTGATCATCGTGCCCAGGTGGTAAAGGAGGTACTGCGAGAGCACAAGGGTCGCGGAGAGACGGTGCAGGCTCGGTCAGACGTGCGCGCGCGTGCAACGCACGGTGAGAACGCGTGGCCGATGGGCGAGCAAGAGGGCGGGCACTCGAGAGGGTGGATGGGCAGTGGCTCATCGCGGGCTGCGAGCGCGAGTGGACGCACCTGAATGGCAACGCCTCGAGCGGCAGGCCGGACTCTCTGAACAGCGCCACCTGCTCAAAAGGGCACACAAAGCGGGTGAGTGGTGAGACGCGAGACGAGCTTCAGGGCGGCGGGCGTACCGGCTCAGTGCGCGGCACGGGCAGTGGCTCATCGCGGGCTGCGAGCGCGAGTGGACGCACCTGAATGGCAACGCCTCGAGCGGCAGGCCGGACTCTCTGAACAGCGCCACCTGCTCAAAAGGGCACACAAAGCGGTGAGTGGCGAGACGCGAGACGAGCTTCAGTGCGGCGGGCGTATCGGCTCAGTGCGCGGCACAACCTTGGCAACCTCGGCCTTCGGCGACGGCTGCTTTGGATCGGCGAATCTGCCATGCGCTCAACTCCTTCTGGATGCGCTCGCAGAGGCGCGTGATCGACTCCTACTTGGACGGGTCGCCACGCATGAGCGCGTGCGCCGTGCTCTGCAAGAAGTCTTCGAGGACCGCAGCCTTGTCACCTGCGTCTGCGCGAGAGACGCACCAAGGTCGCCATCGCCATTCCGCGCAAGACGACGCGTTTGAATGGATTGAAAGGTTCGAAAAAGGTTAGTAATGCGTTCAAACGCGTTAGTAATGCGTTCAAACGCGCATTGCAAAATTCAAACGCGTCGTCTTGCGCGGAATGGCGATGGCGACCTTGGTGCGTCTCTCGCGCAGACGCAGGTGACAAGGCTGCGGTCCTCGAAGACTTCTTGCAGAGCACGGCGCACGCGCTCATGCGTGGCGACCCGTCCAAGTAGGAGTCGATCACGCGCCTCTGCGAGCGCATCCAGAAGGAGTTGAGCGCACGGTAGATTCGCCGATCCAAAGCCACCGTCGCCGATGGCCGAGGTTGCCACTGCCCGTGCCGCGCACTGAGCCGGTACGCCCGCCGCCCTGAAGCTCGTCTCGCGTCTCGCCACTCACCCGCTTTGTGTGCCCTTTTTGAGCAGGTGGCGCTGTTCAGAGAGTCCGGCCTGCCGCTCGAGGCGTTGCCATTCAGGTGCGTCCACTCGCGCTCGCAGCCCGCGATGAGCCACTGCCCATCCACCCTCTCGAGTGCCCGCCCTCTTGCTCGCCCATCGGCCACGCGTTCTCACCGTGCGTTGCACGCGCGCGCACGTCTGACCGAGCCTGCACCGTCTCTCCGCGACCCTTGTGCTCTCGCAGTACCTCCTTTACCACCTGGGCACGATGATCATGTGCATGCTCGGCAACACCGACGAGACCAATAATGACTCTCGCGTCGCGTACACGGCGCTGCAGCACTCGGCGTGCACTCGGCGTACCGCGTGGTCATGCGCAACGAGCTGCACCGTCTCTCCGCGACCCTTGTGCTCTCGCAGTACCTCCTTTACCACCTGGGCACGATGATCAAGTGCATGCTCGGCAACACCGACGAGACCAATGACTATCGCGTCGCGTACACACAGCGGCATCGCAGGGCTTTCACACAGCGGCATCGTTTCGTCAGGCATCCTTGCCGCCACCGCCGCCACCGCCGGCAATGCCACCGCCGTCGGCGATGCCGCCACCTTCGAGTATGTCACTACCAGTCTCAGCGGATGGCGTTGAGCGACATGTTGAGCGTGAGCCGCGTCGGCTTCGTGGCGGCTCCCGCGACGGCGCCGCGGGTGGCCAGCTGAGGCTTCTCGTCGTCCGATGTGGGTTCGATGCTGCCCGCTGCGGCAGCTACCCCCCAGCTGGCTGCAGCGCTGCTGCAGCAGCCTCCTCCGCGTAAGTCGCAAGCGCCCGCAGCGCAGACGAGTGCGGATAGCCTCTCGGCAGCCGTCGCTGCCATGACGGCGATGGCCACCTCAGCGCACGCCGTCGCCGCGTCCCGAGAGCTGCCGCGCGCCGCCGCCGCCGCCGCCACCCCCCCCAGCAGCGCAGCGGCGGCTGTGTGCGGCGGCGCATCAGACATGGCGCTCGTACCTAAAGGCGATCCTCTACAAGGCTCATTGTACGGCGTGCGCCACGGCGAGCGCCATGGTGAGCTCCACGGCTCCCTCCACTAGATCTTGCGTATGGTTCACGAGACTCGTGCGGACGCGCCCGAGCAGCTGCAGGCATCGCAGGCGCAGGCGCAGGCGCGCGCGAGCAGGAGCGCGAGCAGATGCACGAGCTGATGAACGAGCTGCGCAGTTGGAAGCGCCAGAACGAGCGGCGCATGGCGGAGCTGACGATGCGAACCTCGGCCACGCTCACGTCGCTGGGCGAGACACGTGTCCCAGATCGTTGGCGCCAACGGCTGTGAAGGCCTTCACAGGATGCCGCCTTCACAGGCTCCCTCGGCCGTCGGCGGCGCCTGCGCCGACGCATCCTGTGAAGGCGGTGGTGAGGAGCCGAAGGAGGGCAGCAGGACCAAACGGCGGGAACGTCTCCTCGTCACCCCACCGAAGGCCGCACTCGACGTGGCCGGCCGGCTCGGCAGCGGCAATGGCGCCAAGCTCACGCCTCTCGCGTCGCGCCTCGCCAACTCGCGAGCTGGCGCGGCTTCGGCGCCGGCGCTGGCGGTGGCGGTGGTGTCGGAGGCGGTGGTGTCGGAGGCGGTGGAGGTGGCGGCGGTTGCGGTGGCGCCGGTTGCCACATGAGCACCATCGCGTCGGAGTATGCCACAAGGAAGCGTCAGCTTGGCTATGGCGGCGAACCGAGCGAGCCTGCCTCAAGCGTAGCCGCAAGCGTAGCCCGCGCACCGCCGCCGCCCGCGACTACTTTTGCCAGTGCTCAGCGCCGGCGCGCGGGGCGGGACACGAGGTTGAAGGCGAGGGCGAGTGCAAAGAAAGCGAGGCAGCCAAGGGCGGAGGCGGCAGAGGCGGCTCGTCTGCTGCGGCGACAAGAAAGACAAGGCCAAAGCTGGGCCTTTACCCTTGGAGCAACCTTCCCGCGCTGACCGCGCAAGCGGCTTTGTGGCTGTGGCGCTCTTCCTCGTGACGTGGCCCGGGCGCGTGGCAAGGCTGGGTGCAATTCAAAGGAAGGGCCGTTGTGAGGTACAATCATTGAGGTTTGTGCGGTATTCAGCCGTTTGCTCCTGCCGTGCGCGGACGTGATCGATTCACGATTGAGTGATTGCATACATTAGGGTTTGTGGGGTCCCATGATTTCGCAGGTGGGGGTGTGAAATCACAGAGTACCATTGCAAAAAAGTGTTGCGTGAACAGTCTCGTGTGAATACTCGGCCGCTTACGGGCTTCACTCTTCGAAGTCCCCCTTGCTGAGAAGCATTGACTTGACTCGACTTGACTGGACCAGGGACAGAACTTGACCACAGGAGACTGCAGGAGAGCGCAAGTAGAGAAGCGAAGTCGGCGTCCTTCGTCGGTGCCATGAAGCACGAGCATCATCTCGCTCGCACATGCTTGCAACTGCTATGTTTTGACGGCGCCATATCGATGGCCGCAAGTGGCTTCGCGGAGATTCAACCACTCAAGGCTGCGATGCTCACGAAGAGCTGGCGCGGGATGTTAGCCGAGGTGGACCAGAAGGTGGGAATTGTGCCAGAGCTCGGCGGTACATCGGTAGGGGTGAAGCGCTTTGGCCCCGAGCTGGAGCGGCGGACGCTGTGTGCAAGGCAGTTCGAACGATTTTACGAGTCCACGTTTGCCTTGGCTGCGGCCGACAGATCGGAGGCACCTCTAGCCAAGCGAGAGCTTGTGCCATCACTAAGAATTGCCGACGCAAATCGTGGCGTCCTTGCCGCCGTGTATGCCTCGCTCGCGTCACCCTCGACGATGACTCTTGTTGAGCGAACCCCGAATGATGAGTGGAGCATTCTAGCGCTCACGATGAACCCAACAGAGCGGAAGATGGAGGTGATCATCAACGCCGAGCTCGCAACGCTTGTCGAGCTTCGGGCATTTGCCTCGGCGAGCGGGTCGACGCTCCGCGTGCACGCTGACTGCAGAGCGACGCTTGCCGGCAGCGACGAGCAGTTAGGCCTCGTTCCCGTCGATTTAGGCGGGCTATGGTTCCGATGCAACCATGGAATATGCGATTGAGAATGTGTGTGTTGCGCCCGGGTTATATTTTAACGCCGTCCTCGTGCCCTCCTGTAGAAAAGTTTGTCTTTTGTCTCACCGGACCGTACCTAACGAGGCGAGCGACCATCGGGCGGCAAGCGAACGGCCCCTTGGGCTTGGCAGAGGGCGGTGCGCTTGATCTTGTGCCCAGGCCTGAACATGATTGTAGCAGTGTGGCTCTAAATCGAAACAGAAAGCTTCAGGGACGCACATTAAATTGGCGCAAAAACCGATGTTCATATTCACATCGCCCTCGCAGACGTGTTTGGGTGAGTTTCGTGGTGTGTTTTGCTGTGTCACGATGCGCAACCATGCACCGCTCGGAGCGGCCCTGTATCCATTGCACGTGCCCACAAAGACCATGGGAAAGGCGTTGCTTGCAGCAGATGCCGCCTTCCGAGCGTTCACCAACCCTCGCGATGCGACCAGCGTTGGCGTGCTTGGTGAGGTGAGCGGCAGGCGAGCACTGCAGAGGATTCACTCGAGGATGGAGCGTCATCCAGTGGGCCGAGCCGTGCTTCACGATCGGCCGCAAATCACGTCGCATACGCTCGACGGGATCTGCGGTCTGCCGCCACACACCTTTGGCGGTGCGTATGCCGCATTCCTCAAGGAGCACGCCTTTGATCCAGACGAGCGTGCGCCTGTCCGCTTTGTCGACGACGCCGACCTTGCATACGTGATGCAGCGCTATCGTCAAGTGCACGACCTCTGGCACACGCTCTTCGGGCTGCCCCCGAGCTACTTTGGAGAGGTGGCGCTCAAATGGCTCGAGGCGGCCCAGACTGGCCTGCCCATGTGCGTCGCGGGCGCCGCGGCCGGTGGCGTGCGGCTGCCCGTCGCGCAGCAATCCATCGTCACACGCCACGTGTTGCCATGGGCGGCACGGCATGCGGGCTCCACCGTAGACCTGATGAGCGTGTACTACGAGCGAGAGTGGGAGCGTCCACTGGAGGAGCTCCGCGAGGAGCTCCGGTTGGAGATGCCGCCGCCGGTCGTGCTCGAGCAGGCGCAGCACACTCGCCGCCGAGCGCGGCCAGATCCTCAATAAATCGGCATGGAAAAATCAGCCTAAAATTTTATGTTGGGCTGCGTCATATTTCGCGCTCCGATACACGTGGATACGAAATTCAACGAATCGATATACGTATTAACCGTTTAACCCTGGCAACCGCGTCGACACCTCTCACCTCTCGTACAATCTGCGACGAGGCAATACACGCGCGCCGGCTCGCTCAATTGTCGCGAGGCATGTCGACACGCGTTCTCGCAGTGGTTCTGGCATCAAAGGACACACGGTTCGCATCGTGCTTTCAACGCCCATTGAGGCGAAGCATAAGCAGATCAGCGGTTGCAATAGGCATGGTGCAGCTGGAGGCACGTCGTCTGTCAGCACAGCCAGCGCCGCATTGCTCTCCATCTCCAGCGCCAGCTGCAGCGCAGTGTGCTTTGGCAGAGCGTGGACTCCCCTGGTGGCGCTCACTGGCCGAGCCGGAGCCTTCACAGCTCCCATCGTACCAGGCAGCGGCACGTGGGCAGTCTCAAAGGGAGCTCCGTCGATGATTTCGTTCTCCAAGAAGTCCAACAAGTCGATCCGCTCGTCGAGCCGAACGTTGTTGTTGGATAGGATGCCATTAGTGCTATGCGGCGTAGCTTGTCGCTGCGCTTGTGGCTGTGGTGTTGCTTCGCAGCGCTCCTTCTCTGCCGCGGATGACTTCTCCGCTTCACGGCACGCCTGCTCACCAAGCGAGCAGCTCAGGGCCGCCCTGAGCGACAGCTCGGCCGATTCGTTGCGCATAGCGCTACTCTGTCTCGAGCAGGCGATCCAGGTCGGGTGCCCCGCCACCGCTCGTGTCGAAAGAAGCCCGAACGAAACCCGACTCGAGAGGGTTCATCGGAGATTCCAGCTCGCATCGGAGATTCTCATTTGAATGAGGTGAACTTTAGCAAATAAATATAACCTTGGGCACGTGGTTGGTATGATTGCGGTCACAAACTAACAACACAAAGGCTGTCGTGCTAAGATCCCTAAAGTGCCCGTCACGCAAGACTGTTCCTGCTTCCAGTTCCCGCTTCCCGGACGCAGGGTGCTAAGAAGGTGCCAAGTAAGCAATTGCAAGTGAGGCTTTCTTGCGCGCGTGCCCCCGGCCCCGGCGGTCCTAACTCCTGTAACGGCCGGCGGCGCGAATGAGGAATGTATCGGGTTGTAGATCCTCGGATCGGGAACCGACAAACAGACCGAACAAGTCCGAGGTGCGATCTGCGAACACGGTCGAACGCGCGAAACCCAAACCGCGAACAAACTCCGAGAAACGGATTGGAAAGTCGAAAGAGCCCGGTTGCGGTTCAACTCTCACTGGCGGTGCTGTGTAAAAAATAGGGTATTCACTCTTCCCGCGGTGTCGGTGCGCTGGGCCGCGCAATTTGGGCCCTAATTGGGCCCGCGCGGCCACAATGCACAAAAGAAGCTGCGTGGCGAAAGCAACTAAAATGGTTCTTTCTCGGGTTCTCGCTTTCCCCGGTCGGTCTCGGTCGCACTACCACGAGTGCCCCCCTTGACGCGCGCATTTGCTTCGCGTATCGCGATCCCGCGGTTCGGCCGCTTCTCTCTTGCATGTGGTGTGCCGCGTCGTCAGGTCGTGCGTGGCCTGCTTGCGCTCTCACTCGTTGTCCCCCTCCCCTTGGTGCTCGGCTGCTCCGGTGCATCTCCACTACGTGCCGGCACACGCCAGAGCGCTCTCGGCTCGTGCGCCACCCCGCGCCTCCAGTGCTATGTGTGCACAAGCCACGGAGCGATGTGGCTGATCTCTGCGCTCTCCACCCGTGCGCGCGCCGTCGAGCGGCCGCCCGGCGTGGCACTGTGTGGCGCGTAACCAATGCGTCTCACATGTCGTCCGTGTGACGGTCTAAAGTGAGGCTTTAACGGCCGCGGCCGCCGCCCTGGCGCCCAGAGCCGCCGCGACTGTTGCTCCGGCCGCGCCCGCCGCTGCGGTTGTTGCCGCGCCCGGCGCGCCCGCCACGGGAGGGTGCGCCAGGTGGCGGCCGTTGCGACATCCACTCCTGGATCAGACGGCGAAGTGCCATGTTGGGCGTGAGCGCCAGGTGCGCTAGAGGCTCTCCGGTCAGCGGCGACATGGCAGAGTGCAGCAGCCACTGCTCGATGGCCACGCGCTCGTACGACTGGCCGTCGGCCGTTACTACCGGATCCACCATCACATCATGCGTGATCGGGCATAGGTAATCTGCAGGCTCGTCCTCCTCCCCGCGCTTCAGACCGCCCAGCGCAAGCGCCGTGGCGGTGTGCGACGACGCGTTGCTCGCGGTCTTGGCCATGGTCGCCCGCTGCAGCGCCTCGTCGGCCGCGCGGAGTGACGCGGCGGTCGCCTCGGCCGCCGCGCGGGCAGTCGCCTCCGCTCGATCCTTCGCCGCCGCCGCCGCCGCCGCGGCCGCCAAGTCCATGGCAGGGACTGATGCGGCAGAGGAAGGCTCGGCTGAGGCGGTGCTCAACCAAGCTTCGGCCTCCGCGTCCGCGTCCGCCGCCTCCGCGAGCCATGCCTCGGCAGCGGCCTGCTCCGCGGCCTCCTCCTCGGTCAGCTCGAGCGGGTCGATGCGCGCCGTGTCGGGCGAAGCTTCCGCAGCACTCGGCGCGAGCGCGGGGGGTATCGGGATGGCAACTGCCGCAACAGGCACTGCGGGCAGCTGAGCGGCAGGTAGGACCACCGTCGACGTCGACACCTCGCCATGCTCTGCCACGGCCTCGCCCCCCACCGTCGCCGGCCGTGAGGCTGTAGTCTCCGGTTCGGTTGGAGCCGCAGCCTTCACATCCGAGCCGAAGGGATCAGTCGAGCCTAATATGGCATCCGAGCGGGCCGCGGCTGCCACATTAGGGTGGACCGCGGCTGCCTTCGGGAGGAGTCCTTGCGACGCCGACGCCGACGCCGACGCCGCTGGCTTCGCCGCCGTCTTGGGCGCCGCCACCTCGGGCGGGCTGATAGTCGCCGTCGGGACACTGGCGGCGTCGGCCGTTGCCGCCACCTCCTTACCTCCCTTCTTCTTCTTACCGGCGGCAGCCGCACCAGCGGCCGCACCGGCGGCCGCTGCAGCCCCGGCGGTGGGAGGCGAAGGCGGCGAGGGGGCGGAGGGTGCGGCAGCAGCCGAAGACGGCTGGACGGCCGATGGCTTGTGCGCAGGCGTCGCTACGGACGCTTTGGTCTTCGACGAAGAGGTCGTCGCAGGAGGCTCTTCATCCTCCGAGGCTCTTCTTCCACCCACGCGGTCGCGGTCGCGGCGAGCGTGCTTGTCACGCCCGCCGCCGCCGCCCCGATCGGCGGCGCCACCAGCCATGCCCTTGCCGGCGAGGAGGCGTTCACTGAGTTGCACCATGCCCGCGGCGCGCGCGATGCGCGCGTACACCCCCAGCGCGGCCGGCATGCTCATCGGTGCTACCGCTGCGAGCAGCAGCGCACCGATCGGCAGGTGGGGACGATAGAAGAGCTCCCCCCACGCATTGCTTGGGGTCATCAGGTATGCGAGGGCCGTCCACTTGCGCGTGCGTGCGTGCGGCGTGTCGGAGCGAAGCCCGATGGCTACCAGCACGAGGGCAGCGAGGCTCAGCGCGGGTGGCAGCAACACCGCCCAGTGAGGCTGGCTCGGCAGCACAGCGCCGGTGCTCAGCCCCTCGGCATCGGTCTCCACCAGAGATGGGAGCAAGCCGATGAGAAGGAGGGCACGCAAGAGCACGGGAGCAAAGCAGAGAACGCGCCAGACCTGCAGCCGTGGCGAGCGCGCCCACATTTCCCAACCATCACGCCAGTCGGTGGCGCGCTCTCCCAGCCCAGCGGAGGAGGAGGAGGAGGCACCGCCTTCAGTGATCAACGAGATCGCCGCCGGCAATGCGGCGGCGAAGGCATCCGTCTCAGGCCGACGTGCAAAGTATGGGCGCGCCTCGAGCAGCGGCCACCAGTCAGGCGCAGCGCTGGAGCTTCCGAGGACACTCCCAGTGGCGGCGGAGGTGGCCGCGCGCGCCGCGAGGGTAGCTGCGTCGGCCGCCGCCCAGGGCGGCGCGGAGAACGGCCACAGACGCACGAGGCCACCTCCATAGAGCCCTCCCTCGAGCAGTCGCGAGAGCAGCACAAAGACCCCACTGGCGACACTCAGCCAGGCAAGCTGAACATTGGGCTGCGACTGCAGCACGCCGTCGGCGGCCAAGAAGATGGCGCCGATAGAGCCGGTAGAGGCGGCGGCGGCGAGCAACGCGAAGAGCAGGGTATCCTCAGGCGCGACCATCAAGCCCATCGGAAACAAGGCCGCCGGGCCAAGCAGCGCGATCGAGTACACCGCCAGGCTGAAGGAGCGATCGTGCACCGGCGTGTTGGCATGTGTGCGCCACGTGAGCCGCGCGGCGGCGAACAGTATCCCGCCAAGGCAGAGCGCGCCGACAGTGGTGACCGCCTCGGCCTGGCTCATAAGTTGCCATACCATCCCGTGCAACGTGCTCACTGGAGCAGCCGCGGCGCGAGGACAGCCTGGCAGTGGCTGCGCGCGAAGGAGCGCGAAGGGCGCGCCGAACAGGAAGGCGCCGCCCGCCATCGCCGACACGTCAGCACCTCCGATGGCCACATCGTCACTTGACAAGCCCTCGAGGGCGTCACCGCCGCTCCCGCTGACGCTCCCAGCACTGCCGGTCCAGCTGCCAACCTCACCGGTAGCTGGCGTGAGGAGTGGGAGAAGGAAGCGCAGCTGGACGGCGCAGCACAGGAGCACCGAGGCAGACGCGCCGAAAAGGGCACCTAGTAGCGCGCCCAGGACGCTCGATTTCTTCTCCTCGAGCGCCGCGGCCGCCGCGGCCTGGGCCGCAGCGCCGCCACCGCTGCCGCTGCTGCTGGCGCCGCCACCACCACCCACACCGGCACTCCCTCCGGCGCCCATGGCAGCGACGCCGCCGCCCGCACTCGCCTCGCGGTGCTGACGATGGAGCTTCGACGCGGCGACGAGGGCGACGCGTACGTGCCGCACCGCATACATGGCAAACACGAGCGCCGCCGGCAAAGCGAGCAGTGCGGCAAGCGCGCCGAGAGCGAGCGTGTGCGGGTGGCACGGACCAGGCAGCCAGAGCAGAGCGACGAATCGCAGCACCGACGGCATCAGCATGGAGAGCAGCAAGGCCGAGTGCGAGGGCGGCTCGGAGGCGCCGAACCGATGGAGCTCAACCGAGGCATAGCCGGTGCCGAGTGCCGCCGCCAAGTGTACCCCGTCGAGGTGTGACGCGCCCGCCGCCGCTGCCTCAAGCACCTCCGCCGCTGACAAGCGCACAGGCGGATGCGAGCTCGTCCAGGGCGTGCCCGCCCTGGGAGTGCTGATCTCCCTGATCTCCCTGGGCAAGAGTTTCGCCGCCACCATCTCCTCGGCAGTCGAGGTCGACTCGCCAGCCACCACGGCCGCCGCCGCGGCCGCCGCCGCGGCCGCCGCCGCGACGGCAACTGCCTCGTGGGCGACGGTCGCGGAGAGGGCGCTGGTCGCCGCGGGAGAGGCAGAGGGCGCCGCAGTGAGAAAGGTGGCGGCCGTCGAGGCGGCGACAGGGGCGGTGACGGCCGCCCTCGCGGCACGCTCCGCGCTTGCCAGAGCCGCGGACACGGCCTGAGCGGGCGCATTGAAGGTAACGGCTTCGGTGGCGAGGAGGAGCAGCAGCGTGGTGCCTACAGCACACAGCTGTGCTTCCCACGGAGGCCGTAAACCTGGGTACGCGGGCAGCGTGGGCAGCCGACGGAGCGCCGCGAAGGCGGCTAGCACGATGCTCAGGTGCAGCAGTCCCGAGCCCGCGGCCGGTTGGCCGCTGGTCGCATGCAAGAGGAGCCCGCCCGCCCCAATCCACGTGCAGAGGGAGGTGAGCATTGGCGCGCCGCCGCCGCGCACGCGCGCTGAGAGGTGCAGGAGTAGCGCGAGCACACACGCGGTGCCGATCGTCGCGGCGCGCCAAAGACCGCCCGAGGGCGGGAACGAGAGCGTCGGCAGAACCCATGCCCGCAGGAGCGGCACGCTGACCACTAGCACCGTCGCGGCCAGCAAGCCGCACTCTGTGAGCTTCGTGGGGTTCTCCCCGAGCTCGCTGATGGCCGCGCCGCTGCCGGGCGCGACGCCACTGGCGGCCGCACCGGCCACGCTGCCGCCGCCGCCGCCGCCGCCGCCGCGGCTCGTGCCGCGCGTGCCGCGCGTGCAGGTGAGCGCGACTATGAGCGATCCAAATGCGACGCTTGCGGCCGCGGCGACCGACCAGGTGGCTAGAGGTGCATCGGCGGGTAGCAGCAGCTGCGAGAGGACGCGCGCGGCGAGGGCGAGATGCAGGAGCGTGCGGAAGCCGACGAGCAGCGCGCGGCAGAGCACCGACGGGCGCGCCGCGCCGCGCTCGCGCTCAATGGTGCCACATGCCCACCACGACGCGAGTAGCAGCTGCAGCTCGAGAGCGTAGAGGGCCTTGCTGCCCGTCCACGCCGTTGGGAGTACGGGTGGCGTGCTCAGCAGCACGCGCATCACGGCGCCCAGCCAGAGCACGCCCGCGAGCGCGGACAGGAGGCGGCAAGGCAGCCAGCGCGCGAAGGCCCGGAACGGCGCTCCTGTGAGAGGATCGACGACGACGAGGTTGGCCGGCTGCTCTGTGAGTGTGAACAGCTCCGATGCAGAGACGGCGCACCAGAAGGCCATGCCGGAGGGCACGACGGCGCGCGGCGCGATCGCGAGGCACGCAAGGCCCAAAGCCGCGCCGCCGCCGCCGCCGGGGAGCCATACCCAGCCGGAGCGCGGCCTCCACTCCGTCAGTTGAAGAGCTCCGAACGTGAGCGCAATCACCGCGAGCGCCGCCGCCATCGTCGGCAGATCTTCGGGCAGCTCGCCCAACACGGCGCGCCAGAGCACCGGCCCGGTGATCGGCGCCTTGAGGGAGGGGCCACCGCACGCGAGCCACATGAGCGCGAGAGGCGTGGGCAGCTGTTGGTACGCTGTCATCAGCACCTCTGCCGAATCAGGCATGTCCAAATTAGGGTCGGATGCGCCCGCCGCCGCGGCGGCCATCGCTCGCACTGCGGCGACAGGGTCGATCCGAGCCGCCGCGCTGGCCCAGGGGGCTGCGCCACCCTCGCTGCTGCACCACGCCGCCGTGGCCGCCGTCGCTGGCGACGAGCACACCTCTGCGCATCGGTCGTTCACGCACTGGCCCGCAGCACCGACTGCCGCCGCCGCCGCTGCGGCAGGATCGGCGGCGGCGGCGGCGGCGGCGGCGGCGAGCCGGCGCAGCACGGCTGCGAGCGCCGTCGGCAGCTCGGCGCCGATGAGCAGCAGCCACCCACCAAAATGCCACCCGGATAGGGATGGGCGGTACCCGTTGTTGACACCGTTCCTTCCATTTCCGCGATAGTCGTCTTGCTCGTACGAGTCGTACGAGTCATACGACGCATCGTCGCGGTAGTCGTCGTAGTCATCGTCGTCCTCGGCGGCGGCGGCGCCGCCGCCACCCGCCGCGCACCGCGCCGCGTACGCCTCCGCCGCGTCCGCTTCCGCCTCGAAGTCGAGACCTGTCCAGCAGATGAGAAGCGCCGCCAGGGCGAGCAGCGGCGTGACGAGACCCACCGGTTCCTCGGTGGGCGGCGCGCTCGCGTCGGCGAAGAGCGCACCGAGGTGGCCCGACAGCCGCAGTAGTGGGCACAGCAGTAGCATCAGGAACAACCCGTACTGTCGGTGCGGCATCGACCACCACGCCCATCCAGGCATCCAGCGTGATGGGTTGCGCGCCACCGCCGCGCTCCGCTCGAGCGAGCGCCACCACACGACCACGGGCGCGATTCCCACGGTGGTTGTGAGGACCCAGTGGCCCCACCATTCGCCGACTCCGTATTCTCTCGCGAGCGGTGCGAGAAGCCCATGCGGGTAGCATCGCACCCGCAGCACACCGAGGGTGAGTGACAGGATGCCGATGAGCCCGAGGATCCACTTGCGCGCACCGTGGTCCGGGCGCGCGCCAGCTGGCAGCAGATGATGGCCCTCCCAAAGCAGCAGCCGCTGGTACATGCTGATGCTGAGATACGGCAGCGAGCACAGTGCGGCACGCCACACCGCACTCTCCCGGACCCACCGCTCGACGCCTGGGGCTAGGACCGTGAGGAGCGACCAGACGACCAGGAAGACCGGGAAGGTGAACATTCCCACGAGCGAACCCCAATCGCGCAGCGCCGGCATCCGCTGCACCACGTGCCCGCAGATGAGCATGGGTACGAGAGCTTCCATAGTCCACCGAGCACGGACCTTTGCGTGTTCCTTCCGCTTTTGAGAGTCAGAATGCGGAGCTCACATCGGCTCCTTATCGGCGTCATTTTACGACGAAGTGTGCTTGACGAAAACTACCTGTACAGTTAGGAGCATTTATTTTTGGTGCGCTGTCACTATTGTGTCTCGTTGCAAGAAAAGCGATCACCCCAGCGACCCAAGCGTACTGCCGATCGGCAGTGCAGTGCGTACTCCCAGCAAACTGCCGATCGCTTCCAATGCTGCTGCTACTGCTACTCGCCATCGGGCCATCGAGCGCATTGAGGCTCGGCTCCAACGGCTTGGAATACACCGCTGCTGCTCGGCCGGTCTTGCGGCGCGCCAGCAATGTGATCGCCCGTGAGATCCTGCCGCTGGCGTCTGAGGCCGAGTATGATCGCGCGATTGACGAGGCCATGGCCGCCAACAATGTTGTCGTCATCAAGTTCTATGCGAGCTGGTGCCGTGCGTGCAAGGCAATGCATCCCAAGTTTGAGCAGCTCGCTGATAGCTTTCCGCAGATGCAGTTCCGTGAGATCTTGTTCGACGAGAACAAGAAGCTCGCTAAGCGACTGGGCATCAAGATCCTACCCTACATGCATGTGCCTCGAGCTCGAGCTCGCGCGACGGCCACCACTACCGCGCATGCGTGTGGCCTCCATGCGGCCCGCCCGCCCGCCCCACTGACTGACCGCACAAGTTCGAGACTTGTCGTTGCAGGGAGATTATCGCCGGTAACAAGGGGAAGATTGAGGGCTTCACGTGCGGGCCGAGCAAAATCTCCTTGCTCATGAGCAAGCTCGAAAGCGTGAACGAGGAGTATTGCGATGCTGAGACGATGGAGTGCACCGATGTGTCGGTAATTCTAGAAGCGGAGTGACGAATGTGCCGTCCCGAGAGCGCTGCGCGCGCGCGCTCCGCGCCGGAGTGTCGCGCGCGGCGCGGCGACCCATCCACGGCCTTCAACCTTCAAGTCGGTCCAACCGTGTTCGTGCGGTGTGGCGCCGACATAACCGGAGCGGGGACACACACGGTACGATAAACTCTTTAACCTTTAAGATATAAACCGGTAGATCACACGACTCCGAACACAGCGGGCCGCTCACACGCGCGTGTGGCGTCACTCGACTGGCGTCGAGCCGTCAGGTCACGCCAGGGGGGCGAGGCCCCGAAGGAGCCGACGGAGCACAGCGTGCATAAGCAGGGCGAGCGGCGTGGCGATGGCGTAGCCGGCATTGCCCACGAGCAGCGCGGGCGCGACGAGCGACGGCCAGCCGTTGCCGGAGGCCAGTGCGCTCGCCGTCGCGGGACCTCCGATGTTAGCATTGGAGCCCACGAGAGCAAGTTGCAGGTGCGCGCAGCGTTGGATGAACGGCATGGCGGGGAGTGTCTTACGTGCAAGGGCGCTGATGCCTAGGATGATGGCGAGGTGTACTGCGTAGAGGATGGTCAGGAAACCAAGCAGAACCGGCCCAGCGCCCAGCAGCGCTGCACTGCCCAGTGAGCCACCTGTCCATCCCGCGCTTGCAAAGAAGATGAAGAGTCCAGTGCTCCCGAGCTCTGACGCACTTGGAGCGAGAGGGCCAAGCCACTGCGGCGCGAGAGTGGCGGCGGCCACTGTGAGGACGCTGGCGATCGGCAGCTCGAAGCCTTGGAGAGGGAGGGAGTGGGCCGCGAGCACGCGCGAGGCGGCCGTCGCCACTAGCCCCACTGCGAGCGCGGCACCCTGGCGCCCGTCGTCGGTGCGTGCCTCCATAGGAGCCAGGGGCGAGGGCTCGGCATCGCCATCGGCGGTGGCGTCGCTCACCGCGGCGTCGGCCGCGGGCAGGTCGGGCAAGCCGCGGCCAAGCCATGCCACAAGCGGGAAATACACGAGCGCCATTACGTTGTCCACCGCCAGTGCGGTCGCAAATGCCAGAGGCGACATGCGGAGAGCCGCGGCGACCGCCACAAAATTCAGGCCTCCACCAATATTCTTGGCCATGAGCGCGCAGGCCGCGATCAAGGCGTCGGCGCCGAGCACGGCGGTCAATGGAGCCTGCAGCAGCGCAACTCCTGCCACAGTGCCCGCGCAGGTGCCAACTGTCCCGAGCAAGAAGGCTGGAACCATCCTGGTCGCCCTTTTGCCGACGGCCCGCAGGTCGGCGTTGAGCAGCAGCAACGGCGTCGCCAGCTGCACGGCGAGCCCTTGCGCACCCGTGACTGCTTTCGTGGCCTCAGGAAGCACATGCGCGGCCGTCAGCACAAACGTGACCACCATGGCACAGACGGGTGCCGACAGGGCTCGGCCCACTGCTGTTGTTCCAAATCCTCGCCCCACGATGGCGGACGCGGCGAGAATGGCAAAGACTGACCACGAGTCATCTGCCACGGCGTCTGGAAACAGTGAAGCAATCGGAGCCACCGAGCGCGAGGCGACGATCGGCGGACGCAGCGCAGGCAGCAGCCTCACCATCATCAGCGTTTTCATGTGAAAATTGGATCAAAAACATGAAAAGTTTTGCGAGTTGCTCGCCAGGCTCGGCCCCGCGTCCGTCGTGGCACCTTTATCGAGGTTTTGTGATGAGGCTTTGTTTGTTTGGAGCGCCCTGTTTTAATCGGGAAACGCGGGCTCGCGGCCTCGCCGCTCGGGCCTCGGCCCGTCGGCCGGCCGCTCATGGCACATGGCTTCATGGGTCATGCTCAACATGGTGCGACATACACTGTCGTGATTGTACAGGTGTGAGAATAAATTATCCAAAGATGAACGTACGGACACCGAATTACGAACACAGGAAGTGCTAACCCTAACACAAACTTATTCGCGCAATGTCCAAAGTGTCCGACAGGGCCGGTTTCAACCGACGGGTTCAACCGTCGCAGCCGGACCGGGCGGGGGGGCACGCCGCAACAACCGTCAACCCATCATGCATCAATACAAGTTTGAGCGTACGGATCGTCCTCGGCAGTGAATGCTGCAGACGATGTGAATGCACTAAGATGGTTCGACCCGCCCGGGGGTGTGGCGAGCAGATCAACCCCCTCTTTTCCCCATGCCCATGGCCAGCAGGCACGTGCCGTCATCGCGTTGCCTACTGTTGCGATCCGGACACCGGCGGCGGCGCCGGCGGCGGCGGCGCAGGTGGCGCCGCCGACGGCTGCTGCGACGACGATCCCTGCTGCGCCTGCGTCTGGCCCGAGTTTTTGAGCGTCCAGTCGAAGTTGTGGTCGTATGCGAATCCCTCGCGGAAGAAGAGGTCCTTGAACATCTGGCGCAGGTACGAGTAGTCGGGCTTGTCGGCGAACTCGAGCGAGCGGCAGTAGTTGAGGTACGTTGCGAACTCGGACGGGTACGAGCGGCACAGCGCCTCGACGGGCGTCGACATCTTCTTCTCGGAGATCATGTCGTACTTCTGCTTCTTGGTCGCGGCCTTGAGGCCCTGCCACGGAAGCGAGCCTCGCAGGAAGTACATGAGCACGTAGCCGAGTGCCTCCAGGTCGTCTCTGCGGCTCTGCTCGATGCCCAGGTGTGTGTTGATCGACGCGTAGCGAGCTGTGCCCGTGAGGTTCTTGTTCTCGCGGTACGGGATGTGCTGGTGCGTCTTCGGGTCGCGGTACTTTTTGGCGAGGCCGAAGTCGATGAAGTGGATCAAGTTGGCCTTGCGGCCCAAGCCAATGAGGAAGTTGTCGGGCTTGATGTCGCGGTGAATAAACGACTTGTAGTGGATGTATTCGATGCGCTGCAGCAGCTGGTCAGCCATCATCAGGATCGTCTTCAGGTTGAACCTCCTGCGGCCACACACGCACACGGCACAAAAAAGGATCAGCGCAGTGCATGGCAAGGGGGGGGGCGACACGCAGCCCCTTCAGAAGGCCGGCCATGCGAGTGAGTGGGGACAGCTCTCCCCCCGCCGATCCGGCGCCCAGGGGTGGCGGCGCGGATCAACGCGCGAGTCCGATGGCGCCCAGCTATGGAGCAGCGGTGCGCCAGCGCCTTTTGAAGTGGCGGAGAGGCAGCGTGCCTGTCACAGAAGTTGAACAGATCCTCGAGGGACGGACCGAGCAGGTCCATCACCATCACGTTGTAGTCGCCCTCCACGGTGAACGAGCGGACGGTGGGGATGCCCACGCCGCCGCCCAGGATCTTGTACAGCTTCGACTCGTACAGCAGCTGCGGGTGCTTGCTCTTGATCGACTCGAGCTTGATGGCCACCTCCTCTCCCGTTGAGATGTGAGTGCCAAGGTAAATGTCTCCGAACGAGCCGGATCCAATCTTCCGCCCGAGGCGGTACTTATTGGCCACCCGAATCTCCATGGTTGCCATCGCGTGCGGGGCGCCTTGGTCCTTCCGCTGGCTCCCTCGAAAGACCCACAATGATGACTGATTGCGCCGCAATTTGTGCTGCTGCTGTTCAACACAACGCGCACAACCTCCGGACCCCCGAGCACGAGGGCCTCTATCGCTATGGACGGAGGTGTGGCCGACACAACCTGCTATTACACAGGCCGTTAATCGGCGGCATGGGGGGAGGCGCAGCCTCCCCCTCTAGAGTAAACCGCAATTTGTGCTGATGCTGCTCAACACAACGCGCAACGACCCCCAGCACGAGGCAATTTGTACCGTACATGAACTTGAAATCATGTGTCTTCATCAGACCCTAGTCTCCCGAACGAGATGTCGAGATCTCGCGAGCCTCGTTCGGACAACGGTCATTTTGCTCCCCTAGCTGCATTTCGAGCGCCTCCATAATGTTGACGCGGTCGCTCATAAAGGTCCATGTGGTCGCCAACTTGACTGCTTTCTTCTCTGACTCTGTCATTCCAGCGGCTCCTCGCAGCAGCACCAGTGCGAGGCCCGCCGCTCCAGCGAGGGCACGGGTCGCAGGCGGACAGAGGAGTGCGGCAGTGGAGGCGACCGCAGCGGCGGCTGTACCAGCTGGGCTCGCGTCCGTCGTTGCGATCGCCTCGACGAGCATGGGTGGAAGCGTCTTGCTCGAAGGGTCCACGAGGCAGGGCATGTCGTCGCGCAACCACTCGAAGCTGCAGCCGTAGCGCGCGCAGCTCCGGCGGAGTGCGCACATCGCCGCGTGATCCAGCTCACGCTGACGGCCTCGGCCACGGCCAGCGCCACAGAAAGTGCCCTCGGAGGCGCCTTCTCGTGGCGCGCCGTCTCGAGCGTTGCTGGCGTTCGGCGACCTCTCCCTCTCCACCTCGAGCAGCTGCTCGACAAGTCGCATGGCCACGAGGGCGGCGTCGGCGAGGAGCTCCGCCGCCGGCAGCGCAGTCTGCCGACGGTCCCGCCGCGCCACGTCCTCGTGTGCCCTCCGAATCAATTCACAGCAACAAGCCTGCAGCTGCGCCGCTAGACGTACCGTTCGGTCGTCGCGATTGGGGGTCGACTTCCGCCCGCTGAGCCGTGCGCCAAAGTAGGCGGCGATGATGGGCGCCGTGATCTCCAGCATACCCAGCGGCGACTGTGCGAGGCTCGTGCGTGGCTCGAGACTACCTAGGAGCTGAGCGCCTTGCTCGAGGACCTCGTCGACCTCAGCGCTTGCACACGCGAGCTTGAACGCAGCGACCTCGAGGCCCATGGCGCTGAGAGCGTGGCCCGGTGGCCAGCGGAGCGCTTTCAGGGAGGCGCATGGTGCGGCGGCCTCGTCCGCGCAGCGTGCGCACGCGCACGTGAAGGGCAAATGCGCCGACCGAACATCTCGTGGCTGTACCAACAGCCGAGGCGGCAGGTACGAGTGTCGAAGCTCTGTACCGGCCGGGATGGTGTCAGCTGCGAACATGACCATGTTACCGCCGACACGTATAGAGGTGCAGTTGGGTCGACAACTGTGGTTGAAGCGGCAGGCCGTCTCGTAAAACGCCGCACCGTACTCGACGCTGAGCAGTGCCGTCTCGAGACAAAAGGCGTTGCTGCGCACGACGGCGAACAAGAGAGCGATTTCTTCAACAGACTTGCCGTGGTATGAACACAGCCAGGCAGCAGCTTCCTCGTCGTCGCGATCGCCAGCTGCGGTGCGTGCGTCGGCGCAGAAGCCCGCCGCCCAGTCTCGGCCGTACTTTTGGACAAGAAGTGCGTGCACCAAGAACCACTCCGCTGAGGAAGATGGAATGTCGGGCGCCGGAGAACGGGTGGAGACGAGCGGCGCCTCCAGGAGAATGAGCTCGCCATACGAGATGCGGCGAGAGGCGACGACGTGCGTCCCGAGCGTAGGCGAGCGACGAATCTGGTACAAGGGTGCCATATGCTCTTCCCAACTCTCTTCCCAGTGTCTCCAGTCTCTTCACAACACGTAAACGATACGACGTTCCATAGATCCCGAGTGAGAGGGTCCCGCCCTGGACCCTCTGGGGGTCCGGCTGGACCCCTGGACCCTCTGGACCCTCCTCTGGACCCTATCTGGACCCTCGGGACCCTCAGGACCCTCGGGACCCTCG